>Ga0081534_100451_pt1 | contig 13472 bp, 11 predicted proteins | sample MonGeyMetagenome_FD_71019 | JGI IMG/M metagenome (GOLD analysis project Ga0081534, IMG submission 71019) | Hypoxic/sulfidic aquatic microbial communities from Monarch Geyser, Yellowstone National Park, USA - MG (SPAdes) v1 (version 2) | ecosystem: Environmental > Aquatic > Thermal springs > Hot...
GAGGCAGGTCACCAGGGAGCTGCCGCTGAGGCCCAACACCGCCGATCCGTTCACCGAGAGGAACCCAGGCGACAACACGGGGCTCGGCGTCCCGGTGTTCGACGTAGAGCTCTTCGACGGCGACTGCCTCCAGTTCACGTACGTGCCTAAATATCCTCTACAGGGGGTTAAAAGAGCGGCCCCTTAGGAGCTCCGCCGGCCCCTTAAATTGCGAAGAAACCGTTTAGGACGGCCAGGCGGCTACCGGCGGCTCGTCTCCTCGAGCCACTTCGCGATGGCCTCTGCGAGCTCGGCGTAGCGGGCGAAGCCGTCGAGATGCCTCTCGTAGCACACTATCATTATGGTGCCGTCGCTTCTGCGGTACACCCCCGGCTCCCTCCCCGTCAGGGCCTTGATCAGCGCCGAGAGCCTCTCGGCGTCTGCCTCCCTGCCGCCGGGGGCGTCGGCCCTGGCCGTAGCGTAGCACACGGCCGCGTTTTTGCCGTATCTGCCGTACGTTATCGTGTACTCGCCCCTGACGCCGTCGATCTCGGCGGTTATCTTAATCCTCAGGAGGGTCCTGCCGCTCCCTCCCTCCTCGGGCTCGGCCCCTCCGCCGAGGACGGTCACGACGTGCCTCCTGCCCCCGACGTCGACCTTCCTTTCCTTTATGTCTGTAAGCTTTAGGGAGCCCATCTCCCTGCCCCTCTTCACGACCTCCAGGGCCTTCTCGTAGACGGCGCCGCCCTTCTCCTCGGCCCTATCCAATATGAGGTCTACGAAGTCTGCCGCAAGCTCCCGTTGTCCTTTTGAGCCGTGTACGGAGAGCCACGCGGCGTACGCCAAGCCCTCACTGCGGATCGAGACGTAGCCCGCCTTCCCGCCCTTCGGCATCTTCACCGTGAAGTGCTTGCCCTCCTCAAGGCCCATGGCCCTAAGCCGCTGTGCCTCCCTCTCTATGTTGCCGGGGTTGGTGGAGGCGTATCTGACCTCAAGCGCGCCCTCCACCAGCCCCACTTCGTACTTCGGCCAGCCCTCCCTCAGCGTGAGGCCCCTCTCCAGCTTCTCCAGCCAGCGGTCGGCCGTCTCCCTGTTCACCCAGCCGCTCTTGGCGGCCTTCCTGACGACCTTCGCAACGGCGTCCCTGAGCTCCTTGCGCCCGGCCGCGAGCATGTCCGTATACGCTATGACTTGCCACTCGCCCTCTCCGCCCTTCCTCCTCACCTCCGCGCCTACGCCCGCCCGCCTTAGGAGGCGGGCCGCGAGCTCGGCGCGGCCCCGGTCCGTCGAGACGAATTCAAGCACGATCGCGTCTCTGCGCAGATACACACTGTACTTGACCTCGACGCCGCCCTCCGACATGGTCAGATCGGCGGCGACGCGGCCGCTTGGAGTCCGCCTTATGCTCCCCTCGTCGAGACGCACGGCCACTTGGGCCTCCCCCACGAAACCCTCGAACTTGGGGCTCAAATACTCTCCGCCGGCGGAGGGCGCCGCCACCGCGAGGAGGCGCATCAGCCTTGCCGCGTCTCCGCCGTAGGCGGCTATGTCGTAGTATCTGCCCTCCTTCACGTACGTCCGCACGCCGAACTTCAGCCCGTCGGGCAGGAGCTCGTTGAGCAGATGCAACGTAGCGAGGCGCAGGAGCGCGGCCCCACCGCCCAGCTCGCCCCCGACGGTCAGCACGACCCTCCTCGGCCCCACGGAGCCGTCCCCCGCAATAGCCGTTGCATACATCTCGCCGAAGCGCAGCAGGGCCTCCTTCCCGTCGAACCCGCCCCTCGCCGCCTTTTCCAGCATGATCAGCTCAAGGGCGGGGGCGACGAACTTCCTGACGATCTTGTCGTCGGCGCAGTCCCTAGCGAGGCAATGCATATCGCTTAGGGCGACGACGCGTCCCAGCTCGTGCGGATACGCGCGGCTCCCCTAAGGCTCGTTAACAAGACGGAGATCGGCGTGAAGGCGGAGCACGGCGCCCGCTGGCTGGCTCTGGCGGGCTTCCACAGGGACACCCTGCACGGGAGGGAGATGAGGCTCGCCTCCATAGGCGCCGAGATCAGCAGGGTCAGGGAGTGCGCAGGCGCGCCGCACCGCGTAGCCGAGGCGGCGATGGCGCTGGTGAGGAGACATGTGCACGACCTGGAGGGCCTTTCTGCCGGGGCCGCCGCGGCCCTGTGGCTCGCGGCGAGGGATCTGGGCGGGCCGAGGCCCCTAGGGGACTTCCCTAGGTGTAGCAAGGCGGACAGGTCGGCCGTCAAAAGGGCGGCCTGGAGGCTTAACGAGGCGGCCAGGGGCAGGAGGCCTCCCCTTGAGGAGTACGTCAAGACCGTGGCGGCTAGAGCCAGACTGCCGGCCGCCTACGTGAGGAGGGCCCTTGAGATCCTTGAGGGTAACAGGAGGGCCGTTGTGGGCAGAAACCCCTGGGTCCTGGCCGCGGCGGCGCTTTGGCTGGCCACCTACAAGGAGCACGGGATGCTGATGCGCCTGGCGGAGGCGGCGGGAGTGACCATCGTGGGCGTCAAGGGCGCCGCTAGGCGCATCAGGGCATGAGCTCGGGCGTGGACGCGGGCGCGGTGAGGCGGCCTCCCGAGCCGGCCGACCCAGTCGAACGGCTCCTGAGGGAGTGGCCCGAGTTAGGCGCCTTCGGGGCGGATTGGCTTAGGAGGTGGGCGCCCTACGCGAGGGGGCAGATCGTGGGGATAGCCAAGGTTCTGAGGAGGTTTCCCTGGATGGCTGAGCTGATAGGGCAGGGGCCGGTGAGCCTCGTGAACCCGTACTCCGTGGAGGCCTACGTCGCCAGGGACGGCTCTGAGGCTTGCATATCGTTGTTCGGCGGCTGGGCCTACTGCTCCGCGGATGGGAGTAACGTTAGAAGGCTGGAGCTTGAGTTCAGCCGACTGGAGCCCCACGGGGGCCGGGTGAGGGAGATCTACAGGCCTAAGAGGCGGTCGATATTCGCGAGGACGAAGGAGTACATACGGATCCTATGAGGCGCGGGCGTCGGGAGGGCTGGGCGTGCGAGGCCCCGCCGGGATGAAACCCCTCTTTTTCCCCTCCCTTTCCCCTTGCCGACTAAACTTTTACGTCAAGCCGAAAAGACGGCGCCTTAAGCCGCATGCCTCTCGGCGCGCTTGATAAGTATATCTATCAATGTCCATCATTACTCATCTCAATATCTCCAGAGGCCTCAGCGTCACGGCTCTATACACAGGCATGAGGGCGCCCGCCAGAGCCACCAGGAGGGATAGGACGACGCCCAGCGCGAATATGGACGGGATGAACGGTACAGGCACGTCGAAGAAATACCCGAGCCTCGTCAGCAGGTCCTTGATCCCCAGGGCTCCGAAATAGCCGGCGACGCCGCCGGCCACGCCCCCCAGAAGCCCCACGGAGGACACCTCGAGCGTAAACGCCAGGGCTATATCTCTGCCGGAGATGCCCGTGGCCCTCAGGAGCGCTATTTCGCCCATCCGCTCCCTCACCGTTATCGACATGACGGTGAAGGTGGTCAGAACGCCGGCCAGAAACGCGACGGCCTCTATCACCAAGAAGAATAAATTGAGCATGTTGAACACCCTATCTATGGTGGACAGCGCGCTCTGCTGGGTGTAGACCTCCGCCCGGGGGTATCTCTGCTTCAACGCCTGGGCCAGGGGCTGTATCAACGACTTGTCGCTCACCGTTATGAACACCATGTTGTAGAAATCCCCAATCCCCATGCCTTGCTGGAGCCAATCGAGAGGCACGACGACCAAGTTGAGGCTCATGGGACCTATGAATCCCTTCAGCAGGTTGCTCATTATGCCGACCACGTGGACTCTGAGCTCGACGGGCGGCGCCACGCTGCTCCGGTACACGTAGATGGTCGCGTCCCGCCCCGGGGATACCCCCAGCGTCGAGTCCACCACAGCCTCGCCCCCCGCGTGGGGCAGCCTGCCTGCCTCCAGCTCCACGTCGAAGTAGCCTATATCGCTCAGAGGCACTCCCAGAAGCGTCACGGTCTTGTTCCCCAAGGTGCCTGTCAGCATGACCACGGGCTCCGCGCTCTGGACGTAGGGAAGAGACCTCAAGGACTCGACAAAGGCATACGGAATATCGATAGAATTCGAATAAACAAGTATATCTGCTGGAAATATTTGATATAATTGATTCTGTATATATATCTTAGTGCCAATGCTTATGGTGCTCAGAGCCACCATCAAAGCCGCGCCGATGGCTATAACCACGACCAGCAGTAGGTACCTCGCCCTTCTGGCCCTCATGTCGCTGACGGCCAGCATGGTTATGTGGCGGCTCATAGCGAATGTTTTTTGAGTATAGAATTTATTTAGCTTTGTGAAGAAGGCGCTCGCCTACGCCTTGTTGGCATTATGGGCGGCGGTGTATGCGTACCTCGCCATACATGCGGGGAAAGTATTCGGCGTATTGGTGTATTCAGAATTAAAATTAATGCCTAAAAATACAGAGCCAAATATAGTAAATAATATAATAAATAATGGATCAAATATAGATAATTCCTCAAAGTTTATATTTATAGTTGTATATGGGCCTGACCTCTCGCGCAAGCTCTCTCTGGTCAACGGGACGCTGGCCGAGGAGGGCTTCAGCGCGATCTCGCCGCTTGGCATACAGTATATGGCTCAAAAAATATATTGGTTAAAAATAAATACTACATTAAATAATTATACTAATGAATTTTTTAATTATTTAAACAATATATATAATTTAACAGAAAATAAATGTATAGAGCTTAGGGAGCTTAAAGACGCCTACGAGGCGGCCAGAGGTAACGCCACGGCGTTGTTGTACGCCACATACGGCGCGGCTTTGTTCAACTACTCCACGCCGCAGACGGCGAAGTTCCTCCAGTACTACAGAAACCTGTCTAAAACCTACGGCGTAGACGCGGCGGTGAGGCTCGCCGCAGATGAGGCCTACGGCAACGTGAGCTGGCTCCTTAGGGGCATAACGTGGAGGGACTGGGCCGCCGAGAGCTCGATAGATCTGGTGGCCGAGAGGATCCTGTCGACCAAGCTGAACTCGACGCTGGTGGAGCTCGCGAGGAACGTAACCGAGCTGGGGGTCGAGAAGTATCTATACCTGCAGCTGTCCTCCCAATCGCCGCCTGCCCTAAGGCCGTATATACCGTACGTGCTCTGCGTCAACGAGACGGAGGCCGCGGCCGCCGCGTTCAAGCAATCTCTGCTCGAGAACTTGACGTCTAGATATCCGCCGCCTACGATGTACACCATACCTCAGGCGGAGCGGCTGCTCTACGGCGACCTATACGCCTTGGTGATAGCCGAAGGGACCGGCGTGCCGAGGCTCAACTACAGCTGGGCCGTCCCCGTATCCACCGATATACTCATGTCTCAGTTCACCGACACGGTGACCTCGGAGATCCCCGACATAGATAAGACCACCGCGGTGGTGATGCTGGCGGTTCTCCTGCTGGTGTTCGGCACGTTGGTCGCCCCGCTGGCGGTGCTGGCCGAGGTGGGGCTGTCCTACCTCGCCCTCCTCGGGCTCATCTATTTGATTTCGCCGTATATGCCGCCCTACTACCTCTCGATATACATAGCGGCGCCTGTGGTCTTCGCGCTGGGCATAGACTACAACCTCTTGATGCTCGGCAGATACGCCGAGGAGAGGAATAAGGGAGCCGAGCCCGCCAGGGCTGCCGGCATAGCCGTCGGCTTCGGCAAACGCGCGGTCTTGACCAGCGCGGCGGTCGCCGGTCTGGCCCTCGGCAGTTTCGGCTTCTCCGTCCTGCCGTTTATGCAGACCATAGGGCTCGCCCTAGCGCTCTCGGTCCTGCTGGTGTTGGCCACAGCCTTTACGGCCACGCCGGCTTTGATGGCGCTGGCGGGCGACAGGCTATTCTGGCCGAGGAGGATAGAGGAGATCAGGCTCCACGAAGGCCGGTCCAGGCTTCTGGGCGGATTGGTTGACCTCGCGCTTAATTACTCAAAAATAATATTAATAATATTTTCAATAATTACTATAATTTTAATTATATTTATAGTGAATAATATAAGAATTACTACAAATCCCATATCTGCGATGCCCGAGACCAGAAGCAAGGAGGCTTTGCATATAGCCCAAACGTACTTCAGGAACATAACGTCGCTATCCACAACATATCTTGTATTTACCGACAAGCCGAACAGCACGGTAATCAATTATTTAACCAGTATTCCATATTATACAAATTATACTATATTTAAAAGGGATAATTACTATATCATATCGTTAAAATTATCTCTAACTAGTACTTCAGATGAATTATTATATATCTATAATAATTTGACCGAGCTGAGGAAATACGGCCTCCTGTACATAGGCGGCGACGCCGGTTGGAAACATGTTTATTACACGTATATCTACTTATATTTTTGGCGCTTCCAGCTATATATAATTCTGTCAGCTGTTATATTGGCCCTAATGGCGGCGCTCCGTAGTCTCTTGACTCCGCTGAGGCTGGTCGCCACGGTGCTCATGTCGATGGTGTGGGGCCTTGCGCTCAACGTAGCCGTGTTCCAGATCGCGGGCGGCCAGCTGACGTATTGGCTACAGCCCGTAGTCCTCACGACCCTTCTGGTGGCCATCGGGACCGACTACGACGTGTTTATAGTCACTAGGATCAGGGAGGATGTCGAGAGAGGTCTCGACGATAGGTCGGCGATTAGGACGGCCATAGTGACAACGGGCCCCATAGTCACGGGGGCGGCTTTGATCCTTGCCTTGGCCTTCCTCTCGATAGCCCAGTCGCAGCTGACGGTCTTGCAGCAGATCGGAGCCACAGTGGCGTTTTCGGCGATATTCGACGCCTACGTGGTGAGGCCTTTGCTGGTCCCGGCTATAATGAACCTGCTCGCTAAGTATAACTGGTGGCCCTCGAAGCTGCATGAACGCCCGCGTTAAGGCTCTCCTCATCGACTTCTTCGGGACTTTGGCCGAGGTAGACGACGAGAGGTCCTATCTAGAAGACGTGGCCGCCGGGCTCTCGTCGGTCCTCGGCGTGAGCGGCGACAAGTCGCTGGAGTACTTCATGGAGGCCAGAAGGCTGGCTAACGCCGTGAGGGAGGCCTCTCTAGCCGAAATAACTGTGGACGGCCAAGCCGCCTTGATAACGGCGCTGGCGGGGGGCGACTGGCGTAGCGTCCGCGCCGTTCTGGTAAACGCCATGTTGAGTCACCTGGTGCCCGTGGACCGCTCGCCAGAGTTTCTGATGTGGGCCAGCTCCAGGTTCAAGACGGCGATAATATCGAACATAACCTGTAGGTGCTACGTGGAGGAGTTCCTGAGGAGGGTAGGCGCGTCCGTGGACGTCTTGGTCACGTCCGACGTGGTTAGATACCGCAAGCCCCATAGGGCTATGTTCAGAATCGCCCTCAAGCGGCTCGGCGTGAGGCCCGAGGAGGCCGTCATGGTCGGCGACGACGACGTGGATCTAGGCGCCAGAGCTCTGGGCATACTCACCGTGGTTATCGGCGATAAGGTTCGGGGAGACCTCAACTTCAGCAGCTTGGCGGAGTTTAGGCGTTGGCTTGAGGAGGCTGGCTGACGTAGGGCTGGAGAATATATTTAATACGCCGGCAACCCCCCGGCATGATCTGTAGCTCGTGGGTATGCGGCGAGGTCAAAAGGCCGGGCCCCTGCGCGGAGGAGGACTACGACGTGTTGGTGGTGGGAGCCGGCATAGGCGGCCTAGCGGCCGCCCAAGAGCTCAGCAGATATGGGCTCAAGGTGGCCGTCTACAGCGAAGGCCCTAAGGGCGGCCATAACGCCCTCGACGGAGAGCCGACGATCTCGGGCGCCCCGGCCCGCGAATATATAGACAAATACGCAGTGGAGGTAAACAGGGGGATCTTCGACGGCGAGGTCCTGATCTCAGGCGGCCGTTGCGTCAAGCCCAGATATAGACATCTCGTGCTCAGCACGGGCGGCGTGGAGATGTACACGCCGATGCCCGGCTCGCGGCAGGTGCTCCTCGCCTCGGAGGCGCTCGCCTCCGGGATAAACGGCAGGAAGCTCCTGGTGTGGGGGACCACCGAGTGGGGCCTCAGAACGGCGATGGCTCTGGCGCGTAGGGGCAATCAGGTGGCGGTGGCCGACAACTCGGCCTACCTGCGCGACGTTAAGTACTACCAAGGCGTGAGGAGCGCCCTGGAGAAACTGGGGATAGAGGTGGTGCACTCCGCGACTATTAGGAGATATAGAGACGGCGTCGTCGAGCTGAAGGCGTACATGGGCAAGAGGGGGGTCGAGACTAGGCGGATCGAGGCAGACGCCGTAGTGTCGGCGGTCAGGACGGCCAATCTCTACGCCCCTCTGAGGCTGGGCCTCAAGGTGTTCTACTCCTTCGAGCTCAACTCCTTAGTGCCTAGGCGCAACGGCTTCGGCGAGGTGCTGAGGCTGGACGAGAGGGGCAAGTCGGCGGGGGGCACCAATATATACACAGTCGGCGAGCTCTACGGCGCGATCTACGCCCATCTTGAGGAGGCGCACGGCAGACTGCTGGCATCATACATAGCGTCTAAGGAGGGCTTGGAGGACGCCGATAGGGCCGCCAAGGCCCTGGAGGAGTTCAGGGCCAAGATAGCTCTCGAGGCCAACTGGCTCTACAACCTCGATCTGAGGCTAAGCAGAGGGACCGACTACAGCGATCTCTACGTGGAGCCCAACGTGATAGACGCGCCCGGCTGGCCCTACTTCTGGCCCAACGACCTGGACGAGATAGACGGCGACCAGATCATATGCCCATGTAGCGGCCTAAAGCTGTCCGATCTGATGAGGGCTGTGGACAGGCTCAACAAGTCGAGGGTCGAGGTGAGGGTGACGAGCGACGAGGTGAATAGGCTTAGACATGTCAAATTGCCCACTGTGGATCAGATGGCGGGCGGCCCCAGCCCGTGCTTCGAGGTGTTCTGCATACCCAACATAGCCATAATAGCCGGGGCCATATACGCCCAGAAGCCGTCGTATCTGCTCTACGGCCGTCCTAAACAGCTGTACGAGCCGACGTAGCATCAATGAGCTGAGGGGATCCATGAAGTGGGGCATCCAATTATCCATCTCCTCAAGCCCTCTCTACGGACTCGCTCGGCTCTGCACAGTAAGCTAAGCCCTCTAGGCGCCCCTGCCGTGCTCGATCACTATGTCGACGCACCGTAATGCGCTCGGGCTACGTTGTACCTATGGATATCACTTTGCCTAGAACTACAGAGTCTATAATAACAAGAAAAAGATCATCTAAAAATATTTATATCTCGCACAGGACACCGCAAAGTAATTAAACCAGCCTAAATTATCTTTCATGCCATCGGACAGGTTGCTTCGACTTGTAGGCATAGTCTTAATTCTTGTTGGCGTCGTCTTTGCAGTATACTGGTTCTTCCTTCGTCCTCCTCCTTGGCTATTTAAGGGAGCCTATGCCGATTACTACGGGGAGATCTCGGTGCTCGGCATCCCACTGAAACTTGAGATGCGGATTGAGATTGTCGACATAGTGGGAAGCCGTGTAAAGATGCTAACTTATCTGAAAACAACGAGCCCCTTAGGCGCCCAGGAGACTCAGCAGACTATGTGGACAGACATAGGCACAAACACGTACCAAATGGAGGGCTTCGACCTTAAGCGGCAGTACGAGGGCGACGTGTACGTGAAGGGGCTTGGGACTAGGAGATGTTTAATCCTCGAATACGACTCTAGATACGGCAACGGCTCCATCACATTCTACATAGACAAGACGGTGGACTGGCCCATAAAGATAGGGTTTAAGGGAGGGTCGCCGCAGTTCTCTATGGATCTAGACCTTACGGACAGCAACATACCTGGCTTGCTACGGCCGATCGATTACACAACTCCTGTGGTGGTGCTTGCAACAACTGCGGCAATCGGCGCCATACTCATATACCTGAGCAGTAGGCACATCGCCAGAACTCCTCACGCCCCATCCCCAGCCCGCCCCGCCTTGCAGGTCCCGCCTATGCCGCCTCGTATGCGTACAACTAGTGCATTTCTAGTCTTGCCCAACGGCGCCCAAGTGGAGCTTGTAGGCGATGCCCTGCTGAGCCGAGCCTGGATCGCCTCAATATTTCCCGACGCGCCTTGGCTGGGTTACATTTCGGAGGCCCACGCCGTTATGAGGCGGAGACCAGACGGTTGGTACATCGCAGATATGGGTAGCCAATACGGCACCTACGTAAACGGCCGAGACATCAGGGGCGCGGGGGGTGAGGTAAAGCTGAATTCAGGCGACGTCGTTACGCTGGGCGGTGTATTCTCCTTCGCCTTTTACGAACAAGCCTAGTTCGTTGAACCCGTGCAGATGGTCAGAAGGATACGGTATGAATGCAACGACCGAGCAGGTAGAAGCGTTAAAGACGAGAATGTTCAGGCATTCGCGACACATAGCGAGACACCAGCGCGATTCTTGACCTTGCGCATCTCGGCGCCCATCGAGGCGTAGATAAACGTTTAGATATAGGAGAAGACCCTTAATTCTGCGCATCAAGCCAGCGGTTTCTTGTAAGCCGTCAACGTCCCCTATCTCTAGCCAGAGGATCGCCACGGCGATAGTCCCGATGGGCGTCTCTCCACGGCATCCTGATGCCTATCCGCGAAGACCTCTACCGCGCCTAAACAGCTGTACGAGCCGACGTCGTAGCCGGCGCCGCTACTATATTAATACATGGCGCCGGACCTACGTGTGTCTCCGCAGGGCTGTGGAGGACGCCGTGGAGGGAGCGCCTCTGGACGACGACGAGAGGCGGTGCCTCGAGGAGGCGGGGCTCTATAGAGGCGGGTTGCTGGCGCCGAGGCCCTACCTGATATTCAAGGCGTTGCAGAGCGGGGCGACGCTAGATCTGGCCAAGCTGTCGCGCTCGCTCAGCTGGAGCGACTTCGAGGAGGTGATCGTGTACATCCTCGAGGGATGGGGCTACTCCGTCCGGAGGGGCGTCAGGATGGAGTGCGGAGGCCGCGGGGCCGAGTTCGACGTGGTTGCGTGGTCCCGCGGACACGTCCTAGTCGTTGAGGCGAAGCATTGGAAATACGGCGGAGGCAAGTGGGCCGCCGTGGCCAGGAGCCATCTGGAGAAGACCGCCAGGTGTCTCGACAAGCTGAGGCCGCTAGCGCCTAGAGTGCTTCCTGTGGTAGTTACGCTTAGTTCCGTCAACGCCGTTGTTGAGGGCGTGCCCGTGCTTTCCATATCCCTTCTTGCCGATCTCCTGAGAAACCTCGACTATCTGGGCGACCAGATCCGCGTGTTGACGTAGGCACTCCTCGCAGACGTAGACGTATAGATCCATGTGGAGCTCCGCCTTGAGCTTCGCCACGTAGAGCCTATCGAAGTTCCGCAGGCAGAAGAAACAACGGGTCACGCCTTCTCGGTCTTCTCGAGGGCGACGTCCGGCGTCGCCAAGATCCGCGTGCTTCTACGCGGCAGCATGTAGTGCTCGGCGAGCTCCAAGGCCGTCGCGGCCAGGAATAACACAGGTCCTGTCGAAGAGTAGGCGTTGGAGATCGCGACGATAGTTAGGCCGCTCTGTTCGGAGAATATTAGGGGCAGGGGCGCCGCGAGCACGGCGGACAAGACCGCCACGGAGATGGCGCTGCCCCTCGGCCTGACGCCCTTCCTAACTTCGTAGTAGCCCGCGACGGCGACGGCGAGCGCCAGGATGACCCAGCTGTCTACTCTCGGCGCCGAAAATATGTAGTACTTATTGGAGCCGACCGAGATATACGACCCCTCGGCCTGGAAGCTCGGGGCGGGGCCGACGGCATATACGATGAACCCCACGCGCGGAACCGCCAGAAGGACCGCCAGCGCTATCCCCACAAACAACAGCCTCACCAGCGTCTAGCTGGCGGAGGTTTTTAAAGCTGAGCGCCTCAGCAATACGGCCATCCCGACAACGTAGCTCGGCCCGGCGCCTTTTTGGCCGAATACTTTAAATTATCCCTCCGAGGCTCCGCACGTGATTTTACAAATATTGCTACCGGTGGCCGTAGTGGCCTTGGTGGCGGCGCTCGTAGCCGCCATATTCGTGCTGAATAGAAGGCCGCCGCAACAGCAACAGCCTCTGAGGGTCTACACGCCGGGCGAGCAGGAGATATTGAGCCAGCTGGCCTACATCAGGGACAGGCTGGATAAGTTCATCCCGCCCTACGGCCGGGTGGGCTACATCCCGTCTAACGCGGCCGAGCTGGCGCAACTCCTGGGGTTTCATTATGTCAAAATAGGCCAAGATGAATATGGGACTTTACCTGAATCTGATGATATAAAGCAGTATCTAGATCTAGATTTAGATGAGGCCCAGTTAAAGATTAAAGATAAATATATTTATATCATAAGGAAAGGCGATAAAAGGCTGGTGGCTATAGGAGACGCCTACCTGGACTACCTCACCGTTAAATTTCTCGAAGACTTTCTAAGCTATCTATAGGGATTCATCCGGTGATGAACTAAGGGTCTGACGATCCGTGAAGAGGCTCAAGAGGCTGACCTCAGCTCCCCGTCTCTGGAGGATGATCTCGGTTGCGAGGGCCGTGGGTGTGGGCTCACCGCTCCGTCTCCTCCAGCCACCTCATAATGGCTGCGTACAGCTCGGCGAAGCGCATGAGGCGGTCGAGGTGCTCCCTGCCGCACTCTATCATTATCGTGCCGTCCCTCATGCGGCGCACCTTCGGCCTCTTTCCGGTCAGGGCCTCCACAAGCGCGGAGAGCCTCTCGGCGTCCGCCTCCCTGCCGCCGGGGGCGTCGGCCCTGGCGTAGGCGAAGCCCAAGGCCTTGTTGCTTCTCTTATACCTGCCGAAGGCGATCTCGTAGTCGTTCCTGACGCCGTCGACCTCGGCGGTTATTTTGATCCTCAAGAGGGTTCTGCCGCTCCTGCCCTTCCCGAACTCGGCCCCTCCGCCTATTACCTTCACTAGGCGGCCCCCAACCTCCCTCTCGAAGCCCTCCAGCTTTAGGGAGCCCCTCGCCTTGCCCTCCTCCACCACCTCCAGGGCCTTTCTATACACGTCGTCGCCCTCCTCCTTCGCCCTCTCAAGTATATGTTCCACGAACTCGGCCGCAAGCCTCTGCCGTTCGCCCTCGCCGTGTACGGAGAGCCAGGCGGCGTACGCCAAGCCCTCCTTGAGGATCAGGACATAGCCCTTCCTGCCGCCCTCCGGCATCTTGGCCGTGAAGTGTCTCCCCTCTTCGAGGCCCATTTTCCTCAGCTCCTCGGCAATCCGCTCTATGCTCTCGGGGTTCGTGGACATGTATCTGACCACCAGCGCGCCCTCGGTCAGTTGCACGTTGTACTTCGGCCATCCCTCCCTCAGCGCGCGCCCCCTCTCCAGCTTGTCGAGCCAGCGGTCGGCCGTCTCCCTGTTCACCCAGCCGCCCTCGGCGGCCCTCCTAACGACCTCCGCGATGGCGTCCCTGAGCTCCTTGCGGCCCGCCGCAAGCTTGTCGGGGGTGGCTTTGACGTACCACACGC
>Ga0081534_100452_pt1 | contig 13428 bp, 13 predicted proteins | sample MonGeyMetagenome_FD_71019 | JGI IMG/M metagenome (GOLD analysis project Ga0081534, IMG submission 71019) | Hypoxic/sulfidic aquatic microbial communities from Monarch Geyser, Yellowstone National Park, USA - MG (SPAdes) v1 (version 2) | ecosystem: Environmental > Aquatic > Thermal springs > Hot...
AATATAGCTATAATATTAATAGTAATTCCAGCAGCAATAGATTTGTTGGGAGATAGAATTAAAAGATTAAAAAATTAATAATAAAGAAAATAATTAATAAATTAAGCCTTTAATTCCAACAAAGGCCTATAAATTTTTATTTATGTTCTTCTTTATGTTCCTCTTTCTTTTTCTTTCCCATAATATATTATTATTTTTTACAATTTTATAAAGTTTATTAATGTATAAGAAAATATATTATATATGGTATTTAATGGACTTTATAATGTAACCTATAATTATACGTTAATAATAACATCAAGTGGAGTATCATCAATATTCTTTTATCCTTTATTATATGTATTCTTAATATTATTGCCTTTTATCATTTTAATAATTGTTACAGGTTTTAGATTTTCAAATAGAACCAGATCAGTTATATTATTACTTAATACTATATATTCTTTATTATTACCTTTAATTGCAATGTCTATTTTGGGTTATTTCCAATTGGAAACATATTTATATAATATGACTTTATATGATTATACATTATTTACAATCTTTAATACTCTTTATTCTATAGTATTAGCTATATATCAAAATATATATCAAATATCAATTGGTCTCGCATTATTAAATATAGTATTGATCTTTTATTATTATATAACACCTCACTATTAAAAAGGATAAATATATAAATCATATATAATATATAAATATATATGGATGAAACATGGATATCTAAAAAGTTTTTAATAGCTAATATATTTTGGTCATCTATGTTAGGGCTATCATTTGTAAAATCTATTAAAGCTATAGTATATACATTTATATTATATCCTATATTTTCAGTATTCTTTATGATATGGATATTTTTCTTTCCATTATTAATAACATATATGTTATCTCGTATCGATGAATATGATGAAGAAGCATCAAATAGATTATATATAATATTTTCAATATTGTTTGGATTAATGGCCTTATCTATTATTTATATATTTCCAATATTTATAAAATGACTACTGAAAAAGATAATGAAAAAAATAAAGATTTAGGTAATGAAATTGATGAATATGTAGAAAAAGAAATAAATAAAGTTTTATCAGAAGTTAAAAATTTAAATGTATATGAAGATATAGATCCATCAGGTTATGCAATATCCCAAATATTAGAAGAAACTTTTAGGAAACCATATATAGCAAATGACGAAAGACAAGTTTATGTAACATTTAAATTAGCCAAAATTATAGATGCCTTACATCAACATGTTTTAGAATTTCAAATGTTATTAGATTCTGGACAAATAAAAGATGAACCAACAAGAGAAGCCATAAATGATGTTATAATATATTTAAGTTCTAAAATATACCCATTAATTAATAGTTATAGAGCAGTGGCATTTGGTGTATATAATACAAGGCAAAATCTACCAATAATGCCCCAACAAAATGTTCAAAATCCAAACCAACAGCAATAAAAAGAAATTTCCTTTTAGAGAAGATAAAGTTTATGTAATCTATTATAATCCACCTCATGCATATATTGATTTAGCCCATAGATTAGTATTATCAGCTTTTAGTAATTTTGAAAATGAATGGACTATAGAATATAATGGATTAGAAGGTAAGGTAAGGGCTATTTTATTATATTATGGTTTACCATTAATGAAATATAAAGTGTCTAATTCAAAAGAACCAAATTTAGTAGATTTAGAAAATTCATCGAATAGACAAGCTTATTATAGAGCTAAAATGTATTGGCTATTATCATATTTAGAAAATGTGCAATTTAATCAAATAAAGAAAATATTAGATTTAATTAAAACTACAAAAGGAAAACCAATTAAAGTTAAGGAATTAGAAGGAAAGCAATTAACTATATATCCTGGAAATATAAAAGGAAGATTATTAGATTTATATACATCTCTGCAGGAAGCTAAATCTATAGATATAACTCTCGCAGTTAAAAAGGGTGGCCTATTTAGTATATTAAGTGGATCCGGTTTAAGTGGAATAAATAGGATGACTATAATAAGGCTAATATTTGCCTTTTTAGTAATTGCATTAGCAGGAATATTAATACATAGTTTCTTTCAAGCATATAATACATTAATGCATCCAGAATATATGTCTAATAATACGTATGTTCAAATACATCAAGGACCAAATGGAACATATTATGTGATAACTAATCCATTAAAATAATTAATGATGGTTTTCAACGATAATCGGATAAACATAAGGTCTTCCAGTATCAAAAATTTCAATTTCTTTTGTTAATAATTTTAAAGGTCTTTTTGTATTATCATCATATTCTAAAATTATTTTTCCCTTAATATATTTTCCATTACCAATAACATCTGAAATTTTTAAACCTAATTCAACAGATAAGCGTGATAATTCACTTTTGAAATATTTAATAATTTCAGGGACGGATGACCCAACGCCCGCATAAATATGTCTTATAAATTTTCTACCTGTTGGGATTACAGGCATAGTAATCTCTATAATAATACTTCCCATATATTTATATATGTAGACGCATATATATAAATATATGGGTATAAAAATCTTTAATGAACCCCAAATATTGGAAGAAGCTGATATAATTGAATTTGATTTAGATGACCTAAAACCTAAATTAGTTACAAGATATTTTTATAATGAAAAAGAAATAAGTTTCAGCCAATTCTATTTATTGCATTTAAGTATTAGAAATGATATTATGAAAAAATATGGTGAATTACAAAAAAAGGAATTAGGAAAAGACCATGGCGTATTTTCAACAGGTATGCAAATCTTTAAATATAGAATTGAGAGACATATTCATTTGATGTCCCAAATAGATATAGTTAAATATGAAAAGGTGCCTGAAATAAAAAAAGATGGTAATAAAATAATTGTAATATTGCATAAAAGGGAGGTATATCCAAATATTTGGGAATTTAAACCAAAGGAAATTGATGATGAATTAGAGAGAGGATTAGAACAATATTTATTGGATACTATTAATATGGCCCAAATAATTGCATCATCAAAACAAAATGCCTGATCAAGCTCAATATAATTTTCCTTATAGTATTGGAGACTTAAGACCTTCTTTATTATTAGAAATTTCCAGATTATTAAATGAAGTGAGTGATTATTCAAATGTAAAAGTATCAAATAGCTATAAGATATTAGATAGAGATTATATTAAAAAAGTAAGGACTCTAATTTCAAAAACACGTATATATATTTCTGCAGTTTATTCTGTAACCGATAACCCAACAAAAAGAAAAACATTAGAAAAGGCAAAATCCGAATTATTAAGATGGGAATTATATTTTAGAAAAGGAAGAATAAATTATTTTGTTTTAGAGCATGTTTTAGGAAGAATAACCGAAATAATAAATTCAGCCACTGGAATTTATGGTTTAAGAACAAATCCATATGAAGAAGAACAAGAAAACCAAAATAGAAGAAATCCATATGATATTCTATGAATAATATAGATTATCAATTAAAGAATATTATTTTGGGCCATATTTTAGAATTTGAAACATATTATGCAAAAGCTAAAATAACAGGTTTAAATAGCGATTTTTTAGAATTAAAATATAGGACTATGCTATTATTAATGGACTGTTATAACTTAATTTACTTATATGAGAATAATGATAAAGATAAAGAAACAAATTTTAAAAAACTTAAAGCAATTGAAAATGATTTAATTAATAAAAACCCTTTATCATATGATAATATAAAAGATATGTATGAGATCATGATTAAAATCATTAAGGAATATACATCAAAAGACGAAAATAAATAGCATATATTATATATAATATATGTATTTTATAATTTATAAGGTCACATAAGTATTTTTTAGTATGGACTATTGGGCAAATGCATTAATTGAATTGTCTTTAGCACTTTTGGTAATAGGACTAATATCAGTATTAGGAATAGAAATAGTCGGCGCATTTGGTTCTACATTAATTCCAGTACAGGTACAACAGGTTGGTATTGGCCTAAATCAATTAAGCCAAATAAATCAAACATATTCGAGCAATTCCCAAGTACAAAGTACAGTATCACAAGCACAAAGTACTTTGTTATCTTTAACAAATCAGCAATTACAAGCAACAGCACAAGGTGTTTCAGCAGTAAATCAAGGATTTACATTCATGTTAAATGTATTACCAATGGTAGTAATATTAATAATATCAATTGTAGTAATAGCAGTAATATTTGACGTTGTAGCAAAGATTTCTAGACCAGCAGGAGCAGCTGTCGCTACAATGTAAGGCCAAAGCCTTCTTTTCTTTTTTATTATGTCCCAATATGTATATTTTAAGAATATTTATTATGGAAAAGATTCCTTAACAGGATATACTCTTCCAGAAATAGATTTAAAAGTACTTTCAAGAAAAGGTTTTTCAAATAGCGCTTTAGAATATTTAATGACTACCATAGGGGTTCTTTTAGATGTATCTGATATCCCCAATATTCAAATGGCACTTTGGAATTCTAAAGGTGAGAATATTAGAATATATAAATTATTAACAAATATGGCTGAAAAAGTTGGAAACTTTATAAAGCCAATTGTAGTACCATGGGATGCTAAAATAGCTTTGTCTAGATTATCAAAACTATATAATTTAAGTAATAATGTAATTATTAAAACGGAAAATGATAGGCAATTAGTTACATTTATAACTACTCAATTAAAAATGATTTTGGACAAATATACAAGATTACAGAATGAGTATCCTGATCTTCCTGCTAATGAAATAGGTATTGATGATTTTGCTTTTAAGGGATTGTTCGACATTACGAACTATATGGATAGACAATATTATGGATTTTCCAGGTATGCTGTAGAATATAGTTATTTAATTGGTGATCTTAAAAGAAATGGTGAAGAGGTGAGTTGGGAGGAATTTAGCAAAATGGAAAAATCTATACCATATACATAAAAATGGCTCAATATGTATATTTTAAAGATATATATTTTGGAAAAAATTCTATAGTTAAAGTATTTCCAAATAAGGATAAATTAGAAGATCATATAGATTATGATACTACAGCAATTGCTTTCTTTTTAGATGTTTCAGATTTCTTAAATCAAGATGCTATATTAACACATTTAGCTTATCATGATGGTAGTAGATTATTACCAGTTTTAATGGAATGGAATAAACAAACTATTTTAGGAAGGACGAGGGTTTTATTAGATTTAAGTTCAGATTACGATAAACAATTGGGTTCAATTATTAAAAGATTTATAGATCAAATGGATTTAATGGATAATCAAATAAAAGGTTTGGCTATGAATATAGCCCAAACCATTGCGTCTTATAGAAATTTAAGCTCTATCACTAAACAAATTTATGATAGAATTTATTATCTTAAATCAATTGGCATAAAAAAGCCAATTGAAGAAATAAGGCGTATACAAGAGTCATTTAGATAGAATGGTATCCTTAAATAACCTATTACCAAATGGAAATAAACAACAAAATAATGTGGCTGTAAATTATTCAGAAAATTTAAATGCATCAGAAAGCCTATTAAGAAATCCGAATTATAATAAAAGTACTGAAATACAAAAACACGGACCCGATAATACTTATAATATTGATGTACACTATTCTACAGATTTAACACATCCAGAATTAGCTCCCCAAAATCCGGTACCAAATCCGGTTTTAGAAAGAACTAAAACTTTAAGTCCGGTACAAACAATTTCTATTATTGGAAGAGGTGTAGATCCTGAAGTTATTGCAAATAATCCAAATAATATAAATCCCTATGTAAGGGAAAAGGAAAAACCAACTGAAACCCAAACATTAATTAAACCACAAACAACTGAAACAGCTATAACACAACCTATTAGTATAAGTCTAGAAAAAGTATTTGGACCATTTTATCATGGTCAAAATGCACAAGATGTTCAAGAAGTTCTACAAATTACAAATGGTTTAACCTTACCTGAAATATTTAATATTTTAAGTCAATATGGTATAAATATAAATAATTGGGCAAATGCAAATATAACCATTAGTGGAAATAAGATAATATTAAATTATACATATTCAGGTCCATTAGAATCTGTTTTACCTAATCAAAGTGGGCCAGTTGGAAACATTACAAAAAATTATACATTAGAAATTGAAAATGTAAAAGGTTGGGTTGTTGTAAAATATAAAGTATATCAAACAGGTACATATGAAGGTACACCTTTTTCTCCATCACTTAATGAAAATTATTATGTTATAAATCCAATAACAAAAAAGATAGCATTTACAGGTCCCGATATTTCAGAAGCGGTTATTTGGAAACAACCACTTATGTCACCTTCCGATGCTATTAATGGCGCTTTAAGTCAATATGGTTATACATTAGCTTATGGTGATATAGAAAAAGTTAATAATTTACAGCCCGGGCAATCTATAACAGTATATGCAATTGGAAACCCATCTAAAGGAAATCCTTATGGAGCTCAGGTTAAAATAATTAATTTAGGAAATGGTCAATATGAAATACAATCAACAACACCTTTATATGATAATGGTCAATGGATAAATATAGATGAAAGTGTAAATATACCAACAGTAACGGAAAATGTATTAACAGGTTCTATTAGTACTACTAATTATAATATTGTCGGTTATAATACATTACAATCTTCCGGATCGTTAAATGCCACTAAATTAGCCACATATGAAATTTCAGAAAGCTATCCAATAACATATAAAGTAAATAATAACCAAATTACATTTCAATTTGGTAATCCAACAGTAGATAATACATCTTTGCAATCAATTAATGTACCAACATTAACATATCAAGAATATATTCAATTAGCAAATGGTCAAATGCCTCCAGGAATAAAACCTGGTTGGTATTATTATCCAACATTACATGAATTTGTTTATGTTACTCCTCCGCAGTATACTTTGAATGTTGGAAATATTAAAATAACAAATCAAGAAGTTCTTAATTTCATTCAACAATATGGAAATAATAATGTTTTAGTAACAAATTTAGGAAATATAGGTAATCCAAACGAATTAGCATTTATTTACTTAACACCTAATGGTAATGGTCAAATGTTAATTTATAATACATCTACTGATCAAGTAGTAGATATTGTACCTATTAAAAACTTACAGACAGGTAATCCTAATTATGATTTAATAACTCAAATGATTTATAATCAACAATATAATGGATTTGGAATGTTATATCCTGGAAATAATGAACTTATAACCTTTCAATTGGTTAATCCCAATAATTTAAATTCTTATGTAACTAATGAACCAGCTGCTAATATAGTTGGATCTACACCGGTTTATTTAACTGTAGATTTAATTAATAATACTATTTATTTACAAAATGTTAGTGGACAGGTAATAAGTACTAAAACATTTAGAGATCAAAAATCAATGTTAGATTATTTACAAAAAAATTATGGAATAAATCAATCATCAGTATTACAAGCTGAAAATCCAATATTATATAATCTTTCAAATATAGCCTTAAATACTGCTGCAGCCGAAGCTGAATTAGAAATTAGTATACCTCTTTTAACACTTACTAGTGCATCTATTTTTACGGGATCTTTAATTGGGTCTACATTATTAGATATTGGAACTTTGAATATAGATACTTCTATTCCACAATTTGTTAAAAATTTTGTAATTAGTGGAAGTACTACAACCGCATTAGGAAATTTAACATCTTATATTTTTACAGGAAAACCATTATCACCTGCAGAAGACATATTTCTATTTACAACATCCGGACTAATAGGTACAGGTAGTTCTATATTAGGTAATGCAATAAGTGTGGATTTAACAAATGCTGGAATAACAGGTCTTAAAAATAGTTTTTTATCGGGATTAATAGAAAATACAATCGCTGGAGCTGGAATAAATGTCACTTTTGGGGAAACTTTATCATTACATAATACCGGAAAATGGCTATCACCATCAGAAATTGAACAATATGTAATAACAGGTGCAGAATATGGGGCACTCGCATCTATAGTTGGTTTAGGTTTAGGAATATCGGGATCTAATCTTTTAAAGAATCCTTTAGGTTCATCATTAGCTGCAGGTACGGTTAATGCATTATTTGCTTTACCATCTAAAAATCCATTAATGATTTTGGGAGCATTTGATATTGGACTTCTATCAGGTGGTTTAGATAGAATAATTGAAATTTCAAAAATCCCATATTTATTAGAATCTCCTGAAGTTCAAAGAGTATTAGATACTACACCAAAAGGATGGGAAATAGGAAATGAAATTAAAGAAAGAATGCTTGAAGCCGGATTAGTAACAAGAGATGATACAACAGGCTGGACAACAACTGAAACTATAAGTAGATTAAAAGAAATATATAATAATTTACAAGAAAAAATTATTGAAAAGGAATTATCATTACAAGATATAAAATATTTAAGATCAAAAGGAATATTAGGTATAAGAAATGATATTATATTAGGTAAAGAAGAAGATTTTGCAAAATATGTTAAAGATAAAGTTTCTGATGGAGAAAAATATTATGATGCTCAACAAATATTAAAATATATCGGAAAGCAATTAGATAAAATGTTTGGCGGATGGAAAATAAGTTTTGGAGAAAAAACTTTATTATATTCAATTAAATCTGGTGATAAAACAATATGGGGTTTTGGTTCAGCAGGAAAAGCTGAAGAATTCATTAGTGAGAGAGCTGTAAGTGATATAACATTAAATGTGGCTGGAATATATAATGCTCCCAGTGATGTAATTGATACAATAAAATATTTAAGAAGAATTGGTATGGATACTGATGCTGAAATACTGGAAAAAATTTATGATTCTATAAAAACAGTTAAAGATATATTATCAAAAATAAAACCATCTAAAAATATTGAAATAGAGTTTAGAGACTATGCTGAAGAATATACGGAAAAATATGGACCTGAATATGGTGAATTAGTAAGTACTCAAATGGGAGATACTATAAAAGAATATATACAAGAAAACTTTGGAAAAGATGCAGTAATATATGGATCTGAAAGCGTAAGGCAATATTTGGATGATATAGCTAAAAGATATGGAGGAGAAGTTATAAGAGTTGGAAAAGACTATGTAGTTATCGATAGATATGGAAATATTATTTGGAAATTTAGAATGCCTGGAGATGTTGATATCATAATAAATACAAGAGATCCTGGAGTATTAGAAAAAGCTGCAGAGGATATTGCTAAATTACTTAATAAAACTTTAAAAACAGATAGATTTGTAGCACAAGATCATTTAGTTATAGATAAATATAGAGGTGGAGAACATGTTGTTGATTTACATATGCCAAATGAAGGAAGTGAATGGTTAAATGTTTATGCGAGAAAAAGTAATTTCAATGATTTAGGTTTTCAAAGACCAGAACCTTATCATACTGATAAAGTAAAAGTTGCGAGTTTATCACAAACATTATTAGATAAAGCTTCTGCAGTTGCATCTTTAAGGCAATTATCTTTAGCTGATTTAGTAGATGCTATTAATAGTGGTGCAAAAATAGATAATCCTGATTATGTTATCTCATTCCTTAAAACCTTATTAAAAGATGCCGACTATGAAACTCAAAGAAATGTATTATCTGAATTCATAATAAGATTAAAACCGGAATATAGAAATATATATATTGGCTTAATATCAAATTCATTTAATATTCCTGCAGATCAATTAACCTATGTAGACCTGGTATATAGAGATATCGTAAATCAATACTTTTATAAGATACAAACATATTTAGCACCGGCCACATATAGATTAAAAGATACTGGTGATACTTTAAGTTTAACTTATTTAGGCGGAAAGTTGGCTAAAAGTAAAGAAGTTATGGAAAATTATGAAACAATAAAAGAAATAGCAAAAGAAAAAGGAATATTACCAAAAGATTGGACCGAACCAAATGAAATAAATATGGAGGATATATTTAAATCCATAAATCCATTTGAAAGCAATATAGAAACATCAGAAATGATAAGGGTTGGTTCTATGATTGGATCATTAGGTTCAATGTTTGGATCAGAAGAAAGTATAACTGGAGCTTCTATAGTTTTATCATTATCAAATGGTTTATCAACATCAAATAAAAGTTCATCAATAAGATCAATGTCATTAAGTGAATCTGAAAGTATAGTTTCATCATCTATAGTATCAACATCTGAAAGTTTAACAAAAAGTTTATCATTAGGTTCATTAAGTTCATCATTATCAGAATCTTTTAGCTTTTCATCATCATTAAGTACATCAACATCTCAGTCATTAAGTTCATCTACGTTTACATCAATGTCTACATCTACAAGTACTTCAACATCAACTTCAATATCTACATCATTATCATCTTCAATATCGGCATCTATATTTTCTACATCCGGTAGTCCATCATATTTTAGTTCATTAATACTTAATGGTTTAAGTAACCCAACAACAAATATAGGAATTGAATTAGGAAATGCAAAATGGGCAGAATTAGATGTGGCTTATGCATTTAATAAATTATGGATATAATATAATATAATATGGGAAAAAGATCAATAGGATCATTAATACTTATAACGATTATAGCAATTATTCTTTTAGTATTATTGGGAGTTATGGCTTATATAATATCTACAGAATTTACGGTCACAACAGGAATAGCTGCAGTAAACTATAATGCTCAATATTTACTTTATGGACAACAATACCAACAATGTCTACAAAATGCACAACAATATGGATTAAATACATCAATATGTAATGCATTAACAAATATAACAAACCAATCAGCAAATAGCTTAATGAGTTCAACAGCATGGATTAATAATTTTTCTAATCCAATATTATGGATTATAATATTTGTTGTAATAATAGCAGGCGTATATGTTGGAATCTTACAAAGAGTTCAATTTGGAAAATGATCAAAAAATTTCTTAAATTATTTGGAATATTTTTAGTATTTATTTTATTAGCTAAATTTATTTATTCTTTAAATGAATTTTTATATTACAATCCAATTTTAATAAATAACACTCAAAATCCAAATAATTTGACAAATTATTCAATATTAGTAACTCTAAATACTCAAACTCTAATACAACAAGGAGAAATGAGACCAGATTGTGGAGATATTAGATTTACGGACTCCGATGGTAATACATTATTAAATTATTGGATAATGCCTAATACATGTAATACAAATAATACCTGGATTTGGGTAAATGTTCCATTTATACCTGGAGGTTCTAATGAAACTATATATTTATGGTATGGAAATCCAAATGCAACTAGTTTAAGTAATTTTAATGCAACTTTTCCTAATAGTTTTATATTAACTAGCGGAAGTACTACTTTAGGTGGAAATTTAACTTATAATTTTTTCGAAATAGGTCCAGGAGCTACATTATATATTCAACCAGGTGTTATTTTAAATATAACTGCACAATATATAATTATTGCAGGAACAATTAATGGTGATGGAGCTGGATATTCTGGTCAAAAAACAAATCCGGGACCTGGTTATGGACCAGGAGCTGGTCAATATGGTGGATATAATGGTGGTGGAGCTGGATATGGTGGTGTAGGAGGATGTGCTCCAAGCGATAGTGCTTCTAATTGTAGTGCACCAGGAGGTGCAACTTATGGAACTCCTAATGGTTTCGATATTGATATGGGTTCTGGAGGTGCAATGGGTCAATCTGGAGGTTCATCTAATGCAGGGGGTAATGGTGGTGGAGCTGTAATATTACAAGGTGAATATATTCAAATTAATGGAACTATTTCTTGTAATGGACAAAATGGATTTGCAAGTAGTTCTAATTCTTATGGCGGTGGTGGTGGTTCTGGAGGTGGTATCTTAATTATGGGTAATTATTTAAATTTAAGTAGTGCTATTTTAAAAGCAATAGGAGGAGAAGCTGGAAATACATATGGAGCTTCTGGAGGAGGTGGTAGAATTAAAATATTTTACTCTCAATGGCTTATTGGTAATTATATTACCAATGTTTCTTCATTAAATGCTAGTACATATGGCGGTGGTTTACGATTATCTTCTGCTGTAGGAAGTCCTGGAACTGTTTATGTAGGTACTTATACACCTTTAGGTCCCAATATAACTATAGGTCCCCAATTTATAGCTTTCGTACCTTCAATTTCAATAAATACTTCTACTAATTTCCAGTTTAATGTTTCTATAACAGATTCTTTTTCAGAATATGTAAATTACACAGTTTATTTAAATGGTACTCCATTAGTAACAAATAATATTTCAATAACTGCAGGACAAACTTTAATAATTCCATATACTTATCAATATTTATTTAATCAATCAGGTACATATAATTTAACAGTTGTAGCATATGGACAAACATCTGGTGCTACAGTAATTGCAACTAACATTTTTTCTATTCAATTAGATCAATTAAACGTTTCAATGTCACCTACACCTTATGTTTATAACAATATAAATTATACAAACTTCTATGATACAAACCTAAACATAAACTATTATTGCATGAGACCAAATAATACTCTAATAATTTATAATAATATAACAAACCAAACATTACAATTTAATCTTTCATGTAATTATATAGAAACTCCTGAAAATTTGTTTGTTAACCTTACTCCAATATTACAAAATAATACATTGAATTATATTAGCGGATATTTAACATATGGTACACAATCATTTGGAAATATAAGCTTTGAACCATTATGGGATACTATAACGGTTAACTTAACTATAAATTTACCGGCAATTTATATTTATACATCGCCTTTAGGAATGAATTATACAGTAATAGAAAATGATATTTTACCAAATGTTATATGTAATACATCTTTCTATGATAATAATACATTAATAGCTAATAATCAATCAACATTAATAAATGGATCTATAACATATTCATGGGTTATAAGTCAATCTCCAATTCATAACTTTAATTGGAGTATTACATGTATTGATCCTGTAAATGTAACAACGTCATTTATTTATTCAACAGGACCTTATTATTATAATGAATTCAATATGTATATGGAAGATTCTGGAAATATTCCATCAAATGTAACATATTCATTAACATTAGAATGTACAAATAATATTGTACAATATTCAAATGCAAATATGAATACCTATATTTTATATTTATGGACTAATTTAACATGTAATCAGATATTAATATCTCAACAAATTCAGGGTATTACATTTGATGAGGGATTTAGTACTAATTTATTATCAAATTATGCATTCCAATGGCCAATATGTTTAATTAATATATCTTTAGCATATTATGATAATCCATTAATTGGTTCTCAACCATATCAAAATACATTAATATCAATAGAAAATCCACAAACCGGTTGTTATTTAACTGGATCTTACCTTTATTTATCAGCATCAAATTATTATTACGAAC
>Ga0081534_100454_pt1 | contig 13406 bp, 14 predicted proteins | sample MonGeyMetagenome_FD_71019 | JGI IMG/M metagenome (GOLD analysis project Ga0081534, IMG submission 71019) | Hypoxic/sulfidic aquatic microbial communities from Monarch Geyser, Yellowstone National Park, USA - MG (SPAdes) v1 (version 2) | ecosystem: Environmental > Aquatic > Thermal springs > Hot...
TATGATGGGTCTAGGCTCCTCGGCACCAGGCCCCTACTTATGAGCCAATCTGGGTGGCCACCATTATCCCACTCTGAGCATATGTAAGGCCCAACCCTGGCTATTATCCTGAGCCCGAGGGATTCGGCCATGCTTAGGTAAAGATCCACATCCTTCTCGCCTGAAAAGTCAAACACACCGGGTTCAGGTTCATGGAGGTTCCAGGCGAAGTATGTGTTGAGGCAGTTTAAGCCAGCCATTTTAAGCTTAAGCAGCCTGTCCATCCAAAGCCCCCTAGGAACCCTGAAGTAGTGTATTTCACCACATAGAAGCATGCTTAAGGTGCCTGAAACGACTTTTAAAGTATTAACCAGCGGTGATGATGAAGACGAAATCCACCATTCAAGCGGAGGAGGAGTCGGAGGCCACTATAACCTTAGCAATGTTAGGTTAAGGCGAAGTGTATTTGGCTGGGGTTAAGTTAAAAGCTTGCCCTTAGCCTTAAGGACCTTCACTACGTAACTGCCGACTATGTCCAGCGTATCGTTTATGTTTATTAACGTTGTATCAACGACTAGGTCGAATATAGATAGGTCGTTGGTGTCTATTGAGTAAATCGCCATGTACCTCCTCCTGTTGGACTCTTCCCTAACCTTAATTTCATTAATTGCATCGTTAATGCTAATACCTTCCCTACGCGCTAACCTACCTGCCCTGGCTGCTAAATCGGCCTTGAGGTATACCTTAACATCGGCATAGTCCTTAATGATCCATGCCGCTAAGTGGCCCTCTATCACAACCCTACCCTTCTTAGCCTCATCAATTGACACCTGGTCAACATAACGGTCAATGCTGTAGTCCCTCTCCGCCAGTTCATGAAGCTGAATTAGGCTTAACCCCCTCTCCGCCGCGATCCTCCTAAAAACCTCACCCACTGAAACGAACCTGTAGCCAAGCTTATCCGCCAGGAGCCTGGCCACGGTGGTTTTGCCGCTGGCCACCTGTCCGCTTATGGCTATAACCCCCATCTTAAGCACCCATTAACCTAACCGCTATCTTCAAACCAGCCATTAGGCACCTATGGCATACGTAACCCCCATAGGGCCTACTAACCCCTCCTTTAATCACAGCCCCACATACAGCGCATCTAACAACACCACGCCTCCTAGCCATACCTAATCCAAGACCATGTGCACTCAGTTTTTAAGCTTTAAATTATTGAAAGGTAAATCATGTTTAAGGCTAATCAACCACCGCTAGTGCTGCGGCGCATCCCTAACAGGCCCATTTGGTCACTGGGGTGGTTATAGGATTATGGCACCCTCCATACGGTACCTGCGCCTAGCCAATGCGAACAGGTTCCTCCATAGGAATATGCTGACCAGTATAGCGTTCACAGCCAATATGAGGCTCATGGCCTCTAACCCCACCACATTGCCCACAGCCGTGTAGTAGTCCATGAGTGCTGTGTAGCCGTGGACCATGTACACCTTACCGTTAATACCCTGGAAATACTCGGCAATCTCAAGGCCACCCCAGGTTGAGCCAACGGTGCTAGCTAACCCAGTTATCGTGGCCGGCATTGCCCCTGGTATGGCTAGTTTAGTTAACTTATGCCAGGTGGATAGGTTTAGGTTGTTTGCAACATCCCACAGGCTCCTTGGTATGGTCTTCATGCCCACGTACATGTTGTATATCACGTACCAGGCCGTGCTCAGGAAGGCCACTATGAAGACCAGTAGCTCAAGTGAAGCACTTAACCCAAGCCTAGTGGCTATGATTGTTACGAAGGGCACCGCCACTAGGGGCAGGTAAGCGGATACGGGTATTGATGCTAGGTCTTCAAGCATAGGTAGTAGTATGGCCTCAACCCTAGGCCTAGTAACCATAAGGTAATCAATGGGTATAGCTACCGCTATAGATGCCGCAGTGACTATGGCAACCCTAAGCCAGTCAAGGCCTAGGTAGTAGAGGTAGGTTACCCAATTATTATATATGTTGATGAGTATGGGTAGCCAGGTGGTTTCCCAGGAGGAGTATATTCCATAGGCCACCAGGGCCAGGATCAACAAACCCACGCCAATGGCCACGTACCTCTCCATTTTCGTTAAAATGCCCACCGGCCTCGGCCTAATGGCCAACCTGTGGTATATTGAGTAGCCGGTCGCCCTAACGAAAACCGGTAAGGTAGACCGTTCAATAGCCATAACCCTCCTAATGTATCTAATATTCCTACTAAGCGACGTCCTCAATCTGCTTGTGGTTTGCCTCCTAGCCCCAGCCCTAGTAACCTCAACGTACGGGTCATAACTATACTTAACCGCCCAGTTCACGAAGGGCCTAAGCACCAGGAAGACGACCACGGTGACTAATATTATTAATATTATTAATGCCGTTATGGCATTGATCCATTCTCCCTCACTGGTCCAACCTGCTATTAAAGCCCCTATCCCGAAAACGCTGTAACTCCTAGTCCCTAGGGTTACGACTTCACTAACCACTATGTAGAATAATGCGTCAGCAAAGCTCACAAGTACGTTGCCGGCCACCCTCGGTATCGTTACTGGTATGTACAGTTTAGTGAACTTGGAGATGAATGATAACCTATACATGTTGACTACATCCTCGAGGGATTGGGCCACGGTCTTTATCGACTCATACTCACCAATCCAAATGTTCCAAACCACCGCTGTGAAAACTAGGAAGTCGACGGCTAATTCAACGCCGAGGTAGCCCCCTATCCTGCTTATGAAGAACACTAGGACTATGGGGAAGAAGGTGATGACTGGTACTGACTCTAGGGTTTGCGTTACGGATAGAAACACTCTCTCAACCACCCCACTCTTAGCCGCTGCGTAGCCGAGGAACCAACCTGTGACTACGGAAATTATTAAGGTTGCCGCAACCCTGGCCAGGGTTGCTAACGACGCTAACAGTGATACAATGACGATACCGAGGGTTACCACTAAGACCCCTGGCCCTTAAGTCTTAGCTATGCCAGCGAGTTCCATTGACTTTGAGATTTCTCCGTAAAGCAGGTCTAGGTAGTCCTGGAACTCCTTATCCCTAGGTGACCTGGGTCTAGGTAAATCTATACTCACATCGGATATTACGGTGGCTGGCCTACCACCAAGTATGATTACCCTATCACTTAGTTCAATAACCTCCTCCAGGTTATGACTAACCATCACTATAGCCTTAACGGTAGACTCCTCGTTAAAAACCATGTCGTATATCTCGCTTCTAAGACCCTCTGCGGTTATGGCGTCCAAGTTGGTGAATGGCTCATCCATCAGGAGGAGCACTGGTTGAGCCGCTAATGCCCTAGCTATGGCGACCCTCTGCTTCATCCCACCGCTCAACTCCCTTGGGTAATAGTTCTCAAAAGCTCCTAAACCAACCAGTTCAAGGTACCTCCTGGCTAACTTAATCCTCTCATCCCTACTGAGCCTCTTGTGGAGTAACGCTATTTCAACATTCTCTAATGCTGTTAGCCAGGGGAAGAGGGCGAAGTCTTGAAATATCATGGATATTTTAGGTGTTGGACCCCTAACCTCCTCACCCATTAAAAGCACCTTACCACTATCAGGCTTCCTCAACCCGGCTATTATCCTTAACAACGTGGTTTTGCCGGTGCCAGTGGGCGCCACTATTGATACGTACTGCTTCTCATAAACGGTAAATGAGACATTCTTAAGAACGTGTAGAGGCCCCCTCTCTGTCCTATAGCTGAAGGAAACGTCCACTACTTCCAGGACAGGGGGTAATGGGATGATCCCACCAGGCCACGATAATTATAAGGGTTTATAAGTGTTTCCCAGCTGATGCCATTACCCCATCTTAAGGAGTACAGCATTGCCACTTATTGGCTGCTTCAAGTTGCGGGATGGCCATACTCTACTAAAGGTTTGATCAAGTTATGGATATGACCCCTACCCACCCCTTCTAAGGGTGGGGTTGCCCCAACTATTAAACCCACCCTAAAGGGCGAGGCTCGCTATTCTCATCGGCTTGTTGTGTTTTACGATTGACAATGCTTAAGGGGATTATGCGTTATTTTTAGGCTTTAGCTCTGTAGGGTTAAGTTACCTTTAATATTAGCCTACATGCATTTGGTATTAATAATGTGGAGGTGGGCGACCGCCATGAGGTTAAGGGACGTGGTTAATTTAATGCTCCTGGTACTTATGTCACCACTGGTTGGTAGCGATGAGGCCGTTAGGCTCATTGGCGATAACGTCGAATTGACTAAGGCTGGTAAACTCCTATTAACCATGGCTAGGCATTATGAGCAGAGTGGCATAAGCTACGACGCCTACTTCGAATTCCTGGCCCAGAGGTTCAACAACATTATTGAGGATTGGAGGAGGATGAGTAGTGAGGTTAATTTAAGCATACTGGTCCTCGTAATGGCCTTGGTCATGGTTGAGGCGTTGATGGTGATGTTAATGGGCATCGGCATTGCCGGGCTACTCCTACTGTTAATGCCGCTGCTCCTAATCCCCATTATCCACCTTAACCAGCCTAAGATTTACGAGTACGATTACCTCAAGCCCACGGTAATTGGCCTTGCATCAGCGTTAGTGGTGTATGTGATTACTCATAATGCCCCGTATTCATTAATAGCCTTCTCGCTGGGCTTCTCCACGCTATACCTACCCCAGTTTCTAGGCTTCCTAAGGCTTATGATTAACCTAGAGGGTAGGATAACGGAGCCTATACTTGAGTTAACCTGGAACCCTAACCCAAGGGTGATAGTGGGTTCATCTATAATTGAGCGGGAGTTCTCCAGGGTAAGGGACCTAGCCTATAGTGTCGGTGCACCTTACTTCGTGACCAGGGCAGCTAGGATAGTTGACTCCGTTGTATTTCAACTAAAGGCCATGTTCAGGGATGACGTAATCTACGGAGCCCTAATACCAATCAGCTACATTGCCCTAGTGGAGTTCGTGGGATTCATCAATGGCGTGCTCTCAGGTTCCCTAAGCGCCATCACGGTCAAGGCGCCGTTTAGTTACCACGTACCAACACTGGCCTTATTAATATCGGCCGTATCCACATCGATATTGAGCGGCAAGGTTATTCATAGCATTGGCCTAGGCTTATCAATAATGTTCATGTTCATAATACCGACACTACCCATTATACTACACTAACGTTATCTCGTCACCTTCCCTCTCCCTCTCTACTTGTCGGCCTTGGGGTTATTGGATATGGCAGGTATTCAATGCCTGGCCTGTTTGCGCGTGCCTGTGGGTAAGGAACCATTAGTTCGTAAACCTCTGGCGGTACGTTTGTGGATACGCTTAATCTCATTTCCCTAAGCTGCTCCATGGTGATTAGGTAATCGTGAGTATGGTACCCATCCACGAGTTTTATCCGCAATTCGCTAGCCTCATCCTCCCTTGCCTATGTATCATCGTTGTTACAATCCTATAGTCATACTTACGCTCCATTAAGGCAATTAACTGAAGCCTAGCATGCTGCAGTGACCTCGTTGAGAACCAGGGCGAGATTATAGTTATGAAAATATGAAAACATCTGCATATACGTCAAGTGGCATATACATTTAATGCTCCACTGCACTGCCAGATGCATTCCTTAATCTGAGGAATGAACTACACCACAATTACCGTGTACCTTTAGATTCACCACCCATGTATGCTACCACAAGGTAATACCCTTTACTGAACGTTTGTAATAATCCTACCAAAGCTGCCATGCGCCTAATACCGCTGCCTGAGGGTATTTGCGGTTTAGTTTCACCCTTACTCTTATCTAACCACTTATGTCGATGGCGGCTACACGGATGCCCTCATTATATTTTCCAGAGGTTTATGCCATTAACCTTAAGCCTTGCCTTAGCTAAGGCCTTTCTTAGCGCATATGTTGGCTTTCCCCATTACTGGCGCATCTACGGTGCAGTCTAACCCAGCTGGGTCATAAACAGGAAACCAATTCTAATCGGCCTTACTCCTGTTGAGATTAACCAGGAAACAATACATTTATATTCAGCACCGTTAAACTAAATAATCAATGAACCTAATCAGCTTAGTGCTAATAATAGTAGCAGTGGTTGCCGTAGCGGTGATTATTCTACTGGTGGCTAGAGGGGGCAGGAGGGGTGGGGTGAAGCCAACTGTAGGTGGTTCAGTTAATTTAAGCGGCATAAACATACAGCAGAGCGCTGGGGGTGGTGTTATGGCGGCTAACCAGCGGGTGGATAAGTCAGCCATGGACTTACTTAGGGAGGAGTTAATCAGCAGGATTGAGAATTTAACCACATTAGTCAATGATATTAATAGAAGAATCAGTGAATTGGTTGCCCAGCAGACGGTGGTTCAGGGGGCTCCCGTCATGTTGATTAGCTACACCCCGTCAAGTTTAACAGAGGTTAGGGATATGGTTAACGTGACTGCAGTGGCCCTAATCGACGCCTCAAGTATGAGCGTCACTGAGGGTAGTGGTGAATACGACTTCGAGTCTTTAAGGGATTACGTATCCATGGTTGCTAGGGATGGCTTAAGCCTTTTAAGTATCGTTAAGGGTAATGATAACATATATGTAATGCCCATTAACAAGGGTACCTTATGCGCCTTGGTATCCGGCAGGCCGTTATCAATGGCTGAGGTTAATGTTATTAAAAGCCTCATTAGCAACTACCTTTCCTCAAAATGACACCTGCTCAATTCCTCAAGTAGGTTGCGTTCATAAATCTCACCCTTCGGCCTCCTCTCCCTGAATATCTGCGCCTCATAAATATAAACCCTGGTACCCTCCTCAGCCCAACACTCCGGGCTTAGGTAAGCCTTCTCACAGGCCTCATCTAGGAACATCACGGTGTCCCAGCAGTACTCAACAGGCACCTGGGGTAGGAGTAGGCCGCTATACATCCCCCTCTCTATGACGAGGCCATGGATGCCGACCTTAACCATGTTAACCAGCTCCCTGGGTGAACTAAACTTAACCTCCTCAAGTGGGCTAAGCACACTGACCTCAAACACCACAGAGTCGAGTTCACTGGGGTCAAGTGGCGCAAACCTGGGGTCATCGAAGGCTGCGGCTAGGGCGCTGTTTATGGTGGCCCTGGCCGTGTTTACGTTGCCCCTCGGGAAGCCTATGCAACCCCTCAGCTCGGTGGTTCCATTCTCCTTAACCGTCTCTATGGTTGTGAAGACGCCGTAGTTATCCTTAAGCAGCCTGCTGGGCGTATCCTCAGGGGGCTTTAGTACGCGCCTGCTCTTTATGAACTCCTCAACAGCCCTCCTAGCCAGCTTAACCAGGTAAGCCCCCTCCTCAAGGTTGTAGGGTTTAAACATCACTTAACGCTCTAACACCCTTAAATATCCCTTACGCTAGGCTACACGGTGGCATAGCTGCACAGTTTTACGCCCAGTGTACTTAAGGGCCTCAGCGTGATGAATATGGAACCACGCTGATTTGTGAGGAGGGAGACCGCGACTGACGGCGAAACCTTTATAAATCAATTATTGGTAACCAATAAAATATGAATAGTAGAAGTGCAGGCGAGGAGTTAAGACGTGTACATTACCTAGTCTTCCTAAGCTTCGCCCTAGGCTTCCTAATATGGGGCTTTGTCTCAACTAGCGGTATAATGACCATAAATTATTTTAAGGATTACATACCTCCATGGCTACTCCCCCTATCAGTGGTAATAGGCTACGTATTCGTGGTGCTTGGCGACTTCACGATGGGTGTGCTCACTGATAGGTTAGGTAGGAAGAGGATATTCGTATACACCATGAGCATGTACACAATTGGGTTGTTAGGCATGGCAGCTTCACTCTATGTTAAACAGCTAGTTAACCCCATGGTTGCCTTCACCGTATTCATGGTTTCGTACGCACTGGCGGAGTTCGGTGTTGGAGGTGAGGAACCACCTGCATTGGCGGCCATAACTGAGCTTATGCCAAGCGGCAGTAGGGGTATGATGCTTGTGCTGACGCCCAACTTCGATAATGTGGGTGCAGCATTAGCGGCAGCCATACTATACGTGTCACTGCTGCTCACAGGCCAAGCCAGTGTGCCATCAATATACGCCATGATTGGTTCAGCACTCGTGGTGGTTTTCATAGCACTCATCGTTAGGCTTAGCATACCTGAATCAGTTAAGTGGCTTGAAGCCAGGGGTAGGGTTAATGAGGCCATTGAGGTGGCTAGGCGTGAGGGGCTTGAGTACGTGTTAAGCAAGGGTGGCTCAAACATCCAATTAAAGGCCCCACCAGCCTGGTTCAGGGCACTATTCCTATCCATAATAGGTTTCGTTCAAATCACCACGTATGGGTTAATGGCATACACCATAATTTACCTGCCATCATTACCCTTCAGCAGTAACCCTGAGCTTCAGTCACTGGTTGTGTTGTTTGCAAACCTGGGTGCGTCAATAGCCGGTTTAATAGGCTTTTGGGTTGATGCCATAGGCAGGAGGCCCTTCACATTACTGTCGTACGTGGGTGGGTTACTGACCATGGTACCTATATTCCTAATATACGCGGCCATAAACACACCACTGAGGTCATCACTACCGGTATTCTACGTCCTACTCTTCCTAAACATGGCCTTCAGTGAGTTTGGTTGGGCAGTTAGGACGCTGCTTGAGCCTGAGTTATTCCCGACAAGGACTAGGGGGACGTGGATAGGGGTGATTAGGTTAATAGCCTGGGGCATCTTCATAGTACTGACGTACTACCTCCTCAGCACATTAAACACCTACCAGTACCTACTGGTCAACCTGATACTGTACGCAATCGGTGCCTTAGCGTCCATAGCCTGGTACATATGGGGTGTTGAGACTAGGGGTGTACCGGTAAGCATCTTGGATGAGGCCATGGGTTAATCTTAGTATTCACAGTCATGCTATTTAAGGGCCTTTAAGGAATTGGTTCATTCTCTTCGACCATGATTAACATCGGCACTGCATGGTGTAAACGTAGTTTGACTGGGAAGTATTTTTAAGCGTGGAGACGTAGGTTGATGAGCCATGACGATGCTCATTAAGGTGGATCCCATTAAGCCCGATGAGTCTGAGGTTAAGAAGGCGGCTGAGGTTATATTGAGAGGTGGCTTGGTCGCCTTCCCCACCGAGACTGTTTATGGCCTTGGCGCATCGACGTATAATGATGACGCCATTAGGAGGATCTACATGGTTAAGAATAGGCCCATGGATAACCCAAGCATAGTTCACGTATCAACCTTCGACCAGCTTCACGAGGTGGTCCAGGAGGTTCCTGGTGATCTTGAGGAGAGGCTTAGGGTGGCTTGGCCCGGCCCATTAACAGTGATACTCAGGAAGAGTTCAAGGGTTAGCCCAGTAGCCTCCTGCGGTTTGGATACAATTGCCGTTAGGATGCCGGCCCACCCAGTGGCCTTAATGCTGATAAGGCTAAGCACCCCCATATCAGCGCCGAGCGCTAACCTATCCGGTAAGCCAAGCCCAACCAGGGCTGAGCACGTTATTAGGGATCTTTGGGGTAAGGTTGACGTTATCATTGATGGGGGTGAAACCTTCTTCGGCGTTGAGTCAACGATAATAGACTACACCAAGAGACCACCAGTGCTCTATAGGCCAGGCCCCTTCACACTGGAGGAGTTGAGGAGACTGTTCGGCGATATTAGGATCCCCGAGCAGGCCCTTGGGCTTGGCGAGTTTAAGGAGGCCCTAGCCCCCGGAATGAAGTATAGGCACTATGCCCCGGATAAACCATTGACTGTGGTTGAGTGCAGTGACCTAGAGGGCTTAGTTAAGTTAACAATGGATCTAGCCATGGATGAGGCTAAGAGGGGTAGGAGAGTTGTAGTGTTGTGCAGTAGTGAAACCTGCGGCAAATACAGGAGCTTAGGTCTCAGGGTCATTGAGGTTGGGTCGAGGGTTAACCTGTACACGGTGGCTAAGAACCTATTCCATTCATTAAGGTTGATTGATGAAATCGATGCAGACGTGGCCATTGCCGAGGGTTACCCTGAGGTTGGGATTGGCCTAGCCGTAATGAATAGGTTGAGGAAGGCCTCAGGCCACAACATAGTTAGGTGCGTTGATTAGTCATTTGGCTAAAGCATTTAAACACCAAACCTAAGCGGTGTCTAATGAACACGGACGCATTGATAACGTACGTGGCCATAGCTATCATAGTTGCAGCTGCGGTATTCTCAATATTTGTACATGCCTTTAAGCCAAGTAAGGGTGTGGAGTTTACACCAACCTATGTAGTGCTCAATCATCATATAGGGGACATGGTAACTATGGCGTCTACGCTGGGTCTACAGTATGGTAATTCAACAGCCCCAATCTGGGTCATCTACTTTATTAACCCCTATGATGATGCTAACTACACGTTAAGCAACGTATTTAACTCAACAATAATGGGCATGATTAATGGGGGTGAGGTTAACCTAGTCATGATACCCAACACGGTTACTTATAATAGTGCCAGTGGTGCTGTTACCCAGAGGTTCCTACCCCTGTACATATGCGCCTACAGCATTAACAAGACTGCTTCCCTCGAATTCCTCAGGTGGTTCAGCATGAAGGTTCATGAGAACGCCACGCTAGCCCTAAACATTAGCCTAAGTGACATGCTTAGCGAGTTATCGAGCCTAGGAGTCGGTGACGTTAACTACACGGCCTGCGCCGTTAAGTTCAACTCAACCCTAGGCAACTACTACTCATTCATGGTCAGCGTGCTTTCGTGGGCTTACGGCCTACAGTCCCCAAGCGGCTACATACTACCCAACGACCTGGTTATAGTTGGGATTAACAGGGCTAGTGGAATAGCCGTGGTTGACGAGAACATAGCCGGCTACACACCACCGTTAGGCTTAATGATAAGTAATTTAATTACACAGAGGCCCTTCTACGGCTGATGGTTAATGAACACTGAGGAGCTATTCAACTTAACGGCGACGTACCTCTCAGTCCTGAGGGTTGAGCACGTTATTATGGTTAAGTTAATCATGGAGGTGGCTGGGGGTAGAATTAACTGTAGCAGGCTAATTAGGGTGTTAGGTAGCCACATTGAGAAGGAGAATGATGTATTAACGAAACACGGCTTAACATTAAGCTCAATAAAGCAGTTAAGGAGCCTGTACGAGGAGTGCTATGAGGCATGTATCGAGGGTAAGTTAACCAACAGAGAGTTAAGCAGCCTTTTAACAACTATCAAGAACCATGATGATGAGTTAAGGTCCCTTATGGATGAGTTAGTTAACAGGTACTTTAGTGAAGTGGCCAATGAGATTTTAACTGAGGCTTAAAATAAAGGGAAACAGATTAATACTAATGCCCAGCGACCTTGACTGTTGAGGTATGGTTAATCTGCGTGACAGGGTTAAGGAATTAATGAGTAGGCTTGAGGCTGATTACAGGTCTAGGACCCGTAAATCCCTTGAATTCTTCAATAGGGCAGCTGCGCTACTCCCAGGCGGCACCACGTATCAGATAAGGTTCTTCAAGCCATACCCAATATACGTGACTAGGGCTAAGGGGGTTAACGTATGGGATGTTGATGGTAATCAGTATGTGGATTACTGGATGGGCCATGGGGCACACATAATGGGGCACTCACCCGACTTCGTGGTTAAGGCTGTTAACGAGGCAGCTCTCAATGGCACGCATTTAGGCTACCCAAACACCCTTGAGGTTGAGTACGCCGAGTTATTAACCAAAGTGATACCAAACGCTGAGATGGTTAGGTTCTCCAACAGCGGCACCGAGGCTAACATGTACGCCGTTAGGCTGGCTAGGGCCTACACAGGGCGCAAGTACATAGTTAAGGTTGAGGGTGGCTGGCATGGGGGTTATGACGCGCTTCACGTGGGCGTCAACCCACCCTTCGAGGGTCCCGAGAGCCTTGGCCTACCTGAGGAGTACATTAAGTACACGCTGGTTGTGCCCTACAACGACCTAAACGCCCTGGAGAGGGCATTAAGCAGCCACGATGTTGCGGCAGTGATAATTGAGCCTGTCCCGGGTTCAGGGGGCTGTATCGAACCCCAACCCAACTACCTGAGGGGGGTTAGGGAATTAACCATGAGGTACGGTTCCCTCCTAATATTCGACGAGGTTATTACGGGGTTCAGGCTAGCCCTTGGTGGTGGGCAGGAGTACTTCAACGTTAAGGCCGACATAGTGACCCTAGGCAAGATAATCGGCGGCGGATACCCAGGGGCGGGGGCTATTGCATCCACCTCGGAGATCATGGAGTTGCTTAACCAGGTTAAGAGGCCTAATGCAAGGGCTAGGAGTTTCCACGGTGGTACATTCACAGGTAACGTGATTACATTAACGGCCGGCTACACGATGATAAATTACCTGAGGCGGAACAGGAGCATCTATGACCAGTTCAACGAGCTTTGGGATTGGACCCGCAGGAGGATTAATGAGGTTTGCGAGGGCCACGATAGGTTATGCTGGGCCACCGGGGTAGGCAGCATGATTGGGATCCACTTCACCACGAGTAAGCCCATCAATGTTAGGGAGGCCTACCAGTTGAGGATTGATGAGTCGCTCTATGACCTAATGCACCTCTACATGAGGGTCAACGGCATACTGTACATGACTGAACACATGCCGCACCTACTACCATCAATAATACACGGTAGGGAGCACGCCCAAGCCCTAGTGGATGCATTAGACAACATGCTCAGCATGATAACTCATGGTTAATGTAAATCACTAAGCTATAGCAATTTTTCGATTAATTTACGCAGCTAGAAACAAATAAAAACCCTAGAATTGAATTAGGTATAATGAAGAGTTGGCCATTGATAGCACTAGTGCTCGCGGTTGGGCTTACCGGCACGGTGGTTGCTATGGATATGCACGGGGTCTTAGTGTACATAAGCTACCACCTAGTATTACCGTTTCTCAGTAGGTGGCGGTTCCTAGCCCTTCATGGGCTCCCCGCCATCTACCTCTCAACGGTCTCCCTGGGGCCGCTCACCGCAGTAGCTCCCCAACGGTCACCCGCGGCTCCCAGCCACTGCGGATCTCGGGACCCCAGGGTAACCAATTAAAGGTATTAAGGCTAGTTTTATAAATTTTATAAATCTAACCAGGGATTAACCATCAACAAAAAATAAACACCACAAATAATCATGAAAACCGAAACAGCCCCACCCCCAAGTTACGTGGCAATACCGGTATACGTTAACCTAGGCAACCTAACCCCAGGTATGGCTGGCAGCATCAGCGCCACTGCCCATCTTTACGTCAACTCCACAGGCTACTTCAAGGTAGAGCTGCACGATGACGGCCTTGATGATGTCTTCAGCAACCTAACAGTGGTCCTTGATATAGGGGGTCGGTCAGTGACCTTGAACCTTAAGAGGGATGAGACAACGGTTAACCTAGCTCCAGGTAACTACACGGTGACGGTAACAATCTACTACGTGGTTAATGACAATCCGCA
>Ga0081534_100458_pt1 | contig 13377 bp, 16 predicted proteins | sample MonGeyMetagenome_FD_71019 | JGI IMG/M metagenome (GOLD analysis project Ga0081534, IMG submission 71019) | Hypoxic/sulfidic aquatic microbial communities from Monarch Geyser, Yellowstone National Park, USA - MG (SPAdes) v1 (version 2) | ecosystem: Environmental > Aquatic > Thermal springs > Hot...
CTTGTCCCCGCTAAACTCACACCTCTCACAACTTAGCTCCTCGACCATCAACAAGAACAAGGACCAGTATTATAAAGTATTACCTTACAGCAATGCCTAGGCCTTAGTGGTGATGCGCCGTATAATTCATTGTTTTATTAAATTAATGTATTAATGCTCAGAGGGGTCGGCTTAATGATTGCGAGATTAGCTGGTGCCTAGTATCCTCTGGTGGTTATAGTAATAATAGATGTTAAAAATAATAAAAATGATAATTATGGATAATGAGGATTCCTATGGCATGGTTTGGGGTAATCTTTAAATAATGTTTATAATACTTACCCAGCGATGAGTACCTGGTCTAGGTACATAATACCTCTCGTAATACTACTGGTTGCGTTGGTGAGTGTGCCAATACATGCCCAAGCGCCTCAATATATAATGTGTTATGGCTTCCCTCCATCAAACCTGAGCCACGTCATTGTTTGGTTGCAGTTAAATAATGTGACTACGCCAAATGGTTTGCTCTACCTCCTTGACCAGATGTATTATAATCCGTCTAGCCCATACTTCCACGAGTTCATCACACCACAGCAATTTGCCTCCTGGTACTCACCGCCTAATTACGTCTTCACGTACATCGAAAACCTGGCGGCACAGTACGACTTAATCGTTAACTACACATTCCCAATGCTCATAGAGGCGACGGGTAATGTGAGTGCGGCAGACAACTTCCTAACAGCACTACAATCAGCCCCAGCAAACATAAGCCAGTGGATACTGGCTGGGGAATGCATACCAATAGGCTACTTCTACGTGAATAGTAAGTTACCGCAGTATAAGCCGATGATTGTTAAGGAACCGCTACCACCAGGCATAACCCCGCAGTACCTGCTCCAGCATGCCGTTAGGATTAATGGCAAGCCAGCCTATGTACCATTCACCGCATTGACACCATACATACCAAGCCTACAACACATAGGCTTTGACAATAACTACGCAATAGTGCGTCGCCCATTGATGCCGGCACAGCAGGAGTGGGGCTACGTGGTTGCCCCCTGGTTCCCGTTTGGCCTTGAGTGGATGTACGATGAGCTGCCTCTGATATACAGCGGGCACTACGGGCAGGGCTACACGATAGCCATTGTCGATGCCTTTGGTGACTTCAACTTCGCCCTAGCCAGCCAGTACGTGTATCAGAGTGTTGCCTGCAATGACTTGGCAACATTCGACTCAATATTCAGCCTACCGCCACCAAGCTCATGCCAAGTCATATACCCAACGGGGATGCCAATACTGACGCAATATAACCTACCCATTGCTGTGGGTTGGGCTTGGGAGACTGCTCTTGATATTGAGTATGCCCACACAATGGCTCCCGGTGCTAACATACTCCTCGTCGTATCACCCGAGGCGTATGATGACTTATTCGTTGATGTTGAGTACGTTGTGGCTAATCACCTAGCCAACTTCATAAGCCTAAGCTGGGGTTCTTATGAGGATTGGTTTTACTTACCACCACCAAGCTACAACCTACTCTACGCCTACGACGAAGTATTCATGCAGGCGGCAGCCGAGGGCATTGGAGTATTCGCAGGATCAGGTGATTGGGGTGCGTTTGACGTGTTCATAATACCATTTGAGCCAAGTACTTTCAACCCAGCCAGTGACCCATGGGTTACTGGTGTTGGTGGTACTGAGCTTTATGTGCAGTTCATTAACGGTATTACCCAGCGTATGGAGACTGCCTGGAACTGGAACCCATTCATCATATGGGGTAGTGGTGGTGGTTATTCCTTCGCATTCAATGAGACGCCTGGCCAAGCCCTCATTGGCATGCTCTACGAATTACAGTACGTCTACGAACCGGACCTTGGTATTTGGTTCAACACCGTGGGACATAGGGGAGTCCCGGACATAGCGGCTGACGCAGACCCATTCACCGGAGTACTAATCGTACTCAATGGCGTAATACCACCATACTTAATAGGTGGTACGAGTTTGGCTACGCCGTTGTCGGCTGGCATGACTACGACTGTTCAGAGTGCTGTGCCCATGTTCACCATCGGTGATTTGGCTCCTAATTTATACCTGATCTATCACTACATGCCCAGTGAGACCTATGTTAGTATTACCAATGTGACCGAGCTCGAGACCTCGAGCTTCTTCACGGGCATACCTGGTGCCATGTTCCCAACACTAGGCGGAGACAATGGGCTGTACTGGGCTGTGCCGGGCATGTGGAACCCAGTCACTGGTTTAGGGCAGATAAACGTTTACGGACTAGCACAAGCCCTTAATGGCCTAGCCAACAAGTGATTCACCCAATAAGTAAAAGCAGGTTAAAAACAACAACCTTTTCCCTCCCCCTCCATCCCAAAGGGTTTATTACCTATTATGTGATTAGTTCTTGATGAGGGTTTGGGCTTTACTCCTAATTCTGGCTTTAGCCGCAGCACCGCTAGCCTTTGTTGTTAGGTTTCATACTCAATTAGCCATTACCAACAATACCATGGGCGCACCAAGTCACGTTATTAGTAATACCTCGCGGAGCATTTACAATGGCAATGCTATCAACAGTGTCAATGTTATTAATGGTAGTGCCCCACCGGGGGTTCCCGCCAATAGCATTGTGCCCCTACCACCACCCTTTGGCAACGCAGCCAGTGGCTGTGCTGGTTGGTACATAATGGAGTACCTAGAGAGTCACGGTTGGAGGCCAGGCGTGCCACCACCAATGCTACCAATGATTTGTTGGGGTTCGCCATTACCACAATCGATGGTTCAGGGGATAACGAGTACTAAGTTCTCCGGTGCAGATCGGGTGAGCAGCTGACCATAGGGCTGACCCCGCCCCCGTCCCATTCCGTCCTTGCCTTCATCACTTCTCAGGTTTATACCTGTATCAGGTAATTTAAATGCTGAGTTTTTAAAGTACTATCTCTCCGATATTACCTGGGTATTTTTCGATATTACCCTTGGATATCTATTGCTTTTGCGGTATCTTGAGAAGGCCGTGCTGAGCCTAGTGGGGTATCCCTAGCTTTGTTTGCGATGCTGGGTCCTTCATGTTTAAGCATTCCACCTTTGCCATCTTCATAATCATACTTTCCATGTCCGTGGAGTTAGGGCTTTGGCCCCTATACTTTGCCTTTATTGCTTATTCATGACCACAATCGATCGTTGGTATCGCTACATTGTATACATAAACGGGAGTTTTCGCATCAACTCACCAACGCCTGCTCCGTAACCTCTCCACCACACAAAGGAACCGCAATTTAAACCCTAGGGTCACAATGCGCATAAGCTCCCTAGAAAGTGGGTGGTAGCTTCCCCAATTTACAAAGGATAATAAAGAAGACGATAATCATCGCAATGGCCAAGGCGTAGTAGATCAGTGGCGGCGCGGAGGTTGTGGTTGGGGTTGAGGTGGAGTTTGTGGTTGGCTTCGGCGCCTGCCCCGTGTACTCACTGTACCACTGAAGTATCACGCCGCGCACCTCCTCGGCAATAACGGGGTTCTCAATGATTATACCGAGCTCCCTATTCTGGTGTAATGACGTGTAGTCCAGGTTGATGCTGCCTATGTACACGTAATTACCGACAACGATCGCCTTAGCAGTTAGGCCGGGTACCATGACCGCGCCTAATTCACTGACGGCGTAATCATTCTCCGAGTGCTCGCCAACCAGGACAACCCTCTCGCTATGCTGCTGAATTAAGCCATAAAACCCAGAGGATGGGTAAAGCTCCTCAAAGGCCATGTAGAGGGCGCCCGGTTGGTTCAGGAGGGCGCCTAAGTACTCGGCGGAGTCTATTGGCGAGACTACAATGCCTGGGTAACTCACCTGCGTAACAGACTCATTATAGTAATCACTGAGTATTATCTCGGCGAAGACCTTTGCTATGGTTGCGTTGTTGATGACTAGGTCGATGCCTAGGTCATGTTCGAAGCCGTAGTAGGTGGGGTTTATTGAGCCTAGTATGACCGTTTCGTTGTCGATGACGAAGACCTTGCTGTGCACGAAGTCGTACATGTAATTAAACGAAACATGAACCCCGGCGCTGGTTAATTCCTGGACTGCCGCGTACTCATCCTCGGGGATACCACCGTACACATTGCCTGAGAGCACCACATAGACGCTCACGCCATGCCCAGCCAAACTAACTAACTCATTGACCAGGGGCTGGTAGGTTAATTCGTAAGTCTCTATGTAGACGCAGCACCTTGCGCTACCCACCGCCTCGAGTATGTACGTGGAGTTCACGGGACTTACAACCACACTGACCTGATTGGCGGCTATGGCGACAAAGGGGGATGCCGCCACATAGGGTGGGGTGGGGATGGCGCCCTGTGCATGCGCCACTACTGAAAACAATACTAGGGTTAGAACCACTACAACCAGTGCCTGTACCGGTCTCATCAAGAATGAGTAAGAGAACTACCTAATATATTTAGTGATTATTTTCTGCCCCTGACACCGACAACGTGCGTTTGAGCACAACGGAGGCACCACAGCCCGACTCACTTGCTACCTACTAACTCTCGCCCTCGGCGTACTTCCTCGCCTCCTCTAGGAACTCCTCGATGTCCTCCTTAATGAACCTGTAGATGCGCCCCGCGGCTTTTGGCGCCTCCTGGTACGCCTTAATTGCTGTGATCACTATTAGCGCAGTCATTGACGCGATGATTACGAAAACGAGGGCTAGGGATAGGTATGGGTTGTTGAACTTGATACCTACCGCGACGGCGAACATGCTGAGTATGAACGTGGCAAAGACGATAAACGGCGCCAACGCCAACAACGCGCCTGCGGAGACAAGAAGCCTAACAACGCTTGCCCTGGGCCTGCCCCTACCCCTGCTCTCGCCAGTCATACACATAAATAGAGAGTGTCTCCCTTATAAACTCTCCCTACACCCTTCTACTCCCTTTAGGGAGTTTCCTCCTCAACCTCATTGAGGGAGGGCCAGTAGCCAACCTCGCAATCAAATCCTTCTACTCCCTTTAGGGAGTATCAACAATCGTGATGTTTCCCCTATAGGTGTTGGTTGTGATTGAGTCCTTCTACTCCCTTTAGGGAGTATCGGCGAATCCCACCGTGACTGCCAGGATGTTTGGCACGTTCTTCTTAACCTTCTACTCCCTTTAGGGAGTATCTGGGTCGTTAATTTATTAATTTCCTTATAAGCCTTTTCCCACCCCGCCCACAGGTCTTCGTCAGAGGGTTTATCCACCCCTCATGTCCACGTCTCGTTAAGTCTCTAACGGTCTGGCGATCATGGTGTTCGAAAAACTCTGACGAACAATTCAACTCCTCAATAACGTGGAGACTCTGATGTTAGGGGTTTATTAGGCTTGGTGTAATCATGATAATCGATGAGGTGGGTCGCGGTTGTGGGTACTAGGATGCCGTCACCAGCCGCCGTTAGGCTCACTAGGGATGTCGTTAGGGAGCTAGCGAGGGCTGGGTTCGGCATCGTGACGGGTGGGGCCAGGGGCATTGACTACTACGCAGAGCACTACGCCAAGCTCTTCAAGGCGCCGCTTAGGGTGATTAGGCCCTCGGACCCCACTAGGAGGGGTAGTTACGTTGAGAGGGACAGGAAGATCGCAGAGGTGGCAGATGCGGTGGTTGTTATTGAGGCCAGAAGTGGGACGGCCAGGTTTGCATGCTGTGGGACGCAGTACACGGTAGACGCTGCCGTGTCATTGGGGAAACCCCCATACATATTCAAGCCGTTGGTGGGGGATGAGTTGGTTCAAAGGGCGTTCAATATACTTGTTGGGAGGGGTGCCATAGTTGTCTCCTCAATCGATGACTTGATGCAGCACCTAAGAAGTCCCAAACAGGGGTAGGGTATGATGGAGGGGCGAACCTACGACTTTAGGGCGTATTTTTGGCGGACGGATTACGGGCCGAGGAACGAGGCGTGGATTTACGAGGTGAGGGGCGGCGGGTTGGTGGAGGTCGCGCCCCACCTATCGTACACCTCTAAGGACGGTGTCCGCGGCTGGTGCGTTTGGCGATTAAAACCTGGCAGGTACATTGTCATCATTGTTTGGAGGAGGAGTGCGTGGATGCCGTACTACGTAGTCACAATAAAGGAGCTACGCATAAGCACGGATTTAGAATCGGAGTGGCGAGTACTCCATGCGGAAAAAGTGGCGGTGGTTGACAAGGCACACATTGTGGAGATGGCGAGGGAGTTGGTGTTACACTCGATGAATGGCCCCTCGCCACCTTGAGGGTGTGGCTTGCCGCGCCATCATATAATGAACAACTCAGTGTAGTTCCTGACCACCTTGTTCCCATCGCTCACGGCAATGACCCTGTGCGTGAACCTCCACATGATCCTGTACCTAGCCAGCCTTAGGAGCTCGATTTCCTCATCAACGCTTGCTGGCATGTACTTGAGGATGGCATACCTCGCAATACCCCTCTCCCTAACCGCCCTAATGACCCTAAGGATCTTTGGAAACGGCACATTACCGAAGTAGAGGTACTCCCTACCGCTCTCCTCTATCCTCGACGAAGGCTTTGTGGCGAAGGGTGGGTCCATGACCGCGGCGTCGAAGAACTCGCCCTCCACCATGCCCAGCGCCTCCTCCATGTCGGCCTGTATGAACCTCCTAGGCTCGACCAACCAATCCCACCTCCTAATGTCGGCGCCCGTGATGTCGAGGTGGGGGCAGGCGGTGTAGAAGCCGCCGACCCCGTAGTTCAAATCGAGGATCCTCCTAACGTTGAGGACGCCCAGCAGGTGGCAGAAGAAGCAGGAGAAGGGGTTCCTGGAGCAGCCTGGCTTGGCCTGCCAGTCCCTCTGGTCCTCGATTCCGAAGACAAAATCGAATAAGCTGCCCACGCGGTAGCTGCCGATTTTTATTTAAATAAGTGCATTGCTTACGCCCACCACCGCCCCAGCACGGCCCTGTACATCCTTAGCCACGAGTAAAGCGACTCGGCGCCCGCCACGTACTTGTCCCTCACTAGCCTGTAGACCGATGTGTAGCCCTTGTAGGCCAGGTATGCGTAGTAGCTGTTCAACTTGGCCCTGACCACGTTGGGCTTGTTGGAGTTGGCCGTTAGGATCGCGACGTGGTATGCGTACTTCTCCCTAACCTCCTCATCACCGTTCCACCACCTATCGAAGAGGTTGTCTAGGAACTCCAGGTACTCATCGATCTTGCCCTTGAAGGGCTCCCCCACGTTGTTCAGCAAGACCTCCCTCAACCTGTCCTTATACGCCCTGTCCTTATACGCCACGCGCCTAACTCAATTGCCCAATATTTATTCTTTTCTATTCCCCATACCGCGGGCACCACGGCTTAGTAACTCTTTTAAAACAGAAAAAGAGTGGCACCCACCGTGAGGTTGCGGATAGACCTTAGGCTGGCGTATGGGGTGGCGACACTCCTAAACTCGCTCGACCTCTCAACATCGTACATAGCGTTTAGAATGGGGCTTGCCGAGCTTGGGGCGTGGGCTGGGCTGATACACAACAACTACCTGGCGTGCCTGGCAGCCGTGCTCCTGTACCAACTAACCACAACACTGCTCTACTACCTAGCGGTTAGGCTTAGGATCCTGAGCCCGCTGTTCATCACATGGTCACTGATTAAGGTATACGCAGTCGCGTGGAACCTAGCCCAAATCCTCTGAATTGTTAAGGTTATAAACAGGTGGGCGGCGGTAGCATGTGATGGGTGGGAAAACCAAGGGGGAGGAGGAAAAGATGGTTATAGTATGCGCGCACATGCCGAAGAGCCTGGTTGAAATGCTCGATGAGCTAGTCAAACAGGGGGAGTTTTCGAGCAGGTCCGAAGCCATTAGGGAGATAATCAAAGACTTCCTAGAGGAGGAGGGAGCAGAGGAGGAGGAAGAGGAACACGAGTGGGAGGAGTTGGAACAGGAATTCCTAGGGGAGGGATGGGAGGAATGATTAATTAAAAGCACGCCCCTAATCAATTACTTAATCAAAACCAACCTAACCCGCGGTGATAAATAAGAATTGAATAAACCTAAAAGCGGCCCACCTCTCCCCGCGCCCGCCCCCCGGGAGCGAGCACGGGAAGAGACGGGCCTAAATCCATGGAAGACTGCCCGCGGGGGGTGTCTGCTACGGCATCGGTACCGCAAAAGGACGCCCCATCACCGGGGATTTGCCCGCGGGCTGGTAGTTATTAACCCATGGGGTTTATAAGTTTTGCTTTGGTTTTAAAATTTGAGTTGGTTGCTTTTGGCGTGTTAATCCACGATTCCCTCTGCCACAATCTTGAACTCGACCTCCTTCTCTGGGTGGTAGGGGCTATCGAATATCTTGGCTATCCTCACGTTCTCCTTACCCTTCCTGAGCCATACCCTATACGTCGCTCCGTGAGCCACAACATTGCCTCCCGCTGGTTTTAGTGGGTTTCCGAAGAACACGTCTGGCTGCGCAACTACTTGGTTCGTGACTACGACGGCGATGTTGTAAATATCCGCAATCCTGAGCAGTTGGGCGATGTGGTGGTTGAGCTTCTGTTGCCTCTCGGCCAGGTTCTCCCTACCTGGGTACTCACTCCTAAAGTGTGTGACTAGGGAGTCAATGAGTATGATGCCTATGCCCTCCTTCTCGATTATTTTCCTGCTCTCCTCAACAATCATCATCTGGTGATCGCTGTTGTATGCCCTGGCATAGAGTACGTTCCTGAGGGCCTCCTGCGGATCCAAGCCCCTGTACTTGGCTATCTCCATAATCCTCTCGGGCCTGAAGGTGTTCTCGGTGTCTATGTAGAGCGCCTTAGCCCTAAGGCCGCCCTTGTCCTCGGGCAACTGAACCATCACGCTTAATTGGTGGCACAGCTGCGTCTTGCCGCTCCCGAACTCACCGACAACCTCGGTGATTGCCTTAGTCTCTATGCCGCCGCCGAGCAAATCATCGAGGGACTTAACGCCAGTGCTTATGCGCCTAATGCCCCTCCTCATCTCGTAAAGCTCGTACGCCGTCATGAACGGCTTGAAGCCGACCAATTGCTGGGCTGCCGCGATTATCTGCCTAGCCCTATCCTCACTACCGATCACTGCAGCAAGCTCCTTAGCGCTCGCTACGGCGACCTCCTCCGCCGTGGTGAAGCCAGCAGCCCTGAGCTTCTGTGCCGTGGCCTTACCGACACCCTCGACCTCCTCAACATCAATCGGCATACCAAACACAAAAGCCTCAGGGAAGTATTTAAGCCACTACGTCTCATTTCCCCCCATCTCGGCAGCCCCCAACGCTCGACGCCTACCGTTAGTGAGATGCATCGGCAAGGTTAACGGTAATCAAGGACGGAGCCAAACATGTTAGAGAAAGTTTATTAAGGGGTAACAAGTAATGTTCAGTTGGGTGATACACTTGTCATCAGAGGATCAAGTAGGACCGGTCTCAACACCACAGCCGCGGAGCTATCACATATATGCAGATGTGATGAAGGATGGTAAGAAAATGCTGATGATAGTGGCTAGGAAGAATGACGCCGTTACGAAGCTGTTGAAGCCACACACCCGCTCCTTAGTCACAATATACGTACCGCAGTTCGGCATTGCGTGGACTTCAACACTAGCCGAAAGGAGACGCTGGGGTTACCTGTACGTGAGGATACCAGCTGCTATAAAGAAGCTCTTTGAACCTGTGTGGAAGACTGGGTCACCGATATACGTCATCATATCAATCCCGACAATATCACTGCCCACGCAGAAGCGAGCATAATGAACTACTACAACCCGTACTGGGCTAAGGCGATACAAAACCAACAGAAAGCCGGGTGGCTAACCCCCACCTAAGGCTCTCCCTCACCTCAAAATCAACGCCTTACCCCGCCACTATAAACAATACCCTTATAAGAAAGTGCTCTTTGCAAGTGCCCAATGCCGCGCCGCCCGCGCAAAGGTAACCGCCTAATCACGAGCTTGGGGGAGTTCCTGGGTATAGACTTTGGCACCGTCAAGTGCCCAGTGTGTGGTAGGGATGGCGTCCTATGTGTCGAACTGTCCCGCGACCGATACCACACGCATAAGTACCTAGTGGTCGTGCACAGGGGCTCGTGTGAGGAGGGGGTGGATGCGCATAGGGTGCCACTGTACCTCTCCAGGCTGGGGGAGTGCCTCGATTTCCCCGAGGCGAGGGAGATCATTGAGGTTGCTAGGCTTGGTGCTAGGCCTGCCGACCCGTACGTTGTGGATAATAGGTGGCTTAGGTTCGCCACAAGCAGTGGGGTGAGGGAGGTTGAGTTGAGTGTTGGGTTTAAGGCGCGGGCTAGGTACGGCGAGTTATTCACCGGGCGTGCGTTCGGCATGAGGCGCGTCCTACTGGCTGAGTTGAATTTCCTGTTTGGAGGCGGTGACCTCGCTAGTGTAGTCAAGGCCCAGGGCTTACTGTGATTGCCGGCGGTGGCGGCTTATGAAGAGCGTGGCCAGGCGGGCTGCGAGGCCTACCACTAGGGATGCGTAGGTGAGGAAGACACCTGCTGCGCAAAGCCCAATGGCTGGCACGGACTCGTACATAAACAGTCTCATTACCATCCTAGTCCTACCCCAAGTTCTATTCCCCATTCATGCTAGGTCGGGGAACCCAGTTGTGGTAGGGTTAATTAGACTAGGCACGGCATCAGTATTTCCCTCCATTCCCTCAAATCAGCGGTAACCATACCTCATCATCCCTCAGCAACCTCATGGCCCTTAATGCCTTACCGACACCAGTCGATACAGACCTAGCCCAGAAGTGATACCTCCTTTCACAAGCTACGGCATTGTCCTCAGGAACCTTACCCAAGCAGGCCCATACGTCGTAATCACCACCCTTCATTTCGAATATTCGAATGAATATGTACATTTTGCTTGGGTCTAACTCCCACGTTGCGCTATAACCATCATAACCGTCAAACTCATTCACGACGTATACAGGCTCAACAACCCTTAGCGACCCCGCATCCATCACAACATCAAACCCACTCCTATTCGAGTATAAAGTTAGCTTGCTCATACCAAAGCACGCGTTAACTCACGGTTTTATAAACATAGCACTGAATTTGGCCTACCGAGCACTCAAGATCCTGGTTTAGGGACTCAAACCAAGCACTCCTTCGAAACCTGCCCACCCTTATCTTTGTGGTACTTAAAGAGAATTTGTGGCGGAGGGGTACGTTCCACACCGCGAACCGAAAAGAACCATTGCTCTCTCCGGCTACCCCACCCCTCCAACTACTCCTTACAATAAGGGATTAATAAAAGTGTTGGAGGGGTACATTCAACCGGCCACTCGGGTCCGAGAAGAACCCTGACTCGGGGTCACTTCTCCCCTCTGAAGGGTCTCTCTGTGTGGGGATTAAAAACTAATGCCATGGTGGAGGGGTACGCCCAACGCTAAGCCACCAGGCGGATATTGAGGACCAGACTGCCTTACCCCTCCGTTCATGAGCGGGCTTGCCTGATTAATAACTCTAACTCTTCGATTGTTAAATCAACACCGGCGATGTTATCCATGGCATCGCGTAGAATCTTAAGCATTTCCTCACGATTCATGCTAAAACGCTCTGTTTGGATAATCTTGAAGTGCTTCATCCTGGCCCTACGATACTCATCAGGCGTTGAAGCCACCGCATAGCACGTTTTCCTCACCTTTTCGTTCCGTATAAACCAACATATGTCCTTACCTTCGTGTAGCTCCTTAATGAAGTGCTTGAACAGATTGCTTGCCTGCCCATCCCTGACGATGGCAATGCCCCAGTCGTAATCACCCCCCAGGTACTCAACCAAGACACCGATAGCACTCGCCTTATCATCATCAGTCGGCACTATTCTGTTACCTCTGCTGTAATTACGCCAGAGTGTAACGGTAACAATATCATTAACAACAAACCTACAGTACTCCCGCTTTCCTTTCTTCCTGCACCCCCAGCCCTCCATGAACACCAGCACACGCTTCATAGCCCCCCACCGCAGCATGATGCCCATAATTAATGATTGGGGTAAATAAAATTAATTCCTCAACCAGGGTTTGCACAAAAACCTGGGTTTTTAATCAAACGCGTCGATCGGTGGGGTGGCTCGTGGCGGAAACGCCCCCTTCTCCACAAGGACTCTGCACTGAACCCGGGGTTTTTGCGTTGGGTTTATATTCCCGGGATCCCACGATTACCACAATGAGCACCCTCGCGGTTGGCTACGCCAGGGTTAGCACTGAGGGCGAGGACATCGAAAACCAGGTGCACGCTATCGAGGATTATTCCAAGCAGAATAACCTAACCCTAGTGGGTGTTTTCAAGGATGTTGGTGTTAGTGGCGCAAAGCCCGCGCTCGAGCGCGAGGGCTTTAGGCAGTTGCTGAGCGCCCTTGAGTCGATGCCGGCGATAAGGACGATAATTGTCTTCGACATCACCAGGTTGGGCAGGGACCTGCTGGACGTCATGGACACGTATAAGTACCTCACCGAGAAGGGCTACAACATATTGTTTATCAAGCACCCAGAGCTCAACGTCATCCAAGCATCGCCCCTGGGCGAGGCGATTAGGAGGGCGACCCTGGCGTTGCTAGGCGTGGCTGCCGAGATTGAGCGTGCACTAATCAGCGAGAGGACGAGGGCTGCGTTGGCAAGGGCAAAGGCGATGGGCAAGCACATCGGCAGGAAGGGGGCCCAAATACCCATCGAACTCGTTAAGAAGTACAGGAGGATGGGCTTGTCGTTCAGGGACATCTACAAGATACTAGTGGCGGACGGATACTTAAGGTACAGGGAGAAGGGCGAGGTAAAAATACTTACTTATCGATCATTCCTAAGGAGGGTGAGGAGACTCGTCGATTAAAGACGCCGAGGGACTTGGTGCCTATGCACTGGGCAGTTAATTGCAACATTAAAAATAAAGTAATTGCCCACCAGAGGTGTGGGTGAGACCCAAGGGGTGATCGAGTGAGGTCGCCATTTCCGATATTCACTAGGTTGTGCGAGCCATTTGTTAGGCTGGATTACGTGGTGACTAGGGATGGCCACGTCAAACGCGAGTTGTATGAGCCTGCCAGGGACGATACGGTGGTGATGATCGATGTCGGGCTAAGGATGGCGAGGTTGAGTGGCGTGCCGGCCACCATGGATTACATAAGGTACGTTAAGCACTATGCCAATAAATACGTGACGTTGTTCGTAATACCGGATTCATGGTGCTACGCATTGCATGTTAACAATGCCGAGAGGTTTATTTCCCTGGCCAAGAGGTTGGGCAATGTGGATAACATGGTGCCGGTGTTCGCCGCCCACTACTACCTAATGCGTATTGAGGAGTACATGCCAATCCTTGAGGAGTTGCGTGGGGTGTTCCCAATAGTGTTGATCGGCGTGACGGGTAACCTAGTCACGTCATCGCCATCGACCGTGTTTAAGTGC
>Ga0081534_100459_pt1 | contig 13369 bp, 9 predicted proteins | sample MonGeyMetagenome_FD_71019 | JGI IMG/M metagenome (GOLD analysis project Ga0081534, IMG submission 71019) | Hypoxic/sulfidic aquatic microbial communities from Monarch Geyser, Yellowstone National Park, USA - MG (SPAdes) v1 (version 2) | ecosystem: Environmental > Aquatic > Thermal springs > Hot...
TTGTTGGTCTAGTTTAATTATGGCGTAACCACCGCTTGTTTAGGAAGTGTTATAAATTCCCCAGCATTCTACTTCTTAATGCCCGACTTAGGCGAGACTAGACGCTATGCGGAGTTGTTTGTTAGGATGGGTTTGGTTAGGGGTGAGGGTGGTGATTATGTGCCGGCGTGTGCTGAGTGTGTTGAGTATCTTGATGGGTTGTTGGGCGACGGTAGGGATGGTATAGTTGGCTTCATAGTGTTCATGTGTGTCGTGCGTGACTTGCTCAATGACGAAGCCATAGACACGAACATGGACTTAACCCACGCCGAACTAATCCTAAAACACGTACTCGACAAACACCAAGGCGCGGCAGAAGCCGTAAACACACTCTACGAGGAAATAGCCAATAGAATAAACGCAAAACAACCGAACAGGGCGAGGAAGGTATGCGAAGCAATAATAAATGATGAGGTGAAATTGAATTGTTAGATTTTATTATTTCTAAGGAAATCTAGAATATTTCTGCCATTGTTTTCTTCCTCCTCTTCATTATCTAACTCTGCCTCTTTATCACTCCTGTCTTACCTCGACCCAAGTCTCGCTATTATTCTCGGAACAATGTAGATCGAGACCTGGCATCAGCATTAAATCGCTAGGGCTTTTAAGGACTCGGTAATATTGGAACTAGTGGCGGTTTTGCCTCTGCGGGTTGGGGCTAATCCTTAATTATGACTGGCTAAGGCTTGCCCAATGCCCTGGTTCATGTATAAGGACGACCTATTCATCCCCGTGGAGATTAGGGCTTTAACGATTGATGAGGCAGTCAGCGCTGGTTTGCGTATTGCCAGGGATTTGCTTGGTAGTGTCGATAGGTACTGCCTATATGAGGTTGGTGGCGAGATCGTTATTGAGTATTGGCGTGGTAATGAATTGTCTGTGAAGCTCATTTATGCCGATGATCCAGCGAGGGCGTTGATGCACTACTACAATGCCGAGAAGACTGGCTTGGTTAGGTGCTCCTATGTTGCTTAGTGGTTATTTCACGGTTATGTGCACATAAGCCTTATTGAATGAATTACGTGGCACCATACCCATAGGATACAACCACATTAAAGATTAATTAAAGCGGGTTTGTATTAACACATAACTATGGATGGTGATGGGATCGGTGCTAAGAGGTTTGCTGATGAGGCCTCTGGCGGATGTAGTCATAGGAAGTTTAGTGAGGAATTTGAGACTAAATTGAGCGAGTTAAATCCAATTCATGATGGCATAAAGAAAGAGGTCAGGGAACAGCTTGAGAAGGGGGAGTTTAAGTGCAATGAGGAGGTTGATTTGGAGGTCGACCTTGGTGGCTCTAAGTTGAGGGGTAGGGCGGATATAGTGTGTAGGGAACCTGTTGAATCAACAAAGGAGCCTGTTGAGTTAATAATTGAGGTAAAGTCTTCACAAATAGGTAGGGGTAGAATTGCCGATATTTACCAGGCACTTGTTTATGGCTACATGTGGGAAAAGAGATACGGCAAAAGGCCACAGATAATGCTCGTTTATAGACGGGGGTCAGGGACTACCATGGATTCAAAAACAAAAGTAAATATAGGGTCCCGTATGGTTGAATTACCTAATAAGTACGTCTATATCAAGTTAAATATAAACCTTGACGTTGAGGATATTGCGAAGGAGCTAGGTAGGTATGGTTATGTACTGAGTAGGGATTGTGAGTATTGCGTAAACGAGGATTGCCCATTAAATAAGGCTAGACCTACTCGACAATGAATATTACGTACGTGTTCCCACCACGAGGCCCAACCCTCCTATGCGTATCAACCACAAACCTCTCCTCCCTAAATGGACCCCAGGCATTCCTTATTGCTTCCCTAATCGCATTTAGTAACCTAGTACTTTCCTCATGGAAAATCAGGATTTTCCTCCTAACATGCCCAGTCCTCAATAGGAATTTCCTAAAATTACCTATGTACGTATTAAAAACAACACCCCTACTCCTATTAACCACCAACTCATCAGCAAACCTAAAAACAACCCTCCGACCAATTAGGTTAGCCATTATCTTCGGCAACTCACTAACCCTAAGCCAAGCCCAGTAGAAGAACGACAACTCCATGTACTGAATCTCATCAGTAAATGGCGGGTCAGTAATTAACGTGTAATCGCTGCGGTACTCAATATGCAAGGCACTCGACAAAAGCAACTGGGCATCGGCATCGCAGGACTCTGTATAGCACACGGTATAAAACCTGCCCCGCCTCAGGAAATCGCGGATCCTCCTTACGGACCTATTAAAAGCGTCATAGGCACTCATGGGATTGCTATTCTGCGGGGCCCAGTAGCTTGGGACACCCCAGGATCCTGCATTCCTACGATTCATTAGGGATGATGGGTAAAGGGAGGCGGCGAAGGTTAAGTACAGTGTCATCTTTGTGTTTATTGACGCACTTACCTCATCAATGGCCCTGAGCAGTGCCAATAGTTTACGGAAATTCTCCCTCGGGAAGAATTGGGAAACCCTATCGAAATTCCTCCTCTTAATGAATGGAGTACCGTCGCTGTAATACAACCAATCATTAGGCAAGGCCCTACGCCTAATAGAACCCTCAATATCATGAGCCCTCTTCAAAACATCATTTGCAGCATCGCTGAATTCCGCAGGATCGGCACCAGCTACGTATACGTGAGTTACCAACCAAGCGTATGGATTAATATCAGCATACACAGCCCTCTTACCCCTCCTGAGTGCCTCAAGGATTATTGAACCACCGCCACCGAATGGATCAATAACCACGTAATCATCATCGCGAATCAGGTTACGAACAATATCTATGGGCTTCCTACCCCAATACCTAACCAACTGCCTACTGCACATTAATAAGTATCCCAAGTCGCTTAATAAGTGGCTTCGAGTAATTAAGAAATTGATTAAAATAAAGGAACGACACAACAGTCACGATAGGTCACAATCAACCCAAGCCTCATCAATCAACCCAGCATACTTCAATAAGCATAGTGCGGACCATTTACTGATCTTCAACTCCTGAACCAACGGCGATAAATCACAGGTCATGGACCTAATACTACGCTCAGTAAGCACACAGCCATAACAACCATCAACACACTGCGGCAAGTGATAAGGCCATAGGTACTGAATATAAGTATCAATTACCTTACCGAGTTGTTGCACCTGGATTCCCTGCTGGCGTAGCTTGTCTAAAATACCCCTCCTAATGTACCTTCCATAGAGAAACCTGAATAATGACCTTGGTGGTCTAAATCTAGCCTTTGGATTTAGATAGTCTCTGATGTAGGCATCTGCAACGCTTAATACAGTACCTTGCGTAACTTTATTAGAAAGTAGGATTTGGTTATTAAGTAGGATATTCCTATGTGGGTTTAGCACATTTTTCTCTATGTACCACCTCTCTTCGCATGCGTCATTACCATCACGAGATATTATCCTCCTAAGCTCAGCCTTAATATCATCAAGCTTTAGGTTACCACTATCAATAAGCCTATTCTTATAAACACCGTATGAATACGGAACCCTACTAACCACATAAGCGCTTAAGTCAAATTTCTCATCAAGGACTATCTCGAAGAGATTTTCATGATACCTCTGGTCAACATCGTTTTTCTGCAGTGAATCTTTTACGAGACCTCTCGAAAAGGTCTCATATGTCTCGTTTGGGTTAGGTGCAGGTGATGTATCCACATTGATTCTCACGAACTCTGTGTAATCGGTAATACCTGTCAACGCTGTTAGGGATTTCATGAGTAAATGCGATATGCCATGAAGCCCATAAGCTAAGGCGAAAACTGCCAATACTCTCTTAACTTCGTTTTCGTGTTTCCGTAACGACTCAATATGCCTATCCTCTAATCTTACTCCTACTTTCTGGAGTAGTTGAGTTATTACATCGATGATGTTATTACTTACATTGATGGAGTCATACATATCTATCATACTGTTAATGTTTGGCGAATATATCATTATATCCCTGCCATATAGTGTTGTTTTAACGAAGTACTCAATGTAGTTAAACCCATTAGCACCAATGAGAGAGGCTATCGTCGATATTACAACTCTATTAAGAAATAGCTTGAAGACAGCATCTCTATGCCTATCCCAAAGCCAATTAATGAGTTTAACCGCTTTATCCCACGTAAAATCACTTATTGAGAACTTAACAACACCCGTCCTTAATATTGAGTCCTTGGGTAACGCAACATTCTGCGACTGCTGCGTAGAAGATCCTGGCATTTCCATTGGGTATGAAATTATCACGGGACTTACAAAGTAGTAACTTTCAGCTTTCCATTCCCTACGTCTCCTAAGCCAACTCATGCAATTCCTAGAGGCCCCACACTTAATGATTATTTGGGAACCAACATATACGTATTCTAAATCACCACTGCATAATTGTAAGACACCATTAGAATAGCAGTCCGTGAAACTGTCAAAATCAATTAACGGGAACGCTCTCAAGAAGGTCCCAACGTTCCTAAGCGCGGACACGTATAAATCAACGTCATGTGAGGTGGTTTTACCTGCCGAGGTTTCAATTATGACTTCATATCTAACCCCTTTAGACTGACTCACATCTGTACCTCGTGCTTTCTCTGCCGCGCCAATAAGTCTATTCTTAATGTCCTCATTAATTATGATAAAAGAGAATAACCAACAACGGTTCCCATTATTTCTCCCGTAATAGGTATTCCTACGGCCATTGTTCATGCATGTCGTTATGCTCTCCCAGCCATTTTCCGTACGTTGAGACGAGGGAGAACGAATGACCAATAGGTAGTTACTCTCCGCATTACTCCCTTCAGGGCTGACGGCGATGCCGCTGAGTACGGCAACTCCACTTTCTGACGTTCCGTAAGTGCCATAATCCTTATTGAAAGTAAAGAGAATTGGGTAAGTGCCATCCCCTAAGGCCTTGTTTTCGCGGCCCCATTTGATAAGTTCATTTCGAATAGCATTGTAATTAATTCTCACAGCATAGGTACCGAGATGCGACACAGGCACGTATATCTCCTCCGAGTTGTTACCGATCACATATCTAAATAATGCAGTTCTATTGCTCGTAATCGAGAGCCTCACAATATTATTGTTTATTTCAATCTTTAATGCACCAAGATACACCCATTCATAGCGGAATGCTGGGAATGAAATGTGCAGGTTCATGGCTTATCACTCTCCATAGTGCTTAAGCGGTACATTGCTAAGAACATTGATCCTGCCCATACTTCTATCACACTTACCATTGCATCTTAGCCTTATTTCACCACCTCTAATTTCGACATTGTCGAAATCAAACATGCATCCACCAATCTCAGATAATACCGCAGGATGGGGCATCGGCATGCCCATTAATAATAATGCTAATTCATCAAGATCACGTGAAGTTAAACACAACCCTTCACGTGACACCATAGTCTTTAAAATTAATGATTTAATATTTTCAGTAATTTGACTAATCATTGATATGTAAGAATTAATTAATGCCATCGATTTTAAACCATTGTTATTAACAATAGTACTTTCAATATCACAAAGCAATTTATAAATAATAAATGCATTATATTGAAGATATCTAGATAAGGAAAGCTCCTTCAAATTAATGAACCTGTCTATTAATGCCTTGAGATTATCTTGTATATTTTGTATATTTTTAATATATTGATCCTGCACATTCGATTTGCTTAATTGCGGTATGATATATTTATCTAACCAATATGCGATAGAAGATAGAGGAGATACAATATCTTTGTTTTTGTTGATTGACATAAATGGTATTGTTCCTGCTTGCTGATGCTGTTTAATCATCTTCTTAAGTTCGTCGTAATTCATAGTTAACTTTATAGCGGAATTTAAAATTTGATTCACATTTGCGTTGTTTAGGTAAAGCCTTAGTATTGCCCTGATTATTTTATCGTTTGCTTTTATCGCCTTATCAAGGTATATTAGGGCCATATACCTTATTAGGGTTTCATTATCGGGTTCAGAACTATAAGCCGGTGCTGTTAGGTTGAAGAGATTCTTTATCGCCTCTGTTTCATCTATCAATGCTATGTCTTTACCAACATTCCTCGTGAATACAGAACCAAATGCTATTCTAAGCGACCTATTGTCCCTACCGCTCCTCCCAACCCTCTGGACAAAACTCTCACCAGATGGTGGGGCGCCGAATTGCAGGGTTGCTGCAACCCCTGGTATGTTCACCCCTAGTTCCAGTGTAGACGTGGCTATTACCAGGTTCCAATCATTGTAGTTACTAAGTACATCCTCTATGTCTTGTCTTACGCCTTTCTCGAGATCAGCGTTGTGGAGTAATACGTAATACTTAATGCAGCCCTTGTCGCTACTTAGTTTTTTGCAGATCCAGTTCCCTGTGTAGTTTAAAGCCGCCTCATGCACGTCGTATGCGAAGTCCGTAGCTTCCTTAACAAGGTTAAGGTTTTGCTGTGGGTTCCTTACGTAGTTCTCCACGGTATTCCATTCATAGTAAAGCTGCAGGTGGGAGTACCTAGCAAGTATTTGATATGCATCATTACCTCTCTGAGCTTGGTTTAATTGATTCAGTAAATTGCTTATGTAAGTATGGCCCTTATTTTTCGGGCATACCTTTGGATTATGAATGACTGGGCTAACTAATAACTTATCTGCATGGAAACACTCATCCCCCAAACCCCTTCTGACGAGTTCTCTGAAAATTTCACGTTGCGTCTCCTTACTGTCTACGAAGGCTATTGCATGTAAATTGTAACCAAGACCCTTACTCAACGCCTCAGTCCATATTATTGTTGTGGCTAAGGCCTCATTGAATGGCGTCCTAGAAGCACCCATGGGCTCCGGAAAGTATATCGCAGTTATGTATAATTTATTCCGTCTCGACTCACCTATCCTGTCGTAGTACGACTCATAAATTACATTATTGCAACTGCCATAATTACTTTCACCATAATTACCTTCTCCACAGTAAATCTTCATTAACCAATCCTTAATCATCAGGTTAATCGGTGGAAGTTGGGAGTTCCTGGCAACCTTTGCTAAGTCAATACCCCCTAGCTTCGTTGTTGCGATGTTCTCTGGAAGCACGTTTCTATCACTTATAGTTGCGCTCGACAATATGATATCGAGCCCCCTCTTCTGCACTAAGTCCCTAATATCGGTGTATAAGTCATCGTAGTTTATAGGTTTTTTATCTTGTTCTTTCTGTTTTATTAATGCTAATAATAGCAATCGTAGGAGTAGGAAATGCATGAAATCATTCTTTTCCTTATTACTTATGAATACGTGAGCCTCATCAATAACCACAGTATTGAGGAATGCAGCAAGGTCATTAACCCACCGTGATCCGTCATGGATGTGCTTAGAAAGCATTGAATAATTCGTTATAACAATAGCTAGTTTCTCCAATTTATCGATTTTCTTGAACTCGTGAACCCACTCAACAGGTTGCCCCTCTCCATCGTTCCATACAATCATTAACTCCCCCTTATCGTTATATTTGAGGTTGCCGTCCCTCTTTTCATCTATGATTTTTACACCGCCTCTAAATGACTTACCAACCACTTCCTTATGATCTTTTGGACTATCTCCATCAAGTACATATATATGAATCTTATCATTGATTTGCTTATTTACGTGATACATGAAGTTTATAAAGCGTTCTAATTGCTGTCTAGCCAATGCCTTGGTCGGGTATATAATAATGGCTACCCCACCATTAACTAACAATTTAAATACTAAGTACGTCATGAATATCTCCGTCTTACCCGAGGCCGTCGGGGCTGAGATTACCACGATCTTCGGCTTATTGAACAACCCAATCATTCTATTAAGCATCTCGTATTGATACCCATGAAGCTGTTCAATCTTAATCTTCCTTAACGCATTAATTATAATGTCCATGGTATTGTTGTACCGATTACCTATCTTCGGCAACGCCGATTCCTTAAGTTTACTTAAATCTTTATTATACTCGGGCAAAGGCTCTTCCAGGAACGGTAAAACATACGCCTCTAGTACTCTGTATGGTGATTCCTCGAGACCTCTAACGGAGGGTAACGGTGCCTCATACCTTAATAACTTAATTAATTCGCCGTGGGCAGTCTTAAAGCATAAATTCTTAAGCTCCGTATCTCTAATTAATTCTCTAATCTGATCACCATACTTAGAGTCGAGTTCATTAAACATCTTATAATACATGTAGACATTATCAACATTAGATAACTCAACAACAGCTTTGCCCGCCGAGACTCCTTCAATAAATTCTAACGCCTTTTTATCAACACATGGCATGTCTATTAGTAATCTCTTCTCCATAAGATTACTTATGAATGACTTAACATCATCCTTATCAAATACATAACCTGATCTCTTCAATTCATCCTCAGTTTCAATGAGTATTGCATATAGGACATCAAGTATAGTCATTTGGGCATCAACATTATGCCTAACAGGGAACCCATGCTCAGATACATAATAACCCTGCTTATCAATCGTTTTCATACATAGATCTCCTAACCTTATAAGGCAAATCTCATGCTTCACCAGTGAATGATAAATATTAACGAATAAATCATGGTCAAAGCCTAAATTCTTTAGTTTAATACCCGAACTAGGCACAATGATACCCTTAAATTGTTGTATTATAATAATATTTTTAAATTTTGCCCTAGGATTAAAATAAAGAGTAATTATGATGTTTATTAATTAATTCACCAATCTATGTTTAATACGAAAGTGTTACTTAGCCTTAATAAAGTTCAAATTCGTAATGAAGCATGGAGTTTATGGAACTATAAACACTTAGCATAACTTAAGCTATGTATCTACGTTAATAATATGACTTTTATTATGTTAAGAAGAAAATTATTGTTAAGTATTTTTGTGAATCAGTAGCCATGTCTGGCATTGATGAGAGCCCATAACCATTAAAGGAGCTAACCGAGGGAACCCTTAAGAGGTGAAACCATCAATTCCACGGCAGAGGTGCGGATGAGGCTCGTAGGGCTTATTCCGTAAGTTAATGGACGGGGTTAAAATATGGACTGCTAGGAGGGTTAAGGAGGTTAGGGGTGCCTTGGCAAAATACAGGGATGAGGTAAGGGGGTTATCAACACTAAGGGATTAAGGAAGAGGTGAGGTTCATTATAACCGAAACACCTAAATTATCGGCAACAGTATTGCCTATTAATGCCTAAATGCCCATACTGCGGCTCAGAGGACTTAACACCAATTAAGACCTGGATGTTCAAGATTTATGTGGTGACAATGTACAAGTGCAATAAATGCGGTGGCAAGTTTAACTACTACAGGAACACCACGGGTAGGGGCAAGCCTGAATTCTACATTAGGGTTAAGCCTAAGCCTTCAACCCGCTAATGGTTTACTCTTTTCACTACATAGTTCCGCAGCATCCTCTTCATAATCACCTCCCTAATGGTATCTACCTCCTCGGGTGGTATGAGGAAGTGCAGCATTGCGTAAAACCTCTCATCATGATACTTACTCTGTAGCTTTATGTGCAATAATTCGTGAAGTAACAGGTACTTGATGACGTCCTCACCAAGGTCCAACAGGTCCTTGTTTATGTATATTGTCCTCGTCTTAATGTTGCTTAATGCTGCCTTCGTCCTATACCTCCTTACCCTAACCTTAACATCATCCCTAATCCCAAGCATGAGCCTATACTCCGAGAGAGCCCTCTCAATGACGTCTCTGTAGCTCATGCAGAACCTCACCCTCTATGTAACTCGCAAGGCTATATACCACTCGTTTAACATCCTCTGGGTTAACTCCCTTAAGAGCCTTGAGGAGGTCCTTCAATAGGGCTGTTCGTAAATTCCTTCTATCGCTCTCATAAAATGATGATGCACGTATTTCCGAACTATACTTTCTAATGACCTCTTGAATAGCACGCTCGGTATTATCAAGCTTCACAACGCTTACCTGGAACCTGCTTGACACGTACCTCCTAATATCATACATGAGTCTCTCCGATAAGCCCAATGCCTCCCTCTCCCTCCTATACGACATGACGTCATTCATTAATTTAATAAGCTCGTTAATCATCTCCCTGCTGAGTACCCTGCTGTTACGCCACTCCTCCTCAAGTCTCCTCAACCTCTCATAAATAACCTCATAGACGGGGTTGGCCGGCTCAAGACCTAGGAATCCCCTAATGGTTAATAATGCCTCAGCAGCCACATACATGGCCTCTGGGTCTTGCAAACTACCCTGAAGTCCCCTCACCCTGTTTAAAACATCCTCCAGGGTATTGAGGTCTATTGTTAATTCACCAGTCAACTCTATGCTAGGTATTGCTGTCTTTTCATGAACGAGCTTAAGCAGTTCTTTCCAGAAACCCTCAGGTAACTTAGCACCCCTTGCATAATATATGATCCCATTATAGAGCTTATTCAGTATTACCAAGTCATCGTGAAACCTCAACTTCTCCTCAAATGCACCTAGTGCTTGATATAAGTATTGAGCTCTCCTAATATCACTCATCAACTCCAAGACTCCGGGGTCATAATTGGCATAACCCTGAGCCAGCACCAAGGCGGCATGCCCCAATTCACCATAAATATCGCGGCCTTGCTTAACCCGCTTCACCAATTCATCAATATTCAACCTAACCTCGTGTACACCAACCCTCACACCATCCAGGAGCCTTTGCTTTATATTCTCAATGACCCTAGCCAACTCCTCATATGCAGTGTCTAACCTAGTAATGCTTCTTTCGAAAAGATCCCTATACGTTTCCTTATCAATCAACTCATACTTAGCCAAGGCCTCCCTAACATTATCCATCAACCCAACGAAGTCAACAATTAGGCCAAACTGCTTCTCAACATCATCGTCATGCTTATACGGTCTATTAACCCTCGCGATTGCCTGCAGGAGTCTATGCTCATAGAGTGGTTTATCGAGGTACATCACCTTGAGCCTTGGGAAGTCGAAGCCTGTTATTAACATGTCCGTCACGATTAATATGCGTGGATACTCACTATCCTTGAAACTCTCCTGAATACGCCTATTAACCTCATCCCAATCCCTAACACCCTCAGGCCCCCTCCACCTATCAAGTAATTCATTCATATAGTTACGTATCTCCTCGGGGTCATTATTCGTGTACGTCATTAAGACCTCGCTCCACCTCCTAGCCTCCTCACCAAACCTTCTAACGAGGGCTTCATCAAGGGCCCTTTTCATCCTAACGCAGGCTAGGCGGCTTGCAGTGACGACGATAGCCTTAAACCTAAATTTCTCAGTATCATCCTCAATTCTTTTAGCGATATACTCAGCTATTTGCCTGAGCCTATTCTCATTCTCCAGGAAAACCTTAATCCTGTTAAGCCTCTGCTTAATCTCCTCCTTAGTTACAGTCACCTCATCAACTAAATCATCTAGGCTCCCCACGTCACTGGCATGCTTAAGCCAGGAATCCAGTAATCCCTTAATTTCGTCCAGGGACACATTAATCTTTAAGTCCTCCCCTTTTTCTTGGAAAACCTGGTACTTCAACGGCAACGTGTAACCATCCCTTATCGAATCCATTATGAAGTACCTATCCAAGTAGTACTCATTCCTCTCGGGATAGGCGAATAGGTTGAAGGTGTTCCTCTCATAACCCATAACGGGAGTTCCCGTGAATGCGAACATTATGGCGTTAGGGAGTAGCCTATTGAGTGTTGCCCCAAGCACCCCATAGAGGCTTCTATGGGCCTCATCAAGTAGTACAAGTATCTCCCTCTTCTGAATGGGTTGTAAATCATTAAACTCCTCCGGCCTAAACTTCTGCACCAGAGTGACGTAAATCCCCCTAGTAACGCTGCGTCCACTCACTTCCCTCTCTCTAATATCCCTCAGTATACCCTTCAACTCCTCAATGGACTCCACAATCTTCACGTACTCCTGGAAATACTCCGCATAAATATCCTTAATGAACTCATCATAAAGCTGCCTCTGAAGCTCCCTCCTATCGACGATGAAGAAGACGATGGGGTCCCTGTTGTAAAACCTCTTGAAGAATTGATAGGCAATGTAGAACATTATGTAGGTTTTACCACTACCCTGCCACTGCCATATAAGCCCCCTATTCCTATCATCCCTTCCCTCCAGGTAATTCACAACCCTATCAACAGCCTTAACAGTAGCCCAATACTGATTATACCTTGGGATGACCTTCTCATCCCTCCTCTGCCCCTTATAGAAAATGAACCACCTCAGGACATCAAGGATTCTAGACCTATCGAGCAAGTCGAGTATGTTATATTCACCGTTAAGATTACGCCATCTACCATACCACCTATCCCTACCCCTATACACACTGGACATGGGCATGTACACAGAACCCTCATCACTGGTGTAAACCACGCCAATCTGCACATACTTAAAGAGGTCTGGGTACTCCCTCTCATACCTCAACAATTGATTATAACCCTCATCGATCGCCCTCTCACCAAGCCTGAAGGGATCCTTAGCCTCAATTACCAGAATGGGGATACCGTTAATATAAAGAACAACATCTGGCTTATTGGGTTTTACTTCCCCGGGAAACGTAACATTTCTGCATGCAATGAATTCATTTTTATTAATATCTTCATAATCAATCAGGGTAACGTGAATAGTCTTCCTACCCTCCTGCACAAATAACCCATCCCTGAGGTACTCAAGAAACTCGTAGGGTTCGGACTTAATCACCATGTCCTTAACCTTACCTAACACATCATCCACCTTATCTCCCAATCCCTCATTAACCAAAGCCTTTCCATTCAATTTCCTAAAACTCTCCTCAAAAACCCTATCCAGTATTGGGCTAGTAACAACCTCACCCTCCGGAGGGCACTCACTAGCCCTCCTCCAACCAAGCCCCTCAAGCCCCTCCAAAAGCTTCCTCACAACCTCCTCCTCACTCATACAACCACCCCCACATCCCTAACATCACTCACCACCCTAACCCTACCAGTCAAGAGAACACCCATCAAACCCCTCCTCAAACGCAAAAACCTCTCCTTTTCTCTACGATAAAGCTCAATGGCTTTATCAATCATAGAAAGAATTTCGACAATTTTTTGTTGTTCATGAAGAGGAGGAAGTGGAATTTTTATTTTCTTTATATTCTTGGCATAAAGAGCACCAAGTGTTGTAGCTGAAGAGAGAGTTATAAGCTGGGACTTAATGGAAGAATGATAATTTATTAGGAGAGATAGATATTTTGGTGATAACAAACCTATTTTTACCCTAATATATGCTAAATTAGTATGAATTATTCCTCTCTCAGCCCCTTCAGGAAAGACTGCTGAGTAACCAATGGAACCTCTGATCGTAAGCAGAACGTCACCTGGTTTGACTTCCATT
>Ga0081534_100460_pt1 | contig 13354 bp, 21 predicted proteins | sample MonGeyMetagenome_FD_71019 | JGI IMG/M metagenome (GOLD analysis project Ga0081534, IMG submission 71019) | Hypoxic/sulfidic aquatic microbial communities from Monarch Geyser, Yellowstone National Park, USA - MG (SPAdes) v1 (version 2) | ecosystem: Environmental > Aquatic > Thermal springs > Hot...
CTGCTCAACAGGTACCCGACCCTTAATCACGTATACATCCTGCAAGGGCACAAATCTTTGATTACTTGATTCATCTACTAATTCTCCCACCCATTGATTGTTCAATTGCTCTATTTCATTATGATTTTGAATTATTGTACCTGCATATTGACCATCCCATATTACGTTATGTACCGTAGTTCCATTATCTAATATTAAAGTGCCTATGGGATCCGTATGCCCATTGTAATTTACTGTTTGACCGTTTGGTACAAATCCCTCATACCCACCTGGAGAACCCACGTATTGCATTGGTGCTCGGTGTTGTGTCGGTAGTAGTAGCAGGAGGGTTAGGGCGACGGCAATGATGGCAACAACGGCAATGACCACAACACCGATGATTACGTACCTAACCGCAACCACAACACCACCTAGGACACCCAAGCAAACCAACCCTTTAAGCATTACGGCTCAACATGCTCGTCCTCGACAGGCGTCGGCTCGAGGCGATCAACATTGCCTATCTGCACGCCATACACAAACTAATTGTGATTGACAAGCTCAAGAAGCTACTCTGGATCAGGCACAAAACGGCAACACCAACCACACATGCAATACCGGCAAGTAACAACCACAACAAACACCCAACACAACAACACAAGCCAAGAAAACCATGGAGAAACTACCGAGAGTGTCTAGGGGTAGGTTTGGCATGTATTACTAAGTCGAAACACGGTTATTAGGCATTATTGCATAATAAGTAAAAAGACCTTAGTGGGTTTGCGTTAGTAATGGGTATGGTTGAGTATAGACTCTTAATAATCAGTGATTCGCACATCCATGATAGGGCGGACGAAATACCTGGCGAGTTCATGGACATACTCAGGCCAGGGAGTTACGAAGTAGTTATACACGCAGGAGACCTGGTAGACCCCGACGTCCTAAGCCTCGTAAAGAGACTCGGGAAGAGGCAATACATAGTTAAGGGCAACATGGATTACCTCGACCTGCCCAAGCAAGTCGTGTTTGAGGTGAGCGGTATAAAAATAGGCGTTGTTCGGGGATCAAGTAAGACCGAGGGGCAATATTGAGGCTCTGACGAGGATTGCGAAGATCATCAACGTCAACGTGTTAGTGTCGGGGCATACTCACGCACCATTCATTACCGAGTATAAGGGCGTGACCCACGTGAACCCTGGATCCGTAACTGGTGTGTGGGGTGGTGCAGGCGGTTCGATGAGACCGTCATTCATCGAAATGACGGTCATGGATAATAAAATCAATGTTGAGCTTTACGAACTCGTGAATGACAGGGTTTTGAAAACCCTAAGCAGGGCATTCGCGGTAAATGTGTAGTGTCTATATTAATCACGTGGTTTTCGTGTTTGATCTCGCGCTTGATTAACAATCTATTCCGCGGGACAGTGAGAATTCATAAAGTCTCAAGGCAATCCTAAGCATGTCGGTGTATAGCGAGTGTTCGAGTATTTTACGCAATAAATCCAGGGAAACCTCTGAGTACTGATGAACAACCACGTTCCTGAAACCTATCATCCTACGAAACACATCAGCCTCACCACTACTTAATGCGTCAACCTCGGAGAGTAGGGATGGGATTTCCGAGTAAGTTGACGGTGGCTTATACGGGTATTGGGATAGTATTATTGAACCTATATCTATGAGAGCCTGAATACTAGTCTGCAACATGTGTAACACCGCGTTGAGTAATACGTAGTCATTAATCAAGTCATCAACGCCATACCTCTCTACGAGGTTCTTCACGGTCTCCACATTACGCTTAATAAGCGACACCAAATCACTAATCCTACCCATAGGCTATCCTCCTCAAGGCCTCCAGATACCTCTCTCTAAGCCTGTTAGCTCTATTGAAGACCTGGAAATCCGCATATTCACTGAACACCTTTACAAACTCCCTAACGTACTCATCCCAATCACTCACGTATATAGGCACCCCCCTCACCACCGCATCGAACCTAAGCCCAATGGGTAGGTCACCCACGTTCAACACCACCACGTCAATTTTATCCTCAACAACACCCAACTCCAGCGCCGCATCGATTATGAATTGCGGCAATACGTCAGCCAAGTCCTCTAAGTTTCTCGCCTTAACGCCAATATCGATATCGCTCAATTGCGTAAACCTACCACGAACTAGGGAGCCGAAGAGCGTTACGAGTCCGAATTCATCCTGGTACTTACGTAGAATGAGCGCCCTAAGCCTACTAGCTATGTTCAGGCAATACTCATTACATCCACGTGCCTTTGCTACTTCGGCCAGGTCAATAACCACGCTTTACCGCCATGCAGCGAATTTATTAGGTTTCACATACCCTGCACCCTAAGCGTTTTCAGTAATTCCTCGTAGTCCCTCAATATCGCCATCTTGACCCTGCCCAGGTCAAAACCCATTATCGATGCGGCTACCAACGAGCCACCTGCGCCAACCCCCTCCTTGACGAAGCCCTCCTCAAACGCCCTTAAGCCCTCGTAGGGCACGTCTTTGAAGTCTAGGTTTGACGATACCACGGGTATTGGGTACACCTCCTTAACGAGCCCTACTAAATCCGCCGATTTATCATTAATTAACCACCTGGTTGTGGCTATGGCGAGCCTCGACAGTGCGAATTTGTCGAAGGCCTTTATGAAGGCTAATACGGCGCCCATCTGCGTACCTCCGGCCAGTATTACGTGGGACCCGGCCCTAGCCGCCCCAATGGCTATTGAGGCCATGGCAGGTATCACGGGATCGCCGACCTTCGAGACCGCGAGAACCGGGTCGTCAAGGGCCTTCGAAATGCCTGCCCTCTCCAGCGCCCTCTTTACAACGCTTATTTTCAACTCCCTAGGATTAGTCGGTGAGGCGCTCGACATTTTGTGCCAAGCATCGTAACCCATGGCCACTAGGAACGCCATAGCAGTTGTTGTGCCGGCAGGTATTGACTCGCCAATTATTAAGGCCCTGAACGACCTACCTAGGTTCTCGCCAAGCACCAATCCATTATCGACCACCCTCTCAACAACGTCCCTCCTAAGGGCGTCGTTCCTGGCTATGTCGAGGCCGGGCTCGCCCTGTAAATCAACGTATGGTATCAACGGCCTAACGCGCGAGCCGGCGTTAACAACGAGTACGCCCGCATTGACCAGCTTAAGCGCAGCCCTCGTAATAAGCGCCGGCGTGGGCTTACCATCGGGGGTCATTGGTACGGTATTGATCACCCTACACCTACCGAGCAGTAGGTACTCGGCGTCTGCGGCAGGCGTGAAATGCGTTAGTTCGGGTTTTGCCCCGGCTATTGTTATGCCGGGGATTAGGCTTACGTCAGTCGTGCCTATTACTAGGGTAAAGAGGAAGCCCTGTTTGATGGCATTAATGAAGGGCTCGAAATCCCCTAGGTGGATGGTGTATTCCATAACCGAAGTTGGTTAGGTATCCTATTATTAAGCATTTCACAGTAAGGTGGGCTATTTCACATGTCTGGCTTGGGCCATGGCGATTTCAGTATTTTTCTCGGCCTCCTCACCGTATATTATGTTCATTACATCAAAGACCCTCCTTCTTACCTCGCCTATTGAGTTGGCTATTATGTTAACGTGCCCCATTTTTCACCTGGCCTCACCTCAGCCTTATTGTACCACCAAATCTTGGTGCCCGGTATTGACGGTATCCTGCGCACCACGTACTCGTTCCATGGTTTACTAAGTAATATTAACAATGGCCGAGGGCCTCAGTAACTCTGTAGCACCAAGCGATAATCAAGTATGGTCCTCACCCATATTTTCAAATCGACTTATAACCGAACCAAGCAGTGTGCGGTGATCCGTATTGTGAACCCTGGGTGCGTACTCTCCCCAGGTCTTGCTAGGTATCCTCTAACACAGTCCTCATTATCTCATTCCTTACCAAATCCATCAACTCAACAATCATCTACCTGAACTCAGGGTAATTCTAGCGGCAAGCAATACCGCATTCCTGGCCCTACTTATGGCTACGGTAGCCACGGACATTTCATACGGCATCTGGACTATGGATATGGGGAATCGATACCACCCAACCGCCTAGACATTATGGGGGCACTCAGGCGGGTGAGCTGCACCTATGGCCCTTGCTATTACGACCTCGGGACACCATCCACAGCCGGTGGTAAGGGTGCCTGTGTCTTCTGGGGAAAACCTGCCTACCTCAGGGATGCTATGGACGTGACTAAGAAAATGCGAATACTTGACGCAGCGAGGTTCGCCTCTAAATATGGCAATATCGAGGATTTAATAGTAATCGAGGGGACGGTGACGGAGTTGAATACACAGTCACAGCATTATTGCGCTACTGCCAGCACACCTTTAATTACGACATGGGACCTGAACGCGGTGGTATAGGCAATATCGTGAGGCTAAGCCCATTTATCATTTTTACTCAATCATAAACGTCAGGAAAGCGTCGATATTGTCAGGAGGACGTAATAAGGCTCCCAATACCAAGCGGGTATAGAGACGTTGCAGAGAGAGGTGGTTAATGAGACCAAGAGCGAGACTTACGGCGTCACAAGCATTGAGGAGTTTGCCAGGAAGTTAATTACAAAGATCATGAACCCCGAATTACTAAGTAAGGTCAATGCTGAGTTATTAAGGGGAGACTGTGCTAAGGTTCATGGATTAACTGCTTTACCAGCGTGGGTCAAGGGTAATTATAAGTTGATCGGTGATTGTAAGTATAAAATATACGTGCTTGACGAAGAACAGAAAACGGGCTTTGCCGAGAACGTATTGATTTTAAAGAAGCTCAAATTAAGCATAGGCGTTGGGTCTAAACGCGGTGCTGATACTAAGTTAATCAAATATGCCGTACTTAACGTTCTAGATAGGCTTGGTGTAAGTATTGATAGGTAAGTATTGATAGGGTTGATGTCATAGCATCAGTTCATGAAAACATAAAGAACGTGGCTGAGGAACTCGGTATTAGGTTCATGTTAGTGCCATTGAGTGATATAGGCAAGTTTAGGTCCAATGATGACTGTCTCACACCACCAAGCGAGGCGCTCACCCGCTTAGGCGTTATGGGCGTTGCCGAGCCACTCGCATTAATTGCTGGTGGGCCAACAGCAAGGCTTATCATGCGTAAGGTTGTTTATGATGGCGAGGTTACAGTAGCGGTCGCGGCGCATGAGTGATTGCATATGCTCTACATAATCGGTGTAGGTCCCAGCGATCCCGAGTTAATAACAATCAAGGGTTTAAACGTGATGATGAAGTGCCTAGTAATTGCTGGTTGGGGCAGCGTACTTAATAGGTTCAAGCCCTACATAGCGAATAAGCTAATCATCGAGCTTAACTACAGGAATGAGGAAGGATTATTACGCAAAATCATGGAAATCGCCAGGGTTAAGGATGTGTGCCTCCTAATGCATGGTGATCCCTCGGTTTCCGAGAGGCAGTTAATGGCGAAGCTTAAGGCGCTCGCTAATGAATACGGCGTTAGCATTACGGTAATTCCCGGCGTATCATCAATAACCAGGGCCCTCTCAATCGTGGGTAAAGACCTTGCCGACGTAATATTCATAACACTACACGAGAGAAACCCAGACTTTGAGGAGTTGAGTAAATACGTGGGTTTAGGTAGGGATTTACTGGTATTCCCGCCGCCCTACAGGGATGGCATAGCCATGGTTGCTAAAGAATTACTTAAGCACCTCAGTTTTGACCATGAGGTCTATGTGCTAGAAAACCTGACATTAAGCACGGAGAAGGTTACAGTCCTGAGGTTAGGGCAATTATTGAATTACGAGACCTCAACAGACCTAGTGATTTTATATATTCCACTTAGGACTAACAAATAGAGAATCACTTAGGGAATTCGATCACAACCCCCTCACTTACGAACTTCATTAACCTATCAACAATATACTTAATAGTCTCCCTCAGATTCTCATCGTTGTTGAAATCCGCGAGGATCTTCATTAATTCATCTCTACCTAAGTTACGCATTTCCCTGGCCAGCCTAACCATGTTCGGTATCGCCCTCACCACGTTATCGACTATGGTTATGCTCGCAGCCCTTGAGGTCCTCGATAGTGGGTTTAGGTCTATGGCTATCACTGTCTTCCCCATCCTCCTGAGGGCCTCGGTCCTATCACCATCCTCAAGGGGCACTAGGACGACGTCAGCGATGTAGATGCCCCTGCACGACACCCTACGCCTCTCGCTGAAGAGCTCCGGTATTGTGCATGACGCATCATCGCCAACGCCGAGAACCTCATCGGCACCGTGCTCCCTAAGTACCTTAGCTATCAACTCCTCCCTCTCCCTAGTTCTATAAAACAGGTTGACCTCGATCCTGGCATTAACCAACCTGGCAAGCTCAACTACTTCACCAGGTACTAACGCGGCTACGTTACCATTCACTGAAATAACCGGGTATTTAGCGAGCAGCATTGCCGCAACCGCAGCCCTCTCGGCATTTAGTGCGGGCGGTATGGTCTCCTCGCCGATTAGGTAATCAAAGCACTCACCACGACCGTGAGCGATTAAGCCCTGCATTGCGACATAACCCTCCCTAACACCCTCAACAACCCTCTCCCTAAGCAATAATGACTCCCTCCTCGGGTGGTTAGGTGGTATCCAGGACATCGTTTATGGTGGTGTTTTTCATATATTAATAAGCATTTTCTCAATTGTTATAATGTTTATTGATCTGGGGAAAATTTAAAAATTAAAGTTTTATTGGTGTAACTCGGTGTCGAAGTTACTGGAGTTAATAAGGGGCGGCAGGATTTACGACCTAACGCATGACATATACCACAACATGCCTTACCACCCATCTCTCAAGCCGCCGATGGTTAGCGTACTCAATATCATGGCTAGGGATGGCTATGAGACGAGGGAAATAACAATATCCACACACCACGGAACCCACGTGGACGCACCAAGCCACATGGTTAATAATGCGAAGACTGTTGACGGGTATAGCCCCAATGAGTTGATTAGGCCTGCCGTGATTATAAAGCTCACTGGGTTGAGGCCTGGCGAGGAGATTAAACCAAGCCACCTATCGAGGTTTGAGGATGTTATTAAGCGCAATGAGGCCGTCCTAATAAACACGGGTTGGAGCAGTAAGAGGGGGTTCGGCAGGGAGTATCTCTATGAGTGGCCGTACATCGGCCTAGACGCTGTTAATTACCTAGTCAGCGTCAATGATAGGTTGGGCATTGTCGGTATTGACGGGCTCAGCATAGCGGGCGGCCCCGAGAGTAGGCCTATTGATGTGCATAGGGTGTTCATGATGAGGAACGTTTTGATAATCGAGGAGCTGAACTTCACGAGGATAGAGCCGGAGCTTAAGGATAGGGATTACGTCGAGGGTGTGGTTATCGTGGCGCCATTGTTAATAAGGGGTGGTGATGGGGCGCCGGCCAGGGTCTTTTTTTATCACGGGTGTCTAGATGGTTAGGGTCGCTATAGTCGACGTACCACTCCACATAACCAGCATGTGGCTGCCGAAGTATACGGATGACCCAGTGACCACGGGCTCCCTGGGCGCCGGTGTGGTTATTAGGCCGGGCGTTAAATTAACCGTGAGGCTTGGCGGTAAAAGGGAGCCAAGCGTGGGCCTGATAAACCAAGTGCTTGCCAGGTTTAATGCGGACGCTATTGTTGATTATGAATCACCCGTGGAGCTCGGTGTTGGATATGGCATGAGCGCAGCACTAACGTTAGGCACCGCAGTCGGTGCTGCGGCATTACTCGGTAAGTCAATGATTGAGGCGGCCAAGGTGGCGCATGTCGTTGAGGTTGATAATAGGACTGGGCTGGGCGACGTTATCGCCGAGTACTACGGCGGCGGCATCGAGGTTAGGGTTAGGCCTGGACCACCTGGTGTTGGGCTTATTGATAGGGTTCCATACCCTGAGGACTTGGTTGTCCTAACGGTTGATTTGGGTAGGGGCTCGACCCCGACGATGCTTAGGGAATTGGCAAATAAACTTAATGAAATTGGCCCTAGGTATATCGAGAAAATCATTAACGAACCAACATACGAGAACTTCGTAAGCCTGAGTAGGGAGTTCTCGAGAGAGATCGGCTTCCTAACCAGGGACATTGAGGGTAGGCTAAGCCCCTGCGCTCGCTATGCGGATACCTACTACGTTAAGAAGGGCGTCTTGGTAATACTAACGCATGAGGATGAGGAGGAGCAATTAACGCAGTGCCTTGGCGAGGTTGGCATTGCGGCTAGGAGGTTCATGATCTCTAACGAGGGTTTAAAGATCGTGCTTAGAGACCGATGATCAGGTTTTGATACCATGAGCCCTCCTAAACTCGAGTGAGTGCTTACTCAACTCATTAATTACGAAATCCCTATTCCTACGCAGCAACTCATTAACAATGCTTATGTACCTAGCGGCCCTGACAGCGTCTGGGTCAACCTCAACCAACTCCCTACCGTCAACGAGTACGAAATGCCTCTTGTTCAACCTCTCGCCGAGTATGTACTCAGCCTCATTCAAAGCCGCCTGGAGGGCTAAACAGTGGGGCGAGCCATCTACCGTGACGACCCAAACCTCTTTAGGCCCTGAACTCCTTATAATGCTGGCAATCTTCCCGTAATGCATCGCGGGCTCGCGTTCGGGGCATGCGAAAATAACGGTACCCTCATTGCTTAATTTCTCGAAGAGTTCGCGATTTATGTATGGGAGGCAGGCGGACACTATGACTAACCTATCCGTGTTTAAAATCGGCGACTTAACCCAGGTGCTCAACACCCAGGGGTGGGTTAGTGAGTATTGACACGTCACTGGGCACCACCCGTGGTTTCGAGTTTCCTTATTTGCTCCATAACAAGCATCATTGGGCAATAACCACCGCACATCGTGCATGCCCTAACCTTCGGCACACCAAATTGGGTGTACACCCTGTAGGCGTTTTCTGGGTCTATGAGCTTGGGTATCAACCTGTCCCACATTAGCTTGCCCCTATACGTACTAACCTCATCATCCCACCTCCTCGCCTTTCTACCCAACTTCACAATATCGGCTATGTGGGCTGCTATCCTGAAGGCTATGGCGCCCTCCTCAACCTGCCTAACATTCGGTAGGCCCAGGTGCTCGGCAGGTGTTATGTAGCATAGCAGGTCAGCACCGGCAGCGCCGGCGAGTGCTGCGCCGATTGCGCCCGCTATGTGGTCGTATGGGGCGGCCACGTCGGTAGGCAACGGCCCTAGAACATAATACGGAACACCCCCTGTCAACTTCTTCATGAGCTTTACATCCCACACAACCTCGTTAAGCGGCACATGCCCAGGGCCCTCAACCATGACCTGGACACCAGCCCTCAATGCACGCTTAACGAGCCTAGCGGCCTCTATCAACTCCGCAATGTGAAACTCGTCGTGGCTGTCGGCGGTGGCGCCCGGCCTCAGCGCATCCCCTATCGATATAACGGCATCGTACTCCTTAAATAGCTCTAGAACATAATCCCACCTGGCATACAGCGGGTTCTCGGCGTTATTATGCAGCATCCAGCCGATCATCATGTCGCCGCCCCTCGACACGATCGGTATAACCCTATTGCTCCTTAGGGCCTTTAGGGCTAAATCCCTCGTGATTGCCGCGTGCAGCGTCATGAAGGACACGCCATCCTTTAGATGCCTCTCTATCGTATTGAACAGGTCATCCTCGGTGAAGTAGGCGCCGCCACCCCTCCTCTTAAATGCGTCTATGAAGGCTTGGTAAACGGGTACCGTGCCCACGGGTATCCTCGACTCCCTGATAACTGCCCTACGGATTTCATCGAGGTCCCCGCCTGTTGATAGGTCCATCAACGTGTCGCCCCACTTATTCGCGACCTTAACCTTCTCCAACTCCATCGCTAAATCAATAACCTCGCTCGACGTACCGATATTAACGTTGACCTTCGTGGTTAACCCAAGCCCAACCCCGGCCACCTTATCGGGCTCCTTAATGGACCTAATGATTATTACACGGCCAGTGGCAACCCTACGTATTAACTTATTGACATCAACACCCTCACGCTCAGCGATAAGCTTAACCTCATCGGTAACCCTACCCTCCCTCGCCTCCTCAATCAAGGTCTTAGCCATTAATAACACTGTTATTGTTTTATTATTTAAGTTTTATCGGTACGAGGACGACGAGAGGTTGCTTTAAATGGCGTCAGGGATTAAATTAAGATGATGGAGGAACTATTGAAATTAATAACTGAGGAAAGCAGGAAGCGGGGTATGGATCCTGAGCTATTCCTCGCAGACCTAATAGCGCAGAAACTCGACCCAAAAGGGAGGGTGAGCGTTTACTTGAAGCTTCATGAAGCGCTCCTGAGGGAGGCTGAGGAGGAGTATGCGAGGGGTGATTTGGCTCAGGCGGGTGAGAAGCTCTGGGGCTCGGTCGTCTCGTTGCTCAACGCAATCGCTGAATCGAGGGGCTGGGAACACTACAGCCACAGGGACTATGACGTAATAGTGCAGAACCTATATGAAGAGACTGGTGATAAGGAATTAGTGCTTTACTTCGGCATGGCAGAGAGACTACATGCCAATTTTTACCACAACTTCATGAGCAAAGAGGCCTTTGAACTCCATAGGGATTACGTGCTCAAGTTGATTAATAAATTGAAAGAATTCATCAAGCAATAGTTATTAAACGTTTAATAAGAATTAAATAACTCCTTGCGAACCCCATATCGATGTCGGTAAGCCAATCCTTCGAGTACCTGGAGAAACTTAGGGACTTCTTCTACGGCATGCTCGAGCTCAGGGATAGGCTGAGGGAGAGGGGCTTCATCTGGCCTAGGCCATACCCTGTGGATGGCTTGGCCGTTGGTACGGTTAAGGTTAAGGTCGGGTTCCCCGCAATGCTTAGGAATGGCGTGATTATGGATGTGACAAACGTTGAGCAGGCGCAGATCGCCGAGGAGGCCGGCGCGGTTGGCGTCATGGTGCTTGATAAGTTACCGTATGACGTGAGGAAGGCGGGCGGCGTCGCTAGGATGGCTGATGTTAAGGTTATTGAGGACGTAATGAGGCACGTGACAATACCCGTAAGTGCCAAGGTTAGGATTGGGCATTACTACGAGGCATTTATACTCGAATCAATAGGGGTAGACCTAATAGATGAGTCTGAAGTCCTCACGCCAGTCGATGAACAGCACCACATCAATAAATGGCTCTTTAATGTACCATTCGTTAACGGGTGCAGGGAGTTGTGCGAGGCCCTTAGGAGGATTTCCGAGGGCGCCAGCATGATTAGGTCTAAGGGTGAGGCCGGCACGGGCAACGTGAGCGAGGCCGTGAAGCACTTCAAGGCGCTTTATAAGTCCATTGAGGAATTGGCGTCGGCGTATAGAAGCGGTGATGAGGAGAAACTCAGGGACTTCGCAAGGCAGTGCCAGGTACCCATCGAGTTGGTGACCCTAACGGCGAAACTGGGCAGGCTACCGGTAATAACCTTCGCGGCAGGCGGCATAGCAACCCCTGCGGATGCGGCGTTAATGATGTGGCTTAGGGCTGATGGCGTATTCGTCGGCTCGGGCATATTTAAGTCCCAGGACCCAAGGGAGAGGGCTGAGGCCATAGTCCTCGCAACAGCCCACTGGGATGACCCGGAGATCGTTGTTGAGGCGCAGAGGATGGTTAGTGAGAAGAGCGCCATGATGGGCATTGACGTGAAATCATTAAGGCCCGAGGAGTTGCTCCAGGTCAGGGGTGTTTAATGTGAAGGTCGGTGTCCTGGCTCTGCAGGGCGATGTGGAGGAGCACGAGTACGCGTTTAAGGCTGCGGCTAAGGAGTTGGGATTAACGATCGAAGTAGTTAAAGTGAAGAGGCCTGAGCAATTGAGCGATATAAAGGCGATGGTGATTCCTGGCGGTGAATCAACCACGATAGGCTCATTGGCGAACAGGGTCAAGCTACTCGACGTCCTTAGGGAGCGCATAATCGATGGGTTACCAACACTGGGTACCTGCGCCGGCGCAATATTCATGGCTAAGGAGGTTAGGGACTCCGTGGTTGGCGAGACGGGGCAGCCAATACTCGGTGTCATGGACATAGCCGTTGTCAGGAACGCCTTCGGTAGGCAGAGGGACTCCTTCGAGGTTGACGTCAACGTTGATGGGTTCGGCACTTTGAGGGCCGTGTTCATAAGGGCGCCAGCGATAGTGAGGGTTTGGGGAGGCGCAAAGGCCCTTGCGAAGCTTAGTCACCCGAGGGTTGGGGAGGTCATAGTCGCGGCCCAGGAGAATACGATGTTGGCTACGGCATTCCACCCAGAATTAACGACGACGGCAATGCATAAGTACCTGCTTGAACTGGCCAGGGGTAAGGCGTAGCGTAAAAATCAACCTTAAGCTTAAACTGCTAAATGCCCTACATACCTCAACGTACCCGTTAATGAATCCACCTCCAGTCCCAGGGTCTCAAGAGCCGTCACTCCGAGTACCTGGGCATCGCCCTCCTCAGCGAATATAACCTCGACATCGCCCTCGTACTCCCCATACCTAATGGTGGCCACGCCAACCCTCCTACTCACAACCCTACCATCGATCGTCCTAAACGACCTAACCCTCCTAGGCCTTACGCCAATACCCTCAAGCACCCTCCCATCAATCCAGGTGAAGATCGATCCAGTATCGACTATTAACTCAACCTCGGCATTAGCACCCGAATCCGGGTTTACAACCAACACCTTAACCTTGGTTAAACCCACATAACTGCTTACGCTTAAACACAATATATAGCTTTAGCGCCTCTCCGAGGGTCTTAATTTACCTGGTGCCTCACTCCTGAACCTCCATAGCCCCCTACCAAAGGATTCAACCACGATTTCCAACTCCTCAGCCAACATATCGCTTATCAACGGCTTTACGCACCACAACAAAGCGGTTAATTCCCAGTTCCCTCGATAGTGAGTAGGCAAGCAACACAGCCTTGGACTCAGGCGCCACAATCACACCTGGCTTATATGGACTTATCAATCTCGCCATTGTGATTTACGACGTAGCGCCCAGGATAGGTGGGGGTACTAACGTCTACATGGGCGTTGGTAGCCCATACTCCGTGCTCTACTTCGATAAGCCCATGGATATAGGCGAGAGGATAGCCCATGAGTTACGGAAGGGTGTTAAGAGTGGTATCCTCGATAAGATGCTATCTTAAAGTGTAAAATTAGGATATCATTTTTATAGTTGAGGCGGAGGATTTATAAGCAGGTATATCCTGATTTCCTGCAATGACCTGGTACTCCATGTATAGCCTGCCTATCCTGTACGGCATGGCCTTCATAGTGTACATAGCAGCCGCTGGTATATTATGGCTTGTGCATAGGCTTGGCAGTGAGGAGTTGTTGTTACCTG
>Ga0081534_100462_pt1 | contig 13299 bp, 5 predicted proteins | sample MonGeyMetagenome_FD_71019 | JGI IMG/M metagenome (GOLD analysis project Ga0081534, IMG submission 71019) | Hypoxic/sulfidic aquatic microbial communities from Monarch Geyser, Yellowstone National Park, USA - MG (SPAdes) v1 (version 2) | ecosystem: Environmental > Aquatic > Thermal springs > Hot...
TTTGAGGCGGCCGGGCCGGCCCTCATAACTGGACGGCTCGGCGCCCCGAACGCCGCGAGGGCGCTTCAGAGCATTAACAACGCCCTGCGGCTCTACCTTAACCAGACGACCTCGACAATAACAAGCACATTAAGCTTCGCGCAACAACTCCAGCAAGGCTATCAGACGCTGGAAGGGCTGGCGTACCAGCCGTTCCTGGGCGGGGCGAGCTATTGGAGGCAAACCCCTACAACATCTAATGGTGTTACTACATCTCTGCCAGGCATTGGCCTTTACGTCGCGCCATCAGCGCCGTTGACCGCGCAAAGTATCACACGGAGTGGTAATCCGACAACCCAGCTCGGCACTTTGGCGTTAGGCATTTACAGCGCATCATCAGACTACATATTCCAGCTCGGCAACGAGGCGGCGCAACTTAACCAGGCCTACAGCCAGCTACTAGACGCCTGGAACAACTACATCAATGCTGTCAACTCAGGGAACTACGGCGAGGCCCTCAGAGCGTTCCAGGAGCTTATGACGAATTACGGACAGGCTGTGAACGCCGTTAACACCATAAATAACCTTATCAACCAGATGGCTGACAGCGCCGCGCCGTACCTTCAGCAACTCGGTAACATGCTTTCCCAGGAGCTGGGAGAGGCCCTAGGAAGGGTGTCAGACCAAATTAACGAGCTGAACAACCTCCTCGGTTCAAGCGGTCTTTCTGCTCTCTTTAATGCGTCACTCTACGAATCACTCTTTAGATTCCTTGAACCCCTTTCCTTCTTGTCACCAGCCGAGGGCCTTCTTTTCACCGAATCTGCTGAATCGTTCAATAGATACCTTTCATCTGGCGGCCAGCTAAACCCACAGGTGGTCATTGGCTCAAATGCGATAAGCCTGTCCAAATTCCTAAATGATGCCAGCCAACTCCTGACTAACGCGCAGAACTACGTCAGTTGGTTACAGAACACCATTAACGTCCTCAGGAACGCGCAGAGCGACCCAGTGCAGGCGCTCGCATATGGCATTAGCTTGCTAAGCAACGGCGCGCAGGGGATAGCTAAAATAGCAAACGACCTCAACACAATCTCCTCTCAGCTCTCATTCGTGATCAGAACGCTATCGGAGTATGTGAACGCAGGAAGGGCGTTAATCGGAATTGGGAACTTATCTGCCGAGATAGAAAACGTTCCATCCGAAATAGCCAGGTTCTTCGAAAACCTAGGAGTTGACTTCAGGAACTTCGCAAGCGAACTTATGAGCGGCAACTTCATTGTTGAGCTTGGGAACAGCCTCTCTCGGATGGACAGGCTCATAGCTAACATGGGGCTCAACCTCTCCTCAATGAGAACTATCGACATTATGGACACAATGGCTTCATTTAGAACATTATTTCCCATACTGGCCCCTATAGCGGGCGCTCGTCTCCTGAGCCAGACCAGCTCCCTGGTAAATGACGTTGACAACTTCATATCGTCCGCGAGGAGCCTGCTGGCCAAGGTGCAGACGGCCCTAACTGAGGGCCTCTCACTAATGCAGGTAGGACTCTCTGACGAGTGGGTGTTACTCTATAATGATTCTAAGACGACGATCTATGACCTCCTGCGGGGCTTGGCCATAGGGCTTGGGTCTGACGTCCAGCTCCTAGGCCTGGCACTTGGTAACATCCCACAGCTCAGGGGCGCCTCCAGCTTCCTCATTAGCCGTGGCAACTGGCTAATCAACTGGAGGCCGTCGGAGAGCTTAGTTAATGACGTGGCCAACATACTTGCCTACAGCGTTCCAATCGTAGGCCCACTCGCTCACCTGGCCGCGTACTGGAACGAGGAGTCCGACCTCGATAAGCTCTTCGACATAGTGATGGCTGGGCTCAGCGCCTTCTTCCTGTTCGACGCACTTGACAACTTCGCGGCGGGCTTCTACAGGAGCCTCGCTGATATGGTGGCCCAGGAGGCCAGGGCAAGCGGTGCCGCCATCGATGTCATGGACTTCCTTGTCCAGAACCCTGGCGCGCTGGCCAGGGCCTTTGCGGCTGGAATAGAAACCATGCTGGGTGGAGGCATTATACAGGACCTGCCAGGCCTGCTTACGGTACTGAAGAACATAGCCGTATCGGTCGGCTTCAGCGAGGCCTTCACCTTAGGCATGGCCGCGGCCGAGCACAGGCTCAACACAAACGACCTCACAGCGCTCCTCGTCAGCGGCGCAATGCTCGGCATACTGACGTACGCTATGAGCGCCGCCCTGGGCATATCAGAGGAGACCATGCTAGACAATATTGTAAGAATATTTTCAAACCCAGCAGTTAGAGACGCATTCCAGGATGCTTTGACCTCCGTGTTGACCAGGTTTGGCGATATCATCGGTATCAGCGCAGATGAGGCCGCGGACCTCGCCGCTAACGCCACCAATATGCTCTTCAGGGTGTTTTCCTCCAGCGCGTTCAGGGCAATAGCTACCAGGCTCTTTGAGTTTAACAACGCTGGCATCATCAACGCTGGCATAGCATACGCGGCCGCCAACGGAAGGCTGTCTCGGGAACAGCTGTGGAACGCATACCTGCAGGGCGTCCTCTTCGGAGTCCTGTTCTTCGCTGGCACGCAGTACTTTGCTAACCTAATATCTATACTTAAGGGCTCCAACGCCCAGCTCGTCGATGTCAATGCGCGCACGCCAGTAGAAGCGTCGCCAGCTGGCTTCCATGGCCAGCTCTCATTCTTTGACGCCGCGAAGGCGTCAATATTGACAGCCTTTGGCGTGCCAGCTGATGAGGCGCTACGGCTGGTTCTCTCGGACAGGGTAGTGATGCTCAGAGGCACATTATTTGGCTTTGATCCTAAGGCAGTAAAAAACGTTGCCGACACGCTGTACGGGTCTGACTACAAATTATTCGTGACCACGTTACCCAGCGGCAACACAATAGCTTTTGCAATCCCCTCCGTTGACGCCCTCACCGATCAGGTTTCGGAGATTCCCGCAGACCAGCTCGCAGACCCAAACAGATTGGCAATGCTCAGGGCTAATGCCTCTAACTTGGTCAATGTCCTCCTGCCCGAGAAGTCTACTGCCCTAGTCGGCGTGTCTAAGTTCTACTATATTGCGACCAGGCTGGATCTACTGGGCGGTAGCGGAGGCCTCGGAAGGCCGATAGAGGTATTTAATAACGTAGGCGACCTTCTGACGTTCCTCAGATCCGTTGACCCTGAGAATTACATGGTATTAACCGATGGCTACAGGTTTATGGTATACCCGAGGAACCTATATATGTTAACGCCTGACCAGCTCGCGGACCCAAACGTATTGGCAATGTTTGGGGCAAATGCTAATAGGCCTGGCTTTGTTAACGTACTCCTATATGAGGAGCCGACGAACCCCAACGACACGCCCAAGTTCTACTACTTTACAACTAGGCTGGATCTGTTAGGTGGTAGCACGGGCCTTGGGAATCCCGTGGCTGTGTTCGATAACCCAGGTGACTTGCTCACGTTCATTAGATCCCTCCCGGATCCAGAGGATTACATGATCATAAACGATGGAACCAGGTTCATGGTATACCAGAGGAGCCTGTATGAGATACCAGCAAGCCAGCTAGGTAGCCCAGACATATTGGCGATGTTCAGGACAATTATGAATTCTAATACTGTCAATGTCCTTGTGTATGAGGAGCCGACGAACCCCAACGACACGCCCAAGTTCTACTACTTTACAACTGAGCTGGGCTTACTGAGCGGCAACAGAGGCCTTGGAGAACCCATAGCCATATTTAATAACTCAAATGACCTGCTGAGGTTCCTCAGCAACGCTCAGGATCCTGAGGATCTCATGGTATTAACCGATGGCCGTACATTCACAGTCTATCCGAGAAGCTTCTACATGCCGCAGGAGGTTGACAGCGGTAGGACGCTCGTAATTGTTGACAGCGACTCCATGGGCAGGCTCCTCACGATGTTTAACCTCATAAGGAGCGGCGGCATTCTTGGCGGAAGCGAGGTAGACGTGCTGAACAGACAGCAAGTCTTCCTGTTGCGCGACCCCACAGGCAACCTGGTCATGGCTATAGGCTACGACAGCCTGGCAAAGCCCATCAGCGTTGACAACATGATGCGCCTTATGCTCGGCGAGGGCGTTAGACCAGGCGACGTTGGCGAGGTTATATCGCTTCACGCCACAACGTCTCTGCCAGCAGAGCCTGCTGGAGAGTTCACGACGTCTCAGGCCGCGGCGACTCCATATAGGACTGCCGCCGCTAACAACTTCTACCTAGCCCCAGGGCTCCTCGTCAGGGGCGCAGTCGTACAGGTAGCCGATGACGGCACTATAGAGGACATCGCGAGCGGCCCGTCCTGGTTCAGGCTCGGCTATTACTTCTACATGGGGGCCAGGAACGAGAGCCTTGTGCCAGGAATACCAGGGAGAGGGTACTTCATAGAGGTTAGGAAGATACCCTTGGTGGATCCATTGGCGGCGGGCAACCTAACAATGGCCGATGTGATGGGTCGGTGGGAGCAAGTTGTAAACAGGGCCTCCCTAGTGGGAACGGTAGTACAGACGACGCCTTCTGAGAACATTCTGGTGCTCAAGGGCAATATACCAGGGCTCTACGCTGAGTTCCAGACATACGTACCAGCTACAGGTGAGGTGCCGTACTTCGTCAGCATACCGAGAACTGACCCCAGCTTCTACTGGTACATAGGAATGACGCTTGATCCAACTGGAGGCAACGCGAGATATGTTGAGATAATTGATAACAATGGCAACGTGATTGCCTCAAGCAGGGTGAACGACCCAGCCGACCTGGGGAGGTTCATAATTGGGAACGCCGATAAGATACAGCCTGGCTACGTAATACAGGTGTCTGACGCCTCTCCAGGCAACGCATTGAACTTCATGGCGAACGGCACATGGCATAGCGTATATGTTGACAACTCCTTGGCCATACAGCTCAAGGCGCTAGCCAACGGCGGCAACCTGGCCATAAGCATGTTCGACAGGAGCGGCGCGCCAGCCTTCAGGTGGGGCGTAGCCCTGTACAACATGGAGGGCGGAGAGGCTGGCATAACCCAGGCATTCATACCAGACGTCAGGATCGGAGGCACGACAGTAACGCTCGGTGTTGAGTTCGATAAACCCATCTCACAAGGCGATTTCAGGGCGTTCGTACAGTCGCTCCTGAACGCCGCAAGTCCAGATGACGTGGTAAACACGCTTAACAACTACGGCGCAAGAATTGAAATGGCGCGCATAGGCAACGCGGTTCTGTTCTTCAATGGGGAGGCCGCGCTTGACGGGGGGACGTTTGCCAACACGCTCCTTACAGGCGGGGTCGACGCGCTGAGAAGGATGGCAAGCGATACCATGGAGCTCGTCAGGTGGGCCAACAATGATATTGGTGCATACACACTATGGATCGGACGGCAGGTTGAGGGCGCCCCGTCGGTATTGAACCCGACCGAGGTCGCTAACATGAGGTTCATGAGCTGGGCCAACGGTGGCAGTCTCTACCTCAACGCTTCCCTCTACAACGCCGACGCGGACTCCTTCTACAACTTCTACATGAGGCCTGGCGCCAACATAGGGCTCGGTGAGGAGGTACAGGAGAACGGCATGTACTACTCTGGCGCCTACGGCCTCATCAGCGAGCTCAGCAACATAGGGCGCGGGAGCCCGAGCCCATGGGGCGAGGTAGCCAACTTCCTCGGCAGGCTCGCTGGTGAGCTATTGTATGGCTTAACAGGAAACTACGTCCCAGTTGAGGTAGTCCTGGGCACTCCGAGGGGCACATACGTTCCGAGGACTGACGTGTTCCTCAGCCAGGGCATTCAGGGGACGCCGCGGGCCGTTATGCCTATGGTGCAGATGCCAATGGAAGAGGTGCAGGCCGCGCTCGCTAGGCCCTTAGCCTACATGGCCCCCAACGCAATAGGGGTGCTGTTAGCCGAGGGCACAGAGGCATCGGCGGCGCAACCTGCGACCCTCCCTACGCTCCCGAGGGCCGTGCCAGTGCAGAGGAGCCTAGGCAACATTGCCACGGCTCTCCTTCAGCTCGGTACTGCAGGCGTCACGGCCCAGACCGCACAGGCGTTGCAAACAGTAAGAGGAGGCGCCCTGGCCTTGCCGCAGTTCTCCGAGGCTCTAAGGCAGTTCCAGTTCAGGAACGTACAGCCAGGGCAGGCGCTGACGACCGAGATCGCGACACCGCAGGCCGCAACATTGGAGCAGACCAATATTGTACCGCGGGAGGCTGAGCTCGCCGTACAACAGCAGTTGGGTCAGGCCCAGCAGGCGACGGTTCAGGAGTCGCTACAGCTAGGGCAACAGGTAGGCCAGCTAGGCCAGGCCCAGAGGGGCTACGCAGTCCAGCTTGCACAACAGCTAGCCCAGCCCATAGCTGAGCTTCAGCTGGCGCGGGCAGGCCAGGAGGTGCAATTAGGACAGCCGCAGGTACGGCTGGGCCAGGCCCAGCAGGTCATAGGACAGGCAGTACAGGCGGAGCTGGGCCAGGCTAGAGCAGTCCAGCCTCAGGCGGTGCGCGGCTATGAAGTACAGCCGTATGGGCAGGTGGCGCAGGGCTATGAGGCACAGCCCGCCCAGCAGGCAGTCCAGCCTCAGGCAGGACAAGCAGAGCAGGTAGAGCAGACCCAGGGCTACCAAGCCCAGCCATACGGTAGGGAGCAGGCGCAGACGGAGAGGCCCCAGGTCTTCCAACAGCCGAGGCAGATTCAGTTATACCAGCCGCAGCCCTACCAGGTTCAGCCCTACCAGCCGCAGGTAGGCTATAGGACAGGCTACCAGCCTGGACAGCAACCTGGGCAACAGCCGACCCAGCAGGCCCAGCAGACCCAGGAGCAGACGCAACAGACGCAACAACAGCCAGAGCAGACCCAGGAGCAGGTGCCAATACCGCCGCCATATGAGCTCCCCTCCATATTGTACACTCAGCCCACGCCGCCGTGGTGGTTCAGATTCAACAGGGCGCCCGAGAGGAGGGCTTACCTGAAGGAGGTGCTGGCGTTGTAAATGTTTCAGCTCTACAACTTCGGCCAGCGGGACGGCGCCGATAAGAAGGCAGGGATAGGAGCTGGCGCGCCCCTCATAGTAGCTCTCGTTGCAGTCGCCTTCTTTATAGGGCTCATCCTCATTTCATCTGTCACACACGCTCAAGCGGGAAGCTCAACGACAACGACTGTGATAACAACCGTTACAGTAACGAACGGAAGCACAGTATACGTTATTACGGAGACCGCAGTCTACACCGTATATTACGCGTCAACTACCGTGACCGTTAGCACGGCTTCGACGGAGACCGAGGTAAGCGTAGTAGTTGCGACGACGGTTATAACTGAGGTTCCGACCACAACGACCGTGACGCTCTCAGGCACAACGACAGTTACTGTGTCCTTGACTAAGACCTTCACCATTTACGCGACCATTAATGAAACGGCAACGTACACGACAACGCTCTCAGGCACAACGACAGTCACGCTGACCAACGTCACGACCATGACCTATCATGCTACGGTGACTACTACAGTTACTAACGCGACAACGGTAACAATCAATATGACGAAGACGATCTATAGCAACACTACAACGGCCTACGCATCATTTACAAATACCATATATAGTAACACGACAGTAACGAGGCTCTTTTTCACGTCGGTCTTCAGGACAGTTAACGCCACAACGGTTCTGAACACCACTATCGCAAGCAAGACAGTCATAACTACGTCTTTACCGTCAAACATCACAACCATATACATGACGAACCTCACTACGATACTCACGACCCTTACCTGGAACTTGACGGCCTACGTGACCAACTACACGTACACCTCAGCAACTTTAGTGACAACCATATTGCTTACGGGGAACTCGACTACGAGTGTCTCGTACCTCTTTACAGTTAACTTAACGCTAACGTCAGGCATTGTAGAGCATGTAATAGCTTCCGCGACGACGGAAAGAACCATAATCACCTACGTGACGCCTAGCTCCCCAGGGCTGTACGCAAGTACGGCCTTCTACATAATATCGCCAAGCCAGAAGATAGCGCTCCCAGGCTGGCTCATCTATGCCGTGCCTATGAACAACAGCGTGGCCGAGCTGGCCGCGTTACCGCAGAAAAGCTCCGCTGGGACGGCCACACTAATCATTAACGGAACCACCTACCTGCTCACGAACACGACAGAGGTAACGATGCCCGTGAACGTCACGTTTGAGGCGCTGGCCGACGGTGTTATCCTTGGGCCCATGACTATGGCCCCCGCAACCATGACCCCTGTAGTGACCTCCCTGCCAGCTGGGGCGCTGAGGGGCATCGGAGCCATCCTCCTTACTGCCTTAATGGCAGTTCCATTGTTAGTAGCTGGCCGCAAGAAGATGGTTTACGTGATCCCTGTGGTGCTCATTATAACAATATTCCTTGCGGACGCCATAGGCATCGGCCTTGGTTACGTAATGCTGACCGTGGTAATAGCGGCGGTAGCATCAATAATAGTCGTCCTGACTGAGAGGGGTGAGAACGCTTGAACTATAGGGAACTACGGCTCATCGTTATCGTAATGGCCATCTTGACAGTAACAGTACTTACCGCTATATACTTACCACGCGCGAGGGCCGTAACTACAATATATACCTCTACAACGACCTACGTGACCACGACCGTGACGGAAACGAACACCACAGTCATCTATACTACCACCACGACCGTGACCACGACCTCAACGGACACAACACCGGTCACGGTTACCTCTACGATAACCGGGACAAAGTACGTGTACAATAAGACGACAACGGTGACCTTCGTAGCGTCGAACTTCACCTTAACGGCGGGAACGATAACGCAGTACTTCAACACTACTATCTTGAAGTATGAGTCTACACAGACCGCTCTCTATGATATGCAGTACAACTTTACTATAGCGAACACAACCTATGTGGTTGTGACCAGCACAGCCTATATTACAATGAATAGGACGGTAAGCCTCAGCGGCGTCTACACGGTTTACGTGACCCCAACCGTGGTTGCCACCAGAACCGTGAGCGCGAATGTGACAAACACCACGACCGTGACGGTAACAAATAACGTGACCCAGTATACGGTCTTCATTAAGAACCTCGAGAAGATGGACATCACGTTCACCGTGAACGGCACAGCGACCCTCACGACAACTTACGTTATGAAGGAGACAGTAGTCGCCATCGGCCAGGTCAGCAGGGCCATAAGTATCGTCACCTCTACTCTATACGTTACGCTGACCAACTTCTATAACATAACCTATATAGGGGGTTCTGCCTCCGCCACGATGTATATAAGCATGTCGACGACTACCGTGGTCATTACGAAGCTGACCACACTGACCACCTATAGCACAAGCTACATCATAAACGGTACGGTTACTGTGACTTCTACCGTGGTTCCGAGAATTCAGGGCTTCACGATGAACGCAAGCGGGGCGTTCCTGAGCGCCGCCTTCTATATAAGCGTGGGCCCACAGGCATACGCCAACGTGTTCTACCTAAACCCGAGTACTGCCGTGGCCCTGCTGGGCAACTACACGCCAGTAAACGCTACCATGTACGTGGTGTATAACGGCACCACGCTGGCAACCGTGACGGCTGGTGAGGTGAGCACCATATACAGCGCGCCTCCAAATGTCACGGCTTACGTTACGGCGCCCAGTTACACTGGGACTTTCGTCATCTATGACGCTAACCAGTCGCCGATTTCTTACCTGTCTGACTACGAGGACCTGGCGTACATAGCGTTCGTAATAGGGGTAGGGCTCCTTAGCAACCTGTTCTTCAGGGGCAACAGGCTACACGCGATCATAGGGATGATCTCGGTAGCGATACTTGGAGGCATCGTGGGCTACGCCTTCGGGATCCCACTGGCCTACACCTCCATGGCCACGGTAGTCCTGGTGATCTCGGCCGCGATCCTGGCGATCGTTGAGAAGAACAGTGAGACGGTGATAGATGAGTCGTCATAATTAAACGCGCCAGGCATGGCTATACCACAGATTTGGATATCATCCTCGGGGTAGTTGGCGGAGGCCGCTGACCTCCTCCCCGCCCTAGGGAGGTTCCCCCCATCTGTTCAGGCTTACATCTGTCATTTGGGGGGCAGTCGGGGTGGCCAGAGATCCCCCCATCTGGCTAAGTTCCATCATCTTGATGGAGGATAGAACCTTATAGGCTTTCCTATCCATCCCTGCCTTAAAAGGCGAGGCTTTCAGTGATAAATGTAAATGTAAAGGTAGCCAGCGCCTAGGAAGCGAACGGCCTGGCCTGTGGGGTCTGACAGGACTACCCTGACCTCCTCCCCGCCCTGAAGGGCGAGGGTTCCCTTAGGGCGGTTCACAGGCTCCCCCTATCTGTTCGGGTTTACATATGTCATCTGGAGGGCAGTCGGGGAGGTCAGAGTTCCCCCCATCTGGCTAAGCGCCCTCCTCTCAATGTTCAGTATAGCTATTGTGTCCCTGTCAGCCTCAAAGCCACATTTAGGGCACCTGAGTCTGCGGTGCCCTACCTCCATAAGTTCAGCGCCGCACCTTGGGCATGTGGAGGATGTGCCAGTAGGGTCAACAACGAACAGAGGCACGCCGTTCTTTTCAGCCTGCCAGTCAATCCAGAACGCCAGCCTCCTGTAGCCGAGCGCTATCAGGGCAACCCTGTGCTCCTTCGGGAGCTTTCTAAGGCTCTCCACCAGCCCCGTTAGATCCTCCCTGGCGACAGCCAGCTGGCCCTGCCTAGCCAGTGATATAATCGTATGAGCCGTCTTCCTGGCCCAGTCCTCTATGATATTCCTGGCCTTCCTGTAGAAGCGCCTTATTCTCCTCCTTACGCCGCTCCTCCTGCGCCATGCCATATACCTGGTGGAGGAGTACTTCTCCTGAAGCCTTTCAGCAAGCCTCCTGTAGTGCAAGGCCCTCTCAATTGGCGTCTCAACTCTTATCTCAACACGTGAGTTGCCAACGACTATCTGCTTCTCATTTATATCAACGGCAAGCACTCCCTTGGGGGCGTACTTTGTTGGCCTAGGCACACGCTTGGTCACGTAAAGGGTGAACTCGCCGTCCCTGAACATGAGTTTGGTGTCCCTGCCTGGGAAGTTATCGTACCTCCTGTCCCAGCCGATGACCCTGAGCCTGTAATCCCCAAGGAGCTCCACATGATCGCCGTAGACCCTGTAGCTCAGTCCGTGCGTCAGCCGCACGCTCAGGCCCTTTACTGTGGGCGTACTGCCCCTTCTCGGGTTCCTGAGCCATGACTTTGCTATAGCTATGGCCTCCCTGTAGCAGTCCTGGGCAACCCTGGCTGGCAGGCCATATCTTTCCTTTAGGTCTTCATACAGGAGCCTGTGGGCCCTGTTGAGGCTCAACGCTTTGTTCGCTATCACAGCTCTTATTGAGTAGTTTAGGGCGTCCCTGTACCTCCTCATGAGATCCAGTATGGCCTGCTGTTGCTCGGGCTCGGGGCTAACCTTCATTCTAACCGTCAGGGTTAGCTCCCCCTCACCGCCCGCAGACATTTACTCCACCCTGTTCTTTTGGATGTCAACCTTCCTCAGGCAGTTAGGACAGGTTACATAGCGGGTCTTCTTGCCCCTGTAGTCCCAGACATAGCCGCAGTAGGGGCACCTTACCTTTACCACCACCCCCACCACCTCCAACAGGGAAGACAGGGCCTTAAAAGCTTTTCTCATCCCCGCCTTGAAAGACAAGGCTTTCAGTTGCAAGTCTGTGCGCTGTGTAGACTTTAACCCCTTGCGAGCTAACGCATGTTCGGGGCGCTACTATGAGCATTAGGAACGGGCTCATATTCGGCTTCAGCACAATAGCTTTACTGTTTCTTACCGTGCTTATCGGTAACATTATATGGTACCGCATAAGCAACGTAGCACTAAGGCTGGCCGCTGTCACCCTCCTGCTACTTGCCCTGGCCGCGGCTGTTCAAGTGCTCTACCTTATGCTTATCCATAGATATAAAGTCGGCATCTAATTGAGTAAGGCTATACCGCCTTATAAATGCCTGCCAGTAAAGCTAGGACTGGCCCCGAGACGGGGTGACCGAGTTGGCAAGGAAGAAGAAGGAGCAGGCCAAGCAGGAGCAGAAGTGATAACATAGCGAGGCCTAAACCCCTTTACTCAAAGTGTTTTTTCATGATATGCTCATAAAGGGCTGAGCCCAGGCAGGCCCTAGGGTGAGTCGCTAGAGATAAGCATCTGCGCCATTCATACCTTAGAACCTACGGATGCGCCCTAATAGTTTGCCTACAACGAGCCTTCCTCTAGGCGACGCGATAATGGGACTGAGGAAGAGGAGCCCCATGATAAGGGGCAATATTGTCCTTCTCTTATAATGCCCAGCCTTATAACAGCTTAAAGTCAACTTGACGTCAGATATGTTAACCCTCAGCTCTGGAGGCAGGGTGCCAATACGCGGCAAGGGTGTAATCAATAATGTCCTCTTCCTATCCTCTTCCCCACATAGGCAAAAGTTAGCCGCATCATTGAGTAGCCTGAGGCTGATGAGCCTACAAGCGATAAGTGCCAGTATGCTATACCTGATATACCTTAGGTGCGCCCCTTCTTTGCCCCCTTCAGCTACAGGCGCTAAGGACCAGTTCTCCCCATGCGCCCTGAAGAGCGTCAGCTTTTCATCAGTAAAGTACAGGAGGCCGCCAGCCCTTACCGAGCTGGCGAACGCGAAGAGGTCAAAGGCCGTCGGGAGCTCCCTAACTAAGTGGGCTTCAGCCTCAAGGACCCTCCTTCTGACTGCTAACGAGCTGTTGTTGTGCCAAGGATAAGCCCTTACTTTAAGCGCTAAGTCGATAACACTCACGCTATATCTTTTCGCAAGCCCTCGCAACTTATCGGCATCGATAACTATAGGGCTTCCTCCTATAAGGTTCTTAGAGATAAGGATAGAGGGCGGAGGCCTCTCGAGCACGCTCCCTTTTTCGTCAATTATTGCCTGAGAGTTGTGGAAGTACACGAGGCTATCATATGACTTGAAGGCCTTGTAGACCTCCTCGAGCCTGTTGTTGACATACATGTCGTCGTCCTCAAGGAAGGTTATGACATCGCCCCTTGACTCCTCAAGGCCCGCCAGAACCATTCTGCCATAGTATGTGTCGTCTTCGTATACCTCCTTCCAACCGTTCCTTAAGATTATGCTGTCAGACTCCCTGTCCTCGAAGTTCTTAACAACAATTACCTCAAACTTATCCCGCGGGAGGGTCTGGGCCTCTAAGCTCCTCAGCGCGAACGGAAGGTACTTCCTCCTGTTGTAGGCGGTAACTATGACAGA
>Ga0081534_100465_pt1 | contig 13235 bp, 10 predicted proteins | sample MonGeyMetagenome_FD_71019 | JGI IMG/M metagenome (GOLD analysis project Ga0081534, IMG submission 71019) | Hypoxic/sulfidic aquatic microbial communities from Monarch Geyser, Yellowstone National Park, USA - MG (SPAdes) v1 (version 2) | ecosystem: Environmental > Aquatic > Thermal springs > Hot...
CATGTTCTTGCTCAGGCTCTTCATGTTCCACCAGGATGCCTTGGTCCAGGATTCTGGTGTTGTTTTCCAAGCCATATTGAGTATGGATGCATAATCCCTATCCACGAGGTGACCAAGTGGGCATTTTAGAATGTGCCAATCATCTGTTTCCTCAAGCCTAACAAAGTGTATTGGGCATACCCTACTATTGCGGTATGATGATACGTGAAATATCTTCGAACCCCTCTCCAATGCCTTATCCTTCACAGCCTCCTCGATACTCTTGAACGGTGTTTGCTTGATCCTATGCCTCAACTCACTCTTCACAATTCCATCAATCATCGATTCCTGCGGGTTATCGCCAAGCTCCTCGGTTATGATAATCGCCGGAGTTTTTGTTAGTTCATTGGCGATTTGCCTAACACGACCAATCTTCCTACCCCTCTCCCTTAGGTGCTTAACGCGCTTCCTGTATTCCCTAGTGTTCGTTACGTTCACGTATTTACCATTCGGTAATGTGAAGTGTGGTTTTAGTCTCTCGATGATTGTGTTCCTAACCCTCTCATATCGTCTCGCCAATCTGCCGAAATCAGTCCTAATCGCGTATAGTTCTGGAATCATGTACTGCCTATTCCAATCAACCACCTTGCCCACGGTGGATGGTAGGTCGATCTTACCCACTGCTACCGTGTTCTCGTTAATATCGAAGGCAATGATTGAATTTGGCTCCTCCACCCTAGGCTTCAGCTCAAAGACGAATATGGCGTACCACTTGTTAGCCTTCCTCTTAACAATCAACGTGCTAGCCAACCCAGCCTCACCAATCAAAACCCTCCACCAGTAGAGCCAGAAGCGCTTGTGAGGTCTCAACCAAACCTCCCTCCTCCCACCAAGTAGTGATAGCTCAAACCTGACCGGGGCTGTTGATTTAACGAACTCCTCATAACTCCAAGTCGTTACGACAAACCTAATGGATACAGCCTTAACCTCCGGGTATTGTTTTCGCACCAAGCCCTTCCTCCTCCTCTCCATGAATGACTTCGCGATTTCAGACGCTTGCCTAATTGCTTGGATGATTAATTGTGAGTTAAGGCTTGGGTACTCACTCCTATATTTGTGATAAAATAGCTTATGGAGTTGTGTTGCGTTCAAGACGTTGTTCTTAACAGCGTATTCAACAACTTCGCGAACGATGTTGAGGTATGCAGTCTCAATGGAGTGGAGTAGCTTGCTGAGTTCCCTAGTGACCTCAAGCTCAACAGCAACAGACCTACACAACATCCACAACAAAAACAAACAACCAGACTTAAAAACCACCCACGACAAGAAGGGGCGAGACTTATCATTAGCACGCTATCAATTTAATACGATTGTTTTTAATCGATAAACTTCGCGTTGTGTATTTTATCAAGTAGGTAATCGTGAAGGAACTTAAGTCCGTGTGTCGAGAGAGCCTCAATCTCGACCTTCTTCTTGGTCCTCAGGAATAGCTCTATCTCCCTCTTCCAATGATCGCTCTGGAACCACGGGTACCTAAGGAGTTCCTGCGCCCTCTTTAAGTCCCTATCCGTGGCCTTTATAACGTACTCATCACTAATCTTATAACCACGTATATCCGTTGCCGTAACACCCACGAACTTAGCCTCTGGCGTTGCTAATCTATCGCTCTCATAACTCAGCTTTATCGAACCACTCTTGTACACGCTGTATATGTACCAACCATATGGATCCCCATCAGTCAATACGTAGATAGGGAGGTTGTACTCCTCATTTAACCTCCTCACGAACCTCCTCGTTGCCCTATCAGGCATTCCCTTCGCTGTTATTAACAAACAACTCTCCTTATTCCAAAAACCCTCCCTATTGAGTCTCTGGAATATTGCGTCCTTCTCTATAACCAGCACATAGTTTGCCTCGACCTTGACTATGTCCAGGTCATCGGGATTTGGCGGAAGGCTTAGCGCGGTGTCGCCAAGTTTTGTTGCATCTATCTCGAAGCCCTTGGACCTAACTATTATGGGTCCAACAACCTTTCCCTTAACATCGGCTGATAGTCCCATCTCCTCCCTAAGTATTCCCGTGGCTACCTCGATATCCTCAATAACGGCGTTGGACTCGGATTGCTCATCCCAGGTATTCTCCCTAATCACCTTATTTATTACATCAATCTTAAACTCCATTGTGTGCTTACCGTTGTAGTACAGATCCCTTATTGTTGGGTATACACCCTCCCTAATGGCTTGAACTATCAACTTGAACATCAACATTGTCTGCATGAACCTCTTCGACTCCTTCAGATCCAGAAACCTTCTCCTAACCTTCTCAGGACCTAGCACCAGCATCTTCTTCTTTGGGTCCCAAATTGTGTTGCTTAAGGTTCTGGCTGGTATCTCTAATATTGGTTCCTCATTATTTAGCACCGCATTAGCCACAGAATTACCCCAATCCTCAAGTACCTTCAGCACCTCATCCCTGCTCTTAACCACGGCGATGGATGCTTATTAGGCAAAATAAGGCTTTTGGTTTCAAGACTTACGATAACCCTAAACTAAGGAGAGCAAACCACAGAAACAGCCTGCACAGATAACCTGTGTATAACGTAAGGTCATGCTTTAATAGCACAGCATTATGCGTAATGTGTATGACAAACGTTAAGGCACTCAGGGGTCGTGATTTCATAACCCTCATGGACTACACAACCGAGGAGGTTAAGTACCTCCTTGGGTTATCCAGGGATTTTAAATCGCGGTATTACCAGGGAGATAGGTATAGTGACGCCTTAAGGGGTAGGACGTTACTCATGATCTTTGAAAAACCGAGTACTAGGACGAGGGTTAGCCTCGATGTAGCCGCGACACAATTGGGTATGCATGTCATATATTCGAACCCACAAGAGCTTCAGCTTGGTCGTGGAGAGACCATAGCAGATACGGCTAGGGTTGTTGATAGGTTCGTAGACGCCATAGCAGCTAGGGTCTATAAGCATGAGTCATTGGTCGAGATGGCTAGGTATGCTGTAGCGCCTGTGATTAATGCCCTGAGTGACCAAGAGCACCCACTTCAAGCCCTTGCTGATGCACTGACTTTGTGGGAGGTTAAGGGTAGGCTTGATGGTTTAAGGGTGGCCTTTGTTGGCGATGGTGACAACAACATCGCCCACTCCCTCATGGTAATAGGCGCCAAACTCGGCTGGGAGGTTAGGATAATATCACCAAGGAAGTACTGGCCGACGAAGTTCATGGAATCCCTAACTGAGGATTTAAGAAGGACGGGTGCCAATATTATCATCAGCGATAATACGGAGGATGCTAGAGGAGTTGATGCGGTATACACCGATGTCTGGGTTAGCATGGGCATGGAGGCCGAGGCTGAGGAGAGGAGGAAGATATTCAGACCATACCAGGTTAATTCGGAGCTCATGAGGGTTGCAGGTCCACAAGCCGTCTTCATGCATTGCCTACCTGCCCATAGGGGTGAGGAGGTTACGGATGACGTAATTGACGGACCCCAGAGCGTTGTGTGGGATCAGGCGGAGAATAGGCTTCATACATCAAAGGCGGTATTGATATCCCTACTTACATGAACTCAAAAATCACTAAAGCCACGGAATTAAATACGCTAAGGAAGTGTGTAAGCTTTATTAATACGGGGTCCTTGATCATGTCGTATGAGAAGGTGGGCTGGAATAATCGTAATATTAACCCTATCCCTAACCGTGGCATTGTTAACCGCGGCATTAGCCGCTGAGTGGCAACAGGTTATTGTTTACACGAGATCAACAACAATACACGCGCTCGCAGTATCCTCAAACAACACAGGCACTGTCATAAACATAACAGTAACAGCAATGACACCAGGCTCGGGCTATGTGTACGTTGCCTCAAGCCCATTACCAACCGCCGAAAGTGGCACGTTCATCTCATCATCGCAAATAGCCGCCCTGGTCGCCACATACTTGGCGAACCAACCATTCAATAAGTACAACTTCCTAATAAATGTGGAACCAACAACCCTCGAGATCGGCGGACCATCAGCCAGTGGTTACATGACCGTTGCCATGTGGGCATTAATAACAAACCACACATTAAATCCCGACGTTGTGATGACCGGCATGATATTGCCAGATGGGTCCATAGGGCCGGTTGGAGAGTTGCCAGCTAAAATAGAGGCTGCCGCCCAGGAGGGTTACGAGGTTGTGTTGATACCGTATGGGCAGCAGGAGTACCAAACGAGTACTGGGCAGGTCATCAACCTGGTAAGTTATGGTAGAAGCCTTGGTGTGGATGTTATACCCATAATGAGCGTTAGGCAAGCCATTTACTACTTCACCGGTGTTAACCTCACAATACCATCGATATCAAGTGAAGAATTGAAGAATACAGCCTACGTCAATATTACGAAATTCCTCTGGATGAGAATATATGACAGGTTAATTAAGAGCGGGGCCATCAATTCCACGGACCCAAACGTTTCCAAATACGTAAAACAGGCAATCAATTATGCAAACCAGGGCATGTACTACACAGCGGCAAGCCTCGGTTTCCAAGGATTAATTAATTATTACCAAGATGAGATGCAGAATTATACCACAAGCCAACTATACGGATTACTTAACCAATTAAACAATGAACTCAACTACTACAGTAACGCCGTTTCCCACTACAATGTAACCACGGCAAACATAGACATAATAATTGGAATATACGATAGGATTGAGGATGCGCAGCAGTCATTAACGGCTGCAAGCCAGGACTTGACAACGAACGATATTGCTGACGCAATAAGTAACTTAGCATATGCTAAGGCTAGGATTGAGACCTTGGGTGATTGGCTTGCAGTACTCAACGCAATAAATGGTGGTGCACCAATATCGACTAATTATCTCGAGGAACTAACGAGTATGTACCTGGTCTATGCTCAGTCAATAACTGAGTACACAATCTCACTATTGAACGCTGTCGGTCTTACTAATCTTCCTAATATAAAGCAGTGGATGAATTCCATAACGCAAGAGGTTCAGAATGCCCAAAACAATTACCAAAATGGGCTTTACCCACTAGCCCTGGCGCAGAGCCTTGATGCAATATCGAGTAATGACGCAATGCTACACTTACTATTTACACCAACAATCAATGGGCAGGCAAGTGCTGGTTATTTAATAAATATAACGGAGTACGTTAGGAAGTTAGCGGTATTCAACACGTACGAGGCCGAGAATAGGTGCGGTCTATTCCCAATGCTTGCAATATCCTACATAGACTTCGGCAATTACTACCTAAACGACTACAACTCAACAGGTGACATCAATGATTTAGCGGCAGCGCTCCAACTCTATGAACTAGCCGCATCGTATTCACAGGCACTTTACGAACTAGCCGCATCAACTAACTCGTGTGGTACACCCTTCACAATAACTAATATACAACCAATAAATGTGAGCAATGCGTCATTCAATATTCAAAACACCTCATTAACTGGCTACAACATGGCATTCTTAGTGGTTGGCATAGCGTTGGTGGCATTGGCTGTGGGTGTCGCCATATTTTCATTAAAAAGCCTAAAAATTAACGAATAAGCCGGGGTTTGTATGGATTTCATATACGCATTAATTGCGGTATTCATAATAAGTTTCGTAAGCAATGCATTACCATTCTTCGGCGAGGCCTACACCGTCTACGCCTCACTGTTACTACTGAGCATTGGTGCCTCCCCCTACAACACCCTAATAGTAATTATTGTGACCGCCGTGGGCGCTGCGATATCAAAGAACGTATCCTACGCGTTGGGTTATGCATTAAAGAGGCCGTTGAGGAAGACGAGCGCTGTCAGATTGATAGGGGCCTTATCGAACAAGGCACCACTATGGATCTTGGTAATCGTACTAGCCGCAATACCGGGCCTTCCACTTGATGATTACCTCTACATAGGGGCTGGGGCGGCGGTTGTAAGTCCACTGAGACTAAATGCTTACGTACTAATTGGCAAGGTTATAAAGAGCTCCATTGAGATACCAATAGAACTGTTGTTATTCTCATCAATCTACACGGTATTTAAATACAGTATTGGCTTATCCCTATTCCAGGTTATTACGGCTGTGGTATTCACGATATTGGCGATAGTCGTGTTCAGGATTAATTGGGTAAGGATCTATACAAAGATTCAGAATAGAATTCCGTATTTACCTAAAATAAACATCGACAATTCTTAAGACCGTGCATTAATACCGTAATTGGAATGAACATAATCATTCTCATCATTCTCCATCATCTCAATACCCTGCCTCACATGTGTCTCATAAAGGAATTGGCTAAGAGGACTGGCGTAGCCTTAGTAGCCATGAACAATTCGCACCAAGCCGCACTATCCATGTCCCGTGAGTGGGTTAATGAAGCCACTAGGCCAAAGCAGACATGTCTCATCACATCGGGAATATTAATATGCGAAATGCGATTGTTGATTTCGTGAAATACGGCAATAAGGAGGGCTTGATAATGTACGCAAGCCACGTACTCGCACTTTGTGATGACGACCTGGCTGGGATAAGTGGTGCACTTAAGGAGATACTTAAGTATACAGGTACGAGGCGAACCTGGAACCCAAGTGAGGTTGAGGATACCATGAGGAGGGATGTAGAACTAAGGCAGAAAATAGCGAGTGGCATCTTAGTCGGGCTTACGTGCCGCAGCACTAAGCGTTAATTATTTACGAAACCTTACGCCTCCTCATTAACAATAATGCTACAGCTATAATGACGATCACGGTTATGGTTAGTATAATCACTCTCGTGTAGTTTGGTGTGTATGTTATTGTTAGTTTTGTGGGTTTGCTTATGGTTAGAGTTACTGAGGTGATGTTCGGCTGGTACAGTACTAAACCGCCGTAGGCACTGTATGTTGGTGCCCGTATGGTTAAGGTAGAGCCTGGGCTTAGCCACGCCGTGTAGTTGCTAACCAACTGCCCATTTACGTAAATGGGCATTGTGGACTTTACAGTCACTAGGTACCTAGGGCTCCAAGCAATCACCAACGTGGTTGGGGCATTGACGGTCAATGTCTCGTTACCCGCACTGGGTATGAGCATTGTCCCATTCGTGAGCACGTAAACGTGGGTTGTCAATGCTATGGGGAAGCCTGGGCTTAGCCAGGCGGTGTAGTTTGTGGTTAATTCACCATTAACACCTATCGGTAGGGCGGAACTAATGATCACCAAGTACTTTGGGTACCAATTAATGACCAGGCTTACCGGGTTGGCAACAACAATCGTCTCATTACCCATGGAAGGCACAAACATTGTGCCGTTATTAAGTACGTAGTTATAATCAATAATTGTTAGGGTCTCGCCGTTCCTGACCCAACCCGTGTAGTTGGTGGTTTCCGTAACACCGTTTATGTAGATCGGTATTGTTGAGTAAACCCTGACTAGGTAGTAGGTCTCCCAATCTATGGTTATGTTCATTGGTTTATTGACAACGATCGACTCATTACCAATGCTTGGCACGAACATTGTGCCGTTACCGAGGACGAGCACGTGGTCACCTATGGTTAGCGACTCACCGCCAATCAACCAAGCCGTGTAATTCGTAGTCTCCACACCATTGACCAAAATGGGTATTGGCGAAACAACACTCACCAGGTACTGAGGCAGGTAAACCAAACTCGGTGTGAAGGAGCCAGGAGCCGAGAGGACGAACAAACCATTATGCACAGTAACATTGACGTCCGTGAAAACGGCTTCACCTGTATATACCCCAAAGTCGTAATCATTAGGTAACGGAAGCCGGGCACTACCGTTCCAATAATAAAGCCCCAACTTGGCGCTTAGGTTTGTGATGTTTGTCCACTCATAATTGGCGTAGCCTGTGAAGACGAGCTCAGTATCCATTGGGGTGTAAGTACTTGTCATTTGAGCACCAACTTCGAAGTATGCGTTGACGACTGGCTCATACGGTGTGATTGTTACGTGGTCGTACCAAACAACGCCACCGCTTCCCAACTCATAGCCGAAGTCGATTCGGACGGAACCATCGACTTGGTAAGCCCTCATTATTAGGTAGCCGCTCATGGGTAGTGTGTATGTGTTGAATGGTGTTCCGTAGTAGTAGTATTGACTGCTTGTTTGCTTATAGAGGTAAATCTCGCCATTACCTGTTATTGCCTGGCTTGACAATACAGATGGCCACGTTGTGTAATTCCATATATTATCCCATATATGGAACTCGTCCCTATCAGTTATGAAACTGGTGATGTCCTGTACCCAGTAGTACTGCATCTGACCGTTGGCTAACTCGACGACCACGACGGCATTTAATTGCAGGCTGGCTCCACTATTCGGCACGTTATATTGAGACTCACCGTTTGGGTTGTAGGCGCTTATTGCCGACATCTCGAAGTAACCCTCAACCTCACCCGTAATTATAGGGCTCTTTGGGAAGGAAGCAATACCAATGGGTAACGATAAACTATAGTATCTCCAAGCATATACCAACGGTATGTATTGTAGGTTTGGTGTTGGGTATACGACTACGGTGTAGTTGCCTGGCTCCGTTATTGGTATTGCGACCATGTCACCATAACTAATCGAGCCGTAGTAAACGGCTGGCTCGGCATTCCCAGCCCACCATAGGTCGTAATTCTGCGCCGTGAAGACGGCTAGGTTAAACGTGTGGGGGTCGGCGCTGGCCAGCACGATGTAGCCGGGAGATGCGAATGTGAAGTTCCAATAATACCAGGTGCAATAGCACGGCTGAACCACAGTCTGGGCATTGGCGGTGAGCGCAATTAATAGGAGGAGTATAGCCAAGACCAGGGAAAACCTAAACCAAGGCATCAACGAAATAATCATTAAAATCATTTAAAGAATTACCCAATGGGTGTGTTTCAAAACACCATCACCTAAGCTCCTCATGCCTAGGGCTTCAGCAATGTCCAACTAAGGCCGAACTTAGCGAGAGGATGTTGTTCTCGGCAACTTCCTAAGCCATAGTCGCCATTCTTTACTTCAGGGACTTGGTTCCGGGATAGCGATGAAGGATTTGGTTAGTGTCATCTCGGTAAACACAACTACGCAACGCTTTAGGACTAAGTCTTTAGTGCCGGTGAGTCTATTTGTCACCCTGGTCATCCTATCTACTATTACCACGTACCTTAACGCTTCTTTCCGTAATGTGATTAATGATCTTGGCACGTTCTTTATTGCCAATTACTAACGCCACTTACCATTACAGTAGTAACGCCAGTGTACGCAAGAACCCTATAACTAGAGACAGGGCACTAAATAGAGGATTTATTTCAATTCTTGGTGCGGGGGGTGGGATTCGAACCCACGCAGGCCTTCGCCAGCGGATCTTAAGTGCGGCTCCGTTAACCTGGCTTGAGTGTCCGCCCCCTTTGACCTGGCTCGGGCACCCCCGCAGGTTTTGTTATACATCGCAAGCTTTTAAAGATTTCTTACGGGAACGTTATCCAACACCTTGGAAAAGTCTTATAAGTATATTTTTCGATAACGGTTGCGTGTCAGCAGTGATATTCAATCATGTTACTAAGAGGTTTGGTCACGTTATTGCTGTTGAGGATGTTTACCTGGAAATACCCGAGGGCAGGATTGTCGTGCTTGTTGGTCCCAATGGAGCTGGTAAAACAACCTTGCTTAGGCTAGCGGCTGGTATATTAATTCCCGACAGTGGTTATGTCTCGGTATATGGTTACAGGTCTACGGACCCAAGGGCTAAGCGCAGGGTTGGATTTATGACGCCCATGGATCGTGGAGTTTACTGGAGAATCTCCGCAGTGGATAACCTAGTATTCTTTGGGGCGTTGTATGGCTTATCGCTTAGGGAGGCCAGGGCTCGGGCGATTGAATTACTTAGGGACTTGGGTCTTGGTGAAAGGGCTAATGATTGGGTCGCCACATACAGCACAGGCATGATGAGGAGGTTGGAGATTGCCAGGGCGCTCATACACGATCCCGACGTGCTACTGCTTGATGAACCAACCAGCGGCATTGATGTTGACGCTAAGCATGACGTACTTAATTTCATAAGGAGCCTTAGGGGTGAGAAGACAATAGTGCTTGCATCTCACGATCCCCAGGAGATAGAGCTTGCCGATACGGTGATTTACATCAATAAGCGAATATTGAATGAAGCACCAGCCCTTAAGACCGTTAAAGTCCTAATCAGGGGTGATGTTGGTAACCTTGATGGATTTAACGCGGAGAGTATTGGGCAGGGCGAGTATGTGGTGGTAACGAGCATTGATAGGTTTAATGAATTAATAAGTAGATTGGCGATGCTTAATGGTAGGGTTAGGGTGGTGGATATCGATGTTGAGGTTGCCACGGCTGAGGGTAATGCACGTAGGATGGAGAGGGTTATGAGGAGGAGGGAGGGGTGGGCGTGATGGGGGTGTTGGATAGGGTTTACGCTTTCGTTGTTATTAGGGGTTGGAAAATATGGATTAGTTACAAGACACAGGTTTTCCTGACAGTCATTAATTGGGTGATTCCTGTATTCATATACTTCTTCATTGGGCTAACCCTCGGTTTTGGTAAATTTTCATTAGTTAGGGATTATACGGCATTCATGGTAATAGGCACGGCATTTCAGGGGTACTTCTCAGCATCCGTGGTTACGCTGGCTGGTCGTATTAGGAACGAGGAATTAATTGGTACACTGGAGTACCTAATGGCATCACCACTGAAGCCAATGGCATTAATGATGTATAATACTATATGGGGATTGGTCATTAACTCCATGAGCGCCATCATGGTGCTAGCCATAGGCGCTGGGCTTGGTGTTCAATACCACGTTAACGCCGCATCAACATTATTATTTCTACTACTTTATTTATTATCAATAATCGGATTAAACCTAATAGCAGGTGCTGTGGTGCTTATTGTTAAGCAGGGAAACCCCGTGGCATTATTCACCTCAGTCGCCTCAAACCTATTGGGTGGTGTGGTTTTTCCAATATCCATCCTACCCACGTGGTTGAGGTACATTAGTTACTCATTATCGCTGACCTGGGCATTATCAGGCCTTAGGGCAGCCATGCTCAATAACTACGGCATACCACAATTACTGGGTTACCTATGGCCATTGGCTGTGCTCACGCTGGCCTATCTAGTGATTGGTATCTCATTATCGAATTACGCATTCAGTAGAATCCTTAGGGAGGGCACAGTACACATGTACTAGGTGCTCGTTTGAGCAGGCTTTTCCTGGCTTTCCACGGTCTTTCCACGTACCATTCCTTAAATATCGGTGTGAGAACTCCCTGGTGATGAAGACGCAAATAGTAATTATGGTACTGGCACTGGCCCTCTCAATAGCCGTGGTGGCCACCGTGCACGCCCAAACCTCTGTCCAAGCCTCAATGGGCCTTGAGGTGTCCTATGAGGTTCACTTACAAATCGCTGAGCAGTGGGTGAATAAACTGGGTGAGTATGGTATTAATACTACATCTGTTACTCAATTAATAAGTAAGGCGCAGGCTGAGGCGTCGGTTGGTAATTACGTAGAGGCAATAACCCTCCTAAACCAAGCCATAGCATTATCAGCACAATTGATGGCTAGCCACATATCAAACAATACATCACTAATCATAAGCAACTACGCCAATACAGTAACTAACCTCAACTCGTACGTTGAGGCTTCACTAAATAACAGCAATGTAACCACGGCATTAACACTCAACGCACTAGGTTATGCAGGTGGTTACGTTAACTCGGGAAACATCCAGGAGTCGCTAAGGGTAGTGTCTCTACTCAACACCACACTCAGCACGGCGGTGGCGATAAGCCCTGGGCTCAGCGCCACGGTACAGACCATCACGCCCATACTCAACAACCTATACCTAAGCATAAAGAATGCGGAGTATACGCAAAACATCACTGAAGCACAGTTGGCGTTATTGAGGGCTGAGATCTCCGTAACCACTAAGGTGGTGAGCAGTCCAGGGGTTAAGGAGGAGTACCTACGATTGATAATGAGTACGTGGGAGGGGCAGTTAATGAGTGGTGTGAATTCCACGTACCTAAACATAACAAGCACACTAGGTGCGAGTGCCTGGTCCTACGTGAGTGGTAACGTCAGCGCATGCCTATCCGTAGTGAATAGTTTAATACCCAGCGTTGCTGCGGGAACAATAGGCCCAGAACAACTCGTTAATACGTACATCACGTGCTTAACCAGGGAGGAGGCACTTAAGCTCCTCGCAAAAACTGGGGTTAAGGCAATCATGAAGCTGCATGAGGAGTCCAAGGTATTACTTAGGCTTGGGTATGTTAATTACAGCAATTACTTAGCAAGCATGGGTAATTCATGTGGCAATGTAATGCTCAATAACGCAATCGCGGGCAACATAGCATCCCTAAACGCCAGCATAAACACCTGCACCGCATTGGCTAGTCAATATGGCGAACGCATAAGGTATGTATCAACCATACTCAACATTAGCAGTAACAATATCGAGAAGCTCAACGAGACGTTGATTAAGCAATTAAAGGCACATGGGCTGGGTACCACAGAGGCTATGATCTGTTGGGTTAGGATATACGGTAACTTAAGCTCGATGATAGATTCAACAATTAATTCCGTACTGAACGGCACAATCGCTCCACAACTGGCCGTTAACACAATTAATAACTACTTCGTAAACCTTAACTCAAGTATTCAATCAATAGTGACCGGATGCCTTAATATAACGACACCAGGTCCCGGCAGATACATACCCATGATCGGCGTTAGCCAGGGGCAACCTCAAGTCACACCAATTGGCCTTGAATTAAGTACTAGTGGTTACATAGAGCTATTGCTACTTGTAAATAACCCAACACAGGCTAACCTATACATAAATGGCTTTGGATTAGGTGGGCTCAAATGCAGCTTTAATAATGAACTTACATTAAATGCCAATTCGCAGGGAACTTTGGTAATAACTCTATATCCAACTAACAATGCAGTCATGGGCATCGCTAAGTTAACCACGTACTCAGGCGTTACAGGGTCCCAGAAGACTATGTTTACATGTGCGGGGTCGCAAACTTTCATGGTGGGTACATACTACATGGGTTACTTAATGCTAACTAATAATGAGGAGTTGCAATTCCAGATACGGGCTACGGATTCCACAATACCCTTTAATTGGTAGTTAAGGTAATTGTAAACCTTATATTATTTGCTGTTAGGAATTGAAGTACTACCTCTATCATACCCTCTAAAGAATATGAAATATAGTATGGGATCCAGTAGGGCGATT
>Ga0081534_100468_pt1 | contig 13205 bp, 9 predicted proteins | sample MonGeyMetagenome_FD_71019 | JGI IMG/M metagenome (GOLD analysis project Ga0081534, IMG submission 71019) | Hypoxic/sulfidic aquatic microbial communities from Monarch Geyser, Yellowstone National Park, USA - MG (SPAdes) v1 (version 2) | ecosystem: Environmental > Aquatic > Thermal springs > Hot...
AATCTCGTTGCCGTCGGTGTCCACCCACCTCACCACGGCGGCGTATTTGTCGTACGCCTGCCAGTAGAAGTCCCTCAGCCACACGCCGCTCGCATACGTCCCGCCGCCGCCGTTGCCCCACGATAACTACGCCTTGAGGGGTCAATACACAGAATTCACCGAGTTTTATCGGCTATTGGTGTTTACCAGCCTGTCAAAATATAAGGTGGATTTGGCTAGATGTGTATCCTATTTACGACAGTCACGGGACCCTCCGTGTATATCCCGTAGGTGACCAGCGCGGGGAAGCCGGGCGGAGTGACGTTATGAAGAACTACGAAGTCTCCAAGCGTTATAGCCGCCAACGTGACGTTTACCAAGGTTCATCACGCACGGCAACACGCTGGTGTTAATCAGCTCAAGAGCCATAGACAGCTACCGGCAACGTTCTATAAACCCCGCGCCGCCAGCCGCCTGAGCTTTCTCAGGCGCAGATCCGCAGTACTGCAACGAGCCCTTGCCCTCAACATGCAGACTTTCAACACTGCCCTAGACGCGACAACCCCACGCCCAATCATCACAGCAACCGCGCTGGGCATATTTCTCACTTCGCCAAGGACGCGAGCCGCCGTGGCCGCCAAGACGTCGCACAGCTCTTGGATTGCTTGCTCAACGGCAACGTCACGCAACGTGACTATGTAGTAACTATAGATGTTCACTCCACGTCTCCGCGGTGGCCGTGGTGCCGGTGAGATCTTGGTGCTGAGCTCCAGAGACATGAGGCTATCTATGGAGTCTGCAGTGGTGTCGCCGCGAGACCAGCACCTGGCTCGTAGGATATCTCTCGTCTTTTCCACAAATAACCAACGTCAAATACCACGAAGTCCTCTAACTTCTGGGTGGTTTTGAACTTGACGAAGGTTCGGTCTAGCTCGTACAAAAACATCGCAAAGACACATACATCAGCCGCCCCGTTGATAAGGACAGGCGCAGTGATAGTTGCGTGTCCGCTCTGAAGTCAGTCAGGGCCTCCGCCGAGACCTCGACATCGCCCGACTACAGTCCCTGTTGTTCTTATAAAGCGCCAAACGTCGAGCACCGCAGTGATGTCGGGTGCCGCCTTCAGCGCGGGCTAATTCACCGCAACGACGACGCGGAGTTTTGGCTTGGTCACCAGCGTTGTGGCCCGTTACTTTGTTTATATATTGCTTCGATTTAAACATGACGTGTCTAGGTGCGGCAGAGCGCTTGTAGTGGCTGGGAGACCCTCTGAAGCGCAGGAGGCGGCTGAGGCTGTTTTCGCAGTTTTGTTCCTCCTCCTGGGAATACCCCTACGTAGACTATGTATCTCCAGCGTCAAGCTCTGCGAGTCTGATGAGCCGCCGGAGAAGATCGGAGAGGTGCTGGCCATGCCTGTGGACGTCGAGGTGGTAGACGGCGATGGGCCCTGCCGTCTGATAGTGCGCAAACTGCTTCAGCTACCTGGCGCCGTCCAGGGGCTGGCTGGGGCGGCGCTGGTGGCGGGGGGCCTGGCGGCTGGTCTCTACGTGGCGTTTCGCTTGCTTCTCCACGGCGTCTTCCACTGGGTCCTAGCGCTTCTCGCCGCCTTTCTCGTGATGTGGGGTTTAGTGTTGTTTATGGGGGCTAGGGCTGTCTTGTCGCAGAGAATTGCGGCAAGGCTGAAGGCGCCGTGGCCTTCTGCGAGGCTTTTTGCGGCGGCGTTGGTCGCCGTGGCAATCACCTACGCCCTTTTCTCCAAGACTGAGCTGGCTGCTGTGGGCGCTTACCTACTCGTGGCTGTGGTGTTTGTAGCTGTCATGGTTGAGTATCTACGTTCTAGCCGCATCTAAAGAGGACTCCTCCATATACGGGGACGCATTGGCTGAGAAGCGACTGGAGCCGCGGGACGAGCCGAAGCACGTCGCCGCTGTACTGCCCGCCGGGGCGGGGGGCCTCCGCCAGGATGTACACCGCGCCGGTCTCCCCTCCCATCTCGAGCGCGTCAAGTATCTGAAGCCCGATCTGCGTCTCGGGGTTTTTCAGATCCGGCTCGGGGTAGATTAGATAGGCCCTCACGCCGCGGCTCGGGTCGAAGAAGAGCGGCAACGCCCACGTGCTGACTTGAGGCAACGCAAGCACCTCGGCGCCGTCTTCAACTATGCCTAGTGCAGACAGATAGAGATCGAGCCGTGGAGCGTCGAGCCGGTGTATGATCGGGATCTGCCACAAGGCGAAGATCATATACAGCAGAGCCGCCGACGACACCACGTAGGCCAGCCAGCCCCTCCGCAGAGAGGAGCCGGCGCTTAGGCCCAGCAACATTAAGTCCGCGCGCGCCAGCCGCACGGCGGCCTCCGGCGTGCCGGCCAGCAAGGCGGAGAGGAGGAAGTGGAGCGGCCAGACGTATACACCTGCCGGAGCCCCCCGCCGCATGCCGTAGACAACAACCGCCGAGAGCAACGACACGATAAACACAGCGTGGTAGCTAGACAGGGCGTAGAAAAGCACAGAATAGCTGTGAGGAGCCGCCGCGCCCACGCCCTCTGCCAGAAGACCATTAAGCAACTTGAAGAGAAACACGTTTCCCCCCGCCACGTAGCCGGCAAGATAGCTCCAGCGCCCCTTGACGAGCAACAGGAGGGAGACAGGTATGGAGTGGAAAAGCCCGAGATACGACTGAGACGCCGTAAACCCCGCGACGGCCCCCGCGGCGAGGTGCCTCCCCTTCTCGGCTAGGTAGAGAGAAGCCGGCAGACCCACCAGCAGGTAGAGCAACTCCATGACTCCGCCATCAGCTAATGTGTACAAAACGCCAACCCACGCGGCCACGGCGACCGTTGCGGCTAACGCCGCGGCCCCGCCGTTGCGGTGCAACAGCCTGAAGTAGAGGAAGTAGAGAGCCAAACCCGCAACGACGAGGAGAAAAGCCAAGAGCTTGAAAAACGAGATGAGGAGGAGAGGCGATTTGGCAACGCTGTACATCAACGCCATTAGGAGGTGAACCGCGTTGGGATACTGGCTGTGCCAAAAATACGGCGTCTCCCCCGCAACAAACTTCATAGCTATGTAGATGTGGATGGCGGGGTCGTCTCCCGACGGCACCACGTCCCCCAGCTGAGCTCTATACGCCACCCACAGCACAGCGGAGGCGGCAATAAGCAGGGGTAGATAGGGGCGCCTCCGCCTGTCTAGCAACAGAGCCAGCAGAGGCGGGGCTAGGAAGTAGAGGGGGTACTGCCGGGCCTCCACAGCCACAGGCGGGTCAAACCTGAGCCGTCTGTAGGCCAGGGCGTCTCCCGCCACGTCGAAGCAGTGAACATATTCGTCGTATACGGCGAAGTAGCAGGTCAAGCCCCGGCCCCAGTAGATGCCGCTTTCTACATACGCCGCAGTTATGTTGGGAAGCCTAGCCAGAAGGGTAAGGGAGGCGTAGCGGCTTCCGTTGTACCAAACCCCCCACATGACGAGCCTAGGGTAGGTGTATTCCCCGCCGCCCACGTAGACCTCCTCCGCATACGCCACGCCGCCCCGCACCGGAATGTAGACCCCAGAGCCGTCTACCTCCTCCACGATGCCGCTGAGAAACCTCACCGTGGCGTTTCGGAAAATAAGCCTGTCAAACCTATCGATGTAGACCCCCCTAGTCACGTTGACAGGCGGAAAATAGCCGGCGAGGGGCAGAAGCCTCAGCTCGCCGCTTCCAGGCTCCGGCCGCGCCCTTTCGCCATCAACCTCCACCCAGCCAGATCCGCAGGACACAGAAAACTCCGGCATCGCAACTTCACGGTACGCCACGCCACCCAGGATCTTAACGCCGTTAACATACACGTCGCCGCCCCTAATTATGAGGAGCCGCCAGTAGCCAGGCGGCAACTTAAACGAAGCGGGGCACCTCTCCACGGCATAGAAGAAGAATTTGCCAAGGTACGACACAGAGGACCTGGCATATACGTCGGCTGGGTGAACTAAGGCATACGGAGCGCTTGACGTCGCCACTTGATTAAGTAAGGCGACGTCATCTGCCAAGACCCCCAGCGGCGCATAAACGGCAAGCCATCCCAGCACCTCAGTAGACGGCGGCCGCGTTGTGTAGAGGAAGCCGGGACCCTCCACGGACCTGTATAGACAGAGGGTGGCGTTTCCCAGCGACTTGAGATAAAGCGCAGGCATCACCGGGTACTTATAGCGAAACAGCGCCATCGCCTCCTCCCCAGAGAGCCCGTTGACGCCCCACAGCAACGGGTAGCTTGACCCAGTGTCGGCGATGACGACGCCGTTGCAAGGCCCGTAGGCATGCGCGTCCACAACCCACACGGCGCCAAACAGCAACATCCCCACCACCCCAAACGGCACGGCAAAACGGACGCGGGGAGACACAGCAAGAGCTCTCCACGTAAAGACAGCCGCGGCTATGGGGATCAGCCTATCGTTGCTCAACACAACAGCACCGAGGAGGCTAAGGGCGATTGCAGAGACCACACCTACGGCATATAGGAGCAGATAAGCCACGGCGTCCCGCCAATCCCCCCTCACCAACAGGATAAGTACCAGCGGGAAAAGCGCGGCGGCGAAGCCCCCCGTAGTGACATATGCAAACGGCAACTTAACGTTCCACCCCAACCACCACCCGGCAAAAGCCACTAGATAAAAGGCCAACGCAAAACGGCGCACCCAGCTGAGCTCCGGCAACCGCAGAAAATTCAAGATGTAGAGCCCACCCACCAGAAGACCCGCGGCCGCCAAGAGGGAAGAGCCGGTGTTTAAGTAAAGACCGGCAGAGGAGGCAAGGGCCGCCGCGAAGGCCTCCCGGCCGCCTACCCTGCCGCCGTATATCCACCTAAGGAGGTACGCCACTGCCACGTATGCAGGTCCGCCGACGTGGAACAGGACGGAGGCCGCCGCGAAGAAGTATGAAGGCCCCGCCAGGAGCATAGACGCAGAAAGCACGCTTATGGTGTAGGGATACAAAACGGCGACGAAGAAGCCCAAGACTCCACGTAGCCAGTCGCCACAAGGCGCTCAAAGCTCGAATAAGAGAGAAGCACCGCAACGCCCGGGACAAAGGACCTGACCCACACCGCGTCCTCCGAAGACGTCTTCAGCCGCCTGTAGAGGTCGAAATATGCAAAGGGGAGGATAAACACGGCGGCGACCCACTGCTCCACGAAGACCGCCTTCTCAACGCCGAGACCCCTCACAAACAACAAAAACGCGAAGTACAACGTCGAGATTCCCCTATCAGCAAAAAACACGTATCGATTTATGTCAACCCCCAGTTTAATAAAAGAAGGCCAGACACCCCACGCAAGCACCACAAAGGCCGCCCCCATAAGCCAGACAGAAACCGGGTAGCTCCTCCCCCGCAGAAGAGCCGCCGCGGCGCCGACTAGGGCGAGTAAATGGAACAACAGAGGCGGGACACCCACGAGGCCCCCCAGCCCCACCGCCAACATCCCCACCACGAAGGCGGAGAAAACCTCGCGCGAGAAGAGGAGCCCCACCCCCAGCGGCACCCCCACCGCCGGGAACAAAGCCGCCAAAGCCGCAACCGCCAGGTACCCCAGCCTAGACTCAGCCCTCCTAAAAACCCAGGCGGCAACCAGCAGAGAAACCCCAACAAAAACCTCAATCGACGCCAAATATGCGGTAGACATGCTCAGCCGTCTTGACGGGGTCCACCAACCTGTAGATCTCCTCGCTCAGCCTAAACCCAAGCTCCACGAGCTCTCGCCTCGACATAGCCATCAAAGACTCCATCTTCTCCACAAAACAGTCCACGTCGCCGCGTCTACATATGTACCCCGCCGCCGAGGTACGCCCCTGGAACTCCCTGGCCACACACACATCAGAAGAAATAGGCACAACCCCCCTCGCAAGAGACTCCACCATCACGTAGCCGAAGCTCTCCTCAGTAAAAGAGGGGAAGAGGACGCCCCAAGCCCGGCCAAGCGCGTTAAAAACCTCGCCACGAGACATGCGGCCGCCCCAGAAGGTGCCCCCCACGGAGAAATGCCTCCCGCGGCGCCAAAGCCCCACGACAGCGGCAAGAGCCACCGGAAACCCCTTAATAAAAGAGCGCTCGCCCAGGTAGAGAAAAAGCGGGCGCTCCGCCGGCTCCCGCACCGGCGAGAGACGAGGCAGGAAGTTGTACAACACCCGGGCACGCCTAAACCGCGGGTCAAGCCTATAGAGGTTCTCCCTGTGGCAACCCGACGGCACCAAAATCTCGTCAGCCAACAAAACAAACTCCCGCATAACCCGCGAAAACCCGGAAAAAAAGCCGTTGACCAATGCCCGATGCGGCCCCCAGTTAAGCCAATCCACAACCACATCCCTAAGCCCAGGCACGAAGTAGCCCGAGTACCTAACCGGAGAAAAATTGTGCAGATGAACAACCACGCGCAGACCAAGCCTCTTCGCCAAAGGCACCAAGAAATAGGCATACCGCGGAATATACACAACGTCAAAACCCCGCAGAAGTCTCCCCCAGCTCGGCAAAACGCCAGACAGCCAAAGCCTAGGCCTATCAGGGAAAAGACGCCAAACCCACACATCACCAGACAAAGAAAAAGACGCAACAACAACATCAACACGCCTCCTTAACAACAGATAGAGATAGAAGGAAGAAACCTCAGCACCACCACCAAAAGGGTAAAAAAGCTCCGAAACAAAAAGAACCCTCATGAAAAAATTGATTTAAACCCTTTGCCTGAACCTCACGGCTGGAGGAACATTATGGCAACGGCTGGAACATTATGCCGCCAGGCACGTTTATAAGCCCGTAGGTTTTCACCAACTCAGGTCTCATGATGGGAGACAGCTCGTAGACATCGGCAGTTACGAAATACGGCGGCGAGTTATATTGATAGGGCCAACCGTAGTTATACGTAAACACGATTATATACGCCGGCGCAGTAGTGAAATCAGGCCACTGGTCCATCAACAACTTAGCCGCATAGTAGGTGTCTTGGGCGTTGGCGCCCCATATCTGCAGTATCACAGTGCCGTTCGGATCAACCACAGTTGAAATTATAGCGTAGCCCACTGTTATTTCATTCGTAATCGGCGGCCATGTGTCGTTGGCAGTGAATAACTGCGCCGTATTCCATACAGTTGTAAATAGGGAGCCTATATACTGGTCATATGCGACGTAGTTTCCATTAAAGGCGAACGGGAACGGCACAGCACTATAGTTGTGGATAAACGGCGCATACCAAGCAAAGTCCTGCGTATACCTTGTCAACATATTAACAACAGGGCCACCCACGGTGAATGTGGCACTGCCGCCCACAACACTCAGTAGATTAACCATGAACGTCTTGTTAAAGGCGAATCTGTAGTAATTATCATAGAAGTACGGGAAGGAGCCGCTTAACCTCGCCAGCACCACCGGCAGTCCGCCGAAGTTCCTCAGCCCAACGAAGTTGGTAATGCCAGTGGTGGAGGAGGCAGTGTAGAGGTTCTGGAAGGCTCCTGGGGCGATGTCAAGTCCGTACCAAGGCGCACCGACGACATTAGCCATGTAGCCAAGGGCGAGGACGTCAGTGGGGTCGGCCATAGAACCAACAACCCCAATTTCGAATCCGAAATTGTTGCCACAAATTCCAACTCCACCAGTGGGAGTGAGAGTTGGCAGGTTGAGCACAGTCCTCTCTATTAATGCCTCTATGTACGGATCCGGCTTGTTGGAGGCGACCCAGTTCGTGACGTTGTAGGCGTAGCCGTAGACGAACATTACGCCACCTTTATACGTGGCAGGATAACCTGCCACAGATTTATAATCAAGCTCGCCGCTACTCCACTGCAGTATTACAAACGGTATGGCGCCCGGATAACCGCCCTCGCTGGCGAGTGTAGCCTTCTTGTAGCCGGTTGGTAGCACTATGTCGAAGTCGTTGTACTCATATGGAACCAGCTTGCCTAAATTCAGAGGCGTGAACTCCGTGGCTGCGGGATACGCGGCGGCAAACATAGTGATGTTCCTGAAATCGGTTGCATAGGGTGTAGCCTGGAGCAAGGTGTAGCTCTTCCCGTCGCATGTCTCAGGTGTGAATATGGTGGCGTTGTAGGTGCCAGCTGCTGAAGCGCCGTTTACCTGGTCTATCTCAAACCTTATGCTGAAGGCGGTGCTGTTGAGGTACATGGGGTAGGGCAGTAGTTTGCTAGCTATATTTGCCGTCACAGAGTAGTTGTAGTATACGATGGCATAGGGCCAGGCCTTGGGGAATATCAGTGTGAAGTTTACGTCAATGACTACATAGGCCCCCAGGAGGTCAGGATTCAATGTGGACAAGTCAATTTTCTTATTGACGCCGCCGGTGGCGATCAGAAGTCTCGGGCTGTCATATACAATCGTTAAGGGTTTGATATCGCTAGAGGTGAAGGGCAGAAGGGTCCACTGCGTTGGCGGATATGTCGGTTGGCTACCGTAGTTCCCAATGGTGAGATTCAAGGCAACCCCCCTGCCTCCCCCGGCTTGTGTTCTGTTGCTGTACACAGCAAATGCATGTAAGAAGATCCAGTAGCTTTTGCGGTTTGTATCGTCTCTTATCGTGAGGTTGGCGGAGAGGGTCCAGCCGTTGAGCCAGTCTGATGGGTTAATGTAGTAAATATTATTTGTGGCCCACGTCTCGGTGACGGCCAAGTCTTTGGTGGCGGTGTTGTATCTAGCTAGGGCTAGGCCACCGCCTATGCCGTTGCTAAGTGTGGCTACGAATTCGCCAAGGGCTGTAAAGCCTATGCCGATGCCGGTGGCGAGGTTTCCAAGGCCTGAGTTTATGTAGCCAGGTATAATCGGCCCAGCGAACCACTTATCGACTGGCGGGTTTAGTTGAACTCCGAGGTACTGTAACTGATTTGTGAAGCTGTAGTAATCGGCGAAGGCTGGGGAGCCGATAGCCACTAGTGCAAGGGGTGGCGTACCGCCGAAGGGCCAGTGATCCGGCATCAGAGTGCCGACACAGGCGTTGGGGTAACAGTTGCCGTAGAGCACGGTTGGCTTTGTGCCGGGGACGTAGGCAAGCGAGACGGCGGCTATTAACACCAACGCTAGCACTGGGATTAGTTTAGTTGGGTTTAGTTTAGTTGGAGGCATGTCGTTACAAATCTTACCCCTATTTAAGTCTTTCGCTTAATTTGTGGTAGAGAGCGAGGTAGATGTGGGCGAACTCAGCCGGCTTCTTCAGAGGTTTTGCTGGGGGTGGGTGCCTCAGCAGCGCCTTTGCGATAGATGTTGGGTGGAGCTCTACTGCAAGTATGTTGGGGGTTTTTAGGAGGGTTGCGGCGGGGACTTGGGGGTGTGTGATGACTGGCGCTCCGAGGGTTGCGGCTTCGAATAGGGCTAGGGAGAAGCCTTCGGGGTGGCCTAGGTGTAGGAAGGCCTCTGCCTGGGCTAGTAGTTGGTACTTCTCCTCTTCTGTGGCGTGGGGTTTTATCTCGACGTCTTGGAGCCCGAGTCTTTTTATCGTTCTGTGGAGGTCCCGCCGCAGTGGGCCGTCTCCTATTATTACAAGTTTTAGGTCGGGGCGGAGCGTCTTTGCGATTTTGAAGGCTGCCAGCGCCAGGGGGTAGTTTTTGCGGAGCTCTAGGCGGCCTATCATAACGGCCAGCCCCCGTTGCCGTGGCGTGTGTTGTATCTGGGGCGGTGTGTGGCGGAGTATGGGGGGTATTACGACGGCGTTTGGGGCGATTTTGTGGGGGGCGTGGAGCGCCAGCTTGGGGGCTTTCAGCTCGAGGATTTGGATAAGGCGTGCGAGGGGGTGTAGGCTTGCGGGTTCGAGGTGGTGTATCGTGGCGATAGTTCTGCGCGGGTATAGATACGCCAGGAGGTTGGGTAGGTGGGCGTTGGTGTGAAGCAGGCGGAACTTTATGGAAGTCAGCACTTTAGTTGCGTAGATGAGGAACTTGGCGGCTTTTAGGGGGCAGGTGTGCGGTAGCTCGCAGTCTCCGTAGATGCCGCCGTCGTAAAGGTCTACGCCGGCTAGTAGTCGCCGTGCTTCGGGGGTTGTCTTTCCAGCGATTAGCGCCACTTTGTAGGTTTTTGCAGCTTCTGCGGCTAGCTCGACGAAGAACTTGTTCCCGCCGCTTGTGGTTGAGGCTATGTCTATGACGTATACTACATCGTATATCATCTGATTTTCACTATGTAGATGGTTGCTCCTTGGTTTTTTAGTACATACTTTACATCGCCGAGTTTGTAAATTTCGTCTTTTAGCTGCTGTATGAATGTGGTAACGGCTTCGTCGTACCACTGGCCTGGTACTGGTTCCTGCACCACGAGCCAGCTGTAGCCGTGTATTGTGCCGTTTTCAAACTGGGCTAAAACCTGGCGCATCAGGATGGCCTGTGGATCATCTGGCGCCATCCGGGCCAAAATGTCAGGTGGGTATAAAAATACTGTATCTGGGCATATTATCTGCATATAGTTTGTTGTCCCGCCTACAGCTAATACGCCGCCTTCGCATATTTCATGCCTAAGAGAGAGAAGAGCGTAAAAGGCGTTGTAATCTATTCGGTACAAGCCTTGTGGTGTTGCTGTTAAGTTGGTCGTTATACCTACTATAAGAGCCGCACCTAATAGCATTACAATTATTTTATCATAACGTCTATAAGCATTTGTCTGTAACAGTAATATTATCATTAGTATAATTACTAATGGAAGAAATCTAAATATACGGAAAATGAGAGTGACCACCGCAACTGATTGCGATTGAATTATTGGTAAGAAAAGCGCGGTAATTATATTTAGTGCTGGACTTAGACTTAATATTATATTTTTACTAGTGATTACCCTATTTCTTATTAATAATATAACTATAATAGAAATATATATATAAAACGCGCCTTCACCCCAGTAGGTAAATGGAGTGAAGGCGTAGCTTAGGTAATTTTGCAACGTCCACCCGGGTAATTCCGTCACGCCTGACACAGCTCCACCAAAATGTAGAATGGCAAAGACTAGATAGACCCACTTGTGAAAACTGGGTAGCACGCCGATTAATAGGCCTAAGATAAACCGTCGAGTAGCGCGTATGAGAAATACGGCGGGTATTAGGGTAACTATGTATACTATGCCGTAGTAGTGGATTAGGGCAAGACCGGAAACTAAGCCTGCATAGAAGTAACGCTCACGAAGAAGTAATATATTTGCAAATATATACATTGCAAAAAAGAATATATCAAATATACTTCCATCTGATAATGTTTGTAGATACCGTATACGATATAGCCATATTGCCAAGGCAAGAGGTATCGCATATTTGGGTTCTATTCTCCTAAGTTCATAGAGTAATAGTAAAATCGGTAGTAAGGTAACAGTAAAGTTGAATATCTTAAAGAATAGGATCGCATGTAAGATATTCTGACCGGCAGTTATGTGACAAATCACATGGATAAAATTAGGATATTGAGAATTCGAGAATAGATATGTAGTAAAATTTTGATAAATACAAGCGTAAATATGGTATATCATATCATCACCTGAGGGTATCACAGGAAACAGCGTTAGACGGGATATGTGGTATACGTATAGGGCTGCAACTACTATTATTGTTATCAACCTCAGGTAACCCCAAATCTTTACCTTAGTTGACATGTCCCATCGTATTGTTTGTTATCTTGGTGGCAAGATTATAGCCGCTATAATGAACTATATTCATAATCGATATTGCTATTGATATTAGTAATATACCTGCTATTTCTAGTAATATTGCCAGCGTTGTGTAGGTTAGTCTGATGTATCTTGTTACGTTGAATATGGTGAGGGCGTAGATAAACAGAGTGATGGATATAGCTAGGGAGGTTGCGCCTAGCGTTAACGTTAATGGCGGTCTTTTTGTGAGGGCGGTCCATAGTATTGACCAGAGGAGGTTGAGTCCTTGGAGTAGGGGGTTTGCTTTGCTTGATGCTTCGTGGTACTTTACTGTGGTTGGTATTTCGGCGGTTTTGGTTTTTCTGAGTTGGTAGTTTATTTCTGTCTCTACGCCGTATGAGGGGTCGAAGTCTTGGTCTAGGGTTTCGAGGGCTTTTCGGCTGAAGGCTCGGTAGCCGTTGAAGGGGTCGTTGAGTTTTGTTATGAGGATTCTGTGGAGTAGGGCTAGGGCCTTGTAGCCGAGGCGGCGGATTGTCGGCATCTTTGTATGTGGGAAGCGGTTTCCAGCGGCGTGGTCAGCTCCGCTTTTTAGCGCCTGGAGGAATTTGGGTATGTCGGTGGGATCGTGTTGGCCGTCGGCGTCCATGAGGACTGCGTATTTGGCATCTGCGGCTAGGGCGGCTTTTATGAGTGTGGCTACTGCGGCTCCTTTGCCCATGTTTTGTGGGTGTCTGATGACCACGGCGCCGGCCTCCTCTGCCTCTTTCGCCGTGTTGTCTGCGGAGCCGTCGTCGGCCACGATTACGAGGTCTACGTATTTCTTTGCTTCTCGGACCACTGCGCCTACGCGTCCTTCCTCGTTGTATGCAGGTATGAGTGCTACTGTCTCAGCTTTGGGGAGGGGCGGCAGTGGGGGTGGGGCGTAGCTCCTGCGTGCGGCGACGTAGGCGACTACTCCTGCCGTGAGCATGGTCTGGCCCAGCGCCAGGACGATGAACGTCGTAGTTGCGTGGATTATATCTATTTTTCTTGTTTGGTTGTACTTATCCACTAACGTGAAGAGCAAGAGGCCTCCTATTAAGAGGAGGATTACGCCCGCAGTGCCGAAGTACGTCAACGCGTATTTAACAACCCGTCTCATGCCACGCTACATGGTTACCATTGGCATCATCGCGGGATTTTAATGTATTTATGGTTTTAAACACAGTATAAAGAGACTTGCGGACTAATATCATCTCTGCGGCTTCAGCTGTTGCTTTTCTGAGCTTTTCCATCTCCTGTCTGGGGGCCGCGGCGGCGCGTGTCGCGGCTTCTATGAAGGCCCTTGGAGATGCCTCCGTTGCCATGAACTGCGCAGAGGGTGTCTGGCCGATTAGCTCCGCCTGTCCGCCGATGGGGAAGGCGACGACTGGTACTCCCATCAGCAGCGCCTCGTATACGGCGTAGGGCATGGGCTCTTCCCAGCATGAGGGGAATAGGAGGGCCCATGCGCCTGCCACCAGCCGTAGCGTGGCCTGCCTCGGCGCGCCTCTCGGCTCGATTAGCGGCATGCCTGCGGCGCGTGCGGCGGCGCGTGCGAGGCGGGGGCACTTATGCCTCCGCTTTCCCCCCCGGGACCCCAAGGAGCGTCGTGGGG
>Ga0081534_100469_pt1 | contig 13162 bp, 13 predicted proteins | sample MonGeyMetagenome_FD_71019 | JGI IMG/M metagenome (GOLD analysis project Ga0081534, IMG submission 71019) | Hypoxic/sulfidic aquatic microbial communities from Monarch Geyser, Yellowstone National Park, USA - MG (SPAdes) v1 (version 2) | ecosystem: Environmental > Aquatic > Thermal springs > Hot...
TGTTGATGAAGCCTACGACGTCCTCAAAACCCAATTGATAGAGTACATTGTGCGTGAAGCAAGAAAGCGTGGGGTAGCGACCATCTTCATCACGCAGACAATAAGGGACATTAGGGAGGAGATTCTAAAGAACATGCCGTTCATGATTGTTTTGGGAGGCAACGCCGCATACGTCGAGGACGTGGCCAGCGTCCTGAACCTAACCGATGAGGACGTTAGGTGGCTAACCACAGCCCTACCACCACACATGGCAGGACTAACAGCGAAAGCCATAGTCATAACAGAACCAATAAGGAGGCAGGCAGTGATAGAGCTAGAGCCGGTGATCAAGGGACTCGATAAAGGCACGTGGCTTGGTAATTATTAAGGCATGAATATCGCCGTAGACATGGCAACAATTAATTGCCTACTACCAGCAAATAACTAATTCGCTGCCGACCTCCTACTCACCGCAATCATACTACTCAGTGTCGGCTTTAGTTAAGACCAACAGGTACTATGAACCAACGATAACCCTAAACTACGAACCCAACCCATCTAAAGAGTCATGAGTTAGACGTGAGGAGCTAGTTTAATTAAAGTAAGTTTTATTTTAAGCATTATAGTTTCCCACTAGGTGTAGCGCTTGGCTGAATTTATCACGAACTTAGTACGTGTAAAGCCGAATGAGGATGAAATTTCCGTACTCTTAGTCCGAGGAATTCAACAGCGTTATTGGTCGAGGATTGTACATGTGGTGAACGAATATACTGATAGCTTCGTTGCTGCGGGCTTGTTCGGGGATAGGGAATATAGAGGTTTAAGCCCAGGGGTTTACATAACATCGATAGGCAAGACCATAAGCAAGAGTGAGTTTATGCAGGAGTTATCGGACGCAATTAACAAGTACTATGAAGTTATTGCAAAATATGAAAGATATAAAAAGGTAGAGGCGAACAAGCAAATACCTGAGGAGCAAACATCTAATGATATTGAGGAGTTCAAGCAGTCTGTTAATAAGCTTATTGATGGTAAAGTACTTGTTGAGATTGAAAAGATTAGTTCTAAGTCATACATTGCCGCTAGATTACTCAATAACTTCTTGGATAAGAAAATAAAAAGACTTGTACGAGATGGTAAGATCTCAAAAGAGTCGTTATGTAAGGGAGATGTGAATGTTAGGGTGTGTATAAGGCTTGATGTAGATAGTTTAAAGAAGCTTACAGGTGACAAAGGCGGTGATCCACTATTTGATTTCTGCGAAGATTATCCCGGACTTTGTAGGAAGGAGGAGAATGGGTGCCACTTCTTCAATGTCGTCAAGCAATTCAATGTTCTATTTCAACACAGCGAAGATGAGGAGTCTAATGAGAGGATATACTTAGTATTTCACTCACGCTACAGACGGGTAAATTACTTATATCTTAAGGACATTATAGAGTTTCTGCTTAGTAAACATAAGGAAAGGATTACCCAGGATGACCAGGATGAATTGAGTAAAGCCCTTAAAGGCGTTCGTGTCAATGTTAAATCAAAGGAGGGGTGGGATGAAGATACTGAATTATATGAAATAGAAGGTGTAAAACATGCAGAGAACGCTGACATTATTGTTGAATTGAAACATGTTGAGGATAAGAGGAATAAGAAGACAATAAGTTTAAATGACGAGACGTATGAGATCAGGATAAACCCAACGTATAAGAGTTCAAGAAACTTTATTGAAAAATATCTTTGTCCATCCTTTGATAAGCACAAGAAGCTTTCCCAGATAGAGGGTAATAGATACCTCAGAATCCTCAAGAAGGACTTTGTTATCTTCAAGAGGTTTTTGATGCAATATGGGATAATCAATGAACAGGGCGGCATTAATTTAGGAGGTATTACTTACATGATTGAAGATACTTTCGTGAAGGTGTAATCATTATGATACATGTTGAAGAATACGATTTTAGTATCGACGAATTTGTGTTAAGGTTTGGAAAAAAGTCTGGCATTATACCATATAATATTATAGATTATAAACCTCATAGCAAGAGCCCCGTTCATGGACGTTCCCCTGTATCCGCCGACACATATCGAGATATCGTAATTCTTTATAATAAAAATGATAATGAAATTGAAAGGCTCGCAAAAAGACTTGAAGGTGATTTGAAGAATGGCTATAGGGGCTCTAGTCGCATATTCCCAGGTTTCAATAAAGTGTTTGATCTCAATGTTGATATACGATCACACCCATTCGATAAATACGATCCTGAAAATATCTATAGAACCTTCGAAGATCGATGCGTCAAATCAATCAATACGTGCTTCCCATTGATTATATTACCTAAAGTAAATAAAGGCATTTATGACAGCATCTACTATAGGACTAAGGCCGAGTTCTTAAGAAATGGAATTGTATCACAGGTTGTCACAAAAGACCTATTAAAGAACGAGAATAATTATAAGTGGGCTTTATTACCAATAGCCATTCAAATATTCACTAAAATGGGCGGTGTACCGTATGTCCTCAATAGGGACATTGTTAGTGGCAAATCTCGAGATTACTCAGTCTTCATAATGGGACTCGGCATATCTCAACACCCGCTATATAAGAATCGCGGTGTTGGCTTCATAACCGTATTTGACAATAAGGGTGCGTGGTATTTCATGAATGCGAAAACCATACTTATGAGAAAGGATGATGAGGATTTGCGTGATAAATTATCTGAACTATTAAGAAGTGCGATTAATGAAATATATAAATTGTATGGAAACAAAAATATTATATTGATTATTCACTACTCAGGTAAGGATATATCATCGCGCGAAGAAAATGCTATTAAGGATGCAATTAACAAGGTGAATGAGTCAGGGGGATTTGTTGCCGTGTATGTACTGAAAATTAAAGATAGTAACATTGCGATCTGGGAAATAAAAAATGGAGAATATGCTTATCCTCCAGTGGGTACGGTATTTCGACTAAAGCAAGATCTTTATCTACTAGTGACTTCGGGATGCTTTAATGAGGATAAAACCGATTGTAACATCAGGAGGGGCTTATCGAGACCTATTATTATCTCGAGACATAGAAACATAGAGCCGGAGGGAGCGAGCGAGGAGTTTAATATTACCGATAGGGACTTACTAGCCACAGTATTTGGAATGTGTAGGCTAAATTATAGCGCTGTTCAAAACCCAGTATCAAGGGAACCAATTACAACTAGGTATTCCAGAGAAATAGCGTGGCTAACATTAAGGTTGAAAGAAGACTTTGATGTTGATATAAGCGGCGTCCAAAATAAATTAAGGTACGTAATGTGGTTCATTTAACTAGACCCGCTATTTTCGCGTATTTCAATAATTTCACGAACATCGCTTAATAACTTCTCATAACGCAAAAACTCGATACGTTTATTAAGGACATCAATAATTTCACCAAAAAGCTTAATCTTCTCATCAATAAATTTAATTTTACTTTCTGTTATTTTTCTACTAAAAACTATCAGAAGCACAAGGATGATCAATGTGCCAAAAACGATAGCAGCACATACGCCATATATCCAATTCCATTTAATAAGTTTTGTAAAAAGCTCAAATGTGGAAATTGAACCTATGGTCCCAATACCTATCATTAATTCCAAGTAATGAGGTACTTTAAGAACTTCTCTTTCTATTCTAAAGAACTTCCTTTCCCTCTTTTTCTGCTCCTTAATAATTTTTTCTTTCTCCTTCTCAAAATAGTTTTTCTGCTCCTCAAAAGCCTTCTTTACCGAACTCAAGGTCTCTATTTGTAAGGCCGTCTCATTTAATGCTTTCAACCTTCTTTCTACAATCCCTAATATAAAAGTCTCCATGGGTGATATTGCTACATCTGACACTTTTATTTTATAGTGCCTTATTATTTCTATATCATCTGGGATAGTACGGCGTTGCTCCATCAATATTGTTTCCTTAATCTTATTTAAGTAATTCATGACATTATTAGGATCAAGGTGTGACAAAAGCAACAGTCTGAATAACTCGCCCCAACCTCTAGACAAGCATTTGTACTGATTTCGATTACTTATCCAATCTGCTAAAAATCTTAATGATTCCAGCAGACTTTGGGGTTTTTGGGATCGCATCTTATCGAGTTGATATATAATATAATCAAGCATATCTGATGTGCAGCGTTCATCATCATCAAATGAGTAAGGACTCTTTTCCTTATAATCACTGATCTTATCCATTACCTTCTTCGCTAGGCCTAGGTCATGTTTATGGAACAGTATATAATAGGCAATTAGTATGAAGGGGTAATATGGCTTGCCCTCTATGAATTTTAGGGCATCCTCCTTCCCCTCACACACCAGTGATACAAGTCCCATGTAGTAGTCATCATTTAATCTAGGCTCTTTACAAATTGCATCACCGAATTCCCCTAAATCCATAATGAAGTAATCAAAGACGTTCCAGATAGTTGTTGGTCTCGGCCTTACACTGATTAATTGATACGGATACGAAAACATAGTTTCTTCACCATATAAATAATTAAGTTTTATTTTTAACTCCCCTAGCAATGTTATCAATCATATATACTGTTTATTACAACATACCCAGCCAGTAGCCCTAGTGGTGGTGCTGTTACTAGTCCGTCGATTGGTCCGTAGGCTCCAATAATTACCGAGCCCATGCATGCTGGCGCTAGCCGGGGTATTGGGTGGAGGGCTAGTGCCGTGGCTACATCGATAATTAAGCTACCAACAACGATTGAGGTGTAGAGCGTGAATAAGAGCGGTTTCCAATCGCTGCTTACCTTCCATCTTTTCTCACGGGCGTAAACCAATGGCGTTACTGAGCCGATAATTATCGAGGCTGTGAATGTGGCTATGCTGTCGAGGTTGGTGGGCATCGAGGTGCAGGCTTGGGCTGGCTCAGTGGCAATTACTAGGAACAAGACTACCGACAATATGGCATAAACGGTGATTATGCCCAGTGGGTACTTCGTCAAGCCAATCCTCGGCTCACCCCTAGCAAGTACTAAGTAAGCTATTGTGACTAACACCGCATCGGTAATTATTGCGGTTAGGTTTAGGTGGAGTCCATAGCCACCGATGATTAGCGGCGAGCCTAAGCCTAGGGTTTTTGTTGAAGATTGGCGAATCACTAATGTAGGCTTGGATGTTTAGGGCTAAGTATGTGGCTAGTGCGAATATGATGGTGAGCACGGCGATGCGTGTTGATGCCCTTAATGCACCACTCATTACATAACCCGCTCAAGGCCCAACTTTAAGCGTTAATAACGGTAATATTAATGAACTAAATAATTAGGAGACTGAGGAACACCTGACTAAGCCAGACCTCTCGGCATCATAGAAACGCATCAATGCCCTCGCTGGGTCGTTGGCGTAAATGAGCTTTACCGACAACTCCTTACCCCTCCAATACTCAATAACGACCTCACCACCAACCTTATATAGGCAATACCTATCGACATTACCAAGCACATCCTTGGCAATGCGTAGTCCAGCCTTAACGGCATCATCAATCGTCAACGCCCTGACGTCCATGGGGATAAACAAGTCATCCCTATAAATGAACCATGCCATATCTAGTTAATGACTAAAGCGTTCTTATTTTTAGGTTTCCTCTTCCTCACTCCATTTACATTTATCGAAAGCTTTATCCTTATCGATTTTATCCATAGCTAGGTGTATTGCAAAAACCGCAAGACATAGCTGCCTTAAATACTCATGAATTGCCGTTACATCATTCGTCTCAAGAACCCTTAACTCAATGCCCCTCTTTTTAGCGAAACTAATTACTTCATTCACACACTGATCCGCTAACCCATTAAGCCGATTTACATAATTCATTAATGATAAACCCCCTCTCCTTCCATCTTCATATAATTTTTCGAACTCATTCAATATTGACGTTTTCTCCTCATTCAATAATTCGTAGATTTTCCTAGCGCTTGTTTGCCCAAACTCCCTAGCAAGCTTTGCTTCATTAATTGATAATGTATAGAAGAGCCAAACATCATCAGCAATTGTGCCAAACCACTGATTCTTGATTTCATCAAAATTTACGCACATGTACTCGCTAAAGAATTGGTCGCCAAGCAATATCTTAAACCAAACCTTAAATTCACCATTGTTAGATGCTATGCAAACACTATGGTCGAGAGATTCTCTAAGTTTTTCTTCAAAGCTATCTCTATTGATTTCCTGACCATCACAGTACACATAACCCTGCCTAGTTAAATTATTTACCTTGCCCCATATATGGTTATCCTGCATTATGTAATTTATTAACGAATTCAGCCTACCCAAATTATAGCTATTTTTATCTGCTGGATTTATCAATTCATGCCTTTCGTTGAAGAGTATGGCTATTACTAAATTCATCTCACGAAATCCCATCCTTAATAAAGCCTCCCTTAGGCCCTTATTTAGCATTTCCAAAAGCTCCTCGTGCTTATCCAATAATGACTCTTGCGCTGTTCGTCCCCCAGTATGTTCACTCATTCTCAACTCTATGAAGTCTACCCTCTTCAAGGCCCTACTTTCAAGCACAAAATCAATCTGCTTCCCGCTCCTAGAGCTAATCCCATATTGCTTAAGAACCTTACCTAGAGTAAGGCTATGACTCCTATTACCAACCTTAACCACCCTGAGCCTTTTACAACTATCCCTGTTATAATACTCAAACCATTTCGCAATCAGCTCCTCCGCAAAGTTACCCTTTCTCGCTCCAAATGATTGATGGAAGACCTCTGTGAGGTAGTACCAAAGCGTTGCTGTTTTTCCTAAAATATTCATATTAGCCGTATTCTCAGCATTTATTAAACCCGTTAGTGCCTTCTCGAAGTCATGAAGCCTAACCTGGATGCTTCCATCATAAAGGCTTTTCACCAAGCAAGGTATTAATGACTCAATGCTACTCCATTGGAGGTTAAGGATATCTTTATCCTTAAATAATCCATGAGGAATTAAATACAATATTAAATAATTATTGTAGTTGCGTTTCATAAATATCGCTATTTAGTCATTATTAATAGGTGCTCTGTTGGTGTTCTTTCCTCGGGTAAACCCGTTGCTGGGTTTCTTTCAACTCTGAATAGCCTTCTCGATACTATGGTATCGATAAGCGTTATCTCATGCTTCCAACCTAGCGCTTCAAGGTGCTCCTTCAGTATTTCATCTATCGGTATCCTCATACCCCTGATTTTAGCTGGACCCACAAATATTGCAATTACCTTCTTAACCATTTCATGGTTCTTATTTAGGAAGTGCGCAAGGGATTTGAAGTACGTGTCGTATAAATTGACGAGCTTGCTGTGGTCGAGTTTAACCACCTCCTTCCTATATTCCTCGTACGTCTTACTCAGGACCTTAACATTAGGCGGTGTGTTGTATGGTATCTCGTGCTTATTGAGCCATGTTAATTTATCTCCATAGCCTAACCACGAGAGCTCTATCTTAAAGCTCCTTATGTACTCCTGGGACTGTAGGTAAGGTGGCGATGTAATTAGTACATCAACATCCCTATCCAACACAGTATTTAGGGAATCAATCCCCGCCCTAACAATGAGCTCCACCTTCTTCGGCCCCCTCGATTGGTAATCCAGTATTTTCCTGTACGTATCCCTTGCGAAGTCCCAGTACAACCCAATCATTTTTTGCCTCCAGTCAGTACTGAGCAATTCCCTCACCCTCTCCTCACCCTCCTTTGACTTGTATGTTTTTGCAATCTCAAGGTCTGCATAACTAAAGTACCTGGATAGGCGAAGTAGCGGTATTGCAATCACGGATGCTAATTGTCGATCCCTGCGTAATACCTCATGGTGCCAATAACCCCAGGCCCTACTTAATGCCTCTAGGAAGTCCCTGAGGTACCAATAATGAATGTTCTCCCACGTTGGTTTATACGGCTTATCATAGTTAAAATTCACTTCGAAATCCCCTAGTCTCAGGTTTCCCTGGTATGTGGATGCATTTACAAGGAGCCCCGTGATTGGATTTAAATCCCAAAGCACCGCGTTCCTACCCGTCAGGGATGCCTCAATGGCTACAGTACCATAACCAGCGAACGGGTCGAACAACCAATCGCCAGGTTTTGTATATTTATTGATTACATACCTAACAACATGAGGTATGAACTTCGCGGGGTACATATACAATGCATGCGTTGCGTAGGTGGTTGAAGGGACCTCATTAACAAGTTCCCTAAATAATACAGCCCTGTAATTATTACTCACCTACTTCACCCTCATTCTCGATATTATCTTCTCAACATCATCTCTCGGTATTGGCCTCCTGAGGTTTGCGAGCCCTCCTACAAAGTATGCAGACCACTTGTCCTTATTTTTTATGAAGCTTAATTCATTAATTAGCTCCTCAACCTTGACGACACCACGTATTAGGGGTTCTATCTCAGCCCTATACCTATAAATGATTGATTTTTCCTTCACCTCATCTGGCCATAACGGTTTATCCTGCTCAACCCACCCGCCCTTAATCCTCCATAAGTCCCTCAACTCCATCTTACCCTTTATGTAGAAGATTATTCCATCACCAACATTAACCTTAGAGGCGAGCCCCATATACTTCATACCAATAATCCCATTCTTAACGCAAACGCCATAATTATCCTCAGTCACGGTAACAATCCAAACCCTCTCAGGAATATTTAAAGTCATTAATGATTAAGCCGCATTAAGGTATTTAAGCCTGCCGCAAGGAATGTAAACGTGTAATGCAAGTATTAAATAATCAAAATTTAATTATACGAGCCATTAGTAATTAAGTGCCAATGGAGAGGAAAATAACTGAAATGAATATAGTTGGAATAGAGGAAGGAAAATTTGCAGCTAGGCTTGGTGATGCTCATCAACTCATAGTTGCCGGTATATTAATGAGACTCGGCTTCCATGTCTCCCTATCATTAATAAAAGGAGAGCCATTTGATCTAGTAGTCTTCGCTTATGAGAGGCCAGGAGGGAAGCAAATTCCCTTACGATGTCAAGTAAAGACTTCGGAACCCAATAAATCAGTCCGCTTTATTGCAGGTATTAGGGGTGGCATTGACCGTGAGTATAAACACCCTAGTCCCAAGGAGTATAAATACACCACACAGCATAATGACCTCATCATCGCCATTGATAGAGATACCCTCGACCTTTACTTAATTCCAACGAGGTTTGTTGAGAAGTGGGGAAAATCTAAAGCCCTATCTAGATTAGAGCCTTTAAGAAATAATTGGGAAATCCTCCTTAATTGGAACGATGAATTCCTAAGCCAGTTAGAGAAAAAATTAGAGTAAAGATATAATGAATGTTTAGGTTCAGCTTAGGAATGGTTGGAAAATATTTGAGAGACTAATTTACAAATTGTAAAGATAGTCCTTATCTTATAATATAATTAGATTCCGCCGCACCTGTTGCGCCTGTACATTGCCACATTGTAAATCTTGAACCTCCAGGACTTAATTTGTGTTACGTTCTCGGAGCCACGGTATGGGCATTTGGGCATTAATTCTTATTTCAACTGGGTTTATTTGGGTGTTTCGGTTACAATACCTCGCCATTTATTATCGCTTCGCATACTTTCTTCGCCCTGTTCGGTCCTTCCGCGTTTATTCTCTCGGCTATTTCCTCGTAGAGTGCGTTCACGGCTTCTGAGGCGCCTTCGTGCCTGTCCAATACATGCTTTAGAATCATCTCTGCGTAGTTAATGTCCATGTTCGTGTCTATGGACACGTCATTGAGCAACTCACGTACAATGCACATGAACACTATGAAACCAAAAACACCATCCCCACCATCGCTTAGCAACCCATCGAGGTACCCAATGCACTCGGTACACGCTGGCACGTAGTCCCCATCTTCATTCTTTACCAAACCCATCCTAACGAATAGTTCGGCGTAACGCCTAACCTCGCTCAAATCGAGCATTAAGAAGTAGAGTGCTGGGAATTTATAACACTTCCTGAATAAGCGGTAGCCATGCCATAATTAGGCTAGGCCAGCAACATAGTCATTAACAGCAAACCCTGTTACGCACTTGATGCACCACTGCCTAAATGTGCGGCTAAGCACCTACCCAGCAACCAGGAGAACCAAACCCACAGCCAGAGGCTTATCAAGTCGTGAAATAACCACCTGGATAAACCCTCTGACGAGGTCTGTGAATGGGTATGGAAAACTTATGGAGGAGTTAATAGGTTGTGGTGGGTTGATGAGTGGGGTGTTCGTGGGGTTAGTTTTTTGTTTTTCCTCGTGTTTGTTTTTCTGTGCTTGTTGATGGTGTTGTTGATGCGGTTCATGCCTTCAGGGTCTTTGTTGGTGAGTCGTCTGGCCTATTGGATAGGCTTGTTGGTTTGACGAGCCTAACCATTGTTCCTATGCTCTTCACTCCCCGTAGGTATATTGATTACTCATCGATTGACTCCATCTATGCGGTTATCAAGGGTTTGGGCAAAGCTAACGGTTTGGGTGTTGTCCTGAACTCGCTCGGTGGTGATGCTGATGAGGCTTATTTATTGGGTAGGTACCTGCAGGGCATTGCCGGCTCCAAACTGGTCACCTTCGTGCCCAGGTTTGCCAAGAGTGCTGCCATGATGATTGCATGCGCATCCGATGAAATAGTCATGACGCCAATTGCCGAGTTAGGGCCCATAGACCCAGTCCTTAGGGAGCCTAGGACAGGTAGGTACATACCACTACAATCAATACTCGAACTACTCACAATGCTTAGCAACAGGGAGTTGCCGAAGAATTTAGTCGCCGAGATACTCAATAGGTTGCCGATCATCGAGCTTGGAGACTTCAAGAGGGCTGTTGAGCACAACGTTGAATTATGCACAAAACTGCTTAGGAATAGGATGTTTAGGGGTGAGCCCGAGAGGGCTGAGAGGGTCGCTAGGGCCTTGGTTGGTTTTAAGCAGCATAGTGCAGCTATCACGCTTAAGGATGCCGAGGAGGTTGGCCTAGTCGTTAGTGAGGCGAGGGGTGAGTTGAGCGACGCTCTCTGGAGCCTCTACAACACATTCATGGGTAATGTGGTTGAGGTCGAGGAACTAACACCAGACCCGGAAAATGTCGAGTTCAGGCTCGGTAAGGGAGTGGTCGTAGCCACAGTATCCGGGACAATACTGCACGATTTAGTAATGAGGAAGGGAGGTGAGGAGGAACAAGGCACAGGCGGTGGAGATGCATAGTCAGTGTAACTGCATAATGATAATAAGGACATGTAGCGAGGAGCTAATCAAGGAGGCAATCAGGCTCGGCGCAGATGAGGCACACTGTGAAGGCAATAAACTAATAGTGACGTGGAGCAAGGAAGAGGAGCCACCATGCAGCTTGAAGTGCCTGGTTATGCAGACGATGGGCGAGATAATTAGGGGTCGGTAGGTTTGGGTTGTGCCTTATTCATCCTTAACGATGTCCTTTGGGTTCATGAGTATTAATTCGTAGTACTTCATCGGTATTAACTGAGCCTCGCCGTTAATCTTCCTAGTCAACCTACTTACGGGTGTTCCAATGAAGTACCCGTTGATGTCCAGCATGAGCTTTGCTAACTCGGTGAATAGCCCGGTGTGTTTCCTGTGGAGGCTCTTGGGTAGTAGTGCCATGAGTAGTGTGGTTGGTTCTGGATCTGTGGATAGGGCCCCGGCCGATACCACGCCATCAAGGGCGAAGCCCACATCCTCCCTATCGCCGGCTATTATGTGGATTAGGTTCATTGCGTAGTCTAGGAGTGGCGCTATGCCTTGGTTGATCATGGTTGTTGCGAGTGCCTTATACGCTGCATCATCCTTATCTGTGTTGCTGAAGAACTGCACCAACTCCCTGACCAACCTCTCATTCGTACTCTCTACGCCTTTACCCTCCTTGAACCATCCATGCATTACCAACAAGTACTTACTGTCCCTGCTTGCTACGTGTATGAGGATTTCCTTACTCGATGCCGTGTACCAAACCCCACAATTACCACCGTACCTACAGACACCGCAGTGGCTTTCCCAAACCGCGTTTTTAAGCACCTCATTTAGGCAACCCCACGCTGATGAGCCCCTAAACTCCGTGCATCCGCTGCGTGGTTCTGTGCCCGCGTAGATCTCGTTTATGCTTTTGACTTGTCCAGTGAAGTGGCCTGTCAGTATCGATAGTACGTAGGATGTGAAGCCGGCCTGTAGCGCGTTCATTAGTGAGGTGTAGGTGAAGCGCGCGTACGCGTCCCAGCCGCTCAATTTCTCTTCAATAATTAATTCCTCCCCAAGCAACTTATCGGTAAGTATCTTGCCCAGGTACTCAAGCGTCTTTACCCAGTTAATAATCGGCTTTTCGCCGATGTAATTATAGACCTGCTGTACCTTGCCACAATTTATGGTTGCCCTCACACCCTTAACACCTATTACATCGAACTTCCTGAACCTCCTTATCACGTACTCAGCTCTGGACTTATACTCCCTCACCTGGTACTTCTCCGTGAAGCACCTGTAGATATCGCCGATATTAACGACGGATACATCATCCCTACACCACAGCTCGAGGCACTCGAAGATCGTACTTGCGTAGGGGCTCCTCAAAACGTACTTGGCAATGCTGGTTACGTCCTCACTCACCACCAATGCCCTAGTCTCACCACCCATTGCAAAGCAATTGCTTTAGGTCTCCTTAAGTTTTTCGGTACAAAATTTCCAATAACTACGGTAAAGGAAACTACTTATTCATGGGCATGCACATAACATGCGGTGGGTGGCATGGCTTTCCTAGACACCTTCAAGCCCGGTGCCGAGTGGAATCCGGAGGGTGGTGTGGATGTTGAGAGGTCTGGTGTTGATTTTGGTGTTGGCGGTTTCTGTGAGGGTTTGGTATACGATGTTTTAGCCTATTACAAGCCATACACGGTGTATAAATATAAAAATGACTGGGGCATCTACTTCATACACCCTGCAATGCTTAAGGACCTGGAGAGGCTTGGTAAAGTCGTTCTCAACAACCACTCCGAGACCGAACGCAACGAGGGTCTCCTAGCCCTGGCGATTCACCCAGGGGTTGTGTTCCTACACGAGCTCTGCCACCACACCCTCGAGAACGTTAGGGTAAGCATGGGGCTTAGGAGCATCTATGATGATGCCGATGAGGGGCTTTGCCAATACACGGCATTCAAACTAATCGAGGAATCCTCCGGGTTGGGCATGATAGTAACGCCAT
>Ga0081534_100470_pt1 | contig 13156 bp, 10 predicted proteins | sample MonGeyMetagenome_FD_71019 | JGI IMG/M metagenome (GOLD analysis project Ga0081534, IMG submission 71019) | Hypoxic/sulfidic aquatic microbial communities from Monarch Geyser, Yellowstone National Park, USA - MG (SPAdes) v1 (version 2) | ecosystem: Environmental > Aquatic > Thermal springs > Hot...
GCCATATATTTCCTAGCTAGGGTGAGCCTAAGCTTTATTCCCTCTTGAGGGTCCTTCCTCGACAACGCTGTAATTATTAAATCCTCAACATCAATCCCCATCTCTTCAGCTTTTTTTACTAACTCTTCCATCATAAATTACCTAGTTAAGGACGAAAATATATTTAACGGGGTATAGGTAACTGGAGGTTTTACCAATTACTACATTGGTATACAAAACTTCTCGTTTTTCAAGTGGTGTTGCATAAAGGTGTTTACCCGTGGCGTAACTTTTCCTTACTTTTAATTACTTCTTAATACACCACGGGGTACCCCTCTTAAGGGATTAATAGAGCTCTATGGTACATTCAGGAGGGCCGTCACCTCGAGAGCGTATGTAACAGGCTGTTGAGAACGGTTATGAGCCAAGGGAGGTGAGGCGGAGATCGCTCGAGATAGAGCGGGAAACTAAGGCGAAGTATGGGTGGGGATTGGAGGGTCTATGGGCATTAACGAGTACGGTAGTGCTTATTAATCAGTTGTTTCTTGGTTCCTTAATGACTGTTGTCGTTGGTTTTAATTGGCCTGTTGAGCATGATAATACGGTTGGTGTTATTGTTGATGGTGAGTTGGTTTTCGCTAGTGAGGAGGAGAGGTGGACGAGGCACAAGCACTCACTAAATGAACCACCAACAAACGCCCTGAGGCAAGCCTTCCTCTTCCTGAGGAGGAAGTACGGGATAAAGCCAAGAGACGTAGACGCATACGCAGTAAACTTTGACCCACAGCTCATGGCATTGAGTTGGAGATATGTATGGTGGAGATCAGCCTTTAAGAAGTTAATTGGCAAGGATGTTAAACTTGACTTGTTCCAGGGTAATATCATTGGTAAGGGTCTTGGTGTTTTGAGGGCTGGTTTGCTTTATCTTCGCGGCGATTATCTTGATCTCGCTCGTAGATTTGTTAGATTTGCTATACATTCCATCGGCGAGGATGCTCCCGATAACATTAGGGTCATCCCCGTCCCTCACCACCTTGCCCATGCCGCCTCTGCCTACTACTTCAGTGGTTTCGATGATGCAACCGTCCTGACTGTAGATGGTTTTGGTGAGTTTGAGGCCACTGTTGTTTGGAGGGTGAGGGATGGTGAGTTTGAGAAGGTAGCCTCAATACCCACCGTCTACGGCTCACTTGGTCTTTCATATGAGGAGGTTAGTGCGAAGATTGGTTATGATCGTCTCGAGGGACCTGGTAAGGTTATGGGCCTCGCGCCATACGGTAAAGCCAGCAAGTACTACGAGAAGCTTAAGTCCTTCATAAGGCACGATGATAAGTATTATCCGTTCAGGTTTGATGTTCCTGGTAAGTGGAAGATCAAGGGCACTGGTGTTGATTATAGACAGCCCTATAAAATCATCGCCAATTCCCTCTATCCTGGTGGTAGGGTTCCTTGGGATGTTCATGGTGATCTTCATCCTGATGCTGTTGATTTAGCTTGGGCCGTTCAGGCTGTTACTGAGGAGACCATGCTTCACCTCGCTAAGTGGGCTAAGGAGCATACTGGTGAGGATAAGCTCGGCCTGGCCGGTGGCGTTGCTCTTAACGCAAAAGCCAACATGGTCATTCACTACTCCAAGCTGTTCAACGACATGTTCATATTCCCAGCAGCGAACGATGCCGGAGGCCCTATTGGTGCCGCTGCTTACGTTTACGAGCACGTACTCGGCGGGAAGATGAAGAGACAAAGGCTCAAGACCGTCTACCTCGGCCCTGAGTATAGCGACGAGGAAGTCAAGAAGGTTGTTGAGAGGGGAGGTTGGAACGCGAAGTACGTTGGCGACGACGTCAACGAGGTCGTTGACCTAATAGTCAAGGGCTTCGTCGTCGCTTGGTATCAGGGTAGGGCTGAGCTCGGTCCTAGGGCCCTGGGTAACCGCTCAATAATCGCCGATCCTAGGAGAAAGGACATGTGGGGGGTTGTGAACAGGATTAAGGGTCGCGAGTGGTGGAGACCGCTCGCGCCCTCACTGCTTGAGGATGACGCCAGTAAGTACTTCATAGACCCGGTACCGCACCAGTTCATGATTCTGATGTACAAGTTCAAGCCGGAGATGTGTGAGGTCGTTCCTGCCGTTTGTCACGTCGACCAAACGGCGAGACCGCAAACAGTAAACAAGGAAGGGAACAAGACCTGGTACGAGCTGATCAAGGCGTTCAAGGACGAGACGGGAGAGGGCATCATAATGAACACAAGCTTCAACTTGGCAGGAGAACCACTAGTAGAAACGCCACAAGACGCGATCAAGAGCTTCGCGCTCGGCGGCTTCAAAGCGCTCTACCTACAGGGATGGCTAATACAGAAGTAATCACTCATATACCACTTCCGTTAGCACGCCTTTATATTTAAGTTAAGGAGTTAATTCCATAATTATTGATCTTTGAATAGCATTAAACACCACTCCATATGAAGTAAAACTTTTGCATATCCCTCATGAACCGCCTCACTCCTTAAGCTTGTCACGGTCTTAATACTAAAACGTTTTATAGTATAAAAACTAACTGTATTAGACTATTTAAAGAGATAGATACCATGATTTGTCTGAATTCACGCGTCCTAGCAAAACCAAAGCTATTATCGTATCGTATTTCAATTTTTCAATTACCGACGTCTCCAATCTTGGACGGGTGATCGGCCTTTCGTAATGCTTTCGTTAGCGTTTGTATAATCCTGTGGAATCGATGACTTCGACAAAGGCTTATAAATTTCTTTCAAAGGTCGACAACGGAATGGGTTTTGAAGAAGTAGTGACGTTCTTAATACCCACGCTTAACGAGAGGGACGGAATTGGACTAGTGATTGAGATTGACGAAATAAAGTCCTTGGATTCAATAAGCGGAAACTCGACTGACGGGACTGCAGAAATAGCGAAAAAGAAAGAAGCTAAAGTGATCTACCAACAGGGGAAGGGAAAGCTTCGGCCGTAATGACCGGATTAAAACACGTAGACACGCCTTACGTGGCGGTAATCGACGGAGACTACACCTATAATCCTGCCGACTTGATCAAGGCGTTAAAAATTATGAAGGATTAACTGGGCGTTGAAGAAGGTAAAAGTCATTCGGTAACCTTATTATCCTCTTTTTTGCTGTTCTTTTTGTGCCTTTTATATCAGTTATAATTACTGCTCATAACAGGAGGGAGTTTCTGTTAGATGCCGTTAACTCCGCTCTGAACCAAACGTTGCCGAAAGACGAGTATGAAGTAATCGTTGTGAAGAACTTCGAGGACGAGAGGATCGACAAGTTCCTTGAAGAGCATGGTGTGAAGAATATAGTAACTAATGAAGAACCCTTTGGCGCTTACTTAGTTAGAGGCGTTGAGGAGAGTAAAGGCGAAGTAATTTCGTTACTTGATGATGACGACTTGTGGTTACCACAAAAATTAGAAAAGTTAAAACAGGCATTCCAAGACGAAAACGTGATATATTACCACAACAATTTTTATAATTTTTACGGGTCTCTTAATATAAATTCATTAATAGATAAAATTAAATCAAACAAAGATTCAGGAAAATTATTGAAATTAACTATACGTGATATGAATAAGAGCCTTTCTCCTCCTGCCAACAATTCCTCCATAGCTGTCAGAAAAAAGACTTTTAGCAAGAACGCGTTAGATAAGATCAAAAACGTTTACCTTGCCGCTGATGTTTTACTATTTTACTTAGCGTATTGTAACATTGGTTATTTAGTATTCGACGATGAAATATTAACTTTAAGAAGAATCCATACTACTAATGTCAGCGCAGCCAGAATAAATGATTATGAGTCTTGGCTTGCTCACGTCTCTAATTCGGTTAAACTATTTAAGTATGACTACTTGATTTTTTTAGATATCTTCACCCATTACGATGAATGTGAAATACCAGACGAATACAAGAAGAGACTAATTTCTCACCTTGAAGCAAGATATCTAGGTCAGGTTGTTACTTACAGTAGGCTACCTAATACTAAAAACGAGCTTACACTAAGAGGGCTCATTAAGTACCTCAAATATCAACGAAGTTTAAAGCAATTTTTGTATGGGTTTTTACCTTTTGCACCTAAGATAATCAAGTATTATACAGTGAAAAGATGGTATAATTATTACTTAAAGATTGCGGAATCAAATAGACAATGATAAGCTTTTCTTGGTTGATTATGCATCAGTATACACTTAATATCGATAACGACACAATTGGTATTTACCTGTAACAATTCCAAACACCTTATTAGATATAGAAATACAGTCAAGATTTTTATAACCTATGTCTTGACTTGGAAGCGGTCAGAATAGGATCACCATCTAATCCTATGCTTACAACGCCTACCATGTCCCCCTGTGAAGGTTTCAGGAATAGCCCTCCCAGCTCTCTCCCTCCTCGTGACGCCCTTTACGCTTACGGTCTTTTCTTCTCCCCTTACAGCGAAGTCTTCCTGAAAGTAGCCGCTTTCGCGATAATAACCGTGCTTTTCAGCTTAATCGGTTAGATAGACCACTCGTTGGTCACAGCCCCTAAACCGAAGGACTTAAGCGAATTAGAAAAGGAGCTCGAGGAGATCGTAAAAGAGAAGAAAGGTGAAGGGTGAGTGGGCTACGTTTCGGGGAAATCATTGACGGCAGGATTTCACTTGTTTCCTATGAGCTTCTCCACTTCCTCCAAAACCTCCTTCATCGAGGGTCTGCTGGAGGGGTCGGGATGCGTCATCTTCTTTATCAGACCCCCTAACGGGTCCTCTAGGGAGTCCCAGAACTTCCTGTACTCTTCCTTCGCTCCGGCCATGTGGTTGACCCACTCGACCCCGCCGACTACGAAGTCGTCCAAAGCGTTGCTGTAAAGCCTCACCACATTCGGCGGGTTGAAGTTCTTACCCGCAAGTAAGGCATAAGCCGTCGCCCCCAGCGAGAAAACGTCCATGGACTTAGACGCCGTGCCTCCCCTCATTAACCCCTCGACTTGCTCCGGGGGCGAGTACTCTAAGGTCACGGCGAAGTACTTGCTTCCCTCCCTGACCGCTGAGCCGAGGTCCCCCAGCTTCACGTCACCCTTGGCCAAAAGCTTCTCTAGACCCTCCTTGCTCGAATAGGGCGTCGAGACGAAGATGTTGGACGGCTTAACGTCTAGGTGCACCAGGTTCACCCAGTGGAGGTAGTTCAGCGCCGACCCCACGTACCTGAGCATGTGGAGCACGGCCTCCCTGCCCAGCGGGCCGAACTTACTCACTGCCTGGCCTAAATTGCCCCCTGCCATGTACTCGAACACGAGGAGCGGGGGGTTGTTGATGAAGGTCTCCGTCCTGCCCGAGAGGATCTCGTTTATGGCGACTGAGTCTATGTAAACGGCGAAGACCCTCACCAGGTTCCTGTGGGAGAGCGAGGTCAGGAGGGACGCCTCCCTCATGAACTCGGATATGTTCCTCCTGGTGAGAGTTGTAGTCCCGGAGGAGGAGAAGAGCTTGAAGACCTTCAGGGCGTACTTGGGTTCCGACTTCGGATCCCTCGAGGCTGCCAACACGTATCCGTTTCCTCCCTCACCCACGAAGGACTGTACGTAATAGCCGTAAAGGGTCTTCTGAATCCAGGACTTCGGGCTGAACGTTTCCAGAAAGGCAATAGAGAGCAAGGTCGGGTACTTGAAGGTACATCTCGACAGCCTATCCCTGGGGTCTATGACTGCGGAACTCTCTCCCATCAGCTCGGTCACCTGGAGGTTAGTTTCCATCGCGGCCGACTTCACGATGTTGAAGGTTACCACCCTTTGGGGGTCAGGCAGGCCTTCGGCCTTCAGCCTGATGGGGAACCTGGTCTTGAAGTTGGTCACCAATTCCGCCAACGCGCCCGCGTCGTACTTGGTCCTGTTCCCCATCGCCTTACTCGCTAGGGTCAGTGCGGTGGCGGTCGCCACCGTATACGCGTTGACTATAGGGAGGGAGCTCCTGGCGAAGAAATAAGCTGCTAAGACGTCGCAGTCCGGCTCGAACCTCGTCTCCGGCACTATCTCTATTTTGCCCTCCACGCTGGTTATCCTTATCAGAGTCTCGTCACTCTTAACAACGCCCTTGCTCACCAGGGCCTGGAAGTAGGCCTGATCCTTGTCGAAGTTAGAGGAGTAGTTCGAGACGGTCTTGTAAAGCCTGTTGGAGTCGAGGTCGTACACCATCACCTCCATCCCTTGGAGGGTGCTGACGGGCCTTATTTGGAAGTCGGTGAGGAAGTCCACTACCTTGTTCACCTTGAAGTTCGCCTGAGGAAGATAAGGCGAGGCGAGGGTGGCCAGTATAATGAAGGGCAAGTGGAGGGGGGTTAGATCCATTCCGTAAAAGATGTCGCTGAGCGCAACCACCCTGTCCAGCTTGTCGCTCCTGACGATTATCGCCGACCTCATTCCCATGTCTGGAGACTCTAGGATCAAAGGGACCTGCTCCAAGCCAGGAAACCTCCTGAAGCGCTAGGGAAAGAACTATTCCTTAGTTAAATCTTTATTGAAACCTCGAAACCTCTTATGCGGATTAACGACCCTAGGCCTTACGGTTTCCTTCTCTTGACCTGGCTCAGGAGCCTCGACAGTACCTCGTCCGCCTTCCTCTCGATTTCGTCGGGAGCCACTACGTCCTTCGGGTACTCCTTACCTCCGTACTCCTCGGGGAGCTTACGGGTCGCGTCTACGCCGAGCTTACTCCCCAAGCCCGGGGTTGAGGGCGAGAGGTCTAGCTCCTCCGCGGGGAAGTCCTCTAAAACCACCACGTCCCTCTGCGGGTCCACGTGAGCTGAAACGGCGTAAAGCACTTGCCCCCAGTCCCTGACGTCCACGTCGTGGTCCACGACTATCAGGATCTTACCTATCAGGGGAGTGAGCCCCCATATGGCGCTCATGACCTTCCTGGCGTGGCCCGGGAACCTCTTCCTGATCGAGACCACGAAGACGTAGCTTAGGCCCTCAGGAGGCATGTAGAAGTCGACTATTTCTGGTAGGATTGTCCTAAGCAGGGGCTTGACGACCTTTTGGCCGAAGAGTATGAAGTGGCCGTCCTCGAGGACGGGCTTACCGGTTGTGGTTACGGGTATCAGGGGGTTCTCCCTGGAGTAGATCGCCTTGACTCTAACCACTGGGTAGTTCTTAACGATCGAATAGACGCCAGCGTGATCACCGTAAGGGCCTTCCGGCGCGGTCTCTCCCGTCAACTCGCCCTCAATCACGAGCTCCGCGTTGGCGGGGTACCTCAAGTCAACGGTTCTGCCCTCGACGACTTCCACCCCCTCCCCCCTCAGCACTCCCGAGACGAAGAGCTTCTCCAGGGGAGGAGGCACGGGGACTCCGCCCAAGAGGGTCGTAACGGGGTCCATGCCGAAGACCACCGCTACCTCGACCTTATCTTGGCCGAAGGCGTAGGCCTCGCTCCTCCTCCAAGGCATCCAGTGAACCAGGAACCTGTCCTTGGCTATCACCTGGAGCCTATAATAGCCGTAGTTGATCGACTCCCCTCTCCTCACGAAGGTCGCCCCGAAGGTCAGGAACCTTCCTGGCTCCAGGGGCCACTGCCTGATGGCGGGGAGCTTGAAGAGATCTATCTCCTTCCACTCCACGTCCATGGGAGTCCTCGAAGTCCTCTTGGGGAAGTAGGAGGCGACCTTCCTCAGCTCCCCCAGGCTCTTCATAGCATCAAGTATTCCCTCGGGGGGCCTGAAGGCCAGGAGCTCCGTCAAGGCCTTAGCCTTTTCCTCAGGGTCAACCCCTTCAGTAGCTAGAAGGACCCTATCCCAGGTCCCGAAGACGTTCCCCACAGCGGGAAGTGTGCTCTCCTTGATCCTCTCGAAGATCACCGCCGGTCCCTTAGAGTAGGCCAACTTCCTGAGCACAGCGGCCATTTCCAAGTCGACGCTGACCTCCTCCTTCAGCCTGACCAGCTCCCCCTTGTCCTCCAGAACCTCCAGGAACTCCCTGAGGTCCTTGTACGGCATGGCCCGTAGCTTAAATCTAACACGGAGGAATTAAGCTGATAGTTTTATCCTACCGATTCGCTCATTACCTCGACCTTGTCTCAGGCTGTCCAGGCCGGAAGAGCCCCGGGGAGGTTCGAGAGGGCCCCCCACCTGGTCTTCTGGGAGATGACTAAGGCCTGCCCTTTGGCCTGTAAGCACTGTAGGGCTGACGCCATAGAAAGGCCCTTACCCGGGGAGCTGACGACCGAGGAGGGGAAGAGGCTCCTCGAGGACGTAGCCCAGTTCGGGAAGGTGATCGTGGTCTTCACCGGCGGCGACCCCCTGATGAGGAAGGATCTCTTCGAGCTTCTGGATTACGCTAGAGGCTTGGGGCTGATAACCTCGGTCGCCCCCGCCCCCTCGCCCATGCTCACGAGGGAAGTCATGAGGAGGTTCAAGGAGGCGGGGGTAAGGTACGTATCGATAAGCCTCGACGGTGCGGAGCCCAAGACCCACGACTGGCTGAGGGGGTTCGCGAGCTATAAGCACGCAATAAACGGCATCAAGGCCGGCCTGGAGGAGGGCCTGAACGTTCAGGTCAACACGGTGGTCTGGAAGGGAAGCTACCCCGAGCTACCGAGGGTAGCCAAGCTACTCAAAGACCTGGGCGTGAAGGTCTGGGAGGTCTTCTTCCTCATCCCGGTTGGCAGGGGCACAGCAGAGCTCGACGTACCCAAAGAAGCGTACAGGGAGGTAATAGAGTTCCTCGTGGAGGTGTCCAGGTACGACATGGTGGTGAGAACGGTGGAGGCGCCGTTCTTCAGGAGGGCCAAGCTGGAATACTCGGGGCCCAACCTCAACAACAAGCTGATCAGGGAGCTGAGGAGCCTCTTGGGCGAGCCGATTAAGGAAGTGGACAAGTCGTTCGTCCCGACCATGGACGGTTCGGGGATCCTCTTCGTGTCCTACGACGGGCAAGTCTACCCTAGCGGGTTCCTCCCGTTACCATTAGGGAACGTGAGGGAGAGGAGCATAGTAGACATTTACCGTAACAACGATGTGTTGGTCAAAATAAGGGGCGCGAAGCTGGGCGGCAAGTGCGGGACCTGCCAGTTCGTGAACGTCTGCGGGGGAAGCAGGGCCAGGGCCTACGCCGTTTACGGTGACCCCCTGGCTGAGGACCCGGCCTGCCCCTACTGAACGTAGCGCTTTAAGAATACTTAGTCTAAATTAATTTTAAAAAGAACGAAGCGTTTAAACCTCTCGTGGTCAAGTTCCTCATCGTAGTCAAGTCCCAGAACCCAATGGACGTGAACACGGCGATAAACGTGGGGCAGAGGCTCAAGGTCTTGGGGGCGGATGACGTCAGGATGGTTTTTCTGGGACCGGGAATAAATGCGCTGAGCAGGAAGTCCGAGACCTCCCAGATAGTCAGCAAGGCCGCTGAGGACTTAAAGAAGGCCGGAGTGAAGGTTCTGGCGTGTCAGATGGCTATGGCCAACTTCAACGTGACGAAGGAAGACCTCGTTCATTACGACGAGATCGTTAAGGGCGCCGAAGTGATATTGGATCACGCGAACAAGGGCTACCAGATCCTGACGTTCTGAAAGCGAAACGCATCTTAACGGTACTTAAAAGGTAAAGCCTTCACGTTCATCGAACTGAAAAAGTAATTCGGCTTTTTCAGTAACAAAATAAAGTAATAAAACGCAGGATAATTAATTAAATTTCTTTTGAATAGAGTTAATTAGGACTCAGCAGCGACGTCGTTTGATGTCCGCTTCAAAGACCTTGGCGGTTCAGGTCCTGAGGTGGGTCGGAGGTCTTGGAGCGTCGCTCTGGGCTGGGGTACACCTGTTCCTAGCTTCCCGCGTGATGTTCCCAGGGAACGCTCTAGCAACGCAGATCTACGGCAACTTCTTCGCCCTAACAGCCTCGTTGGCAATAGTTACGGCCGTGGTCTTCCTGCTCAGGGTCAAGGGCCTCTACCTACCGAGCCTAATCTTCTACGTGATAGACTTCCTCCTGCCGACGGAAACGAGGGTTGGACCCGCCCTCTTCGTAGGCCATCCCCTGCCCGTTAGCGTGTACGTGGTGATCATCTGGGTACTCGACGCGGTGCTGATAGCGGTCAGCCTCTTGATGTGGAGGATCGATAAGTGAGGTACTAGAATCAATCCAAGCGGATGAGTTTTCCGAAATAAACAACGATGACTAAACCGTTGCTGAATTCCTAAATTTGTAATTTGGTGATAAGGGTCAAGGCGGTCTTGAATTTTTTCTGAATCTCTGAATCCTATTTTTGACTTAATCCGCCTGGAAGGACACCCTCGAGAGCCGGAGGTCAGCGAAGTACTTGTAGTAGAGGGAGGCGCCGCCCTCGGTCGCTATCAGGGCGAGGACGAACGGCAGGGCCAGTAGGCCGAGGCCGAAGAGGTATCCCCCGAGTAGGGAAGCCAACGAGAACGGGAGCAGCCTGGAGCTCTGGTTCAGCCCGAACGCGGTTCCCCTCCTTCTCTCGCTTATCACAGCGGCCATCAGGGCCTGCTGGGCCGGAAGCGGGAGAACCCTGAGCGTCATGAAGGATACGAAAAGCACGATGGCCAAGACCTCGTTATCCACGAAGGGTATCCCAAGGGCTGAAACGGCGCTAACGGTCCTCGAAACGAATATGAACCTCCCTATTCCCATGCTCTCGCTGAGCTTGGGCGACAGGAGGAGCATTACTGTAGCGGAGGCTACCCCGATCGCTGTATAAAGGGAACCTATGAGGCCGTTGTTCATGCCGAAGTGGAGCTTCAGAACGACGGGCATGAAGGGTACCACCAAGCCCTGGGAGACGCCGTTGAGAGCCCCCGTCACGGAGAAGAGAGCCAAATACTTCCTCTCGTTCACGCCCGACGTGGTTCCTCGACCGGTCCCCCTTAGACCGTCCTCACGCGTGGCTCCCCTCCCTTCCGGTTCCTTCACCGGTACAACTACGAGTGTCGAAGCCAGGGCCAGAAATATACCGATAAGGAGAAGGGTCGAGTAGTCCAGGCCTGAGAGCAGGGCCCCCGCAGCACCAGAATAGGAGGACAGGGCAGTGAAGACCGTCATCACCCAGTTCAACCTCTCCCTCTCTACCTTTCTCGAGATCAGGGAGGAGAAGAGGGGAGCCGCGGAGGCCCCTATCCCTCCCCCAACTAAACCTCCGACTGTCCCGTAACCGCTCAGGGCTGAGGCTAGAAGGAGGAGGTAGAAGTTCGCCGACAAGTAGGTTAAGGTTAGTCCTATAACCAAGGTGAAGAGGGAGACCAGCAGGGCCCTCTTGGTTCCCGCCCTGTCCCCGGCCAAGCCGAAGGCAAGAGACAACAGGGGGTTGGAGAAGGAACCGACCGCGAAGACCACCCCTATTTCAGGCAACGAAAACCCCTTATCCAGCAGGTAAAGGCCTATGACTACGCTAACGTAGCCCGCGACGAAGCTCCTGAGGGCCCTAGATATCATGAGGAGGCTTAAGTCCCTATCCACTCGAAAGTAAGGTGCCGAACAAAAATTAAAGGGTTTCTCCTCAGCCCTTGAGCTTCTCAAGGGGAACTCCGGTGGTCTTGAGACCGAAGGTTAGGATCAGGGCCCCTGATATGGCGCTAACGGAGCCGACTAGGGCGGTCGAGGCGCTCAGAGAGTTCTGGCTCAGCAGGGCGTAAACCAAGGGGCCTAAGGCGCCGCCCAAGTGTCCCAGACCGTCAGCGATGCCGAACCCGACGGTCCTGAACTTCGTGGGGAAGTTCTCAGCGGTGTAAGCGTACATCATGGGGAACTTGAAGCCCTGGAGGAACATTATGGCAAAGCCTAAAGCCAGGAAGGCCAAGCCGTTGGGAGAGAAGGGCCAGAGGGCCATCAGTACGGCAGTCAACAGGTTGGGGAGGGCGGAGCCGTACTTCCTCTCTAACTTATCGGCCAACACCGACGCCGCCATCACTCCAAGCGGGTCCCCGTAGAGGATGTAGGTGAACGCGAGGCTATCGTTCAGACCTTTCTGCCTTATGAGCTCGAAAACGGGGGTGGAGAAGAGAGCGTAGCCCGTGAAGTAGCTGGCGAACCATATAACTAGGAATATCAACGCGCCCTTGTCCCAAACGAGCCTTTGCCCTCTCCTCTCCAACCAGATCTCCGACTCCTTTAGGGTGAGCCTGTAAGCCAACGAGACCAGGGCCAACAGAAGGCTCGGCAGGAACAGGAGCCTCCAGTAGCTTTGGTCCAAGAGGACTGCCAGGGGGCCGACTACCAGGGACATCAGGAAGCCGCTCGCCGAAACGAGGCCGACGCTCTTCCCCCTCACGTCGGGACCCACCATCTCTGAGATATAGGCAGGTACTACGCTTATCTCGCCCTCTATCCCAACGCCTATGATCAGCTCCGCCAGGAAGAGCTGTGCGAAGGAATTGGCAGTCAGCCCCATCGAGGAGCCCAGGGCTATCGTTAGGGAGGAAGCTATCAGCCCCGCCCTCCTGCCCGACCTGGCGGACAAGTAGCCGTTGATCAGCCCGCCCAAGACATAACCGATCATTTCCGCCGAAAGTATCAGGGCTGAAGGGACGAGGCCTATCTCCTTTGAGGAGTAGTTCTCTATGTAAGGGACGTTGAAGATGTCGAAGAAGGCCAACGAGTAGCCGAGGGATAACAGGGCCAGGTCGAGCTTCCTCAGTCCCATACGGGCGAAATCGGGGCTAGGCTACCTTTTAAGCTTAGGCCCCGAAATGACGAGCCCTAACCCGTTAGGGATCTCACTGAATAGCTCCCTCCGATTTTTTCAGGCAGTGGATATGGAGGGATCTTCCGCTCAGGGCAGGGGCGTAACGAGGAACAGGGGGCTCTATTTCGTGGGCGCCCTAACCTACATAGTGTCGCTGTTACCCATACTAGGGGTCGACCCGGTGAGGGCGGTCCTTCTCATCCCCTTGGCCCTGGCGACCCTTGTTGCTACGGAGCGCTTGAGGCCCAGGGCAGCCTCGAGAAGGCTCGGACCGAAGGAGGGTCTGATCATAACCTTGATTTCAGTCCCTTATCTAGCGTTAGCCCTCCTCGAGCCGCCTTTCCTACTTTCGGTTCCAGCGGCGTTCCTCCTGGCCACCTTACTGCTTTATAACGCGAACCTCCAGGCCTGGGGCAACGTGACCGGTACGGCCCTAATAGCATCCTTGTCGTTCGTCTGGGGAGGGTTCATAGGCCCTAC
>Ga0081534_100474_pt1 | contig 13049 bp, 14 predicted proteins | sample MonGeyMetagenome_FD_71019 | JGI IMG/M metagenome (GOLD analysis project Ga0081534, IMG submission 71019) | Hypoxic/sulfidic aquatic microbial communities from Monarch Geyser, Yellowstone National Park, USA - MG (SPAdes) v1 (version 2) | ecosystem: Environmental > Aquatic > Thermal springs > Hot...
AATTAAATGAGGCTCTCAATATTAAAGGTCCATTTAATTTACAGATGCTTTATAAAAATGGCGATATATATGTCATAGAGCTTAACCTTAGAGCTAGAAGATCTATGCCTTTTACTACTAAAGTCACTGGATATAATCTTATGAAAGCTGCTGCTGAGGCATCTATTGAAGGTCGGCTTAGAAGTGTAGTTTATGAGAATAGGTTTAATCTATTGCTACCAAAATGGTTTGGCATTAAATCTCCTCAGTTCTCATGGACAAGACTTAGAGGTGCCTATCCATTTTTAGGACCTGAGATGAGAAGCGTTGGAGAAGTTGCTGCATTAGCAGACACTTTCGAAGAAGCCTTAATAACAAGCTGGTTAGGCGTCTCTGAGAATAGACTTCCATCAAAAAATAATTATATTCTCATTTATAATCCTCTAGATAGAGACATTATCGAGTTGAGCGAAACAGCTAAAATATTATCAGATGCAGGCTTCACAACTGTCACTATAGAAGGTATGGAGGTAAAAAATGTAGAGTTGACGCTTACCAACCCCAAGATCATTGAGGCTTTCATAAATAACAATATTGATATGGTGATTACCACAGGTTATGCTCCAGAAAAAGATTATAAGATCAGACGTGTCAGTGCAGATCTTATGATACCTCTTGTCTTAGACCATAGACTAGGACTAGAACTTTCAAAGGCGTTAACAAAGATAGACGTAGACGACATGAATGTAAAAGATTTAAAGAACTTCTGGAGATCTGTAGCTGATATAATTATAGCTATATAAGACATTCTCATAATTATCTTAAACAGATCCTTTCTTAAAATTTTAATAATAGGATCCATTATATCGATCCCAAGCCTAGAAATTTTTCTAAAAGATCCATGGTACTACCATAAAATCTTTTTAAGATTCTTCTATCAAAGCTTTTACTTTTTCATAACAAGTTCTTAAGTGAAGAAGTGAGATAAATTCTCTAAAATTATTTTTATCTACTATCTTCTTTACATCTTCATCGCTAAAATCTAATGAAAATAATTTATCAACCCTTCTCTAGACACTGATGCCTCACTAACAGCTCTATTCCTCTTCGTATAAACAATTTTTATGCATACATATGTTGACGCCTATTGATCGTTACGAGAGTCTTAACTTCTCTAGAGAACTCTATAACAAACACAATATTTATACTCACAGCTGAAAGACTACTTATCTTAATTCTATCTAAAGTCTTGACCTTTTTAGCAACCTCATTAGTGATCTAACGTGTTTTTTAAGTTCCGTAACTCATGGCAATATTAATGAAGATCTCTTATAGAATTGAAAGTCCGGTGAAATCTCTATAGTCTCTCCTGTATTATTTATTTTAAATATATAAGGTCCGAAAAAATTAGTCTCTTGATCCTGATCTTTCTAACAATAAATCTATCTATTAACAATAGCTACAGACTTTGCTAAGGCTATAATCATTGCCTGTAGAAATACATGTGAAAACTCTATATCTACCCCCCTAAGATATTCAAAAAATACAGATATATTTCTATCTATCAACTAGCTAAACTAATATGAGGTTTTCAAATGATTCTCGAGAGTATGATGTCTAATAATAGATCATTGCTATCTTCATTTTTTCTGAGCTTTAGAAATTCATGTAATATTTAAATCTAATGTGATAAAATACTTTAAGAGAGTCTCGGATGAGTAATGCTGAGGACTGGGTTTATAAACTTTTTGTTGAGAAAGGCATGTTGTATCTGAGAGTATTAAATAAAATGTGGGAGAAAGCTGGTGAAGAGGCTTTTAACATAAAAAGATTGTTAGATTCGCTAGGGGTTAAAGAAGGATCTTTAGTATTAGATCTTGGGTGTGGCAATGGCAGAATAGCTATTAATCTTGCCAAACTAGGGTATAAAGTGTATGGTGTTGATATCTCATCAGTTTTCATAAAAGATGCTTTAGAGAAGGCTAGACTTTATAATGTTGAAGACAAGACTTTTTTCAAAACATGTGATGTCAGAAAAATAGATGAGGAATTTGATAAAAACAAATTTGATGTCGTTTTTATGTATTGGAGCACAATCTTAGGTTATTATGATGAAGATACTGACAAAGATATTTTAAGAAGGATCCGTAAGATAACAAGTGAAGGTGGTTATCTACTTATTCTAAACACTGTAATCTATGATCTGGCCGTGTTAAGAGCCGGAGTCTTAGGCAGCGATGTCAGCTATTTTAATGAGATAGATGATGAGCTTGTCATAATAGAGAGGCCTTCATTTGATCCTGTCAGATCAGTCTCAAATACCACTTGGCTATTTTATAAGAAGGTTGATAAAAATCTTATATTTATAGACGAGATAAAATTAAGACTTAGAATATATACGCTACATGAGCTAATTAAATTTGCTGAGGAGAGCGGCTGGCAATATATAAATGCCTACAGAGATATAACAACATTAGGACCTTACAGACCTTTATTTAGTAGCTTAAACATAGTTTTTAAAACAAAATGATCTATTCAGTTTATTGTCGCATATATAATATCCGACGTATATATTAGAGGAGGATTTTTATGAACAAAATATTTTTCTCAGAGATAGTCAGAGACCTTTATATACTACAGTATAGAGATTATGAGACAAAATTTTTTGAAGGCATCTGGAGCATCCCTGAGGGAGTCACATACAATTCCTATATATTAGGTACAGATGAGGGGCTGATAATAGAAGATCTATTATAGAATTGAAAGAAACATATGATATCATATGTTAAATAATATAGTCTTTTTCAGAAATATTTTTATGATGAGTTTCATGAAGATCCTTATATTATCTGATGTTCACGGCAATACTGATGCTTTGAAGAAGGTTCTTGAGAGCGTCTCAGGCTGGGATGAGATATGGGTTCTAGGTGATCTTGTTGATTATGGTCCTGATCCTGATGAGACTATTGATATCATAAGATCTCTCGACCCTGAGATTGTTCTCCAGGGCAATCATGATCATGCTGTGGCCTATGGAGTCGACTGTAGATGTGGTGAGAAAACTCATGATCTAAGCGTTTATACGAGGATGAATATCTCTATGAAAAAACTTTCTAAAGAACAGATCAGCTGGCTTCGAAGTCTTTCTCCCAGAAGAAACATTAGAATAAAAGATCGTGACATGATTCTTGTTCACGGAAGTCCTAGAAATCCTCTCTACGATTATCTACACCCAGATCTTCCCAGAGAAAAAATTATAGAGATGTTGACATTCCCCTCCATAAGACTTTCATCATCTAAGAGAATGAAGATTTTCAACGGAATAATAGTCGCGGGACACACACATATCCCGACAGATCTTGTCATCGAAGGTGTGAGAATATTGAATCCAGGCAGCGTAGGACAGCCTCGAGACGGCGATCCAAGGGCTTCAGCAGGTCTTTTAGATGTGGAAAACATGGTCTTCAAGATCATCAGAGTTGAGTATGATATTGAGAATGTATTGAGAAAGCTGAGACCATTGATCCATGATCATAATATTTATGAGAGACTTGCAAAGATCTTGTTGAGAGGAGAGGTCTAGCTTATAGACAAGATTTTATAGATTCTTCTATCTATAGAGATGAGAATATAAACATTATTAGACATGCCACACCTCTATAAATCTTGACGGCTATCAAGCTTCTAAATGACGGAATAATGATCTTTTTTAGCACCACTTTAGTCGAAAGCCAAAAGTGAAGAGGATCTTACTAAACTTTCTTTAATAGTCTTAGAAGTATTGATTTATATAGCTTTGAGACTAAAATCTTCTGAGACGATCGAGGAGATGTTTTGTTAATAAATGAATACTCTTATTAAATGAAGATACTCACCTTCTCAACACAAAACGACAAAATCATGATCTATGTCTTCAGCATATTAAACAACATTCAAAAAATGATCATGAGAGCCGTTATGATGATAAGCGGCGGCTACTTTATAAATTATTTTAGAGATTTTTCATATATAGTCTTTTCTGAATATATTCACGAGAAAGGGTTGTCACATGATAGATCCCATGCAAATCTGTGGAGAAGCTGATCAATGTTTTGATTCATGTCCTGATCTTGATAAGGCCTGTTCTGATCTAGTTGATATATTGAAGAGTGAGACGAGAAGATCCTTTGATCAATGTGTGAGCTGTTTGTTAAAAGCTTTTATTGAGGATCAGGGGTCTGGTGAAGTCATGATCTATTCTTATGATGATAAAGAGATTATTTTTGTTAGATGGAGAGATTTTCTTTTTGAGCTTAGAGATGATGGTGGAGAGGCTGTTCCACAGGCTTTTTTAAATGAGTATCTCAAGGATCTTGAGGAGTTCTCTTTATATCCTCATGAGACTATTAAAGAGCTGAAGAAATGGCTGGGCATATCTTAGAATTCTTCAGAGCCGTCTCCATAAATCATCAATCATTTTTGGAGTCATTCATCATCAAATAATATATTCTTCTGAAGAATTTAATCATTGATAACATGAGTCTGAGCGATAAGAAGCTTGTGATGGGTATCGATGAGGCTGGGAGAGGACCTATCATAGGTCCTATGATTGTTGCTGGAGTCGTTTTTGAAGAAGATCTTGAGAATGAGCTTATAAAGATCGGTGTTAGAGATAGTAAGAGAATCGGTCAGAAGAGGAGAGAGAAGCTTTTCTATCAGATCCTTGAGAAAGCAGTTTACGTGATCGTCAGAATGATCTCTCCTAAAGATGTTGATGAGAATAATATAAATGAGATCGAGCTTGACACGATCGTGAGAATGATCATTGGAACATGTATGTCTCTAAACAGATGTCCCGACAAGATTATTATAGACGCTGTTGGAAACCCGAGCGGAGGAGAGAAATATATAAGAGCAAAGACCGGTCATAAGAATGTTATGATGAGAATAGCAGCAGACTCTAACTATCCAGTAGTCTCAGCAGCAAGCATCGTGGCGAAAGTCTTGAGAGAATGGCATATAGAGAGACTTAAAAAATCACTTGGAGAATTTGGAAGCGGATACCCCTCAGATATAGACACAATATTATGGCTGGAGAATAATAAAAAGCTGGCTGAGATGCTCGGAGGAATACATGTCAGAAGAAAATGGGAGACATATAAAAAACATGTGAGAACATACAAAGGTCCTCCACTGATTCGTAGGAGTGATTCTGAGACATCCTGAATATTTCGAGATAGAAAGTTTATTGTCTCTACAACAAAATCATCTTGGTGTCATATTTTGGAGAAGACCTTAGCTAAAGAAGTCTCTGAAGAAGATGTCATTCTAAAGATACTGGCTCAACTCTCATGTCTTCCTCAGATAAGTAGATACGAATATTATATGTCTAGAGGAGACTCTGAGAAGGCTCGCGAGATCCTTAGACAAACATCTTATGATCTTAGAGAGTATAAATCTCGTCTTCAGAATATTCTGAGAAGACTGTGGGACGTCTCTCAAGAGTTTGAGAAAAAGAGAGATATAGATCCTCTCAAAAGTCTAGTCAAAGATCTTTTGAAGATGTTGGATAACGCTCCATGGACAGTCTCAGGATGCCACAAAATAAAAGCTCATACAGAAGCCTCTTTATATAAGATAAGTCTTGAGCTGAACAAAATATCATCTGAGAAAACACTTGATGAAAAATCTGTGAATATTTTATTAAGAGAGCTGGATTATTTAAGAAGTCATTTAAGAGATATAGTGTACACATATCTAGAAGAGCTTGATAAACACGCAAGATCATAGGCTAGAGCATGTCTTTAATAATAATATAATCAATCTAAAGATATAATAAAATATATTGGGGAACGCCTTATAGGGCATGTGTGGATAAACGTGAAAATAGGAAGTGAAGACGGCTCAAAAATTATTGAGACTAAAGCTCTTGTAGACACTGGAGCAACATTAACTGTGATTCCGAGAGAAATAGCCAGAGAGCTGGGCCTGAGAGTGACTGGCAGATCTAGAGTTGAAACAGAGGCTGGAGTAATAGAGATGGAAAGATCCAGGGCCTACATAGAGATCATGGGAAAGAAAGAGATAATACCCGTGTTGATCTCTGATATAATTGATAAAATTCTTATAGGCGTGACAACACTAGAGATCCTCGGGCTTGAAATAGATCCGGCCACTGGGACATTAAGAGAAAGAGCTCTTCTTCTTTATCTCCTAGAATAAACAACACAGATTTTTCAACAAAGAATTTTAACAGAAAATCTTAGATAACAAAATATATTTAATCGCCGGCTGACAAATATGTTCTGTTTTTTAGCAGAGAGTTTCTATGAACAATTAAGAAAAGATATAAAATTATAAAATAAAAGTCTCGCAAAGAGATAAATTAATTATGATAAGCCTGCCAATTTTGGACATGAGATCACCTGTTCAAGAAGTCAGCCTATTAGACTAGGCTTAATAAGCACTACTGAATAAGTCTCTAGAAACTAATGTTCTGTCTAAAGAAGACTTTTATCCTTCAAGATGAGAAAAGGATCGGTTTTTCGTTATCTTGTCTTAATTATGTTTTTAATAAATTAGATATTGGGATCTGGTGAAAAATTTTGAGGAGACATCAATATATCATCGGTGAGAAAACATTGAAATCGTTATTAGAGGGAAGAGTGAGAAACGTTAGTAAGATGAAGGTTAAATTTGGTAAATACAAGATCAAAAAAAGATATATAGTCTCAGGTGTAGTTATTGGCACTTCGAGTCAGAGTAAAAATATCACGAGGGGATAAATCGACTTTCAATTCTATAGTAGATCACTTTTAACGCTGTTGGGCTCTCATCTGAGGAGAGCTCGAGCATCATCGCTCTCCGAGGATATCTATATGCCAAACATATAGAGGTATCGCCTCATCATCAAAAATAACTAAATATAGAAGGATTATAAATTTTATATTCATCTTAAGAGATAGAAGTTTCAGTTGTAAACTAGCATATATGCTGACGTGTGAACCAATATAGAGTCAGGATCAAATAGATAGGATCTTTAGAAAGATCCTGGAGATCTTGATTTATAGATGATGATCATTAGAAGTGTCTATCTTAATGGGCCCGCGGGGATTTGAACCCCGGACCTCCGCCGCGTCAGGGCGGCGTCCTAACCGGGCTAGACGACGGGCCCCATACACTTATTTATTGAAAATCTTTTATAATTTTATCTCTTCATAAAGTTCTCAGCCTCTTGATAGTCTGTGAAAAATCCTTTTTCTCTAATGATCTTTTTTACATCTTCTGATTCTAAGAATCTTATGAATTCTCTTGCAAGATCAGGGTTTTTAGATGTTTTTGATACATATGCTATTGAGTAGTATATGTTTGTCTCATATCCGCATCTCCATGGATATATGATTCTTGAGATCTCTTTCAGAGATGAGTTGTAGATGTTCTAAATGAATGCTGCGTCAACAGCTCTCATTCTGAACCATGTCACAAGCTCTCCCATGTCTTTTGCAACAACTATTTTTCTCATGATCTCTTCTTTATAAATGCTTTTATTTATGATCTGAAGAGCCTCAACACCTGCAGGAGCCGTCTTAGGATCTGCGATACCTATTTTCTTAACATATGAATTAACAAGATCATCTATACACGAGATGTTGTCTCCAAGATCTTTTCTCACATATAACAAAACAATTTGATAGCCGATCCCGACCTTAGTATCTGGATAAACAAGATCGTTTTTAACAGCTTTTTCTCCCCAGTCTTCTGAGACAAATATAACCACATCAATAGGGATCTTCTGACTCAGTTTAGTAAATATGTTTCCAGAGGCCTCATAAGAGATCTTCACTTGAATGCCTGTCTTGTTAACAAACATGGAGACAGCCTGGTCTAGAATAGGTTTTGCTATAGGAGCTGAGAGAACTAGTATCTCTCTATACTCGTTCTTATCTGAATAATATGTTTTTATAAAAATTGTTAATGAAACAATTATCAAAAGGATCAATATTAATGAAATTACTAAAGATCTTTTCATAAAATTTTACCAAATGTTTTTAATAATGTTTTGTTAATAAATTTATTGGCAGTATTGAGGTGAATAAAGATCATTCATATAATAATGTTAATAATCTTATTGACATTATCAGCAATATTTTTCTTCATAATTATTTTACTCACTGAGAGCATTGGCGGATACTCGATTATAAAGACTTTGTATTCAGAAGATTTTCTAAGTGCTCTTAGAATAAGTCTTTTAACATCAACAATCTCTATATTGATATCTACTCCGCCAGCATTATTGGTATCATATGTTCTCGCCAGGTCGGGAGGAAGAATATCTATGATCACAGAATCTTTGATCTCGATACCTTACAGCATGACTCCTGTCGCTTTAGGAGGTCTGATACTTTTGTTTCTCACGCAGACATGGATCGGGAGGACGTTAGATTCTTTGTTCTCATTTGTTTTTAATATAAACGGGATCATTCTTGTACAATCTATACTAGCTTTCTCAACAATGGTCACTCCTATGAGAGCTGTCTTTGAGTCTATCGACATAGGATATGAAGAGTTCTCAAGATCTTTAGGTCATAAATGGCTCTCCACATTTGTTAACATAGTTCTTCCAATGGCTAGAAGAGGGATCTTATCATCAATAGCCTTAGGATTTCTAAAAGCGTTCTCAGATTTCGGAGCGACAATAATGATTGCTGGAATGATCATTGGGAGAACAGCCACTCTGCCTGCGACAATATATGTTGAGATAGGATCTGGAAATATTGATATAGCATATGCATTAATATTGATTCTTATGATCATTTCATTAATAATAAACATGTTTATAAGAAGCATCAGAGGAGAGGTTTTATGAAAAAATTTCATATAAAAGATCTTTTGATCATAAGAGGAAGACTCAGATTGGAAGTTGAGGATCTAGGTATAGACGTTGGAGAGATAACAGTTTTACAAGGCCCAAACGGCTCTGGAAAAACAACATTGCTAAGATCATTAGTAGGACTTTTAACTCCTGAGAGAGGATTTGTTAAAGTAGATGATAAGATAGTCTTCAAAAAATATGATAGAATAGAGATCAATCTTCCGCCGGAGGAGAGAGACATAGGATATCTGCCACAGAATATATATGCTTTTCCACATATGACTGTATATAAAAACATTATATACTCGATCAAGACTAGAAAAAGAAGAATTGATGATGAAAAAATTAGAAGAATTGCTGAAGAGCTTATTGAGCTGGCAGGGCTGAGAGGAGAAGAAGATAAATATCCTAATCAGCTCTCTGGAGGTCAGAGACAGAGACTTGCTCTGGCAATGGTCTTAGCATCGTCGCCAAAAACTCTTTTATTAGATGAGCCTTTCTCACATATAGATCCTGAGTTTAGACAAGAGCTTAGAAGAGAGATAAAAGCTCTTATAAAGAGATTTAATATTCCTACTCTCATAGTATCACATCTTCACGAGGATCTTGAGATCGCAGATCATGTCTATCATATTAGAAATGGAGGAGTTTATAAGAAGATTCTTTAGACAGATTTTCTCAAGATCTTTATTTTAGATTTGAGATATATCTAATAATTAGAGGAGAATCTATGAATGTCAGGCTTATTGAGGCTAGAGAGCTTCCTGAGAAGATATCTATAGATGACGTGATCGACTCTATAATCCATGGAGACTGTTTAGATGTTATGAGAAGACTTCCATCTGAGATAGTCGATATGGTATTTTTTGATCCTCCATATTTTCTTCAGCTTCCTAAGAACAAAAGATTGATCAGGTGGTATGTTAAGACTGTGGTTGAAAGTCCTGAGGAGCATTGGGACATGTTCTCCTCTTGGGAGGAGTATGATAGATTTATAACTGATGTTCTGAGAGAAGTGAGAAGACTTATGAAGCCTGACGCAACTATATGGGCTATAGGAACGTATCATAATATATATAGGATCGGAAAGATCTTGCAGGACCTTGGCTTCTGGATTCTTAATGACGTGATCTGGTTCAAGACTAATCCAATGCCGAACTGGCTTAACGTGAGATTTACAAATGCGACTGAGACTCTCATATGGGCTGTGAGAGATAAAGGTTCTAAAAAATATATTTTTAATCATGAGTATGCCAGAGAGTTCAGCATGAGAGACTTTGGATCAAAGATCTCATTAAATGTATGGAGGATCCCTATAAGCAGAGGAGGAGAGAGACTTAAAGATGAGAATGGAAAAAGACTTCATCCAACTCAAAAACCTGAGGAGCTTCTTAGAAGAATAATTCTTGTGTCAACAAATCCTGGAGATCTTATCTTAGATCCTATGAGCGGCACAGGGACTACCGGAGTTGTCGCCAGAAGACTTAGAAGACATTTCATAATGATCGAGAGGGAGGAGAGATATGTGAGAGCATCTTTAAAAAGATTTCATCAATAAAAATCATTATTTAGACTGAGCTATTATTCTCCCGCTCTCAACTTTATATATAACAGGCTCTACACAATGATCTGATGACCTGAATCTTTTCACTTGAAAATATCTATAGATCCTGCCCTTCTGATCAGCTGCCACATCCATTAGTATGATCCCGTCAGCAACATAAGCATATTCTTTAAACCAATTGTTTACTGTGTCAGAATCTAGATGAATAGTTGTGAGAACAAGTTGTTTAAATACTCTTGTGAATACAGCTTTGACAGTTTTTATAAACTCAGCAGCTCTAATAGGATCGCTTGATGTTATAATCTCATTCAGAGAGTCTATAACGATCACAGTCTCAACATTTCTACTCCTAAGATCTTCTAAAACAATTCTTATACCATCAATTATCGAAGAAGGATCAGAAGGATCAGCATATTTAACATCCCATTTAAAACTTCTCATAAGACTCTTAAAACGACTAAGCCTAGAAGAGAACACATCAACAACTCTCAACCTACCCTCATCAAGAGACTTCAAAACATCTTTAGAAGAAATATATTGAGACAAAGAATCTAAGAAAGACTCAATGTCTTCATCAAGAAGAACAACAACAGCGCCACGACCACTCTCAAGATGAACAGCAATAGAGTTTTTAACAAGCATAGACTTGCCGCTTCCAGAAGATCCTACTATAAAAACAAGATGATTCTTTGAAGAAGCTTTTACACAAGCATCTAAAGCTGGAAGACCAAACAAAGACTCAAAACTCATCATATAACATACCCATGCAACAAATTATATACGTAAAATAAAAATTATGATATTATTACATATAATAAAGCACTTAAAGAAGAACAGAATTTTATAGAAGGATCTTGTAGAATAGCGTAGTCTCTTATTATTATTTTAAACAAAAAGATGGATCGTCTGATGATCTATTTTCCATTTATATCTCTAAAATTTTGGTAAATAATAATTAATCTGTTTATTCACATCTTCCGCCGACTGCCGGCGGCAATATTGCTATTACATCTTCATCACTTATCTTCTCCTCAAGGTCTTTAACAGCTGTTCCATTATGCAATAAGACGTGAGTTGCACGAGTGTTTCTTCCAAAAATCTTTTCTAAGATCCCTGGAAGATGTTTCTCATTTATTATGTCCAGCAGTTTTTTGACTGTCAGATTATTCTCATTAACTTCTACAACAATCTCTCTCGTGTTATAGTCGATCTGTAGTTGACCATATAATCTTATTATGATCTTCAAATACTCCCCTAGAAAGATTCTTTTATAATAAAATAAATATTTTTCTTCAAAAACATCTAAGGACAGTATTATGAGCCGATTATATTATGATATGGTAGTCATAGGTGGTGGAGTAGCTGGTGGCGAGGCTGCTATAAGGCTCTCTAGAAGAAATCTTAAGACACTATTGATCTCTAAAGATCCTGTAGTTTATAGCAGAATGACTTTGTCATACGCGTTAATACGTGATGTAAAAGATATTAAAGAGTATACAATTTATACTGAGAATGATCTTAGGAGAGAAGGCGTCGAATTTATTAATGACGAGGTGGTGTATGTTGATAAAGATAGAAGAATTATCGAGACTAGAAAAGGTTTAAAAATAGAGTATGACAAGACTGTTATTGCCACTGGAAGTTCCCCGAGAAAACTAAATGTCGAAGGAGCTGATCTTAAGAATATATTCTCGTTCACATCCTTTGAAGATGTTATAAACATTAACAATGTTCTTCCTAAAGTTAGTAAAGCTCTTGTTGTTGGTGCAGGAATGATAGGACTGTTAGCTGCTGGAGCATTATCATCGAGAGGTGTGAAAGTAGTGTTGATAGACATATTAGATAGACCTGGAATGACAGTTTTTGAGAGACCTCTAGCAGATCTTATGTTGAAAAGATTAGAGATGCATGGAATAAGATTCGTTGGCGAAACAAGTGTTGAAAAGATCTTGGGTAAAGAACGTGTTGAAAAAGTAGTGCTTGAAAACGGAGAGACTATAGAGACTGATATTATCATATTTGCTATAGGAGTTTCGCCAAATATACCGAAGGGGCTTGAGAAACTTGCTAACGGCCCTGGAGGCAGCATTCTCACAGATGACAACTTCAGAACTTCTGATGAGAATATATATGCTATAGGAGATTGTGCGAGCACCATAGATTATATAACTAAAAAATATGTGTATCGACCATTGGGAATATTAGCATCATATTCAGCCAAGATGTTGTCTGAAGCAATATTTGAGAACAAAAGATATGAAGGTTTTCTAGTATATCAAGTTGAAGAGACTTTGAAAACAATATTTATAAGACTAGGAATAAATAGTTTCGAAGCAAGAGGCTTGGGATTGTCATTAGGAAGAGCAAAAATAATTATGAAAGCCCCGGGAGCTGGTAAGATTGAGAACATAATATTATATGAGAAAGATTCTGGGAGAATAGTTGGTTGGCAGAGCATGGGATTGTATTTGGCATCATATAAGTCTAAGATCTTTGAGGATCTTATTAGAGAGAAAAAAACTATATATGATTTAGAGAAAAGATTTCGCGGGATAGAATATATTAATTAGACTGGTCTTATTCCTGACCATGTTCTTTTGGATATATCAGTCTTTGTCTTAAGCGTCTGAGCGTATTGAAGGGCGAAGTCTATAC
>Ga0081534_100478_pt1 | contig 12860 bp, 14 predicted proteins | sample MonGeyMetagenome_FD_71019 | JGI IMG/M metagenome (GOLD analysis project Ga0081534, IMG submission 71019) | Hypoxic/sulfidic aquatic microbial communities from Monarch Geyser, Yellowstone National Park, USA - MG (SPAdes) v1 (version 2) | ecosystem: Environmental > Aquatic > Thermal springs > Hot...
CTATCCCCCTCTAGCCTTGAGGCCACTTGGCTTAAGCCACCCCCAACACCACCCCCAACACCATCCCCACCACTACTCATGATGGGTCACCCACGCTAATCACCTTTAACTCAACTTCTAAAGCGGGAGTTAGTTTAAATGTTTTCCGTTAATTAATTAAAAGTTTTAGCCTACTCTCAAACCGAGACCCGGGATGAAATCTGGATTCTGGTCTAAACTACGGCTTGCTGGGTTGAAACTACTGGTAACGGCATATGAGGCAGGCGGCTCAGTATGGGTTGAGGAGGTTTTCGCTAAGGGTGTTGGTAGAGGGCTTGTCTATCATTTAGGTGATTTAGAGGAGCTTGGCTTAGTTAAGATTGAGAGGAGGCAGTATGGCATTAGGGTTAGGACTTACGTTACCCTCACTGAACTTGGGAGGAGGATTGCCGAACACTTGAAGGCGGCTGATGACTTGGCGCCTAATGTGGCTGAGGAGGCTGAGGGTGGGGAGGAGTAGCCTACTCCTCCCCCGAAACCCCCCTTAAATAATCCTCAACAGCCTTAACGGCATCCCCTGGGTTAGTTGCCTCAACTAGGAGGCACGTCATTGACTCGTCACAGACAATGTACTTGCCCTCAACCTCTGCTACGTAGTAGGCTCCAATCCTCCTGAGGTTTAGGAGCCTTACCTTAGTGTGCATGCTTACGCTACCCCACTGACCTGTTAATTAGCGCTTGGATAGGTAGTTCACTAAAACTATTAGTATTAGTATAGTAGGATTAAGGATTGGAATTGGATTGCGTTGGTTTTTCATTGTTGGTTTTCCTGTATTCAACAACCTCAATTACAATGTTTAACACTGCCCCATTCTCGTACCAGTACTTCCAGAGTTCATTCAACTCCATTGGCAGTTGGATGAAGTAGCGGTTACTCAACCTGATGACTCCCCTCCTGAATAGTGGCACGGTCTTAACCTGAGCCATTAATTGGCTTGTTACGTCCGCCATACTGGGTTCACTGTACTGAGGGTAATTAGGTGGTGGTCATGCCTAGTGTATGGCAGTTTTGTTTAACAGTTTTGATATGCATGATTGCTCATGTTGGTATGCATGGTTAATGGAATTGAAACTAGAGGTATCATCGGCTAATGGTGTGGGTGTGGGGTTTGAATCCATGCGGGCTTGTGTTAACGGTTTACGAGTACGATTACCTTAAGCCCACGGTAATTGGCCTTGCGTCAGCATTAGTAGTGTATGTGATTACTCATAATGCCCCATATTCATTAATAGCCTTCTCGCTGGGTTTCTCCACGCTATACTTACCCCAGTTTCTAGGCTTCCTAAGGCTTATGATTAACCTGGAGGGTAGGATAACGGAGCCTATACTTGAGTTAACCTGGAACCCTAACCCAAGGGTGATAGTGGGTTCATCTACAATTGAGCGGGAGTTCTCCAGGGTAAGGGACCTAGCCTATAGTGTCGGTGCACCTTACTTCGTGACCAGGGCGGCTAGGATAGTCGACTCCGTTGTATTTCAACTAAAGGCCATGTTCAGGGATGACGTAATTTACGGAGTCCTAATACCAATCAGTTACATTGCCCTAGTGGAATTCGTGGAGTTCGTCAATGGTGTGCTCTCAGGTTCCCTAAGTGCCGTCACGGTCAGGGCACCGTTTAGCTACCACGTACCAACACTGGCCTTATTAATATCGGCCGTATCCACATCGATATTGAGTGGTAAGGTTATTCATAGCATTGGCCTAGGCTTATCAATAATGTTCATGTTCATAATACCGACACTACCCATTATGCTGCACTAACGTTATCTTATGACCCCCTTCCCGCCTTGGGGAGGTGGGGTTTTTCGTTGTGGGGGTTTCGTCCGTTACTCCCTCTGCGGGGTTGGTGGTTTTGTTCTTGGGGTGGTGGTGACAGTGGGTATCGCCCCACCGGCTCATCTACGGAGGGAAATAACCCCCTTCTCGGGGGCACCACCCCAAGCACCAAACACCCCAGCAAAACTAGGACTTATAAAACCCAACGCCGTGAAACCCACTCAGTGGAACAACCCCGCCCTAAAGGGCGAGGCTTGTCTATTCGTTGTCATCTTCTCTCTCCTTCCCTAGTTGTTGGCCTTGGGATTATTGGGTATGGCAAGTATTCGATGCCTGGCCTGTTTACGCGTGCCTGTGGGTAAAGAACCATTAGTTCGTAAACCTCTGGCGGTATATTTGTGGATACGCTTAATCCCATTTCCCTAAGCTGCTCCACGGTGATTGGGTAATCGTGGGTGTAGTACCCACCCACGAGTTTATCCGCAATTCGCCTAGCCTTATCCTCCCCCACCTTATCCCTAATTAACTCAATCACCAATTCCTTAACCTGGTTCAACGCTTTCTCGGCCATGTCAGCGAGTATTAACGTTTGGTCATCAACCTTATCCCTTCCCTTCAACTCCACAGCCTTGAGTATCGATGGGGCTGGCAGATACATGCCCCCAGGGCCCCCTAACTGCGGATCCAACGGTCCAAGTGTCGCATTGGGTCCATTAGTATCTCATCAGCAGCCAAGGCTATTAACGTACCACCACTCATGGCGTAATGCGGCACTACAACAACCTTCTTAGCAGGGTGTGCCTTAAGTGCCCTGGCTATCTGGGATGCGGCAAGCACGAGACCTCCCGGCGTATGCAATATCATCATTATCGGCACGTTTGGAGGTGTTGCCCTAATTGCCCTTATCACAGCCTCCGAATCCTCTATATCAATGTATCGATAAACCGGCACACCTAAAAAGCCTATCTTCTCCTGCCTATGTATCATCGTTATAACCCTATAGCCATACTTACGCTCCATCAAGGCAATTAAACGAAGCCTAGCATGCTGCAGTGACCTCATTGAGAACCACGGCGAGATTATAGCTATGAAAAGTAGAAACCAAAACAAGTACCCAAGTACATCCGCATATATGTCAAGTGGCACATGCATCTAACACTCCACCGCGCTGTCAGATGCTTTTAAAGATTCCTTAATCTGCTGAATAAACTACACCATAATTATTGTGTACCTTTGGATTCACCCATATATGCCGCTACAAGGTAAAACCCTTACCACGTGTTCATAACCATCCTGCCAAAGTTACCATGCGCCTATTACCTGTTGCCTAAGGGTATTTGTAGTTTAGTTCCACCCTTACTCTTATCTAACCACTAATTGTGTTGATGGCGACTACGCGGATGCCCTCATTTATTTTCCAGAGGTCTATGCCATTAACTTTGAGTCTTGCCTTAGCTAGGGACTTCCTTGATGCATATGTTGGCTTTCCCATTATTGATGGATCCATGATGCGGTCTAACCCAGCTGGGTCATAGGCAGGAAACTAACCCTGATCGGCCTTACTCCTGTTGAGATCAACCAGGAAACAATACATTTATATTTAACCCAGATAAACCGAATAATTAATGAATCTAGTCAGCCTAATTCTAATAATAGTAGCAGTGGTTGCCGTAGTGGTGATTATTCTACTGGTGGCTAGAGGGGGCAGGAGGGGTGGGGTGAAGCCAACCAAGGGTGGTTCCGTTAATTTAAGCAATATAAACATACAGCAGGGCACCGGGAGTGGTGGTATGGCGGCTAATCCACAGGTGAATAAGTCAACCATAGATTCACTTAGGGAGGAATTAATCAGTAGGATTGAGAATCTAACCATAATAGTTAGTGAGATTAATAAAAGGATAAGTGAATCAGTTGCCCCACAGGCAGTTGTTCAGGAGACTCCGGTTATGATGATTAGCTACGCCCCATCAAGTTTAACCGAGGTTAGGGATATGATTAACGTGAATGCGGTAGCCCTAATCGATGCCTCAAGTATGAACGTTACTGAGGGTAGTGGTGAATACGACTTCGAGTCCTTAAGGGATTACATATCCATGGTTATTAGGGATAGCTTAGGCCTGTTGAGTATTGTTAAGGGTAATGATAACGTATACGTAATGCCCATTAACAAGGGTACCTTATGTGCGTTGGTGTCCAGTAGGCCATTGTCAATGGTTGAGGTTAATGTGGCTAGAAGCCTCATCAGCAACTACCTTTCCTCAAAATGACACCTGTTCAACTCCTCAAGTAGGTTGCGCTCATAAATCTCGCCCCTTGGCCTCCTCTCCCTGAAAACCTGCGCCTCATAAACATAAACCCTGGTACCCTCCTCAGCCCAACACTCCGGGCTTAGGTAAGCCTTCTCACAGGCCTCATCCAGATACATTACCGTGTCCCAGCAGTACTCAACAGGCACTTGGGGTAGGAGTAAGCCACTGTACATCCCCCTCTCTATGACCAGGCCGTGAACGCCGACCTTAACCATGTTAACCAGCTCCCTGGGTGAGCTAAACCTAGCCTCCTCAAGTGGGCTAAGCACACTAACCTCAAACAACACCGAGTCGAGCTCGCTAGGGTCAAGCGGCGCAAACCTGGGGTCATCGAAGGCTGCGGCCAGGGCGCTGTTTATGGTGGCCCTAGCCGTGTTTACGTTACCCCTCGGGAAGCCTATGCAACCCCTCAGCTCGGTGGTTCCATTCTCCTTAACAGTCTCTATGGTTGTGAAGACGCCGTAGTTATCCTTAAGCAGTCTGCTGGGTGTATCCTCAGGGGGCTTTAGTACGCGCCTACTCTTTATGAACTCCTCAACAGCCCTCCTAGCCAGCTTAACCAGGTAAGCCCCCTCCTCAAGGTTATAGGGTTTAAACATCACTTAACGCTCTAACACCCTTAAATATCCCTTACGCTAGGCTGCACGGTGGCATAGCCACACAGCTTTTACGCCCAGTGTACCTAAGGGCCTCAGTGTGATGAATATGGAACCACGCTGATTTATGAGGAGGGAGACCGCGACTGACAGCGAAACCTTTATAAATCAATTATTGGTAACCAATAAAATATGAATAGTAGAAGTGCAGGTGAGGGGTTAAGGCACGTGCACTACCTAATCTTCCTAAGCTTCGCCCTAGGCTTCCTAATATGGGGTTTCGTCTCAACCAGCGGTATAATGACCATAAATTACTTTAAGGACTACATACCTCCATGGCTACTCCCCCTATCAGTGGTAATAGGCTACGTATTCGTGGTACTTGGCGACTTCACGATGGGTGTGCTCACTGATAGGTTAGGTAGGAAGGGGATATTCGTGTACACCATGAGCATGTACACCGTTGGGCTGCTGGGCATGGCGGCTTCACTCTATGTTAAGCAGCTGGTTAACCCCATGGTTGCCTTCACCGTATTCATGGTTTCATACGCACTGGCGGAGTTCGGTGTTGGGGGTGAGGAGCCACCTGCACTGGCAGCCATAACTGAGCTTATGCCGAGTGGCAGTAGGGGTATGATGCTTGTGTTAACACCCAACTTCGATAATGTGGGTGCAGCATTAGCGGCAGCCATACTATACGTGTCACTGCTGCTCACAGGCCAGGCCAGTGTACCATCAATATACACCATGATTGGTTCAGCACTCGTGGTGGTTTTCATAGCACTCATCGTTAGGCTCAGCATACCTGAATCGGTTAAATGGCTTGAAGCCAGGGGTAAGGTTAATGAGGCCATTGAGGTGGCTAGGCGTGAGGGACTTGAGTACGTGTTAAGCAAGGGTGGCTCAAACATCCAATTAAAGGCCCCACCGGCCTGGTTCAGGGCTCTCTTCCTATCCATAATAGGTTTAGTTCAAATCACCACGTATGGGTTGATGGCATATACCATAATCTACCTGCCATCATTACCCTTCAGCGGTAACCCTGGGCTTCAGTCGCTGGTTGTGTTATTGGCAAACCTGGGCGCATCAATAGCCGGTTTAATAGGCTTTTGGGTTGATGCCGTAGGCAGGAGACCCCTCACATTACTGTCATACGTGGGTGGATTATTAACCATGGTACCGATTTTCCTAATATACGCAGCCATAAACACACCATTGCGGTCATCACTACCGGTATTCTACGTCCTACTCTTCCTAAACATGGCCTTCAGCGAGTTTGGTTGGGCAGTTAGGACGCTGCTTGAGCCTGAGTTATTCCCGACAAGGACTAGGGGGACGTGGATAGGGATGATTAGGTTAATAGCTTGGGGCGTCTACATAGTACTGACGTACTACCTCCTCAGCGCATTAAACACCTACCAGTACCTACTGGTCAACCTGATACTGTACGCAATCGGTGCCTTAGCGTCCATAGCCTGGTACATATGGGGTGTTGAGACTAGGGGTGTACCGGTGAGCATCTTGGATGAGGCCATGGGTTGATCTTAGCATTCACGGCTATTTAGATGCCTTTAAGGAATTGGTTCATTACTTTCAACCGTGATTAACATTAGCATTGCATGGTGTGAACATAGTTTGACCGGAAAGTATTTTTAAGTGCTAAGACGTGGGTTGATGAGTCATGACGATGCTCATTAAGGTGGATCCCATTAAGCCCGATGAGTCTGAGATTAAGAAGGCAGCTGAGGTTATATTGAGAGGTGGCTTAGTCGCCTTCCCCACTGAGACTGTTTATGGCCTTGGCGCATCGACGTATAATGATGACGCCATTAGGAGGATCTACGTGGTTAAGAATAGGCCCATGGATAACCCAAGCATAGTTCACGTATCAACCTTCGACCAGCTTCACGAGGTGGCCCAGGAAGTTCCTGAGGATCTTGAGGAGAGGCTTAGGGTGGCTTGGCCCGGCCCATTAACAGTGATACTCAGGAAGAGTGCAAGGATTAGCCCAGTAGCCTCCTGCGGGTTGGATACGATTGCCGTTAGGATGCCAGCCCACCCAGTGGCCTTAATGCTGATAAGGCTGAGCACCCCCATATCAGCGCCGAGCGCCAACCTATCCGGTAAGCCAAGCCCAACCAGGGCTGAGCACGTTATTAAGGACCTTTGGGGTAAGGTTGACGTTATCATTGATGGAGGTGAAACCTTCTTCGGCGTTGAGTCAACTATAATAGATTACACCAAGAGACCACCAGTACTTTATAGACCAGGCCCCTTCACACTGGAGGAGTTGAGGAGGCTGTTCGGCGATATTAGGATCCCCGAGCAGGCCCTTGGGCTTGGCGAGTTTAAGGAGGCCCTAGCCCCTGGAATGAAGTATAGGCACTACGCCCCGAATAAACCATTGACTGTGGTTGAGTGCGGTGACTTGGATAACCTAGTTAAGTTAACAATGGATCTAGCCATGGATGAGGTTAAGAGGGGTAGGAGAGTTGTGGTGTTGTGCAGCAGTGAAACCTGCGGCAAATACAGGAGCTTAGGTCTCAGGGTCATTGAGGTTGGGTCGAGGGTTAACCTGTACACGGTGGCTAAGAACCTATTCCATTCATTAAGGTTGATTGACGAAATCGATGCAGACGTGGCCATTGCCGAGGGTTACCCTGAGGTTGGGATTGGCCTAGCCGTAATGAATAGGTTGAGGAAGGCCTCGGGCCACAACATAGTTAGGTGCGTTGATTAGTCATTTGGCTAAAACATTTAAACACCAAACCTAAGCGGTGTCTAATGAACACGGACGCATTGATAACATACGTGGCCATAGTTATCATAGTCGCGGCCGCGGTATTCTCAATATTTGTACACGCCTTTAAACCAAGTAAGGGTGTGGAGTTTACACCAACCTACGTAGTGCTCAATCAACACATAGGGGACATGGTAACTATGGCGTCTACACTGGGTCTACAGTACGGTAACTCAACAGCCCCAATCTGGATAATCTACTTCATTAATCCTTATGATGATGCCAACTACACGTTGAGTAATGTGTTCAACTCAACGGTGATGAGCATGGTTAATGAGGGTAAGGTTAACTTAATCATGATACCAAACACGGTCACCTACAACAGCGTCAGTGGTGCAGTTACGCAAAGGTTCCTACCCTTATATGTATGCGCCTACAGCATTAACAAGACGGCCTCCCTTGAATTCCTCAGGTGGTTCAGTGTTAAGGTTCATGAGAACGCCACGCTAGCCCTAAACATCAGCCTAAGTGACATGCTTAGCGAGTTATCGAGCCTAGGGGTCGGTGGCGTGAACTACACAGCCTGCGTCGTTAAGTTCAACTCAACCCTAGGCAACTACTACTCATTCATGATCAGCGTGCTTTCGTGGGCTTATGGCTTACAGGTCCCAAGCGGTTACATATTACCCAACGATCTGGTTATAGTTGGGATTAATAGGGTTAGTGGAATAGCCGTAGTTGACGAGAACATAGCCGGCTATACACCACCATTAGGCGTAATGATAAGTAATTTAATTACGCAGAGACCCTTCTACGGCTGATGGTTAATGAACACTGAGGAGTTATTCAACTTAACGGCGACGTACCTCTCAGTCCTGAGGGTTGAGCATATAATACTGGTTAAGTTAATCATGGAGGTGGCTGGGGGTAGAATCAACTGTAGTAGGTTAATTAGGGTGTTAAGTGGCCACATTGAGAAGGAGAATGGTGTACTAACGAAACACGGCTTAACCTTAAGCTCGATAAAACAGTTAAGGAACCTGTACGAGGAGTGCTATGAGGCATGTATTGAGGGTAAGTTAACTAACAGGGAGTTAAGTAACCTTTTAAAAGCCATTAAGGGTCATGATGACGAATTGAGGTCCCTTATGGATGAGCTAGTTAACAGGTACTTTAATGAAGCAGCTAATGAAGTTTCAACTGGGGCTTCAAATGAGAGGAAATAGATTAATACCAATACTCAGCGACCTTGACTGTTGAGGTATGGTTAACCTGCGTGACAGGGTTAAGGAATTAATGAGTAGGCTTGAGGCTGATTACAGGTCCAGGACTCGTAAATCCCTTGAAATTTTCAATAGGGCCAGTAGACTACTCCCAGGCGGCACCACGTATCAGATAAGGTTCTTCAAACCATACCCAATATACGTGACTAGGGCTAAGGGGGTTAACGTATGGGATGTTGATGGTAATCAGTACGTGGATTACTGGATGGGCCATGGGGCACACATAATGGGGCATTCACCCGACTTCGTGGTTAAGGCTGTTAACGAGGCAGCCCTCAACGGCACACACCTAGGCTACCCAAATACCCTTGAGGTTGAGTACGCCGAGTTATTAACCAAAGTGATACCGAACGCCGAGATGGTTAGGTTCTCCAACAGCGGCACCGAGGCTAACATGTATGCCGTTAGGCTGGCCAGGGCCTACACGGGGCGCAAGTATATAGTTAAGATTGAGGGTGGCTGGCATGGGGGTTATGACGCGCTTCACGTGGGCGTCAACCCACCCTTCGAGGGTCCTGAGAGCCTTGGCCTACCTGAGGAGTACATTAAGTACACGCTGGTTGTGCCCTACAACGACCTAAACGCCCTGGAGAGGGCATTAAGCAGACACGAGGTGGCGGCAGTGATAATCGAGCCCGTCCCGGGTTCAGGGGGCTGTATCGAACCCCAACCCAACTACCTGAGGGGGGTTAGGGAATTGACCATGAGGTACGGTTCCCTCCTAATATTTGACGAGGTTATTACGGGGTTCAGGCTAGCCCTTGGTGGTGGGCAGGAGTACTTCAACGTTAAGGCCGATATAGTGACCCTAGGCAAGATAATCGGCGGCGGATACCCAGGGGCAGGGGCTATTGCATCCACCTCGGAGATCATGGAGCTGCTTAACCAGGTTAAGAGGCCTAACGCAAGGGCTAGGAGTTTCCACGGTGGTACATTCACAGGTAACGTGATTACACTAACGGCCGGCTACGCAATGATCAATTACCTGAGGCAGAACAGGAGCATCTATGACCGGTTTAACGAGCTTTGGGATTGGACCCGCAGGAGGATTAATGAGGTTTGCGAGGGCCATGATAGGTTATGCTGGGCCACCGGGGTAGGCAGCATGATTGGGATTCACTTCACCACGAGTAAGCCCATCAACGTCAGGGAGGCCTACCAGTTGAGGATTGATGAGTCGCTCTACGACCTAATGCACCTCTACATGAGGGTCAACGGCATACTGTACATGACTGAACACATGCCGCACCTACTACCATCAATAATACACAGTAGGGAGCACGCTCAAGCCCTGGTGAATGCATTAGACAACATGCTCAGCATGATAACGCATGGTTAACGTAAACCACTAAGCTATAGGGCCACGGCAATTACCAAGTGGCATTATCAGTTTATCAAGTTTTCAATTAATTTACGCTACTAGAAACAAATAAAAAACCAGGGTTAAATTAAGCATGATGAAGAGTTGGCTATTGATAACACTAGCGCTCGCGGTTGGGCTTACCAGCACGGTGGTTGCTATGGATATGCACGGGGTCTTAGTGTACATAAGCTACCACCTAATACTACCCCACCTCCAAGTTACGTGGCAATACCGGCATACGTTAACCTAGGTAACCTAACCCCAGGTATGGCTGGTAGTGCCAGCGCCACCGCCCATCTTTACGTCAACTCAACGGGTTACTTCAGGGTGAAGTTACATGATGATGGCCTTAATGACGTCTTTAGTAACTTAACAGTAGTCCTCCAGATCGGGGGACGGTCAATAATCCTCAATCTGGAGAGGGATGAGGCAACGGTTAACCTAACCCCAGGTAACTACACGATGGCTGTAACAATCTACTATGTGGTTAGTGATAATCCACATGGGCCACCATATGTAGCCAATAAACCACTAATAACGGTAACACCCATTAAGGGGAGTGAGAGGCCGCCTAGCAACCAAACGGGGACGGAAGGCGACTAGGCATAGTGGATAGCTAGACTTTAATCTTAAAGCCAAACCAATGCCGTTACAGCCTTAAAAAGTCGTGCCCTCTATTTTTGCCTACTTTAAGCTCTATAAGGAGGTTAAAAAGCGTCGAGTGTTAGTGGGGTTTGTGGTTAGGGTGGAGGATGTTGTTGAGGAGGCGCTTAGGTTAGTTAAGCCGAGTCAAGAGGAGGTTAATGCTGTCAATGAGGTTGCTAAGGCGATTACCGAGATGCTTAATGATGAGGTTAGGTCCCTTGGCCTTGAGGGTGAGGTTACCCTACAGGGTTCAGTTGCCCACAACACATGGCTACCTGGGGATAGGGACATAGACGTCTTCATAATACTCCCACGTAGCGAAAGGTACATTAACATGGTTAAGTCAGGCGAGTTAATCAGGGAGTTGGCTAATGCACTCTCCAGGAGGGGGATTAACTGGGTTATGAATTACGCCCAGCACCCATACCTAACGTTAACGTATAATGGGTTTAACGTTGACGTGGTGCCGTGCATAAGGATGAGCATGGGTGAGAAGCCCATCACTGCTGCTGATAGGTCACCGCTCCATACGCTTTACCTTAGGGATAGGTTAAGGGGGCTTGAGGATGATGTCAGGCTGCTTAAGCTCATGATGAAGAGGATAGGTGTATATGGGGCTGAGGTTAAGGTACAGGGCTTCAGCGGCTACTTGGCGGAGTTACTTACAATAGCCTACGGGGGCTTCCTGAACGTGGTTAAGGCCGCCTCAGGTTGGGTACCATTCAGGGTTAGGATTAGCCTAACGGCGCATGGTGGCGTTAGGTTTAACGCACCGTTGGTGGTCATTGACCCAGTCGACCCCAATAGAAACGTTGCCGCGGCCGTTTCACTGGACTCAATGGCCACCTTCATAGCCGCGTCAAGACGGCTACTCAAGTACCCAAGCATGGTGTTCTTCAGGGATGTAGCCCCAGTGCCTAGGCCAAGCGTCACGGCGCCAACACTGGTCATTTATGGGGATTACCCGAGGGGTTACGTTGAAGATATTGTATGGGGTCAATTAAGGAGCATTGCATCGTCAATTTGGAACATTGTTAAGAGGGATGGGTTCAAGCCAGTGGACATAGGCCTATACACACCCCAGGATAGGTACGTAGTGATCATGATTACAGTTGAGGAAGCCGAGTTACCACCCCTCGAGGAGCACGTGGGCCCACCCGTCTGGACTGAGGAATCAGAGGCGTTCATCAGCAAGTACATTGATTCAAGTGACGTAATAGGCCCCTTCATTAGGGGTGGGAGGTGGGTTGTCATTAGGGCTAGGAGGGTTAGGTCCATTAAAGACTCGGTGCTCAGGGGGCTTAGGGCTATTGGGAGCGGCGTGGTGAGGGATTCGCTATTGAGGGGTGAGGCCAGGTTGATAAGCAGTGTAGCTCAAGTAAGTGAACTACCCCCGGAGATTAGGGACTCGGCGTTAGTATTCATGAGTAAGAGACCCAGCTGGTTAACAAAACCTGAATCCGGCTAGCGGGTTAACTTAATTAAAGTTTAAACCGAGACCCACACGGATGGCTAAGGTTTACCTAGGGCCAGCCGGGGTACCACTGGCGCTTAAGGGTAAGAGGGGTGCTGGCACGCTGGATGGTATAAGGTACGTTAAGGACGTTGGTTTAAACGCGATGGAGGTTGAGTTCGTGCAGGGGGTTAGGATGAGTAGGGATGCCGCCAAGGAGGCTGGTGAACTGGCTAGGGAACTTGGGGTTAGGTTATCCATACATGCACCGTACTTCATAAACCTATGCAGCGAGGAGTCCGAGAAGGTTGAGGCCAGTTTAAGGAGACTTCAGGAATCGTTAGATAGGGGTGAGGCCATGGGGGCTACTGTGGTGGTCTTCCACCCAGCATACTACGGTAAGATGGGGCCTGAGGGCTGCTATAACTCGGTTAAGGACAATGTGCTCAGGTTAATCGACTGGATGAGGGAGAATGGGGTTAGTCACGTGAAGCTCGGGTTAGAGGTTATGGCTAGGAGGAGTCAGTTCGGGGGCCTCGAGGAGACGTTTAGGCTGGTTAAAGAGATTAATAACCCGCAGGTCGTGGCTGTAGTGGACTGGGGCCACGTCTACGCTAGGAATGGTGGATCAATAAACTACAGGGAGGTTTTGGA
>Ga0081534_100480_pt1 | contig 12820 bp, 19 predicted proteins | sample MonGeyMetagenome_FD_71019 | JGI IMG/M metagenome (GOLD analysis project Ga0081534, IMG submission 71019) | Hypoxic/sulfidic aquatic microbial communities from Monarch Geyser, Yellowstone National Park, USA - MG (SPAdes) v1 (version 2) | ecosystem: Environmental > Aquatic > Thermal springs > Hot...
GGGAGGATATATAATTAGGCATATAGGGAAGGCACATTATATGTGGTGGGATTTAGATGGATATAGAGGGCATAGATTACATGATAAAATGTGGTAAATGTGGTAAACATATTATATGCCGCATTACATAAGTGGCATATGATGCGATGCATTACACATATTATACCCATACTATATGCTATGCATATCATACCCATATAATGTGGATAGCACATCACACCCATATTATACCCGCACTATACCCTCAGAATATGGGTAACACACATAGCGCATGCCGATATAATATGCCACATATTATACACATGATGTGGGTAACATCATGGTGGGGGAAATACAACAAATAATTAAGTAATAAGCAGTAAAGGCATTAGGTGGGGGTACATTATATGCAATCACGGACATTCATGCGATATCTTACATTATATGCAGGTTCCTACATTCATGCGATGTGAAACATTATATGGTCATATCCACATTCATGCTTGGGCTTGCATTACATGGGATGCATTACATTCATGGTGTGATGAACATTATATGCGATCTGGTACATTCATGTATTGCCTTACATTACATGAATGGGACTACATTCATGGGTTAATGTACATTATATGTATCCACCTACATTCATGGGGTCGGGCACATTACATGCTGCAGTGTACATTCATCAACTAAGCCCTACACTAGGGGATTAATAAAACTATCGGGGTTCATAGGTACTAGGAAAGCAAAAGGAAAAAGAAAGGTTTGATTTTAAGGTTAAAGTGCCTCAAGGCAATAAATCACTCGGTATCCCTAGGGTTTAGGTCTGGTATTTTGTCGTTGAGCCTTATCGTTATCTTTGGCGGTTCTTGGAACGTAACAACCACAGGCTTTAGGTCTAGGTTTAGGGGCTTCACATGAACCTCAGTATCGACTTTGGTAGCCTCCACCTTTTGTGGTTCAACCATAGGCACATGAACCACGTTCACGGGCGTTTCCGTTTCCTTGTCTTTCCTCTCCTCTGGCATACGGAGAGGGGTACCTTCCAGAGGTTTATAAACTTTTCCTTAATAATAAAATAAAGGGAAAAAGAATGGTGATTTTGATTTAAAGAGACTTGAAATTTGTCGGTTCACTTACGTCTAAGGCTACCCATTATGTTCGCTGTTAAGACCATTGCCGTCTCAATCTTAGTAACCACCTTATTGAAATAGTCTAAGACATCATCAGGTGGATTTTCTAACATATCATCGAGTGAGTTCAACAAGGCTAACAAATCTTGAGCGCATTGCCTGGACTCTTGGCTAGGGACATCTAAGTCTAAGCAAGCTAACAGATAGACCTTAATCTGGTGGGCGTCATTGAACATTCCCGTTATATTGAGTATTGTGTTCCATAAGTTATAAAGCTTATTGTACACCTCATTTAAGCAGTTCATTAGTCCTTTGTAGTCCTTTTGAGTTACTTCGCACGTAAACATCTTATTGATCACTTGCATCCTTTCCTCAATCAATTGCCTCATTTCTTGGCTCATTTCACCACCGAAATCTCCATTACTAAGGGGTTTATAAGCTTTCCTTTACAATAAAAGGAAAGAGAAAAAGAATGGTGATTTTGATTTTAAACGTGAGATAGCTTTAAATTATGCTAACGTAATGTTGCCATCACATATTTCTATTTTCTTCCATCCCGTGGGATAGGCAAAAACTAGCAGGTTGTCGCATGCTCTGTAGTCGGGATTTTCATCCTCGTTTTTCACATAAACAACAACGACGCTAGTCTTTGGTATCAGTGCTATATCCCTACTTTCATAGCATTCGTTTTCATTTTTATAGCTTGATAATTCAATTTCCTCCACCTCTCCTAAAAGCACCTTGTATTTACCGAAACTGTAAAGATAGTGGTAGCCACAGCCACCAAAACGTAACTCTTGATTTATGATATATATTAACCTTGACTCCTCCCTTCCCTCCTCAACGGCTTTTTTTATTAACTCCCTTAGCTCATCCTCGCTTAGCTCCTTAGTCTCATCTATTTCTAGGGGTTTGGGTTCTGCCATATTGCTCGCCACATAAACCGTGAATTAAGGAATATTTAAACTTTTCTTTAATAATAAATAGTAGGTATATTTTGGATTTTTACGTTAATTAGCGTGAACTATTTCTACTTTCCAATATGGCTCGGTTTCATATAGCTCTTTCCTTATGGCTCCTTGGTTTTCGAAGAATTCCGCGCTATCCCAGATATCATATGCAATAGCCATGCTTTTGCCTGGGTATGGTCTTACTAACCTACCGATACGCTGGAGCGTCCTAGTCTTGCTCTTTCCACCTAGCGTCAGCACTAAAGACCTAAGGGGTGGCAGGTCTAGTCCTTCGTCTGCTAGTGTTGTGGCTACTAATACATCTACCTTCCCGTTCCTCACCGCATTAAATATCGCCTCGCGCTCGCTCCCTTTTACCACTCCCGTGGCTAATGCTGTATTTTGAATTCTCGACTTAATGAGCCTATAAAGCGTCTCTGCGTGGCTTACTAGTGATGTTAATACCATGGTTGGCTTGGGCGCTTGCTCAACTAAATCAACAATGAATTTATTGCGCTCCGTATTTTCTGCTAGGCACTTCCTGACTGAGGCAAACGCCCTAGCAGGGTTAGCATCTTCCTTAGCCTTGCATTTCCAGTTACCTGTCCTTATCATTTTTATCGTAACAGGCACCGCAAAGCCGTGCTGAATTAAGTATGAGCTTGATATTCGAGGTTCTACAATCCCACCTACCCATGCTTCAATCTCTAGCTCTTTTCCATCGTTCCTGTACGGAGTAGCCGTTAAGCCAAACCTTAGACCCCAGCCGTCGCCTACATTCATTGAAATGGCTTTTACCATTTTTGCTGGTACGTGGTGAGCCTCGTCTATTATTACTGCCGTCTTTCTGTTGAAAAATAGGCTGTGTAGTGCATCTAGCTCCTGCTTCGTTAGGTCTTGCTCATCCATGTACTCTAAGACCTCCTTATATTCCTCATCCTCGCCATTGCCGTTTTCATTATTGTTGTCCTCATTCAATAGTCTCCGATATAGCGTCTGTATAGTGTATGCATGAACCTTAGCTCCCCACCTATTCGCAAAATCCCTTAGCTGATTGGTTAGGTCTATCGATAATGACGTAACTATCACGTTATAGCCGTGGCGTATCAACTGCTTAGCTAGCCACCCTGCTAAGAAAGACTTTCCGCTACCCGTCGCCATTACGGCAATCCCACCACCGTATTGGTGTGCCGATTTTAGCAGTGCGTCCCCTACCTGTTTCTGGTAGTCCCTAAGACCTTCATATGCATCAATCATAAACGGCTCCGTAAATTTCATAGCTATGTTAAGCTTGTGGGCTAGCCCTCGTGGTATCCTTATTTTCCCATCTTCCGTCCTAGCCCATAGCCTTACCACTTCCTCTACTTTCATGACAGGCTTCCATTCCTCGCTCTCACATCTATCAATGCACCTCTCATAGTTACGTGCTCTTTGAGCGCAATACTCTTCACAGCTCACGCGCTTATACTTCGTTAATGTGTATTCAAATTGTGAGAAATCCGTAATCAAGTCCTCAGGTACATAAACAAAATTCCTATATATCTTGACGTCGTATTTGCATGGCAAATTTAAACCTAGCTTTGCCTTAAGTTCATCGAATAACTTTCCGCATTGCGGTGGTTCCTCACGCTCCCACTGCTTTGCTTCTGCATTCCACCGAAATCCTAAGTGCTTCAGATAGTCCTTAACCTGCATGAAATCTTCCGAGGGGATATATTGTGCAATGAATACTTTATCGCCTATCCTTATCTTGACTGCCATCAATTTTCTCCAATATAAGAGATTTTTAAGCTTTTTTCTTAAAGGAAAAGAATGAAAGTAATTTTAATTTTGATGGGAATTTTGGATTAGGTTATGGGTCGTCCCTTCTTGCTAGTGCTGATTCGATTATTCTTGCTAGTTCGCTCAACGTATCAGCGATATAGCCAAGCGAAGTGTTGTAGAACGTGGCTGTGTCGCTGAAGAACTTTGTGAAAACGTCGTTAATCGTTGTCTTCTCGGGGTCGGCGCTCATGCCAAAGTACCATAGTCCTGTATATCTCCCCTCTATCTTTAGCCCCCTAAGTTCAAATTCATTGCCAATCACAAAGCTACTGGCGCTCTTGTTCGCATAACTCTTCATTTCAATTGCAAGTTGTTTCATCTTCCCAACAACATCCCTTAACTCCTCTATATTTGTCCTCTCTAGCCTTTCTATTACGTCCATCAGTTTCTCTGACATCCCTCTCACCACATAAACGTAAACTAACTGGTTTTTAAGCTTTTCCTTTACGGAAAAGATAAAGAGACTGAATGTAATTTTGAGATGTATTTTTGAGGGCGTAGTGTTATGGTATTCGTATCATTATGAACTTGACTTTGCCTTGCTTGTATAAGTCCATCATCACGTCAGCCGTCAGCTCTTGTCCTGGTTGTAATCTAGCTCCCCATGGTTGCACCACAATTAGCCTATCGCCTGGCAATAATTCTATTTGCGCCCTATTGACTGGTACTTGTATGCCTAGGAGCTTAGACAAAAATTCGGCTGTGCCCTGGTGTCCAATGGCGCTCACAAAGTATGTGCTCAAATATGCCTTCGCTTCTTCAGCGCTCAACTCTCTTATGTACACAGGTGTTTCGGTGTCTTTCCTCAGTAGCTTTCCTAACATTTGTAGGGAAAATGCGTTACTGAGGTATAGCATATTCTCACCAAAATATTCGTGAACTTAGAGTTTTTAAAGTTTTCTTCCATGAAAGAAAAAAGAAAAATTGAATGTGATTTTGATATTATTAGTGAAGCAATATTAGGGCAAACGTTATGTTGTCTCCCTGATTTTGCTCTTATCCACGCAGTACTTTTGTACGTATTTATCCGCTGTCCCTCTGAAAAAGAGCTTCGGCTTTGCGTTCTCCTCAGTCCAATCATATTTGTATGCCATCACCCTTAGCGTGAATAACGGCGCTCCTAAGCCGTATTTAAATCCCCTCTCTTCGTAATCTGTTGGTGGCAATAGCTTGTAGATGTAGCTGACGTCAGTCTCATTCAGCTTTATGTTTGCGGGAAAGAGATAGACGTAGCCCGCCGCGATTGGCACCGCATCTCCGGTTTCATAACCAAACTTCTTCATTGTTTCGGTGTAGACCGTCTTTAGGTATGTAATTATGACTGAGGCTAAGTCATCCATTCCGTTCACCTGCATGAACATTTTGTCTGGCTGATAACCATTGACTAAAGCCTTCTTCTCCAGGTATTGAAATACATTACACATCACACCATCCTCATACATATCTCCATGCACGTAGATGTTCGCAATTAGCTCGCGCCTTTTTTGGTTCTGCTGACGTACATTATATATTTGGATTAGTCCTCGGGTAGTCATATTCCCACCAAGAAATTCGTAAATCCAGAGATTTATAAGCTTTTCCCTCACGGAAAAAGATAAAAGAAAAAAGAAAAATTGAATTTTAATTTTAAGGGAAAGGTTGATGTTATGGCTTATGGGTCGGCTTCGAAGCAAGCCCTTGAGCGTGTAGCTATTACACAGCCGACGTAATCATATGCGTGATAGAACAGGTCTGGCAACTCGGTTGTTTCATACTTCTCCAGCTCTTCATAGCTTGGTCTTATATAACCTGCCATTGTAAGCGCTAAGTAGGTACCAAAGAGGTGCCACCATTTGTTATCTGGTATATTGGTATCAAAAAGAGCCTCTAGCCTATCCCATGCTTTTCCTTCTGCAAAAGCGAGAAATAGTTCCTTGTCCTTCCTCGTTGGCTTTATCCTCTCTGAAGCGATTATCGAGACAAGCTTGAAAGCAGTCCTTAGCGCCGTATCCACATCCACCCTAGGCTTTGTCCTCTTTACTAGTTCTTTTACGACCTCGGTGGACATACATTTCACCACATAAATCGTAAACCCACAGATTTATAAATTTTTCCTTCCGTGGAAAAATAAGGAAATTGAATTTAATTTTGACGGGTTTTGAGAGGCTGAATTTATTGTTGTATTTGCTTCAAAAGCTTCCTGAGCGCTATGACGTTTACCTTCTCCAGGTGCTCATCCGATATGTTTGTTGTTGTTATTTCCAGCGCATATGTAGAGTCAAAGGATATGCGCTTTGAGCCGTGCTGACTATGCTCGACCGTCACCTTTGTCCTGGGCGTTACTAGGAACGTCCTTGGTCTATATACCGTTATGAGCATTGGGTCTAATAGTTTAGGTCTTATCTTTGGCTCGTAAACAAAATTGACGGGTAAGCCTCGCTCTATCCTTATGTAGTGGTTGCCTATCATTACCTCATCAACCCTCTCAGAGTTGTTCAACATATCCCTTATGTTATTGATTATATCATGTATCATATTGTCATATGTACGGCTCGTAGGTGAATCTATGCCTAGCCCTGAGGGCGATATCCAGAGTTCTAAGTCGCCTCTCCTCTGTCCCCATCCTCTGCGATTAAATATAAAAGATACGTCTGCCATGGCTGTTTCATCTGAAATGACTATCTTTTTGTCACCGTCGGTTACCACATCCTTGAGCGTGAAGTACTTCCCAATTATTGACGCAAATGCCTTCACCACCTTTGCCTCATCGTTGTCCTCCCTCTTCCACGTTGCTAGCTTACCACTCAAAATGCCTGGTAGTCGTATCACTACTTCGCTTCCTCTAAATCTCACGTTAGGGTCAGGGTTGAAGCCGTGGTCGATTAAAATGCGCATCACCTTGTCTGCTATTAAGTATGTGATGTAACGCTGTATTTGGTCGTTAAACAATGATGTTATGTACCTCTCACTAGCGCTCCATATTTCAAAAACTACTTCACCTGATACTCTGTATCTTGATAAGGGAGTATTATTATTATATTCAAGCGTGAGGACGGCTTCTTGTTCTAGGACATCTTTGTCGTAACCAAAGAATCTCTTGAAGTCCTCATCTGTGCTTGCGTCTATGGTAATATTTCCGTATGTTATGACTTTAAAGACAAGAGCTGATAGGGTGCTTAACTCGTTGATAAACAAACCATCACTGTAATCGTTAATTCCAATGACGTAGTATCTTTGTATCCTATTAATTTCACGTCCTCTTTCATCCTCTTGGGTCGCGTGTAATAGAACTCCTAGATAGTGTGGCGCGAAAATCAACCTCGAAATAAATCTTCTAAACTTGTACACGTATTCCATGAAATACAATGCATGCATTTCATCGACAAAGTACTCCTTGGCTAGCCTCTCCACTATTTTCTTATTATCGTTAAGTAGCATCTTTGCAACGTCAAGTAGCTCCCTCCTTACATTCATATTTAATATATCCTCGGACACATAAAAATAGTCATCTAAATTATACAGCGAATGCTGTGGAAAGAGTGAAAGGAGAATTTCACGTAAGGTAACAAACTGTGGCTGTGGTTTTGAAGAAACAATTTGTTGCGCCTCCATGGCTAATGACCCCTCCCCGCCTTTGTGGCGGGCTTCCTTGGGGTCTTGGAGGTTACCCCGCTTTCATCGGGGCTACTAGTCCCCTTAAAACCACAGCCACAAAAGCCCAGCTTTACTGGGGTTAATAAACCCTTTGCTATGTACAGCGATGCCATGGCTAATCACTCCTCATTTGTCTCCTTTGGTTCTGGATTTCTTGGATTTCAGTCTCTGTTGCTCCCTCCCTAACCCTTACCCTTAGTTTTTGTTCCCTTGTTTGAACTTGAACTTGTCTCTCCATGCTCCCACCAAGATATTCGTGAACTAAGAGGTTTATAAGCTTTATCCTCCGTAGAAAAAGGAATGTAATTTTGAAGAAAAGCGTTCATTTTAATGCCACACTAATCAAGGATGTTCTCAATTGAAACACTAACTACACGAAACTCTGAGAGCGATTTATTAGATAACGCCTCAATCAGTCTCTTTGTATACTTCCCCAATGCTTGGAAGTCCTTCGCCATTATTGTTACGTAAGCATCGGCTAGGTATGCTGAGCGTGAACCGAGCGTATAAGAGATAATTGCGTCATCGGTGGCACCGACCCATCCATACGGCACCTTGATTTGTAATGGCTCACTGCTCCTGATGTTGAAGTAATACGCGCCGCCCGATATGTGGTGGGGCGATAAAACATATCCATCGCTCCCAACCAGCACCTTGCGTAGCTCCTCCCCTATGACCCTAATGTTACCTTCTATTTCCTCCATATTCGCCCCAGTAATCGTAAGCCTAAAGGTAACCTTAGTCGCATTATTAACCGCTGGGGGCTGAACGGCAAGCTCCGCATCCTTCTCCTTTTTCCTATGCCACCACGGCATCATAAGTTTTTCCTTATTAGGAATTTTTAAGCATTATTATGACGTGGCGACAACGTAGAAAGGCTTATTAAACTGAAAGTTCTACCCCTAATTGATGGGAACTAGGAAACTGCTTGAAAAGGCGATGGACTTGATAATCAAGGCTAGGAGCACTAGGGATATTAGGGTTAAGGATGAGGCGTTGGATGGGTTGTGGGAGCTAATAATAAACATTGATTTTAATTTGAAAAATAGGGAGTGGGTTAGTGCTAATTAGTGTAACAAGATTGCTAAAACTATTAGTTATGGTCTGTTTTTCCTTTCTCCACTCCTAATGCGTTGGTGAGCAATTGGACTGCTTGCCCCAGTAATTCATCAAATACAGGGGCTTTCTCGTTGGTAACCTTCAGGACTGCATCTGTGATTTTCTCCATCTCACGTGATAAGTACGGTTTGAAATCCCACGTTATGTCCTCATACACCCCGCGGTGAATTGAACCGTCACTCAAGAGGGTGTATGTAATGTGCAACATGTGTGTTGTGAAGCCGTACTCGTTCCTGACGCCAACATTCAACTGGAGGTATCCATCATCCTTATCAGCCCAAAGCACAATACTGTACAAGTATAGGCTATACTTCTCCACGTTCCCAAGCTCAATCCTCTCCTTCCCGTAGTAATCAACATTCACCTCGCGCCCGAGCCAAATCGCAACAAATGATGCGTCCTTAACAAGCTCCCACTCCTCGACGGCGTCTAATTCTCTTAACTGTCTTTCCAGCATTTTTACCTCGATTTTACGTATTAAGTTCCAGCCTCTCTCAAGCAGGCGTGGGTTGCCTATGAACACGCTTATAACACTATCACCATGTCTCATGTACACATCGCCCCACTTTCTACCAACGACCTTGTAACCAACCTTGGACAACGCCTTGTACACAACCCACTGCCCAAGGTACTCCTTAGGTATAAGAGCCCTGGCATATGGTATCATCTCATTAATCCACTTTTCAGCCCATCTGTATTCCTCACTCATATTATCACCAAATAACTTCGTGTTTTAAGGATTTTTAAAGTTTTCCCTTAATGAGTGTTAGGTTACTTTCCTTGCTAGTTTCATTAGTTCCTGAAGCTTCTCATCTGCGTCCTTTGATAAAACGACCTTCTCCCCTACAAAGTCTATCCACGCTAGGAGTATCATTATGTCTTTGATGTCCATCTCACGCGACTCGACCTTGTCAGCAATCATCTTTTGGAACTCGGCTATGTCCATGCCGTTCCTCAACCTTATCAGTCCTAAGATTTTCAGCAACCTCTCGAACCTATCATCCAAAGACATAGACATGTTCACCACCCTCACAGGCATAGCACATGACAAACTTGACCCATTGTTTTACGTCTTCGATGTTGTCATCAACATCCTCGTGAACCTTAGCCTTTACTGGAGCCCCGAGGTGCGGTACAACCACTTTATAGATTGTAATATCCTCGTCCTCCTGCTTAATTAAGGCATAGTGGCTTGGTGGTAAATCGAAGCGGTACTCCCAGCCTTTTGTGCCGGTATATAGGACAAATACGCCTTTTGTTTTGGGCGGAACCTCTTGGCAGTTGCGGAGGTCTATCACTACAATCTTGCCATTGTCCATTACTGTCTCTATGAGCTCATATACATTACTGCTCATGTCCATCACCGTAATTTATTATTCTCCTTCCTTTTCTTATTAGCTCGTTTAAATCGGTTTGCATTTGCTCTAATCGCATCATTAGGTGGTCGTAGTTCTCCCTCTTTTCCTTGAGTCTTTTGCCTTCGTTGATTAATTTCTTGACTTCCTTCATGAGCTTCTCCGCCTTGTCCACTAAGGATGCCATCCTCTGTCTCGTCTGTGCGCACTGCTTAGCCAACCTCCTCGGTAGCGAGGACTCATATACGCATATGTTGTAGTCCATGTACAACGACCAGAAGTCCTTGACCAAGTGCTCAACCTCTATCCTTGTTTTGTGCACCCTATCCCACCACTTATCGTATAGGGATACATTGGCTTGCATACGGGATAGTTTTGAAAAGAGGAATTTTTAAGCTTTTCCTCTACGGGTCTCTTCGTGGAATTGCTGAGCTAATCAAGAGTTGAAGCATTTTTTGAAGTACGTCACTAGAGAGCATAACTTCTCCGGTCATTTGGAGACATCTTTCTGGTAATTGAGATTTTGAGAGAGCATCTTTAAGTAAGGAAAAGTAATTACCTAACAATTCATAGTTAAGTTGTGTATAGAGCTCAACAGTAGCGCCAAACCCTAGCTGTAGGAGCAAGAAACCTTGAGGTATCGATAGTGGAATGGTCGTCCCAATCCCACGTTGCCATAGTTGAAATAGGAAATCAACCGCGCTGTTCCATGCGCTCCTTACCTTTTGCATTTCATCTTCAGAGACATTGATGGCACCCAAATAAGGAAGCAATATGAGGTCAAAGATCTTGTCAAAGAACCTACGCATCGCTAATCTCTTTGCTTCTTCCTTTGCGTTAGCAATTTTCCTCTTTGTCTCTTCAATTTCCTGCTCCACTTGTAGGAGCTTTTCCTCCAGCGGATTCTCTGTACGATCATTATCCTTTTTCTTTCTAAACCTACTTGGTTTTAATTGCTCCAATTGTATCCTCAACATCCTTTCTTCTTCCTCCAATATCCTGAGCTTATCGGTTAAATCCTCATAATCCCTACTTACGGGCTTGCACTCAACAACACCCTCAGTGGTATCATACCTACACAGCACATCCTTATCTATCGCTAATAAGCACCAATCATGCCACTTACGATTAGTTGCCGAGAAGATGAACGATAATTTTACATATGGCACCACACCTTGCATCCATACTCCTTGATTTGTTGTGGTTTGCCCTTGCATCAAGGAAGAAATAAAAATAAAAGGTTTTTAAGTTTTTACTTCTATAGGATTGGCTCAATACCCGCAGTTGCAATCGCAATCGGTGTTGCATTCTACCTCGGCTGTATATGACGTGTTTATTGTGGCTAATTCCGCTAGGTTTTGTACCTTCTCCTCAATCTTCTTTAGGTAGTCGTGGAGCCACTCTATGCCCTCCTTAGTTATTATCGAAACGATATAACTATCTCTCGTTGCCAGGTAGTAGTGAGTAGCGTTAGAGTAGCGCTTGCGGTAGCTGTAGATTCCGACATACGGTATTGTTGCATCTATGAAGCCTTGTGTTGTCGGTAGCGTTATTGTGTCCATGTCTGCGTACCTCACCAGTTTCTTCCACGTGTCCATCACAATTGAAGAACTAGTTCCATCCTCATGGACAGATGTCTCGAAGTAGGGCAAGACAAAGCTGTTGAGTAGGAGGTCGGATATTTTCCCCTCTATCTCCCTCGCGATTTGTCTCAACCTCTCCTCGCTTTGGGCTTCTCCTTGTTCCATCCTTAGCAGGAGTTGCTTAATCTCGTCATTCTCAATTATTACCTTATTGCTCCAGTCCACACCGTAAGCGTACACATCATGGATGCCGTAAGTGCTAGGTTCCACAGCATTAAATCCCCACTGCGTTAGTAACTTATCCGCCTTAACGTTTATATCCAACTTGAAGTACATCGAGGAGAGGGAGAACTCTCTTATTTTTAAGTTTTTCTCCTACGGAATTTTTTATACATACTTATAATACTTCATGGAACTAAGGTAAATTAAGCATGGACAAATAGCCAATTGACCGGTCCGGTCAATGAGGTGTTTGCCTAGTGTACACACCAATAAATATAAAATACCCCTATGTTTCAATCCCTTAAACAAACTGTATTTTTAGGAGGTTGTTCAATTGCTCCTTCGTTGGTCTATTGGTCTTGATATATTTTGCTATCATCACTATCTTCCTTAGGCTCAAGGCATCGGCATACTTCATTATTGTGTTGATTATTTCCTCGTCCTCTGTATCGGCTTCGTCCGCTATGAAGAGCTTCAGCTCCTCGTCGGTTGGTCTGGGGATTTCAATTATGATGAACCTGTCAATCAGCGCCTTCCAATAATTTTGCGAGCGCTTGTTCATCGTTATGTTCATCGCTGCCACTATTGGTACCTTCAGCCTGACCATGAACGACTTGTTAGCCTTCGTAATCACGACCAACTGCCTTGTTGAGTCGGCTAGCTGGAGCACTATGCCTAGGTCCCTCGTATTCGCCTTATCCAATTCATCTATCAAGACAACGTCAGCGCTGGCTAGCATCGGTATTATGTTCTCAATGCCTGCGTTGCTTGCGTTAGCCATATTGATGTAGACGGCATGGAGTAGTTCGCCTAGGACATCCATAAACAAGGACTTCCCGCTCCCAGGTGGTCCCACCAGGAGGACGTTATTGCCCGCCTTGAGCTGGTTTATCGTATCAGAGATGTGCGGGACTTGGCTTGGGAAGTGCTTGAAGCGTTGGGCAACTGCGTCACGCACCTTGTCCCAGTCTATGGACTTCCCCTCGCTGATGACCTCGATGGGATTATAATCACTGAGCTTG
>Ga0081534_100481_pt1 | contig 12807 bp, 12 predicted proteins | sample MonGeyMetagenome_FD_71019 | JGI IMG/M metagenome (GOLD analysis project Ga0081534, IMG submission 71019) | Hypoxic/sulfidic aquatic microbial communities from Monarch Geyser, Yellowstone National Park, USA - MG (SPAdes) v1 (version 2) | ecosystem: Environmental > Aquatic > Thermal springs > Hot...
GAGCTCTCTACACCCCAATCAACACTAATGAAATGAGCCTCACCCGGATCGGCACTGTTATTAAGAACCCCTTCGCAGGCAAAGCTATAACCGCTAAAGCTCCTGTGGACACAGGTATCATCCTCACTGTGGTTTCTAGAAGAGTTGCTGATGAGCTTCAGCTACCCCGTCATAGGCAAAAGAAGAAAGGAGTTACAGAGCTTGACGAGTGCATAGACATCGTAGAGGTCATGGGCAAGAAAGCCTACGTACACATGCTCGTGTCGGACGACGTAGACATCGTGCTTATTGGCGCAGCAACGCTCGAAACACTAGGACTCGAAGTAGACCCAACCACAGGGAAACTAAAGGAAGCCACAACATACCTACTCTAAGGCAATGAGGATAATCCACGTAGCACCCAGGTACCACCCACACATAGGCAGTGTAGAATACGTAGTAAAATCCATAACCAAGAGATTAGCAAAAACAGGGTATATCATCACCATAGTAACCATTGAACCTAGCATTGACAATGACCGCCAGAGAAAGTAAATACCCTTGAACTCGGTATTGATGGGCATATTGCTTGGCAGACACCACTATATAGAGAAGCCTTAGGAAAGCATTAAGGAAAACAGCAACTTAGGTATGAAAATAGTCCATATAACTCCCTTTTATAAGCCTAGCATTGGTGGTGTTGAAGAAATAGTGTACAATACAGTTAAAGAACTTGCTAAAAGAGGTCATGAGGTTCACGTTGTGTCGGTGAATCACGATAATAGATGGAAAGAGGTTGCAAAACCTGGCACAGTGGTTGAGGAGGGAGTTATTGTTCATAGACTTAGGCCGTCTTTCATAAAAATTGGTTATGCAACATTAATGCGTGATTTAAAGAATGTTCTTTTTGAAATTAAGCCGGATATTGTTCATAGCCATAATTTACACCCTCATCTGTTTCAAGCCATTGCCTGGAAAAGTAAAGTTGGTTATAAGGTAGTTGCACAGTTGCATTTTCCTAAGATGACTGGGGTAGATAACTTAATTGCTAAGATGCTTTTTGAACCGACAATGAAAATCTTAACCTGGAATCAGAATAATGTAGACGTATTCATTGCTCACACTAGACTAGAAAAGCAGTGGCTCATAAATAGCGGAATTAATGGCGGCAAAATTTCGATAATTAAATATCCATGCACCCCTGATCGTTTAACTGCCTATGTACCAAAAAGAGATATTCATGGACTTCTTGGCTCAGATATTGTAATAACATACGTTAGTAGGGTACATAGGAGGAAAGGGCAACATCTACTTATAAAGGCATCGGAATATCTTAGAAATTATCTCAATAGAAACTTTAAGGTATATATCGCAGGCCCCATATCAGATCAGAAATACTTTATTGAGCTACATAATCTTGTCCAACGCCTGAGTTTAAGCGGTATTGTGGTCTTAGAACCAAGAATACTACGTGAGGAGGAGAAATTAGATTACATGTCAACATCTAATATATTCGCATTAACCTCCTTAATGGACTATACTCCAGTAGCAGTATTTGAATCATTGGCCTTAGGCACACCAGTTGTAGCTACTAATGTGGGTGCATTAGGAGAATACGCGCCAGATGTACAGGGACTATACCTCACATCCCATGACCCTAAGGATATAGCGCAAAAAATAGTCGATGCACTAAATAAAGGGAGACAGGTAAATGCTGAAGCATTCAGATGCAATAATATCGTCACAAAGGTAGAAGAGCTCTATACGAGGATTCTTAAGCCGACGCTCTAAGGATGATGCCATGAAGATTGTGTATACTCATCATTATTGGCCTGTAGTAAGTATGCTTAGGAAAGTGACTAAGATACTGACTGAAGGCATGGTTGAGCTTGGGCACGAGGTCCATGTAGTGACAAGCAGGTATGGTACTGAAGGTAAGATATATCCAATTAACGTAAGCTTAATTAGTAAATCTGTAAGAATAACTTAGTTAATAATTGTAGTTGTCTTAATGTCTTTGGAAGAAGAAATTATGACCAATAAAATAGCATTTATTACTTATGGTATTGGTCCATTAATGATTAAGAAGGATCCATTTTGTATTCCCTATGAACTAGCTAGACTCGGCTTTAACGTCGTAATAATAACTTCCTATGATAGTATTCACGTACCTGGATGCCGAATGATTAAGACAATCGTACTCAGTTACCGAATGCTTAAGATAATGAATACACTATCAATGCTAAGTAAGATTTTACCGACGTATGTAATCGACCTCCTACTCACGGTCACCTCATTCTACGATGCCATAAAGGCATTACATATTATTCTTAGTGATGGTGTAAACACCGTAATAACTTACTATTATCCGCTGTATATATTATTACTTGGGCTATTTAAGAGAGCAGGACGGTATAAGATTGTTTGTAAGATGGATTGGGATGGTGTAATAAGGGGTTCGCGGTTAAAGAGGATGTTAAGAAAGTTGGGTCTTGTGATGACGTGGAAATATTGCGATGCTGTGATAGTTGAAAGTTACGAAGCCCTTAGCAACATAGCTAAGGAGTTTCCGGGTTTAGTTAGTAAGGTTCACGTTGTTTATAATGGATGGTGCGATAAATTAATGCACTGCGCTAATAATAGCAATAGGAAGAAGCAAATAATCTGCGTTGCCAGGATTACACCAGTTAAGGGTATTCACGACCTAATCATGGCATTTTATATTGCGAGTAAGAGGGTTCCAGGGTGGAGATTAATTATTGCGGGCCCTATTGTGGATAAGCAATACTACGAGTACCTACAGAACCTAATTAAGAAATTTAACCTTGGGAATAGCGTCTCATTTATGGGTATGGTTAGTGATGAGGAACTTGCCCGTATTTATGCTGAGTCATCAATATTCGTTCTCCCCTCATACCATGAAGGCTTCAGTATAGCTAGGGTTGAGGCTTTGGCATGTGGTTTGCCTGTAATCACCACTGAAACGGGTGGTTCTGAGGTGGTTAGGGGTGTTGGTCTTGTTGTGAAGCCAGGGGATGTCTATGGCTTAGCAAAAGCCCTTGAGGAACTAATGAGTAATGAGGAGTTACGCGCAAAACTTAGCAACTTAGCACTTAATAGGGCAAGGGCATTGAGCTGGAGAAGCATTGCCGAAAGAATAACTAAAATAATTGAGGGCTTATGAGAATTGTACACGTACACCACCACTACTGGCCCGTAATAGGCGGACTCGAAAACGTAGTAAAAGCACTAGCAGAAGGCATGGCAAAGCTCGGGCACGAGGTCCACGTAATAACAAGCGCATACGGAGCACAGGACAGACCAAGGGAGGAAGAAATGAATGGCGTACACATACACAGAGTCAAAAGCATACGGCTCGGCTACCCAGACCTAACGTACCCGCTGGAGTACCCAATCGACGTATTGAGAAAAGCTGACGTGGTGCACGGACACAGCCAAAACAGCCTATTCACGGTTAAGATTATCGAGAAGGCTAAGGAACTTGGGGTAAAGACCGTCATGCACTTCATGGCCGTAGACGCACTTAGTGATCATCCCAATGCTCTGGTTAGGTTGCTGGGTCCGCTTTACGGTAGGTGGACTGTGCTTAGAGCTATTAGGAGCAGTGATGTTAGGCTTGTTAAGAGCCTCAGGGATAGGGAAATGTTAAAGAGTAGGTACGGCATTGATGTCATTTACGTTCCCGATGGGGTTGATGAGGAATTACTTAATACGCCTAATAAGGCCGAGGAGTTCAAGGCTAAGTATAACATCAATGACCCATTCGTGGTTTACGTGGGTAGGCTACACAGGTTAAAGGGCATTGACGTGTTGATTAAGGCAATCAGCATAGCCACCAGGGAGGAGCCCATAACCGCTGTGATAGTAGGCCCAGGGGATCAAAGGCCATACAGGGAATTGGCCAGTAGGTTGGGGGTGGGGAGGAACGTGGTGTTCACTGGCTTTGTTAGTGAGGAGGTGAAGATTAGTGCGCTGGACGCATCCACTGCACTAGTCCTGCCAAGCATCAGTAATTACGTTGAGGCATTTTCCCTAGCCATAACTGAGGCTTGGGCCAGGGGTAAACCAGTGGTTGCATCGGCAGTGGGTGAAGTGCCTTATAGGGTGAGGCACATGGTTAATGGGCTACTGGTACCGCCAAGAAACCCCAAGGCACTGGCTGACGCAATACTGCAGTTAATAAGGGATAGGAGGCTGGGTGAGAGACTTGGTGCTGAGGGTAAGGGTAACGTAGTTACTTGGAATAAAGTAATTGATGAGTTATTGAAGCTTTATGAAGAGACCGTTCATTAGTGTCATTATTACCGCATATAATAGAAGAGAATTCATTAGGGATGCTGTTAATAGTATTATTAATTCTATGTTACCTGAGGATGAGTATGAAATAATCGTTATCAAGAACTTTAGGGATGAGTATGTAGATAATATTGTTGAGAAGATCGGTGGCAAGAGTATTTTTACTAATTTAATCTCAATAGGGGCAAAAGTAGCCTTAGGCATCGATGCAGCAGAAGGTGATGTAATTACGTTTCTTGAGGATGATGATATGTACTTACCAGATAGGTTAGAAATCATTAGAAAGGTGTTTGATAACGATCCTTCGTTAATATATTATCATAACAATATTATCACAATAAATGAGATTGGTAGGCCAATTCGTGATGAGCTAGTTGAAGCAACAAATATTTACGACGTTATTATTGCACATAGTGGTAGAGACAAGTTAAATGTACTTAAGAAATATGGATGGGCCCTTGGACTTAGGATAAGCTCTATGGCTGTTAAAAGAGTTTTCATCGACAAGTGGGTTAATGTCATTAGGCGTTTTCCCGACATTGTTGATATTTTAATCTTCACATTAGCCCTTATAGATACAGGTACCATATTACATGATCCAAGACGTCTAACATACTACAGAGTTTCTAGCACTAGCGCCAGTAGCATTAGAATGATTAGCAATCCAGTAAGTCGCTTCGATAAAGCTGTGAATAACGCTGTTAGACATGCCTTGGCTAGGTATATGCTGGTTACTTTAGCTGAGGAATTAGGGCTAGGTAAATACATTAAATATGACGAATCAACCATCATTGGTAGTGTTTATGGGAATTGGGGTAAATGGCTAAGTAGAGTAATCATTAACTTAGTTGGTTGCAGGTCTATGACTTGCATTGGTTCAATTATGTTTGGTTTGACGTATTTGGTGAGTCCTTGGTTCGCTAAGAGACTAAATATATTTATATTACACTAGGGTATTCGATATATTATGGGGCTTAAGGTCTTGATGACGCTTGGGTATTATGAGGGTGGTGGATTTACGACGGTAGTTAATAACTTAAGCAAGTATTTAACTACGTTAGGGGTTGAGGTTACAGTAGCGGCTAGAGTCGTAAGGATTGAGCCACCAAGGTATGTAAGTCTCATCAAGCTAAGGCCGGAGGATTTACCAGTTGAAGGTAAGTATTATGACGTTATTCACATACACACATCATATCCATACACCAGAGTTGCTGTTGAGCATAATATACGTAACCTGGTCTTCACATGGCATGGCTATGCACCAACAATTTACGTACCCGGCATTAGAAATAAGGTAATAAACTTAGGCTTAAGATATGCATACAGGAGACTATTACCTAAGATACGCTTAATAACTTCGGTCTCTAACTATGCAAATAAACAATTAAGCAGGCTATTTGGTGTATCGGGTAGGGTTGTCCCTAATGGTATTGACCTTGAGTTATTTAAACCATGTCCAGAGGAAGAGCGTAAGGGTGATTTAGAGCATTATCCTGTAGTCTTAAATCTGACATCGTATAATAACCTTAAGGGTAGGGATATATTAATTAGGAGCTTTAAGGCTATTAAGCGTAAGTATAGTAAAGCCGTTTTAATAGCTAAGGGAATAAATTATAACTTAGATGGTGTAATTAACTTAAGCGGCTACATGCCATATGAGGAAATTCCTAAGTTATACTGCAATGCAAGCTTCTACTTACTAACGTCAAAATGGGAAAGCTTTGGCTTACCAATAATTGAAGCATTTGCCACCGGTACCCCGGTCATAGCCTATGACAGGGATGATGCCAGGCGTGAGCATGTACTAAACTCGGGTGGCGGATTATTATTTAACAATGATGCATCATTACTAAAGGCTGTTGATGCAGTTTTAAGTAATTGGGACACGTACTCGTTGAAGGGTATTGAGTACGCTAGGAAGTTTGACTGGAGAGATATAGCTAGGAGATATCTTAACATATATGAGGAGGTGTTAATAGATAAGGAAGCATTATGATGGTTTCAATTGTGGTTCCAAGTAAGGGATGCAAATACCTAGGTTACCTGCTTACTGGCCTTAGGGATCAAAGTGTGAAGCCTAATGAGGTGGTTCTTGCGGTTAAGGAGTGCGATTTAAGGCATGTTGAGGATTTGTGCAGTAGAAATAACCTACCTTGCGCGATAATTGAGCAGAAGAGTGGCTACTTTACCCATGCCTTGAATATGGGTAAGAGGGAGGCTAAGGGTGACCTCATAATATTTACGGATGATGATGCAATACCCCTAGGTAAGTGGATTGAAAGGTACATTAGATTACATACCATGTACTCAAACATAGCTGGAATATCAAGCAGGGACATTTACTTAGACCTAAAAAACATGAAGGTGATGTCAACCCCAGACGATAAGGCAGTTACCAAGCTATACCGATGGGCCATTAGGCCATGGTTAGAAAGTCCACATCCATTATTGAGTAAGTATAGGATGGGGGTTTACCTGACTAGGGACCTCGATGTTGTCCATGGACCATTTATCCCAGGTAAAGAGTGCTTCTCGTTACCCTTCAGGGGCGTTAACATGAGTTTTAAGGCAAGCTACATCCATGATGCGTGGTTCCCAGAACATGAGTTGCTGAGGAGAGCCCCAGGTAATGAACAGTACTTTGGGATGCAATTAATCCTTAAAGGCCTGGACTCCATATATGTTCCAGGTAATCCTGTGCTTCATATAGCAAGGGAGGAAAGCTTATCAAGAAGCAATGCTGGTGAAATTAAGCTGGAGACTAGAATCATGAAGTCACTTTATAGAAAGCTAATAGAGGACATAATGGCATGAGAGTTGCATTAGTATCCTCCGGCTTAGTGCCCATACCGCCAATTAAGGGGGGTGCAGTGGAGGAGTATGTTTACCAATTGGCTAAGCACCTTAGGAAACTTGGTGTAGATGCTATTGCTATGGATGCTAAGTGGGGTGGCAATTCGGTTGAGGTAAATAATGTAGATGGAGTGGAGATAGTTAGGGTTCCAGTGAGACCTTTGGCGCAGAATATCAAGAGGAATATTATCATGGAGCTCCAGTTTGGTAGGGCAGTGGGTAAATACCTGAGGAATGAGGAGGTTGACGTAGTGCATGCTAATACGGCATGGGCCGGGTTTGCACTGGTTATTAACCGCAATCAGCCACATAGGCTTGTGTACACGTGCCATAATCCACTGTGGCCCGAGGATAAGGTGCACCTGGGCGAGAGGGTTGTTAGGTTGGTGGAGGGCTTCACGATGAGGACTTCAAATGCGGTTGTAGCGCTCAATAAGACCATGTATAGGGCGATAGTTGAAAAGGCAGGTATTAATGGTGATAAGGTGGTGATCATTCCCAATGGCGTAGATGTTGATTACTTCAAACCCGGGTTAAGAAACAGCGAGCTCCTAAGCAAGTTTAGCTTGGAAGAGGGAGACTACATACTGTTCGTAGGCAGGGTCTCACCCGAAAAGGGAGTACATCTATTACTAAAGGCCTTTAGCCACATTGCCCAGGAGTCGGTTCACGTGAAGCTGGCCATTGTAGGGCCACTTACAGGCTCCTACTCAGCATCAGAAGCTTCACCATACGCCAGGGTAATTATTGAGTACGCTAAAAAGAGGATACCAGGTAGAGTAATTTTCACAGGCGCCGTAAATAGAGACGAATTAAGAGTACTATACTCCAACGCACACTTCCTCGTACTTCCGTCACTAGCTGAGGCATTTCCGATGGTACTACTTGAAGCAATGGCGTCTGGAATACCCCCAATAGGCTCCACGGCAGGTGGAATACCTGATGTAATAACTGATGGTGTAAATGGCCTATTGTTCAAGAAGGGGGATTGGAAAGACCTAGCAATGAGGATGCTTACGCTGATTAATGATGAAACCCTCAGAAATAAACTAGCCGCAAAAGCCAGGGAAACTGCAGTAGAGAAATATAGTTGGCAAGTTATAGCACTAAAAATAAAAATATTATATAAGTTATTAATTGATGTCTAAAGAGCAATTCAATGAAAAATACTTTAAGGAGCATGGTCATGGTTCATCATATTCTGAGGAGTATTGGAGAGGATCTTTACGAATACTCAAATGGTTTGAGCATAGGTTCAAAATCATTTCATATGAAATATCTAAAGCTAAAGTTGTTATAGATCTTGGTTGCGGGCTTGCTCATTCATCACGTGTTATTAGGGCGATGAACCCCCACGCTTTTATAATTGCGATTGATATTTCTGATGCTGCGTTAAGAAGAGCAAAAGAACTTTATGGAAATGATTATATGCTTCAATTTATTGTTGGTGATGCCTGTAACATTCCATTAAGGAGCAATCAAGTTGATGTTATAGTGAGTATAGAACTTTATGAACATCTAGAGAACCCACTTCGTATGTTAAGAGAAGTTTATAGAGTTCTTAGAGGTAAAGGAACAACATTAATAGTTACACCTAATGCAAGATCTCTTTCCGCAATTATACGCAAAGACAAATGGATAGAATTAAGGGATGATACACATGTCAGTCTAACAACACCCGAGCAATTAAGGAAAAATCTTATCAAAGTCGGATTTAACAATATAAATTGCTTTACTCATGGATTTCCTTTTCTAAATATCATCGGAAGAATATTAAACAAATTAATTAAGGCACCTCTAGGACTAGGTGCTGAAATAATATGCACTGCAGAAAAGTAACTAGCAAATTAAAAGAAAGTCCGCAATAGCAAAATTGGAAAAAGTGTGAAGATGGTTCTAAAAATAATGCATATAGTTCCTTTCTTTCATGGTGGAGTTGGCATAGTCGCTTTGAACTTAACTAAGGAATTTGTTAAAATGGGTCATGAGGTAATCATTGCAAGCCCTATCTCACTTCCACGTGAATTGAAGGATTATATCACTAGGTATTATGCTTTACGTAAGCCAGTTCTCCCAGATCCTTTCTATGCTATACAGTTCTATATGTATAATAATGAAGCCATTAAAGATATAGTAAGGCAAGAAAAGCCCGATGTCATACTTACTCACGGCCCTCTAGTGATTATAGCTAAGGCTCTGCACGAGGTTCCAATAGTTTCCGTGAACCACGGTACATACGCCAACGAGGTCAAGTGGATGTGGTATCACCCGGTATTTGGCATAGAAAGAATTAGGTATATCACTGGTATTTACACTAGTTATCGCTTCGATATGGCACTTTATAGATACATCACAAGACTAAGCAATGTACATCTATTGGCAGTATCTAAAAACACCAGGAAAGAGCTCATAAATGCTGGAACCCCTCCCAGCAAGGTTTACTCAGTGCTAAATGGCGTAGATAAAGAATTATTCAAGCCCATCAAGAGGGAAGATGCAAGGTCTCTAGTTGAGAGACTATTTAATATTAAACTGAGGGGTAAGGTTCTTCTGCACGTAAATCCTGGTCCTCGAAAGGGTACGCATATTCTGGTAAAGGCAGTTGCCATAGTTAAGAAGGCTTATGGAGATGACTTCACACTACTCATCGTCGGTAAGTTGGGACCTAAGTCCTATAGGGAATATGTAGAGGAACTAGTGAGAGGTCTAGGGCTTGTGGATAATGTTAAGGTGCTTGGGTACGTAGAAGATAAACTGTTGCCACTACTTTACAATGCAGCGGATATAACTGTTACGCCTTCATACTCTGAGGGGGCTCCTTTGGTAATACCAGAGTCCCTTGCCTGTGGAACGCCTGTAGTTGCGACTGATGTTGGTGGGAACCCGGAGTACTTGGCGCTGGCAGGTATCGATGATTTACTGGTGAGAATAAGGAATTATGATTTTTCCAGCGACTTAGCACGCAGAATATTATACGCACTGGAAAAATACGCAGCCCAGTACCAATTCAACGCAATACCATCATTCAACGAGATGGCAACTCAAATCTATTCACTCCTTAAAAAGCGGATAATAGGAGGATCATGATATGGGATCACCATGAAAATCTTAGTCGTAGCACCTAACTATAAACCAGGTAGTGGACCCTCAAATTCGTTATACTTCCTTAGGTACATTAATGGAAGTAAATTACTCTTCTACACTAATAGCATTTTGTCTAAGGATGAAGATGGAATAAGGGTTCTTAGGTTCCCTAACATGAACCACTATGTTACATCACGTGTTGTCAAGCATATTGTGGGCAAGTTTAGGCCGGACTACATCATATTGATATCACCGGAACTTATGATACACCTTAAGGAGAAGGAGCTAGAGAGGTCGGTGGTGATACCACAGGGAGTTCTTGAATCTGTAATTTTTAAATTTGAGCCATTAGTAGCCATTAGAACTTCATTCATATATCCAGAGATTTTGTATATCTCTAGGGGCATGACCCATGCTGCAATATCCATGTATATGTACAGGAGGATAAATGAAATATTTAGACCAAAGAAAGTGGTCTAATTTATAATCCCGTCAGGGAGATGTTCTTTAAGCTTGGAGATGAAAGAATTCAAGGAGGGCTAGTGGACTGTGATAGATGTAAGCTAAGGCTGCTTTATGATGGAGTTTTAAAGAGACTTAAGGGCGTGGATAAATTGATTATGTTCTTCCCCAGTGTGCTGAATACTGACGGCCCAGGGCCTGTCCGGCGCACATGACTCCGTTAGATGTAGGGGACCGGGTAGCTGAGTTCTGCCCAGCCTTCGGGGCGTGTGTGGGGGGCTTCCAGGTTTACTACGAGTGGGTAAGGCTCTTCAGCTCTATCTCTTATATCTTCTACGCAGGTGGCGAGTCCCCAAGAGGGTCCTCACATCTTGCTTAGGGCCTTTAAGTTGTTGAGGGAGCGGGGGATCGATGTTGGGCTTGTCATGACGGGGACCGCCGGGACTTGGGTCGAGGCGTTGGCGAGGCGGTACGGCGTGGGGCAGGGGGCGAGGTTTCTCGGGAGGCTGCCTGAGGGGGAGTACTTCCGGCTTATGGCCGGCGCAGGGGCGACGGCTTTGCCCAGCGTGTGGCCTGAGCCTCTGCCTACGGTGGCTGTCGAGTCCGTCAGCCTTGGGGTTCCCGTGGTGGGGTCTGGGCTCGGCGGCTTTCCGGAGGTCGTGGATAGGTATGGCGTCGTGGCGCCGCAGTTGCCGGAGAAAGTAGCCGAGGCTGTGGCGAAGGTCTTGGAGATGCGCTACGATAGGGAGGAGATGAGTAGGTACGCCCTTAAGAAGTTTGGCCGTGGTAATGTGGAGAGGTTTCTTTCTCTTGGCGTCGTTAGTGAAGTAGCTTTCTGAGTACTACCTGTGCCTGCTCGCCTTTGGCGTATTCTACTTGTTCTAGGGTTTTGTTGAATAGGATGTCTACCTTGTTGCCCAATATCCTTATTTTGTGGTAAAACAAATTGACTGGCGGGTTTCCCAATCCACATTTTTGGAAGCCTAGGTGAGTTACACCAAAGGTTTCAGCTATGGCTAAATCGGATCCTATGGTGTCTGTGGAGGGGTCTAATATCTTTGGTATGTCTGTGAGTGGAATGTAGGTTTTTTGTTTTTTCTTTTTCCACCCTTCTGGGTATTTGACGTATAGTGGTACTCTTATGTTTCCATCCTTTAGGGAGTAGATATGATACAGGCCGCCGTCGTTGCCGAGCAGTTCGCCGTGGTCTGCCGTGATTATTACCAGGGTGTTGTCTAGTTTGGTCTTCCTGGCGAGCGTCGCCACGATCTCTACGGCTCTGTCTGTGGCCCTCTTGGCGTGGGCTGGGTAGTTTCTCCAGAGCTTGGGAGCTTCGGGGTTTATCTTGCCGGTGGCTAGCCACTCCGCGATATAGCAGAAGAACTTCTTGAGGCGTGTAAGGCGCGTGTAGGGGTCATGCGCCTCCATTATGTTGATGAAGAGTAGATAGGGCTCCTGGAGGTTTAGGGCTTCTAGGAGCGATAGGACTGTTCTCGCCCCCTTTTCCATTACGGCTCTTTCGGAGAGGTATTTTGGGATCTTCTTCACGCGTCTGGTTATGTAGAGTTTTGCCGCTTTCTGTAGAAGTCTTAGGTTTTTGAGGTTGTTGAGCACGAATTTTATACGTCCTCCATATTCCCTTACTTCTCTATCTATTTCATACATGTCGTCTATATAGAGGATGTTTGTGAGGGGGTCTATGTGGAAGTTGTGGTCTGCGGCGAAGCCTGTATAGGGGGTTATCCAAGAGTTGGCCGATATGAGATATGTCGTGTAGCCCTCGTCTTTCTTTTTCGTTATTATGTTGTGGTCGGCGAGTTTTGCCATGCGGATGCGTGAGAGTTCTGCGAGCTTTGCGACGTAGATCTCCCTTTTTTCGTGTACGGATATCTCCTTCTTTTCATGTATTCCGTGCTCTGAGGGGTATAGGCCGGTGAGCATAGAAACATGGGAGGGCAGTGTCCAGGGGGCTGGGGCTGTGGCGTTTTGGTATTTGACGAAGCCGTAATCAAGCAGCCTGTCTAGGCCTTGGGCGTGGTCTTCGCGGAGGGTGTCGAGGACGATGAGGACGACGTTGGGCTTACGCATATCCGAGGTCGCGTAGGCGGCGTA
>Ga0081534_100482_pt1 | contig 12774 bp, 12 predicted proteins | sample MonGeyMetagenome_FD_71019 | JGI IMG/M metagenome (GOLD analysis project Ga0081534, IMG submission 71019) | Hypoxic/sulfidic aquatic microbial communities from Monarch Geyser, Yellowstone National Park, USA - MG (SPAdes) v1 (version 2) | ecosystem: Environmental > Aquatic > Thermal springs > Hot...
CTTAACTTGAAGTACCCATCCTCAAAAACCCTAACCCACTCATCATCTACCTTATGGTAGTCCCTGTACCTAACGTGCATGGTTAAAGACCAGTGCTAACCCCCTAATAAAGGTTGAATAGGATTAGTGCAACCACCTCAAGGGCAGTCCCCCAACCAGGTTTAACCGGAGTCAACCCAACCATTAGGGTAATGTTTTTATTTGGTTTTGTTTTGTGGTTTTGTGGGTCGTGGTGTTGTTGTTAGGGGGTTTGGGAGGGGGAGTTTGAGGTGTGTTAGGTGTGGTACTCATGAGGCCGTGATAAGGAAATACGGACTAATGCTATGCAGAAGATGCTTCAGAGAAGTAGCACCACAACTAGGATTCAAAAAATACTACTAAATGGTTAAGACAAGGGGCACTACGATTGGAACCACCACGGTGAGCAGTAGGCCATTTGATATTGAGGCCACTGAGTAATCCCTACCCAACACCGACACGTAGACGGGCAGGGTATCATCCATCGTGGTAGCCCCACCCACGCTTATCAATGCCTCAGGGCTACCTGGCATGAAGGGTACCACCACGTACGTCAACTGTTCCCTAAGGAAGTTGGTTAGGAAGGCGAGGAGCCCGTAGTATGGCCCAGCGTAAAGGGCAACTGTGGGGCCTGTGAAGGTGTACCAACCCATGCCAAGGGCCACCGCCAATGATACATTCAACCCAACACCCAGTAACTGTGAAAGCGCCAACCCGGTTAATGAGCTGCCGATTAGGGCCGCTAAACTTGCCATTAACCCAACCCTCCCACCGGCTGCAATTGACCTGAGGGTAATCACCCTACCCGTTGATAAGCCAACCACGGAGGCAAGTACCATTAACTCCGGTTCAACGGCATTGCTGACTATGGGTATGCGTGTAAATGCCCCCACTACCCAACCAACCACGAGGGTTAGTATGAATACCAACGGCGCCCTACCCCTAGCCACAGCCCTACCCCGACCCCACCCCCTGCTGATTAACATGCCCACGGCGTAGGTCACCAGCACTATGGCTATGGAGTAAGCCAGGGAGTAGGCCACAAGTCTGGTGACCTTGCTTAGGCTCGTTAATTCACCGCCACCCCACATGCTTATGGTGAATATCAGGGCTAGTACAGTGGGCATAAGTAGCTTATGACCCCCTCCCGCCTTGAGTGGCGGGTTTTCACCCTGGGGGTCTCGGCAGTTACCCCGCCTATTGCGGGGTTAATTGAATAACCCAGTGGGGCTAGGTTTTATAAACCTATCGCTGAAACCCCACGTAGTGAGATGACCCGCCTAAAGGGTGAGGTTTGTCGTTTGTTCTATCAGCAGCCTTACCAACACTAGGCGGCAGTATCCTTCCGGCTATCATCGCCAGGGCGAAGACTATTATGAATAGGAAACCGGCAATGTACATCCAACCACCCAGTAGTCAAAGCAATAGGCTACATTCAACCGGTTAGGCATGCACAGTACCGTTAGGGTGCATGTGTACTCCATTAAGTGGGTGGACACCCCTAGGGTTTTACTTAATTACCCTTCGTTGGTAAATTGTCTGCTTGGTTAGGATTCATCAACTATCAGCCCGAATCCCCTCACCACGTTAACTAAACCGTAGTCTAAGTCTTTAATAAGGATTTGTTAATTCATTATATCATAAATGAAAGTCTTGTATGGTCAGTCACTATTCTATGCTTTACTCAACATTTATTATTACAGATGTAAAATAGTAGAACCTAATATACGACAACTCGTTAAACCAGTCAATTACCTCAGCGGGCACGCAAAAGTATTTAACTTCTCCACTAGGCATGATTCTAAGTGGTGAAGGAATGTTTAGGTATGTATTTGGGCCTGTGCCATCACGTAGACTCGGACGTTCACTAGGAGTTAATGTTGTTCCACTTAAGTATTGCAACTTCAATTGCGTATACTGCCAACTTGGTAGAACTAGGCATCTAATTAACGATCTAAGGATGTTTTATGATCCTGAGGAGATAATTAGGGAAATGAAAGTTGCCACCAGAATCAGAGACTACGACTACTTAACATTTATCGGTGATGGAGAACCCACACTATATGCTGGCCTTGGAAAACTGATAAGGTGGGCCAGGGAGAATCAGGAAAAACCCTTAGCAATACTAACGAATGGTGCTAAGTTTATTGATGAAACGGTTAGGAATTGGCTTAGCGAACTAGATGTTGTTAAGGTTAGTACTGATGCTTGTGATGAAAGAACGTTTAGGGTAATTAATAGACCTCATAGAGATGTAAAATTTGAAGCATTCATCGATGGAATTGAAAAATTTAGAGAAGTGTTCCATGGTCAAATATGGAGTGAAGTTATGCTTGTGCACGGTATAAACGATACTGAGAACTGCGCTGATGGGATAGGTAAGGTACTAAGCATGTACAAACCTGATAGGGTATATTTAATGGTGCCTACACGCCCACCTGCGGAACCATGGGTAAAACCACCAGTCTCAGAGATATTGATTAAGTTCGCGAGTATTATTTCTAAGTATATAAACAAGGATAGAGTATTCATAATTAATTACATTGAGAGGGGAGAATTTTATGTAGATAAACATGATCCTTTAAACAGTCTATTAAATATACTCAAGGTGCAGCCCATGACTATTGATCAGATATTGAATATTATTAAAAGTAATAATTTAGAACCATATATTATAGATGAAGTAAGGAAATTCACTAAGGAAGTTGAGTTCAATAACATTAAATACCTTGTTTATTCAGGCAATGAGTAAACCATATGAAGCATCATATAGTGATAAGGATGACAAGCCTCACCCTTTAGGGTAGGGATCATATAGTTAGTGCAACCCATGTAGTAGGGATAATTAATCTCGGCTTAAGGTATCTTACTTAGATGATTCTTAGACGAATGAGAAGATGCAGTAACCTAAAACAGTGCCTATCGAATATATGCTACAGATATGATTAAGGTGCTTTCTCTCTCATTTTAACCTCCTTTTCATGTCTGATATTTCCAACAATGCTCATAATTACCATTACCAAAGAACGTGTAAAGCAGAAACATGGAGACCCATCATGAATTGACGTCAGCATTATTTTCACTAATTCTCGCTGGTCACCTGGCTTCTAGTGAATTTCAATCTTCTACCTATCCCTCTCCTACTATTACTTCTTAACCGTGGCAACACTACCACGGGTCCAAATTGACATAAAAACCCGAGAGAGCTTGAACAAGACAATAATCGTAATTGATGATGAGGCTTGGGTGGGTGATGAAAAATGCATGAACAGGACCAACCCTGAAGAGGCAATGAAACTCATTGAGTAGGTGCTATAGCATTTCTTTGAAGACCCATGGAGAGGTGAGTAAAAGTTTTCACAACTATACATCAGTTTTATAAAGCAATTTCTCCACTAAAGGGTGGTGTGAGTAGGCTTGCCCAATTAGCCTTCGTAATTAAGGATTTGGGTATTAGGGCCGGTGAGGTCCTTAGTGATGGTGATGATGGCATTGAGGCTAGGGTTAGGATTCAAAAGGTTGTTTACTTTCTTAAGCGGTTAGGCTTTGATCTTGGTTATGAATTTGACCTCTATTACCATGGACCGTACTCGTCTGCCCTCGCCGATGATTACTACTTACTGGCGGAGCGTGGTGATGAGGAGATAAATGGATTAGCAACCCTTTGTGAAGGGGGTAAGGTTTGTAATGGCGAAATGGGTAGGCTCATTAATGAGCTCAATAAGTGGGACACGACAGCACTTGAAGTCGCGGCAACACTTGCTGACCTACTCGAAAGCCCTGACTTCAAGGGAGACCTAAATGGAGCAATTGAACATGTGAAGTTCTTGAAGCCTTGGATAGAGGATGGTGATGTCGAGGATGCGTTAAGACTACTTAGAAGCTTAGGCATACTTAAAGCCTAGGTGTTTTGCGTGAATTGTATTCATGTGGATACAAACATATTACTAAACCCAAGGATCTTACGCGGTTTATTACAGAGGTGCCGTAATAGTGGGTACGTGATTAAAATATCTCCATTCACATTGACAGAATTCATTAGTAAATACGGAGAACACGTAAGACAGCCAAGGCAAGCATTATACATGCCCAATGATCCACTCAATATACTTCTCAATGGTATAGCTGAGGGTTTGATAGACATATTCGTGATTAAAGATGAGAAACTGGGTGATTTCATAAGTTACATTAATGAATTAAGAAGTGAAGTTGCATGGCTTCATTCAATGGACATATTAATATTGGCATCAGCGTTAATTGATGAGGAGTGTAATGGGCTCATAACCCTCGACTCTAGAATGATTAAGTCTAGAAAAATCGGGAAGATACTCCATAAGGCTAAAAAGCACTTATATGATGAGGAATTAAAAAGATTAAACACTTAAAAATACATAGGAATGAGTCATTGACCAATCCTTAAATCCAGTTAATACATTAGTTCCGTTGCTTACTTAGAGCTTTTTCAGCACGCCAATCCTCATTGATTAGATAGGGAGTATGGGGCAGATTAATCAATAACCATATTTAATGTTGACACAAAGACTAGGTGATAACTATACTAATAATATTTTTAATACCTCATTTTAAGGTCTTGAAGAACATGTATGCACCTAATTATCATAATATGATGTTAATTATACATCATTAATTCTATATTCTCTCCCTAATCCTTATATTCTCTATTATTCTCTATATTCTCTTTTCTCATTCCTAAAGGCAATGGCAAAAATTGATAATACATATAAGGCGAAATGAACATACAAGCTAAAGTAGTAACAACTAATTACAAACTTATGTAAAAATTCAAATCTTTGACGTGGGAAATTAAGATGGGGCACTTAAAGTATGCTTTAGGGTTTGTCTCTAAATTGTGTAAATGTCTTCACTTAATTTAAGATACCTTGTGTTTAATATGATTTAGTGCATTTAGTGTGATGTGGGTGGTGTTGGTATGTTTGGTGTTGTTGGTTTGAATGTTATTGTTATGTTCATGGTTACGGATGTGAATTGACCTGATAGGATATTGCTTATGACTAGGTAGTAGCCGTCATTAGCCAACTGGGCTGTGTTTAACATTACCGTTGTGTTGAAGCTTGTTGAGTTACCACCATAGTAGTAGGCTGGGCCTGTGAAATTAACCGCCTGCTGTGCATTTAAATTCTTAAAGTAGTTGAATTGGTCCGGCGTAAATATGAATAATTTAACTTGGCTTGATGCCTGTACGTTAATGTTCAACTCCACGTATGTGCCATTGGTGATGGTAGCCAGGTTATATTGGATTGGTAGGTAGATGTACTCATTGGGACCCATGAGTAATGGCAGAGAGAGAAGTGATGAGTTAGTTGAGCTTACGGTGAACGTGATAGGTCCACTACACCAATTGCTCAATTCCAGGACTAACCACGTCATGTTTTCAAGCTTCACAGAGCATCCCTGGGATTGGAAGTATTGGGGTATGTTTATGTTTGGACCAGGTATCTCGGTGACTGGGCAGTAACCCTCTATTACATAAGTTGGGGCATAACCAATGTAGTAGCCGTAGTAGGCGAAGTCACCATCCATGAGCCCACCCCAGTGTAGGGGTGCATTACTAATCATGTACTGCACGAAACCACTTGGGGTGTATCCGCTTGGGAACAATACCTCCTCACCCACGGATAAGAAGCCCTGATACTGATCAAGATACTCGTAGAAGTCTTCATTAAACCCATAGTGGCTTATTGAAGGGTTCTGGGACATAGCCTCAAACCTAATGTAGGCGAAGTTACTCAACCATGGACAATACTGGAGTGGTGACGCGTTCCTAGAACTCAGTATTGGAAGTGGTGGAAGTTGTATTAAACCCTTAGAAGTTTCATTCTTACTGGAAACCCTATACTGGTTAACAATGCTTATAAATTGGGAGACCCACGAGGAATCAATACCACCTTGCTCTGACCCAGAACCCTGAACCTGACTTTGCATTTCAGAGATAGTGCTGGTGGTATTTATTGAATGAGCCTGTGGCGTTACGTTATTGAGCTTTAGGGTATGGATAATTGCGAATGCGACGAGCATAGTGAACACCATCATAACTATGATACCTATAATCTTGCCGCGTGATCTATGGGTTTGTAGCTTAACTGGCTCGGTGTAATACTTGGGCGTAGGCGTTTCTGGTTCAGGTGTTGGCTCAGGTATTAGGATTGGCCCCGGTGTCTCTTCGCTCTCCCTGTCTTTGCTTATTTGAATTACATTTGGGAATATTTTCATTAGAATGTCCTTAACCTCGCTGCTTAGTCCGTGTAGGTATGCTTTGCGTATTGAGTACCTGTCTATGCCCAGGTCCTCAAGCTCAGTGATCATTAGCTTGGTTATGTTGTCCTCAAGGTCTCTGCAACCCCTCTCCCCACCTTCCCTTAGCATTGTGCCTATTATTGACCCAACCCTACTCACGATTTGCCAGTCCTCAAAACCTGATTTACCAATCCTCCTGAACTCCCTCTTAAACTCCTCAAGTTCAAAACAACCCTCAGGGAAGCAACTCTTAAACTCACCACACGACCACTTAACACCAGTATTACCCCAAATGGCTCTACACATTGAGTAACACCTATTAAGCTCAGGGGCATTATCACCATAATACCTAACACAATCCCTCATACAATCAGCAAGCTCATCGGTAAACTGCCCCTCCGCAACCTCACCCTTAGCCTCACTCTTGGCTTCACCTACAGTTGATGCCAGCTTAGTGGGCCTAGTGGTCATATTCCTGTAATACTCTTCGCAATACCTAGATAAATCATCAACATTCCCCACTAATCTAGCGCAGTAATCCTTAAACCTAACCATAGTCTCATAATCATTAATGCTCATTAACCTGCCTTGAACCATTGCATCAATTATTCTACCAAACTGGTCAATGCAATCCCTGTAACACCCAGCCCTGGCTGGAGAACCAGCCCTATTGTAATCCTCACACTTATGCAAACAATCAATCAACCAAACATGGTAAGCCATAGTAAACCACCTTAACAGTCACAATCCGTATAATCAACATAACTGCAATACAAGGAAACACAACCATAATGTAATTTGCACCCAAGGGTGCTTATAAGCATTATACTGCTTAGGAATTTAAACCAAAACCATTTAATCACTATAATTTACACACCAGTTGCCATTCAGGCCACGGTTAATCGGTTAACAGCCAGCAGTTAAGAGGTATACGTGAGACACCTCTCTTTAGTTATACCTAGAACTAGTAAGGATACTTTGTTTAAGTATTATTGATGTGCTTTCGAAATATTTAAAAGTTAAGCAAAGAGTGACGGACATGAGCAGTCAGCCTAGCCCTAGTAGTGAGCTTTTGAATTATATAAGGATGGCTAGGCGTGGCGTATTAATTATGCTCTATATTATCCCTGTTAATATCTTACTGCTTCTAATTTTCATTACCTTAGTAGCTCTTACAGAAAATCCGTTACTATCGTTATTATATTATCTCCTTGATGCAATAATAGTACTATTCATGGTTATTTACGGTGCACATCTGCAGCAGAGAGGTATTAGGGGTATTGGATGGTCTTACAATAACTCCACGTTGATTAAGGATACTGGGTCGTTATTTTGGTACTGGGTCATTTACGCAGTGATACCGTTATTTGGGTTAATATTCCTTGGGTTTAAAATGGCTGATATAGCTGAGGACCTCTATAACATGTTCAACATTAAGGAGTTTAATACGGCAATATCTAGGTGGGAATGGTCAGCATACTTAGCAATAGTGTTTGGTATAGGTTACATTATCGCAGTATTCGCAATGTACAATACGTATAAGGGCCTTGACAAGGCACTGAAATCGGTAACGCTGCAATAATTAACTAATTCCATTACCTTACGTGCTTTTAAACCCTAAGGCACATGTTAAACATGGCTCAACCTCAACAACCTCAGGAGGATCCACTGGCTTTATTTAAAGAGCAGTTGAGGAAGTTGGTGGAAGGGGCTAAGCCTATTCAGTGTCCTACTGGTGTGGTGTTCACTGTCTATGGTTCATTCTTCACTGCGCACTACCAATGTGATGAACTTGCTGATTTCATTGCCAGTGGTCTTCATCCGTCTACACGGGTGTCTATGCACATTGCCTGGAGGCTTTCATTAGGCATCCTCAGGCGTAGGCATGGGGAGGGTGCATTCACCCTAATCCCACCTGGCTTACTTTATGCACTTAATGAGAAGGGTGATGAAGCATCCTTTACCCTTGGCTTCGGTAGGCCGTTTAGCAGCGGCTTCACGCAATTCTTCACAGCATTCCCCCTCGTATTTGCCTTGCATGGGATTGAGAGGGATTGGTTCTACACCATTAACATGAAGGACATCTACACTTTTTACATCACCTTGAACATTAATGATAATGAGGACGTGTACTACTTCACATTCGGCTTAACCGATGACTTGAGGGATGAATCTAAAGCACCCTTGGCAAGTCTATTCCGTAAAGATAAAATTACTTCATACACTGGCTTAACCGAAACCAGGTTCATGAGTACTGACTTCGGCTTAAACCCAATTCACATTGAGCAGGAGATTACAGTCATATCACACTTCATAGCTGAGGCAATCTCCCACGGCAGGTTTTCATCATGGGTGCATAAGGACACATGCACAGGCAGAACACGCATTCAAGTCTACACCCCACTACAGGTTAAATAACAGACAACACAAATAACCCTAATAATAATGTACAATCAGATACTTCAAAATTTATTTAATTTCAGAACTTTCCTCTACATTTCACCACACCTTTGCAGTATCCTTAGTCATTATACGAAGCATTAGCCTATTAGGGGCAGGGACATTAAGCAGTGCGTTAATTAGCCGTTACCTTACGTCGCATAGAGTAATGATAACCTAACATATGATGGATTGTTAAGCAGCATTAAGTGGCTCAATAATTCTAAGGTGTATATAAGGTAATGGCTTAGTGAATTACTTGAGTTATTATGTGTAGGGTCTTTGTTACCTTAAATTAGATTTTAAACCCTGGTTCACTACTTCATGTTTTATACTCATTAACAGATTGGAAAAAAGAATCTTTTCTGGTAGCCGGGCCCGGATTCGAACCGGGGTCAGTGGGTCCAAAGCCCACATTAGTAGGCGTGTTTATAGTCAAGGCGGTATGCATATAAACCCCAGTTTGCTTAACCTAGTTGATTAGCATGCTTGCTAAACGTGCATGGGGTGATATGAATGGACTCTGACTTGGTTAGGGTTGAGGCGGTTCCTCAGGATGTTAGGCGTAGGGTGTTTGAGTATGTGACTGGGGTTAAGGGTGTTAGGCCTAGTGACCTTGGTTACGATAAGACTTACATGTACAGGGTTAGGCGTGGTTTAATGCCGATTAGCGATGAATTGTTTAGGGCGTTGCTCAAGTTCATTGATGTTGATGAGTACGCTAGGCTGGTTGGCTCAGCACCACCGCTGGTTGAAGCCACGCCTGATGACATTATTCGTGTTGTTAAGAAGGCTCTGGTTGACAAGTCCTTTAGGAACCTGCTATTCGATATGCTTAGGCAGGCGTTTGGTGACGAATTCCGTGAATACAAGGCATCTTGGACGGTGACCGAGCGTGACATTGAGGAGTTTGTGAGGGCTAAGAGGCTTAAGGGTCTTAGGGAGAAGACTATTCAGGCGGAAGTCCACTACATTAGGCAGGCGCTTAGTGAGTTGAATTGGACGCTCACGCCTGAGGGTATTCGTGAGTACCTTGCTGAGCTCAAGGAGGATGGCGAGGATTATGTGCTTAAGCACACTGCCTACAGCCTTAAGAGCCTACTGAAGGCCGTGCTTAGGCCCAAGGACCCTGCGTTATTCAGCCTACTCTACAATAGCTTCACGGTTACCAAGCCGAGGAACCACGGTAGGGTTAAGCTGCCTACACTCGAGCAGTTGCGCCAAATCTGGGCCAAGCTACCAAGCGTTGAGGCCAGATTCTACTTCACGCTCCTAGCTGAGGCTGGGCTTAGGCCTGGTGAACCATTCCTAGTTAGCATCGATGACCTAGACCTTGAGCATGGGATGCTCTACATCGGCAAGGTCACAGAGACCAAAAGAGCCTTCATCGCCTTCCTGAGACCTGAGGTCGTGAATTGGGTTAAGGAGAACTACCTACCGGTGAGGGAATCCTTCATAAGCATGTTCACAGAGAGGGTTAGTAGGGACTACCTTGAAGTAGGCGTCAATGCCGAGGCTTGGGCAAGGAGATTAATTCCCTTCGACCAATCCAGGCTTAGAAGGGAGATTAAGGAAACAGCCAAACAGGTGCTTAACCGTGACTTCGAGCTCTATGAGCTCAGGAAATTCTACGCCACATGGATGATTTCACAGGGCGTGCCTGAGTCAATAGTGAACACGCTTCAGGGCAGGGCACCACCAAGCGAATTCAGGATACTAGTTGAGCACTACTGGTCCCCTAGGCACGAGGAGTTGAGGAACTGGTACTTGAAGCATGCTCCAAGGGTTTGTTGTTGAGGTTAAGTGCTTATTTAAGGTTCACGGTTGCGCATAATTTAAAAGTAAGCCATTGCCCACTGCCTAAGTGAATGAGGATGTTGACGAAGGCTAAGTTAGCTTTAGCTAGCCGCCATCTATTTGACAACTGGCTCACACTACTGGTTAGGTACGCCTTAACAATGCTTGGCTTCAACACCAGACTCATGGCTAAAATCGGTGACTGTGCCTTTGAGTTAAGCCCCGTGGACTTTAAGGATATTGTTAAGAGGTTTTCAGGCGGTTTCATTAAATCCATTGAGTGTGTTAATGGTAGGTTACTTGTGAATGGGGTTGAGGTTGATAGTATTAGTGGCATGCTTCATAATGTAGAGACTTGGGCTAGGGTTCTCGGCTGGTCTTACGACACGGTTAATGGATTTTGGTATAAGGGTAATGCTAAGTTTAAGCATGTACACGTGTCAACCATTGGGATTTTCTACTACGAGGAGTACAAGCCGTTAAATATTAATGGCAGAATTGTTATTGATGTTGGCGCCTTTGTTGGTGACTCAGCCGTTTACTTCGCCCTGAGAGGTGCTGGAAGAGTTATTGCAGTTGAGCCTCACCCTGGTGCCTTTGCTGAAATGCTTGGTAACATTAAGTTAAACAACATGGAGAACGTGATTATCCCAGTCAATGCAGGCTTAGCAAGCAAACCAGGAAAAATATGCATTGAGAATGTTAGTGTGGGTGGTACAGGCAAAACATACCATAAGCCAGGTGACTGCCCTAATGCTGTTCCTGCTGTTACACTTGGTGAGTTGATAGACAGGTTCAGTGTTAATCCCAGTGATGCTGTGCTTAAGATGGATTGTGAGGGTTGCGAGTTTGATGTTATTCTTAATGATTATGACCACGTTAGGTTGTTCAGGGAGTTGGTCTTCGAGTACCATCCAAGGTTTGTCAATAAGTCATTGGATGATTTGCTGAATGTGCTGGGCAGGGACTACAAATGCGATATACGTGGTAATGAAGACCTCGGAATAATGCACTGCATTAAGAAATAATTAGCATTCATTGCGTTTCTGGTTACTTTAACAGAGTCTCCAAAAGCCATGATTCGTCTTGTGTACCACGTGTTGTGATGTTTTGGAGTACCCACTGAGTGCCCTCACTGAGACTACTCATTTGCTGAGTGGGCACCAGCCAGTGCTTTCGCCTCATTTCCACAACCTCTATTCTCCAGTGGGGCTCGTTTTCATACAGCTTCTTCCTGGCTCGCCCTGCTTATAGGAGGACTCAGCACTATCCCAGATATCAAAGGCAATCGCAACATCCTTACCTGGGTACGGTCTCACCAACCTACCAATCCTCTGAAGCGTCCTGGTCTCGCTCTTACCACTCAACGCCACAATTAGAGACCTAAGGGGTGGTGGGTGTAAACCCTCATCAGCCAGCTGAGTTCTTCGACGTCGTAGTGTCTACGAGACTGTCAAGCATGTTCGCGATTGGAGGTTCGTTATTAATAACATGAAAGTTATGCTTAAGCGCGTGGTTTCATCTACACAACTACGCGATCTAGGGACTCCCCATACCACTCATACCTACATGATTACTGGCGTTATGAGCCCCAGCGATATGGTTAGTATATTAAGGGATTATTGCCCTAACGCCACCAGCTAAACCTGTTCCGTATATTGCAAAAGCATTTTTCGCAGAATTTTCACAGGTATATGGCTTTTTAAAGTAAACCATTAGTAAGGACGAGAATATGATATGGTACGAGTTAATCAAAACATTCAAGGATGCGATCAGTGAAGGCATTATATTGAATATAAGCTTTAACTTGGCGGGGAAACCCTTAGTAAAGACACCAGTGATGTGATTAAAAGCTTTGCACTAGGAGGATTCAAAGCAATATACCTACAAGGATGGCTAATACAAAATAATTCTCACAACTTTTATAGATACTCAATACTGCGAGGAAGAAACTTAGTAATTAGGTCTACTTAAGCACGAGGAACTTAGGCAATATTGGAAAGGTTAAGGTGTTAAGTTGTGGTTAATTCCTAGTTAAGCCCAAGGATACTGGGTATTCTCGCACCCAGGGTACCTGGTTCCCTGAGGCCCAGGTTCCAAGGTGCACTGAGACCCGGGGTGCTTGGTTAATCGGTGAACCAGGTAACCCTAATTAGCCTTTGACTGTTTTTCAATTTGTGGGTAGGAGGGTGTTGAAGGTTAGGGTTGGGGAGGAGCTTTGGAGGGCTCTTCACATTGAGTCGC
>Ga0081534_100486_pt1 | contig 12731 bp, 12 predicted proteins | sample MonGeyMetagenome_FD_71019 | JGI IMG/M metagenome (GOLD analysis project Ga0081534, IMG submission 71019) | Hypoxic/sulfidic aquatic microbial communities from Monarch Geyser, Yellowstone National Park, USA - MG (SPAdes) v1 (version 2) | ecosystem: Environmental > Aquatic > Thermal springs > Hot...
CCTATCCCTAACCTCCCTGGGTATCGTAAACTGCCTCGACATAGCCCGCCTATTCCTCAACAACCTAACACCCCTAATCTCTATAACCTTACCCCCATGCTTAATAATTATATCTGCATACAGCGCATCCTCAATACCAAGCAACCTAATTAATCCCGAGGGAAGAAGCACTTGGTTGTTTATGTAAACACGTGTTCTATATGGAAGACCCTCAACATTTATTTCCCTACCCATTGTCAAGTTCATGATAGCCACAGACCATTATTAAAAAGTACCATCAATTTACCTAAAATAACAAAGAAAATCTCGTAGCATAACTAAAAATTCACTTAACCAATTGGCTACATGACAAGAAGTGCGCGAAAAGGGATATCACGAACAGCACTGGGATACTGCATGAAGAAGTATGGAAACATGGTTAAGTGAGCGGTAGAACCGACCTCCCTCCCGCTTTTGGGGTTAGGTTTTCCTGGGATCTTGGGTGTTGCTGCCTTACCTGGCTATGAAGCGTTTCACCCAAGGTTTGTACATGACAGAAATGGAACAAGCCTCGCCTCTTTTTGTCGTGGGTGTTTTTCCTGCCTTTGTTGTTGTGTAGGGCTGTTGCTGTTGAGCTTGAGGTCACTAAGGAGCTCAATAGTTTGCTTTACTCCGTTGAGTCTGCGTATCTCAACATCGTTCGTGAGGTTGCCATGTACGCCGTTGCGAACAATGTTACGAGTGCAACCCAGCTTCAAAGTCTGCTTTATCGCAAGTATAGGCTGGAGTACCAAGACTTGAACTCACAATTGGTTATTCAGGCGATTAGGCAAGCGGCGCAAATCGCCAAGTCATTCGTTGAGAGGAGGAGGAAGGGCTTAGTGCATAAGTCCTACCCCGAGATTAAGACCGTATCCATTAGGTTCACCGAGTTCACATGGAATTATGAGGAGTTCGTTAAATCAGTAGCCCCAGTCAGGCTTGAGCTATCCTTACCCAGTGGTCGAACTGAGGTTTGGCTTAGACCACACAAGCACTTCTGGCAATACTGGTGGAGGGTTTTGAGTGGTGAAGCCGAGCTCGCATCTACGCTGTTGATTAAGCGTAGGACTAACAAGTGGTATGCGGTTTTTATCTTTGAGATCAAGCCTAGGGTGGAGAAGCCAAATTCAATCATTTCCTTCGACATCAACGAGAACACCGTTGCTGTGAGTAGGATTGATATAATTGCAACAATTGATAAGATCGCAGATTGGAATAGGCGGTACCTAATGCCTGAGCTCTACTCGATTAGGACAGACTTCGGTAGGCTAGCCAGGAGGTATGAGGCAATTAGGAACACAATTATCGAGAGGTTAAAACCACACTTCACATTACCAAGTGGCAAATTCTTGAATGTCACGAACACCAGGGAGTTTAGGAAGCGTGTTAAGAGATTGAGAGAAGGGGGTAGGAAGGTTGGTAGGGTTAGGCAAATCGCCAACGAACTAACAAAAACACCAGCAATAATCATAACTGAGGATCTCGGTGAAAGACCTCAGGATGAGATGATTAGTGATCTTGAGAGTAGAGGGCTAAGGCATAGGATTAAGCAAACACCATTCAAGGCTTTGGAAAGAGTTGTCGAAGACAAAGCTTTGGAGCGCGGCTCCAAAATATTCTACGTATCGGCATACCGCAATAGTAGGGTATGCCCGATACACTTCGTGAGGTTGGAGAGGACTGATGATTGGCACACATTGCAATGCCCACTTGGTCACCTCGTGGATAGGGATTATGCATCTGTGGTGAACATGGCTTGGAAAACAACACCAGAAGCATGGGTCAAAGGCGTGTGGTGGAACATGAAGCGAGAAATGGGTTGGAGAAAGCACGAAGACAAATCAAACCCAATAATACCACACCCTATCATGCAGTACATACATGCAATGCTAAAGACTTTCACGGCCAGCCTAGAGAAAAGCCCCGCGGTGCTGGCCCGGGGCAACCCCATGAACCCAGCCGGAGGAGCCAATGAAGGCTGGGCGAGGAAACCTCCCACACCCTTTCAAGGCAGGGGAGGAGGTCAGAACATCGAATCCCCAATTACGTAGTGTATCGTTGACGTAGCTCATAATGTGGTCAATGAACCTATACATTGAGGAGTAAACAAGAACCACCCTCCTATCAATAGGTGTTTTTAGTGTGAACTCCCTATAGAGATTTATTGCCTCATTTACTGCATCGCCTTCAATAACGGCTCCATGGGATGGTAATATCATGCTTATTTTATTACCTACCGCATTTAGTATTTTATCGAGATTCTTAATAACATTATCCCTGTAGAAACCTATTATATTTACGAAATACTTCCTCATCGATGCTGCATAATCACTTGGCATGTGGTCAAGAGCTACGGATTTTGGTATTGTATATGCACCAAATACATCGCAGGTTAGTAACGCGTTTATTTGCGTAACGTAGGAAACAATGGTCTCAGGCCAATGTAGCCATGGCACATGGATGAATTTTAACTCATAACTGCCCATGGTTAATACTTCACCGTCCTTAACAGCCTTAAACCTTGGTACAACTCCGTAAAAGCTACTTATCATTCTATTAACCATTGGATGCCCGATGAACGTTATATTTCGATTTCTCTCGTACAATGCCTTGATTGATCCGCTATGATCAGGTTCCATGTGGTGAATAACTACATAGTTTAAATCACGAATATCAATTATTGAACTTAAGGCATCAAGAAACCTAGTCTCTAAACCTCTTTTCCACGTATCAAAAAGCACAGTTGCATTATCGCTCAACAATAAATACGAATTATAGGTTACTCCCTCGGGTATTTCCCATAAAGCCTCAAAATACTTGGTAAATAAATCGTTGTACCTGAGAATAAAAAGATCCCTACTTACCCTAGTAACAATAACATTAGAGTCACTCCCAGATGTCATTGCGTTAAAGGTACAGCAATTTATTAAACAGGTTGCACTATTAATCATCTAAAATAAATACTTTGTCTACTTAACTATTGAATAGTAATCAATATTAAATACTACATTTATAATAAAATGAATACTTAAATATAATAAAGAATATCGAGGATTATCGTTGGGTGCATTCCTTAAGTTACTTGTAATTTATTGAATGATGATGCTTGATTCTTAACGTTTGCTTTCAATATTTATGCCGTAAGCACGATCATGATTATTATACATAATGCATTAGAGATTGCTTAATATTTAGATTTATTATGATCAATAGCAATAGTTTATTGAACAAAATAATTGATGATTTAAGAGAAGTATTTTTAAGGAGGGAAAGTATGGGTTAGATGACGTATGCCAGTTACGGTATTCGTAAATTACGTATTAGCCTTTGCGTTGTCGTTTTTGGTGTCTGGGAATAATTTGTCGGCTAATGCGGGTGCTGCTGTGGGTTCTAGGTCCATTGACTATAAGTACGCCTTATTGATTGCTGTGCTTGGTTATGTGCTTGGTTTGTGGTTGCAGGGTATGTACATGAGGGCTAATGTTGTTCGTGGTGAGGTTGCCATGGTTGCCATGATAGTTACGGTAACAATATTCGTGATTGGCGAGAGTATGAGGGTACCAATATCGTTAACGGGTTCATTATACGCAAGTCTGGTTGGCGCATCATTAGCGCTAAATCATTTATTAGGTAATGCCCCTCTCGTACTTGGTTATTGGTTGTCCTTACCAATAATAGTAATGTTGCTCTCATACTTTCTATATAGGTCGTTGGGTGTTTTTTCTAGACTCTCGTTTAGGTATATCGGTATTTACAGGATTTTGTCTATAATCACTGTTTTTCTATTGTCATTTTCATTTGGTGCAAATAACCTTGGGCTATTGTGGGCACTACTCAACTTTAGTTATAGGGGTTTCATTATAATAACCCTAAGCTCCATACTAGGCGCCTTGTTGATTGGTTGGAGGACACTGTATAGGTTAAGTACGGGGTTATTTACGTTGGGTCCTCTGACGGGGTTCACAATACAGCTGTTTTCATTTATTGCGATGGAGGTTGGGACGTTTTACTCGGTACCGATGCCTATCACCGTTGTAACATCCTTCGGCTTGGTTGGTGTTGGCGCGGCACATAAATTCAGGTTAATAAACCTGAGGTATTTCGGTGAATTACTCATTGGCTTTATTGCATCAATAATAATAGGTCTTGTGTTCGGTTACTTATTAATTAAAACAATCTAAGCAGGCATTTAGGATTTATGGTAGATTACACAGCATTCATCAGTAAGTATTATGCTATTCCTGTGGTTTCAACTATATTCTCAGCAGCCTTCCTTGATAGGCCTGTACTTAGTATTGTGAATCTCTCGGGCCTAACGTTGGGCGCCATCATTAGCGCTTCGATGATGATATCCCTATCTAGACCTAACTCCTTGGCTGTGACGGGAATATTCAAGCCCTGTAGGAATGCCCTTATCTTTCTCCATTTCATTCCGTGGAGGTAAGCCATCATTATCGCTCCCAACGCCACCTGTTCACCATGTAATGCGGGTCTGAAGCCCTTCTCCCTAGCGAGTATGTCTATTGCGTGACTAAATAGGTGCTCAGAACCACTGCACGGTCTTGAACTTCCCGCAATTGCCATGGCAACGCCACAGCCGAGTAATGCCTTAACCACTATCCTAACGCTCTCCTCGTTATGAACCCTTAATTTACCCCCATTCCTCAGGGCTATTAATGCGCTGTCCCTGGCTAAGGCAGCAGCGTACTCGCTGAACTCCTCACCCTTGACCCTAACTGCGAACTCCCAATCCTTAACCGCTATTAACTTACCCACCAATTCACCAACACCAGCCAATAAGTATCTCCTTGGCGCCTCAAGTATTATTGACGTATCCGCTATGATGGCTATTGGGGACTTGTGAACCTTACCAATACCGTACTTATTCAAATCCATCTGGAGTACATGGGATACGTAGGGGCTGGCAATACCGTCGTGACTGGCTATTGTGGGTATTGATACGTAGGGCACATTCATAATGTGCGCCAAGGCCTTCCCAAAATCGATTATTTTACCACCACCGAGGGCTATTATGTAGTCGGCAGTATTCGCATATTTATTGGCGAGACTAATGATGCTCTCAGGGCTTAACTCATTGATCTCCTCAACATCGCAAATCCTACACCCTATCTTATCGAGTAGATGCTTACCGAAGTGCGGTCCTATGAGAATAAGCCCCCTCAGTCCATTGAGATTAATCTTACTGAGTATTTCGGGGACCTTGTTTATGGCGTTGGGTCCAAACACCACTACCCTAGGTATCTCGTACATCTCTAATGACTTGTACTGCATCGATCCCATTATTGATTAGGAGGGATGTGCACTGCAATTTAAGTTATTTGCCCATTGATTAGAGGGTTTATTGCAAAAACAGGATTATTCACGAAGTGCTTTAATTATCGTATCAACACTAACCTTCTTCATTGTCACTATGTTATTATCAACCACAAAATCTTCATTCACAAACTCAACACCATTACTTCTTAATAGGCTTATTAATTCGGTGGTTGGGTATACCGTGGCCCTTCTACCCTTTAACAGACCGAGCTTGGCGGCGTACGCGGGTAGCGCTAGGGGCAGTATGACCTTCTTACCGCCGCTTACTGATTTCGTTAATAACTTCTCGAAGATATCCCTATTAACCATCGGCTTAACCCTACCCGGTGTTTCCTTACCAGTAACGGTGTAATAAGCCCAGTAACCCCCTATGAATGCAATAATATCGTAATCACCAAGTTTATTTTCATCAAAATTCTCGGTAAAGTCTAGGTCGAAATTTACCCTAGCGGTCTTACTTACCAATCCCGTACTGACTTCCATACCCAGTTGCCTAAGTGCTTGCATCATCATTGAGTACTCGCCTTTGTATGAGTCATCTGCGACGATTATTAAGGCCTTCATACGACCTATGGGGCAGGATTGTTATTTTAAATATTACGCGCCAATTATCGAACAACGTGTAAAGCCCTACTTTGTGGCTGACCTATTTCTCATTATTAGATCTACAATGAATTTTGCCGCTATCTCGGCATGCTCAAAAGGCCTAGTCTGCGGTTTCTTCCTGAAGTCTAGGATGTACACCGAGCACTCGCCTGCATTGGCTGCGGCGAAGGCGTAATACCTATTGGCTAGTTGATGTAGTTCAATTTCCTCGGGAGTATCTGCCTCCCTGTCCCTAAGCCCCACATCCTTGGACCTCCTCTCTAGGATATCCTTTGGGTCGAACTCCATGAGTACTATTGCGTCAGGCCTTAACTTCGTGATTATCCTGTCAGGAAGTCCTGGGTAAAAGCCTCCCTGAACCCTAATGCTTGCATGCGTGTCTATTATGACATCGCCAGATAGCCTCGCTATCTCCTCCGCAGCCAATTCCTGGACCTTCCTATACTCCTCAACTGGAAGCTTCTTCCTCATGTCATCCCTATTGGTTATTCCATAATTCCTCCTGGCTACCTCAAGCATGTAATCGCCGTAGTTAACGATAGTCACGTCAGGCAGCATCTCCTTGACATACTTAAGTGTTGTAGACTTACCACTACCGGGGACAGCTACAAGTACTATCTTCACATAAATCCTCGCACACCAAATTCATTTTAAGTTTTATTTCACTAGATCCTTCATAAGGTCTTAAGATCTTATTTTTAAATGTGATAATGAATTAGGCACATGTGAGCATTAGGGTTCTTCACCTCTCGTGGGAATGGCCACCCCACATGATTGGTGGTTTGGGTAGGCATGTTTATCACATTACGAGGAACCTTGTTAGGAATGGTGTGGAAACTGCCGTGATAAGCATATCCCTACCTGGTGTACCAGCCTCTGAGGAGGTTGATGGTGTACATGTCAGGAGGGTTGATCCATTTAGGTTTAGATCCACTGGCTTCATAACCTGGGTTCTAAACTTCAATGAGGAGATGATTGAGGAAGCCCTTAGGTTGTATGATCAATGGGATTTCGATCTCATACACGTTCACGATTGGTTAAGTGGGCCGGCGGGTATTGCGTTAAAGCATTTACTTCATAAGCCCCTGATAGCCACAATACACGCAACCGAGGTTGGTAGACGCGGCGGCGTCTATAATGAGGAGCAGTTCATAATTCACTCCTGGGAGTGGAGGACTACGTACGAGGCTTGGAAGGTCATTGTTTGCAGCAATTACATGCTTGGTGAGGTGGTTAGGGTGCATGGGGTTCCCAAGGATAAATTGGTAATGATACCTAACGGCATTGACACTAGTTACATAGATTCGGTAAGCCCAAGCTCCGGGTTTAGGGATTTATACGCAATGCCTAACGAGAGGATCATAACGTTCGTTGGTAGGTTAGTCTATGAGAAAGGGCCTGATCTTGTACTGGCTGCATTTAGGGAGTTGCTTAATTGGAATTGGGAATTGAAATTATTGATAGTGGGTGACGGACCAATGAGGGAATACTTAATGGAACTAGCCCATGAGTGGGGCATATGGAGTAAGGTTTACTTCACGGGCAGGGTTGACGACCAAACACTCTACTCAATACTAAAGGTTTCAGACCTGGCAATACTACCCAGTCGCTATGAACCGTTTGGGATAACGATACTGGAGGCCATGGCCACCGGCGTGCCCGTAATAACCACGAGGGTCGGTGGACCTGACGAAATAGTTAGGGATTGGTACAATGGTGTTAAGGTGCCTCCTAACAACGTAGAGGAAATAGTGAGGGCAGCAAAGATTCTGCTTAGTAATGAGGAGTTGAGAATGAGGATTGCGAGGAATGCCAGGGAATCCGTACTTAGGTGGTACACGTGGGATAGAATAGCCAGGTGGACAAAGAGGGTTTACCAGGACACACTTGAGGAGTATAAAACCGCTAAATGGTTTTCCCTTTGGTGATTATTAGAAATAATGATTGAAGGAAAATTTAATTTTTAACGAGGTATTTTTAATAACAACTACTTAACCGTAACCGCCACTTGATGAACTGGTTGATGATGAACTGCCACCCGTCATTGAACTACCCATCATGCTTGATGGCGAGATGTAGGTAGGCATGTACTGCGGTGATTCAAGCACCCATGGTACGGGCTTTATGAAGGCTGTAACCATCGTACCATTACTGAAGTATGTCCAGTGATCCATGAAGGCGTATTTACCGCCTATGTAGACTGTGCCATTAAATGTACCACCTAACCAGGTCCAGCTCGTCCAGTTATTTCCAGGTGCCGTGTATATGTAGACTGGTATTCCCTGGGGCTTCCCATTGACGTTAACGAAGGTTATTGTTGGTGTTATTAACCCATTAACCTCGTAGGCGAATGTGTAAATTGGCACGTAGCCGCTTGGGTATGGTGGTGACGGTATGTTGTAATCCGCCATTAGGACTAGGCTGAAGTTGTAGGTGCTAAGCATCGTACCGTTGGAGAACTCCGCGTAGGTTCCTGGTGGAACCACTACCTTCATATTACCAACCTGCAGTGTGTAGCTTTGACCAGATGCTGCATTGACCGTTACGGTCTCGCCCGCCACCACGACAAAAGCCGGTGTGTTGCCGTAGTATGGTGCGCCGAAGCCTATCTCAGACATTGTGTCACTTTCCAGCGGTACTAACGTGAAGTCCATGGTCTCGTTGGTTATCTGCCACATGGCTGCCGTGGAGTTGTACATCAGGTAGGCTACTATGTCGACGTGCATGTCGTACAACGCCGGATAGCCAGGCTCACCCGGTGCTACCCAACCGAGGAAGACCGTTTCGTTAGCCATAACCGTGGCCTCGGCTTCGCTTGGGTTTAGGGTTATGGACACCATGGGTGGTATAGCTGTTCCATTGGGCAGCAGGTTCTGCGAGTAAGTGGCGGCGAAGATGAAGTACGTATCCCAACTATTGAAGAAGTTCTCAATGTTACTTAACCCACTGTAAACGCCTGCCTTTAACCCAGGCGGTAACTGACCTTCAACGTTCAACGTAGCTGATGAAGCAAAGTATTGGGCTATTGTGCTCGGCGGGAACTCAGCTGCCATGCTATTTATCTGCCATAGGAACGTCTCCAGGGCTTCATTGGCCTCTAGCGCGTGCTGCGATGGATAGCCTGCTATCACAGCAGACGGTGGTAACTCATTACCGATCCACGTTAATTGGGTTATTAATGGTGTTTCATTCACTATGCGTATGGTGGCGGTTACTGAAGCATTGAAGACCTGTAGGTATATTGGGTCATTCGTTGGTGCAACGAAGTACTGAACAACAGCGGATACCTGGAATGTGTCGTTACCCACCTTCATGACCGTTGGTAAAGCCGTGGTGTAGAAGTAAACCGTTTCATAGGTGCTGAAGAAGTTGGATAACCAGGTTGAGTTGAATGTTTGATAGTTGTAGGTTCCTGGGAAGGGTACACCGCTTATTTGTGCTGTGAAGCTTGGCGATAGGAAGGGTAGTACGTCGCTTGGCGACTCAATCGCTATCCCATCAAGGAAGTTAAAGAACACACCCAACACACTATCCTCCTTATAAAGCTCAGGAACCCCTGACCCTGGTGCAGCTGATACTGACAACATAGGTGAAGTCGTTGCCATAGGCTTTGTCGTCAGCATTATCGCAGCTACCACCGCAGCTATTACTATTACCACGACCCCCACTATTATTCCTATTGTTTTTGCATTCATCAGGTCCGTGGTGCTCAAGGTATTAAATAAGGGATTTTCAGTATCTCTCCACTTTTATTACAAATCTCTTACAAATCTCCAATGTGCACATCGATCAACCCTTTATAAATCATAAAGCCTACAGACACGTGTTAGTATGGTTAGATTGAGTTATGCGGATGTTAAGACTTTTAAGTTAGCGATTATAGATGTTGTTGAGTTAATGGTTGAGTATGATAGGGATTTAAGGAAAATACTAATATGGTTGTTGGGTGGAAGTAGGGGTGGTGAAATGCGCCTAAGAATTTTACTCCTCCTTAAGAAAAGACCCATGAACCCTAATCAGTTAGCCAGGCTACTTAATGTAAATTACAGGACAGTGATTCACCACCTAGATGTCCTCGAGAGGAACGGATTGGTAGTTAGAATGAGTAGAGATTACGGTGCCCCGTACTTTATAAGCGAAATGCTCGAAAAGAATTGGGATGTACTTAAGAATGTTGTAAGAATATTAGGGCTTAATGAGGCAGGTGAGGGATGATGCATGTGATGTGGTACATAGACATAGCCGCGTCGATAATACAGGCAGTTATTACTGCATTACTAATAAGGAATTATTTAGGTATAGGCTTCACCAGGTTGGGTAAGATGTTGATATCGCTATCCAGTATATTGATGGCGGAAAGCGTGCTCATGACCTTCATCTACTACATCTGGGCCTTAAATGGGCTGGGCCTTCTGGTGTCCTTGCCCATAATGGTTATGACCTTGATCAACGTAATAGCCGTAACAATACTCTACCTAATATCCAAGATGTGAGGTATTGAAGAAAATCTTAAAAACGTTTGCGAATATCGAAGCTGGATGCCAAAGGAGGTTAAGGCGAGGGCGCATACGTGGTATGAGGTGGATTATGAAAAGGGTACAATAAAGTTCCTAAGGAGAATATGCCCAAGGTGCGGTTCAGTGATGGCTTACCACAAGGTGCCCGTACCCAGGTGGGCCTGCGGTAAGTGTGGGTATACAATATTTGAACAAGTAAGGGTAAGGTGAATGCTCTTAATAAAGTTATAAAACTTATATAGGTTAAAGTAAAGCTACTAAGACTGTGAAGATTAAGGAAATCAGGGTTAAAGTTTATCGAGCCGGCCTTGAAATCCCAGATTTCGGCTCTGCCAATGATATGGTCCTGGTTAAGGTGATTGGTGAGGATGGTACTGAGGGTATTGGATATGTTACTGATTATCATCACATTAAGGAGGGCGTTTACTTCTCTGACTTACTGGCTTCGTTTATTGAGAGAGTAGTATCAAAATTCGTTGTTGGCAGGGATACCACCGAGTATGAGGCGATGTGGGATGAGGTATTTCAAAGGACTACGAGGTGGGGTAGGAGGGGGTTTGTTATCCACGCAATTAGTGGTGTTGATATAGCTATTTGGGACTTATTAGCTAAGGAGAGCGGAAAACCGCTTTGGAGGTTGCTTGGCGGTTATAGGAGCGAGGTTCCCACATACGCAAACACTACCCATCAACTACCACCCAAGGAATTAGCCGCCAAGGCCCTTGAGTATGTTAAACAGGGTTTCGATGCGGTTAAGATTAGGGGCTCACTGACTGCCGTATCGCCTGATGTGGCCACTGAGCGTATTAAGGCTGTTAGGGAGGCTGTGGGTCCTGATATTAAATTAATGGTTGACTTGAACGGCACCTACGACTTAAACCTAGCGACGAGAATGTGTAGGAAATGGGAGAAATACGATTTATTCTGGATCGAAGAGCCTGTTCATCCCGATAATCTTGAGGGTTATAAGAGACTAAAGAGGTCCTGTGAAATACCCATTGCGGCTGGTGAGCAGCATCACACAATCTATGATTTTAAGTTATTGCTTGAGGAAGGGGTTGTTGATGTAGTACAGCCTGATGTCGGCCATGTCGGTGGAATTACCGAGTGGCTTAGGATTTGGGCTTTGGCGCGTGCCTATGGCATACCAGTATCACCGCACCTAATGCCCGTAATAAGCGCCCATCTTGTTGCTGCGAAACCGGGCACCATGTGGATCGAGTACACGGCACCGGATAACCCCCTGAGGAGTGGGATATTCGATGTCTTTGATGAACCCAAATCAATAATGTATGCTAAGAATGGTAAGGTCTATGTACCTGAAACACCTGGCATCGGAATTAAATTGAAGTCTCAATATCAATTCTAACGTTTATGATAATATGATAAAAACAAAAATAAAATAATAAAGTATTAATATGTACCCAATCTCCTTCGAACACAATGGATCTTCGGAAATTCATGATGGATCTCAGGAAGGATGGCTTATTGAGGTATGTCGACGATGAATTAAGCATTAACTATGAAATTCCCTACGTACTTACGAAGTTAGATAAAGGTCCGGCTCTAGAGTTTGTGAGGGTTCGTGAATTCGATAATGTGCATGTTGTTGGTAATTTAGTGAATACTAGGGATAAGGTTTACAGAGCCGTTGGTGCTAAGGGTGATGTTGATTTCTATGAGAGGCTTTTATGGGCTGAGGATGTCGCAGCCTCGTACAAGCCCAGGGAGACTAATAATGCAGTCTATGAACCACAGTCAAATGTTGATTTAACTAGATTACCCATACCGAGGTATTTCGAGTTAGAACCTGGCCCATGCTTAACCAGTGCTGTTGTCATTGGTATGGATGTTAAGGATGGAATACTGAACGCGAGCATACATAGGTTAACGCCGATAGGTCCTGATAGATTCGTTATTAGGCTTGTGCCTAGGCACCTTTACAGGATTTACATGAGAAATAAGGAGATCGGTAAGGACACACCGGTGGGTATTGCCTGGGGTCTTCACCCAGCAGTACTTGTTGCAGCAGCCTCATCACCGTCATTTGGAGTCTTTGAGTTAAACGTAGCCAATGCCCTACTTAACGGTGCACTTGAGGTTAAGGTTTTAGATAATGGTATACCTGTGCCCGCTTATGCTGAGGTTGTGATGGAGGGGTATATACTGGCTAATGAGGAGGCTAGTGAGGGGCCTTGCATGGACGTACTTGGTACCTATGATGAGGTTAGGACCCAACCTGTGGTTAAG
>Ga0081534_100490_pt1 | contig 12690 bp, 9 predicted proteins | sample MonGeyMetagenome_FD_71019 | JGI IMG/M metagenome (GOLD analysis project Ga0081534, IMG submission 71019) | Hypoxic/sulfidic aquatic microbial communities from Monarch Geyser, Yellowstone National Park, USA - MG (SPAdes) v1 (version 2) | ecosystem: Environmental > Aquatic > Thermal springs > Hot...
TACGCGTACGAGCTCCGCCCCGTGAACCTCGGGCTGCTCCCCGAGCGCGACGCGGAGGCGGTCCTCAACTCCTGGGCGGGGTTCCTGAACGCGCTCTCCTCGCCCGCCCAGTTCCGGATCGTGGAGCACTTCCGCGAGGCGGCCGTGGGGGAGGACGTCTACGAGCTGAGGCACATGCGCTACTTCCTCCTCACCGCGGAGCCCATCGAGAACGCTCTCAACGCGGCCGGGTTCGGCGGCGTGAGGGTCCCCCTGGCCGAGGTCCCCGAGCTCAGGATAGTCGCGAACCGGGGCCGCTTCGCGGTGGACGCGGACGGGAAGTTCGTGCGGTGCTACACGCTGCTCAGGGTCCCGGCCGGCGCCGCGCCGGGCTGGCTCACCGACCTCTACCCCTACGTGCACGAGGTCCGCATGGAGCTGGAGCCCCTCGAGAACGGGCGCGACGAGGCGATGAAGCGCCTCCACTTCCTGGAGGCGGTCGCCGAGGCGCGGGCCCGCGAGGGGAGGCCGATCGACCCCGAGATGCAGCAGGAGATGGAGGCGGTGCGCGCGGCCGCGGACGCGATAGCGGCGGGCCGCGAGGAGCTATTCCTGGTCCGCGTGCTCCTCGCGATCCGCGCGGACGACGCCAACGCCCTCGCGGAGGCATCCCGCGCGCTCCGCTCGCGCCTGCGCGGCGCGGTCGACTCGCCCCTGTTCATGACGGAGCCGATGTGCACCGGGCGCGGGCCGGAGTGGGCGCTGGGCCGCCGGCTCCACATGACGACGGGCGCGCTCGTGGGCTTCTTCCCCTTCGCCGGCCTCGACATGATAGACCCCACGCCCACCGCGGTGGTGCTGGGCCAGAACCTGCTCACCGGGAACGCGGTGCTCTACGACGTGTACGAGAGGGAGAACTACAACGTGGCGATATTCGGCCAGACCGGCTACGGGAAGTCCACCCTGATAAAGGCCTGGGTCTCGCGCCTCGCGGCCGCGGACCCCGACGCCTACATTTGGGTCTTCGACTCGATAGTCTCGCCGGAGTACGCGCTCGGGCCCTCCGGCAAGTACGAGGGGTCGTTCGCGGAGCTGATAGGCGCGAGGGTCCTGGACCTATCGGAGCCGCAGGGCCTGAACCCGTACGACGTCTTCGAGACGCCGGCCGCGGCCGCGTCCTTCATAGCTGACCTCGCTGGGATAGTCGAGCCGGACCTCCGCGCGGAGCTGAACCTGATACAGGCGGGGGACGTGTACGAGCTGGTGGATAAGGCGGACGGATCCCTCAGGAAGAGGCTGGAGGCCGGCCTGAAGCCCTTCGAGAACCTGTGGGCCGCGAGGAGCGACCTCTACGGACGCCAGGTGTTCGTCCTCAGCAACATAGCGAGCTCCGCGGTGCGCGACGCGGCCGCCTACCTAGTGCTCGCGTGGATCTGGAGGACGGTGAAGAAGCTGCCGGTGCGCGAGCGCAAGATGATCGTGGTGGACGAGGGGTGGGCCTTCGTGGAGACGGACCCCCGCACCGGGAAGCCGTACTTCCCGGGGGCGGTCGGGTTCGTGCCCGAGATAGCGAGGACGGGCCGCCACTACAACGCCGCGTTCATGATAGCGACTCATAGGGTCTCCGATATGATGTCCGGGCCGGGCCGCGTCGTGATGGAGAGCGCGGCCACCAAGATAGTCCTGAGGCAGGACTCGGCCGCCATCGACCTGCTGGCCGGGCCGCTTTCGCTCTCGCCCGAGGAGCAGAGGTTCATACTGAGCGCGCGGGTCGGCCAGGGCCTGCTCATATCACCGCTGGGCCACGTGCCGTTCCGCAACCTGCTCTCGAAGGGCGAGCTGGAGAGGTTCACAACCAAGCCGAAAGAGGTCAGCCGCTAGGGGGGCGCGCATACTTGCACTGATATTACCCGTACGGCCCTTTTAAGGCCGGCCCGACACGGGCCCCCGTGAGGCGTTCCGCGCTCGCGAGCGCTATAATGGCGATCGCGCTCGTCATACTGGCGATGGCCGTGCTGATGGGCTCCTACTATGTGTACTACTCGGTCGCGCGCCTCCCCACGCCCGCGGCGGCCGGCCACCTGCGGGTCCTTTACCTCGGGAACACGACCGCCGGCCAGGGGCCGGGCGCGGTGACCCTCGCGGAGATCGAGCTGGTGAACCCCGGGCCGCGCCCGGCCAACGTCACCGCCATAGTGGTCCTGCCGCAGGGCGGGGCTCCACAATACTACCAGTACGTGGCGGTCGTGCTCCCGGGGCAGAACGCCACGCTCTACGTGCCGGCGCAGCCCAGCGCGAGCTATGGCATCGAGACGGACGCCAGCGTCGCGTGGGCACAGCCGGCCGGCTAGCGCGCGCTCATGCTCGCACAGGTATTACCTGCGCGGCACTGTGGAGTTTCCTAGGGACCGAGCGGAAAAGAGAGTCAGGGGAAAGGGAGGGGGTCAGCGGTAGAGCGGCCAGCGGTGGAGGAAACGACCCTCATGTATTCTGTAGCGGTACCCGCCGAGGACCAGCCCCGTCTCGGCGGGCGCCGTCCGCACCCGCTCCAGGAACTCCCGGAGCGGGGGGCGAGTGAACGCATCCTCGACCCTTCCCTCGCGGTCGAGGATAAAGATCCACTCGCCCTTGCCGTTCTTCGCCGGCCGCCACTCCAGGGCCTCCAGGGCCCTGGAGAGGACCACATCGTCGTTCCCCGCATCCGGCCTCGGGGGCTCCATCCCCTGGGCCATGGGCGCGGCCGCTGCAGCTGACGCCTTGGGCTTCAGCTCCGCCTGCCCGGCCATCTCCGGGCCGGGCAGGAACTCCAAGGCGCGCATAAGTACTGCAGCGCGCTCCTCGGGTGACGCCCGGGGCAGCGCGGCGATTATCGCCATACGCGCCGGAGCGACGATCTCATTCAGCCACCGCTCGATCGCCGCGGTCGCGAAGGCCAGCGCCTCCTCCCCCTTCGGCCCGGTCTTCTCGGGCATCTCCGGGCTCCCATGCGGCGGACCCCTTATAACGGCCGGCGAGCGCGCATGCGGCGAGGCGCGCCCTCGGGCGGCCCGGTACCGTTATCCTCTCGGAGCGCAGCCGCTCCCAGCACGTCGCAAGCGCCGCGAGGGGAGCTAGGAACCAGAAGATGAGCCAGCTGCGGAGGCGCTCCCGCGGCCCGGCCGAGGACCCGGAGTCCGCGGAGGATCGCCAGTCAAGGGAGCCCGGCCCGCGCTCCCCGTCCGCCTAAGCCTCCGGCCAGCGCCACAGCGCCTCGATCTCCGAGGCGATCGCGCCCGCGCGCTCCCTCGCGGATGAGGGGGACAGGCTGCCCGAATCCAGGCCGCTCAGGACCTCACGCATTTGATCGAGCACGCGGCCCGCGTCCTTGGCGAGCGCCGTGGGCACCGTCGCAGTCATCGATGACAGCTCAGCGCACGCGCGCTTTATCGCGTCCAGATATGCCCGCTCTATGGAGGCCGCGCTGCGGCGTTTCACGCCCAGCCGCCGCGCCTCCTCCTCGGGGAACCCCATCGCGGCCGCCACCGGATTCTCGCTGGCCGCTTTGCGGAACGCCGAGAGGGCCGAGTAGAGATCCACGCAGCGCAGGAACGCGGCGTTGATGTCCCTGAGGACCGCCCTGAACCGCCCATAGTACTCCGAGAGGGCTCCGGCCAGCGCGGAGAGCGCGCCGGCGTCCGGGAAGTCGAGCTCCACCTCGCCGATCCTCAGGCGGGTGCCGCTGGGCGTCGACCACCTGATGTCATCGAAGGGGATCTCAGTCGACCTAGCCCTCTTCCTCAGAGTCCCCTCGCTCCACTCGATCCTCAGCACGCCCCTCTCGGGATCCGGGAGCGCGGATCCATTCCTCCCGTTGACCTTCACCGCTATCCTCGGGCCCCCGCTCATCATCTGCACGCCTCCATGAGGTCCCTCAGCTCCGGGAGGCCGCCGTGTCCGGTCAGCGAGGCGAACTTTGCGGATTCATCGAGCAAATACCGATACCCGCATGGCAGCGCGCCGATCGACTCGAAGAGGACGAGCGCGTCCGGGAGGTCCTCGCCCGAGATTGCCCGGAAATAGACAGAGTTGGGCCTCGATTGCTTGAGCCTCGAGAGCATCGCCGACTGAAGCTCCTCCGGGCTCCAGGACCTCCCGACCGCGAGGACGTAGAAGATCGCGCCCGGATTGCGGCGCAGGAGGGGGAAGCGGTCCAGCACCGCGAGGGCATTCTCGGCGCGCCCGAAGACCTCCCTGTCGGAGTTGTATAGGACGCTCGGGATCAGTATCCTCCTGGAGCCCGGCGGGTACTCGAGCCAGTCGGCGTGCGCGCCGCGCAACGCGAGGAGCGCGCCCCTCAGGGTCTCCAGCAGGTGGCCGCGGTCCACCCTGCGGCCGCGGTCGAGGACCGCCGCGCGGAAGTCGTCCGCGAGCACCTCGTCCACGGCGACGCTCAGCCTGGACGCCCGCAGCAGCTTGGAGAGCGCCGCCGATGAGAAGTAGTGGGTGGCCGGATCCCTCGACTCGCCGGGTATCACGACTATCGAGTAGAGGTTGCCGCCCGCCATCCCGACCAGGCTCTCGACCACCGAGGCCCCGGCGTCCGGGGCGGACGTGATATCCGCCACGACGGACAGGAATCCGGCGTCCGCGGCGCCGATCGCCTCGAGCCACCCTTCGATCCCCTCCGCTTTCGATCCCCGGATCACCATCTCGCGCGGATCGCCGCCCGGCCCCGGCTCATCCCCGAAGAGCACGGCGTACTGCCCACCCGCGCGCACCCCTATGTCCAAGAGGAGCGACTCGGGCGGCGCCAGCTCCGGCCGGGCGGTCGGCTCGAACTTCAGCCCTATGCTGGTCGTCTCCGGCATCTCGCTTCCTCCTCCTCAGGGACCTCCGGACCTCGCCGAACGGCATCGCCTTCTCCTCGTACGCGAACTCGTCCGGCCTCAGCGTCGCGATCACCCTCATCAGATATGCGGCGGCGTCCGCCGATAGCGGGATGTCCTCCGGGCGGAGCTCGTCCCTCCCGTCCATCGCGTCGATGACCAGCCGCTCCAGCAGGCGATAGTTGCTCAGCACGCTCACCCTTATGCGATCGTCCCTTATCGCCCTCTCTATCCGGGGGACGAGCTCCCTGTACGCCGCCGCGGCGGCGAGGATGGATCCCCCATCGCTCCAGCCCCTGAGCGATTCGATCACCCCCTCGATGTCCGGGAGCACCTTCTCCGACTCTATGAGCGATGAATAGCCGTGCTCGAGCCTCACTATCTCGGAGAGCGTGGACCTCAGCGACAGCACGGCGTCCCTCCTCTCCTCGAGCTCGCGGGCCCTCTCCTCGGCCCACCTCTGGAGCTCCTCCACGAGCTTCGGGGCCTCGATGATGGTTATCCCGCACCCCACGCCGAGGTCGCTGCACGCCCGATCCCTGAAGGACTCGAAGAGCTCGCGCCTCCCCTCCAGCAGGGGCACCAGCCAGTAGTTGAGCATCGACTCCAGCCGGTCCAGCGACTCGGTGGGCTCGGCCTCCTCCGGGGGCGGGACCTCGCCGGGGAACAGCCTGTGCAGCGCCCCGGCGACGCTCGCGTAGATGGACAGCATGTCGCCGGAGAGCTTCCTGTAGAGGCCGTATGCGCTCCTGAAGGCCTGCGCCACGTCGGACACGGAGTAGTAGTCGACCGGCAGGGTCCCGGGCGGGCTCCTGCCGGTGAGCCCGGCGTAGCGCTCCGCCACGCCGTTGAACCTGAGCGCGGCCGAGCGCGCGTAATCGAGGATCTCCGCGATCATCCTGTTCCTCAGCTGTTCAGCCTGCCTCAGCAGCTCGCCCGCGGCTGCCCGGAGCCTCCTGAGGTTCTCCAGTCCCCCCTCCTCGACGGCCGACAGCACGCCGGCCATGTCCCTCTCGATCTGCGCCAGCGGCTCATCGTAGGGGAACGCCCTCTCCCTCACGGATTCCCTGATCACCCCCAGGTCCCTCCGCGCCTCCTTCAGCAGCTTCCTGAGCTCGGCCGCGATCCCCTCTATCTCCTCGCGGAGGAGGATCTCCTCCGCCCTCCTGTAGACGTAGAACTCCCCGGCCGACACCGCTGCCCCGCCGGCTGCGACGGATCCCAGGGCGAGGGGCGCGAAGCCGGCGGAGAACCCGAGCGCGGTCGTGTAGCCCAGGGGCACCCCCATCTGGGAGGCGAAGTAGATGAAGAGCGACGAGAGCACCAGCGCGAACACGAGCGGCTCCAGCGCGACGAGGTGCTTGCCCAGCCCTCCCCTCTCCGGGCTCCGGAAGTAGGACTCCAGGAGGGAGGTCCCCTCGACGCTCAGCATGGAGACCACCGCGAAGACTATCGCCATCAGCACCTGCATCGCGTAGTAAGTCACGATGTCGACGAACCCGCCGACCAGGCCCGTGAAGCCCCCCGTCATAGCATCCCCCAGATAGCGCTCGAACCCATAGATCGCGTAGGACAGCTGGCTGAGGCTCGTGCTCGGGGCCGTGAGATAGATGGGATCCGGCAGCGAGCCGTGCACCACATGGGTTATTGTGGGAGCGGACGAGGGAGCGGTGGCGCTGAGCGCGACGTACCCTATGGACATCGAGGGGAAGACCAGGGGCGCTTTGTCGGCATTGGCCAGGGAGGCCGCGACCACGAAAGGCTGGAGCATCAGGAGCGCGACCAGGAACGCGCCGGCCGGGCCGGCCAGCCTCCTCTGGTAGATCGAGACCGCTATCAGCAGGGCGAACCCCACGGGGAGGAGGCGCGGATCCACCATGAGCGCCCCCGCCAGGAACCCGCCGGCCACGGCTGACCCCGTGAAGGGGCTGAGCACGGCGGGGAGGAAGATGAAGCCGAGCGAGATCAACAGTGCCTCGAACGGCCCGAAGGCGCCGCCCACTTTCGGGCTCATCGAGAGCGGGAGCACCTGCACGAGCGCGACGAATATCATGTAGTATGAGAGGAGGAACTTGGCCAGATTCGGGTGGCCGCGGACGTGCAGCAGGGCCATCGCGAGGCCAATGAAGATCGGCAGGACGAGGGCGCCCCCCATGGGGACGGAGGGTATTATGAGCACCGGGACCACCGCGGCGGCCATGTAGAGGGCCGCCGTCACGTAGAGGTCGGCTCTCCTCCAGATGTCGCTGGTTATCTCCGCCAGGCGCCGCGAGGGGTCCGCCCCGCTCATCCCTCCTCCACCCTGTAGGACCTGAACTGGAGCAGCTCCTCGGGTGAGTACGACAGCGCGTTCTGCCTTATCGTGTTGTAGATCTCCAGATCCTCGGGCCTCGCCTTGGACATCACCACGAGGAACTCGACCGTCCACGGCTCCACGGGATTTATCGGCCTGACGCTCACCCCCAGGCTCGCGCTGACCGAGAGGTACTGCGCCAGCTGGTTCTTCAGCTCCTCCTCGAGCTCGCTGTCCCAGATCCTGGGCGCCGAGACTATGACCCAGACGCCGTCGGTCCGGTAGTCCCCCCTGAGGCCGAAGAAGGAGGGCGAGCTGAAGATCCTCATCTTGCCCTTCAGCTCGCCCTTGAAGCGCGGCATGTCGACTATCTCGTTCAGCGTCTCCGGCCTGCGGAGCTGATCCTCCTCGATGCCGGACAGCATTAGGGCTATTATCTTCAGCCTCTCCTCCTCGCTGAGGTCCAGCACGCTCTCGAAGAAGTGATCGGACCTGACGGCGTTGCTCAGCACCTCGTTGTACTCCTGGTCCAGCCTGACGTACCTGTTAAGGGCCTTCCAGTAGTTCCCGGTCACGTCGGCGTACTTCAGCATCGCGTCCACGCTGTCCAGCATCCTCTGCCACGAGTCGAGCTCGCCGCGCTTCGCCTCGAGCTCCGCCTGGGCCCTCGATATCTCCTCGTTGAGCCTGGACATCTCCCTCTCGAGCCTCTTCCTCCTGCCGCCCGAGAAGATCCCGGCGCGCTTCAGATCCCTCTTCACCTCCTCGAGCTCCGCGTTGTACCTGGCTATGCGCGCCTCTATCTGGTCCATCTCCATCCTCAGCCCGTTGACGCGCTCGGCTATCCGGCCCCTCACCGCCTGGAAGGACCCGGCGTACTGGGGCAGCGAGCTCCTCTCGTCCCGCGGCTTGGATATCGCCGTGGTGAGGTACCGTATCAGGGATGAGAGGTCCTCGTCCACTATCCTCCGGAACTCGGCCGCGCGCCCGGCGTCCTGCGTCGATATCCTCCTGGAGAGGTCCTCCAGGAGGTACCTGGTGAAGTAGAACTTCTGGAAGACCCGGACGAGCAGCATCGAGTAATCCATGAACGACGCTATCTGCTCCAGGAGCTCCACCTGCCTGGCCGTGAACCTGGCGCGCCTGATGGCGGCCTTGGCGTCCTCCACCATCCCACCGAATGCGCCGATGTCGAATTCCGGGGACGCCAGCTTATCCCTGAGGTACTCGAGGGACCCCACGATCCTGGAGAGCGTGAGCGCCTCGGAGGAGTCCTCCGGGAACCTCATGCTCCTCAGCAGCGGGGCGTAGCGATCTATGAAGTCGTCCGACAGGTAGCCGGTCAGCATCCTCATGACCTGCGAGACCTCCACCTCGTGCTTGGGGTTCGTCCTCACGATCTCCTCCGCCTTCCTGCCGGCGTCCTCGGGGCTCTCGCCGATCGATGCTAGGTGGCGCGCCAGCGCCTCGAGGCCGGCCCCCCGCAGGTAATCCAGGTAGGCCTCAGCGGACCTGAGGAGCGATGACTTCTCCCTGATCATGTCGCCGAGCAGCTGGAGCTCGTCCATGTAGATCTTGGACGCCCTTATGTAGTCCTCTATCGGATATCTCACCTTGAGGAACCCGATCACGTTCATGTACCTGTCCCTCAGGTTCCTGTTGGCCCCTATGTCCGCGAGCATGTCGGCCATGTCGAACGACGCCATCATCTTGATCACGCCCAGCATCTCCTCGTCTATCTGCGACTTGGCGGAGTTCAGGGTGCCGTCCTTCGTCTCCGTCACGGCCACCTGGAGGGGCAGGAAGAACATCGCAGTGAACGGGTTTTCCTGCTCCCTCGCCAGGTCGAAGATGCTCTTGTACTCCTCCAGCGTCATGTACGCCGAGGGCCCCTTCGCCAGGCTGTCGTCCGCGTTCGAGGGCAGCACGACGAGCCCCATTATCGGGATGCCGCCCCCGACCTTCCTCCTCACGTGCCGCGCCATGTCGTAGGCTATGCCGCTCCCGGTGCCGCCGCCCGCCCCGAATATCATCATGATGATCGGCTGCACGCCCGACGTTGAGACCCTGTTCAGGAACTCCTCCAGGACGTTGCCCAGCTGCGTGAAGTGATAGTAATTGAGCGCGTACACGGCCTTCGCCAGGCCCCTCATCCTGCCCACGCCGCCCGCCAGGTTGGGTATCCTCATCTTGCTGTCTATCCAGGGGCGGTAGTTGGCGATGTCCCGGCCCTCGCTGGTCTTCAGGTACTTCGGGTAGTTCTGCAGGAAGTCGAAAAGCACGTCCGGCGAGTTGAACTTTATCGTGACGGCCCTGAGGAACAGCTTGTCGCGCGGCACGCCGCGCTCCGACAGGCGCGCCACGACGGCATCGTACGTCTGCCTCACCCTGTTCACGTCGCCGTCCGCGACGTCGACGGCCAGCATGTTGAGCCTGAGCTCCTGCCTGTTCAGGTAGAACGCCAGGAAGTCCTCGTTGGAGAGCATCTCCGTAAGGACGTTGCACCCGGTTCCGCCGAGCCCTATGAAATTCATCTGGGCGAATATCTCGCGCCCGGCCATCCCTCACTCCTCCCGGCTCCTGAGTTCCCTCAGCAGGTCCTCTATCTTCTGGGCTAGCGCGCGGTCGCACTTGCCGGCGGATGCCGAGATCCCGCTCAGCTCCACGATGGCCTTCCTGATGGCGTCCGCCCGGTCCTCGGACTCGCCCCTGGACCTCAGGTAGAGGAAGAAGCCCGCGGCGGCGAGGGCGAAGCCCGCGGCGGCGGCCCCGATGGCGGCGTACGCCAGCGTCGGGCTCGGGGGCGGGGGATAACTGGCGCCGAGCGCTGACCTCAGCAGATAGTTGGCCTGCGCGTACAGGCCATCGGACGCCAGCTGGGAGGCGCTCGCGTTGATGGCCCCCACGACGCTCGCGTAGTTCTGGGGTATCCTGGCGGCGGCTAGCTGGGCGCTCAGGTTCATGTACTGCAGCACCGAGGGGGTGACTATTGTGTATGTCAGGTCGCCCTCGTCCACGCCGCCCCACGTCACGGTCACGATGGGCGCCGTGAGGGGCTTCGTGACCGTGACCGTCGAGCCGCCGTAGCTGAGCGTCGAGCTGACGGCGGAGTCCGGCACGTAGAAGACCACGTTGAGCACCAGCTGGCCCGGTACCGCGTTGAAGGTTATCTCGCGCGAGTACAGCTGGGACGTGGTCTGGCTGGTTATCCCCGGATAATTGTTGCCGAGCCTGAAGAAAGGCGTGTACGAGTTGATCGGCTGGGCGTACGGCGGCAGCAGCACCGAGAACTGCTGCTGCGCGCCCGAGGGTATCTGCGGCACAGTTATCGTCAGCGTGAGATTGTACACGGTGTCGGTCACCAAGTACTTCTGCTCGTACGGCTGAGGGCCCGTGAACGTGTAGCCGGTGAGCCATGAGCCGGTGGACTCCGCGCCGGCGGCGCGGGGCGCGAGCGCGGTGAACGATGCGAGTATTATTGCCAGAACTCCAATCAATATCAGCTGTTTCGATATTTTATGCAATCTCATGCCCTGGATCGATAGCTGCATATGCTAAGGTCTATAAATACTTTCAACCTCCCGGGGCGGCTCCGTTACCTTAAGCCCACCCCCTACCCGAGCGAGAAAATCTGGCGCGGCCCGTTCAGCCACCGCGGCATCCCCTCCTCCCTCCACCCGAGCGGGGGCCTCCCCAGGTCCCCGTTCTCGAACACGAAGTTGTGCATGAACGTGAACGCGGAGAGCCAGTTATGCGTGCGCTCGATCGCGCGCATCAGCCTGCGGTAGGCCCATAGGTTGGCGGTGAGCTTGTTGCCTATATCCTGCGCTATCTCGTAGGGATACCCGAGGTAGATCCTCGAGACTCCGAGCCCCCAGAGGCTCCTCACCAGGTGGCCGGCCATGTTCCTGTAGAGGTGAAGGAGGCGCGCTGGGGCGCTCACGGGCAGCTCGCGAGGCCCGGGTGGCCCCACCAGCTGGGGAGCGGCCCGTTGTTTATGTCCGTGACCAGGCTCTTGTAAGGGAAGTCGGGTGGGATCTCCTGTGGGTAGACCAAGAACGGGCCGTTCATGGCTGGGGCAACACCACGCACCGTGGCCGGCGTCGCGACCCAAGTGTGGTTCCCCATGTAGACGAAGAGCTCGAAGGTCTCGGTCGTGCCGACCGGGTACGCCTCCCGGATGCCGACGCTAACCCTCCAGCCCGGCTCGTTCAGCTGGGAGAAGAAGCCCGGCGGCGAGATTGTTCCAACGGTGGTTCTCCCACTCGCGTTAGTCCATCCCCAGTAGTCCGTGTACCCCCAAGTGAACGGGCACACCACGTTGCTGGTCTCGCCCGTCCCGGGCGTGGCCGGCGTGCCGGTTGCCCCCCACCACAGGCTGGTGCCGTTGTTCGGCGCTATCAGTTGGATGAACGCCTGCCCGCGCATCGGCAGCGTGTTGGGGTTGTAGACCCACACCTGCGCGCTCCAGGATCCGTTCGGCCACTCCCGCAGCACCGCGAAGATCGGCGGCTGCTGGAAGTCGCTGAACGCCTGCTGCACGTCCCCGCCGCCGCCGGGGTTGGCGTTGAACCCCGGCCCCACGAAGTAGGTCAGCTGGGGCGAGAAGACCGCATATCCCGTCACCGCGAGGAGGAACAGCCCGCCGCCTACCAGCGCTATCAGGAATATCCCCAGTATCACGTAGACGTACGGGTTCGCCATCCCGGATCCCCCATGTCGACGCTCCCTTTAAGGCGCGCTGCCCTGCGCCCCGCCGCGCCGCCTGCGCGCGCACCTCTCGCCCGGCAGCCAGCCCTCGTCCAGGCCGCGCCGCAGCGCGCGCTCCACCAGCACCGAGATGGAGCACCTGGAGTCGACGGCCGCGTGCATCAGGCGCCGGACCGTTGATTCAACCGGGCCAATTCCGGGGGGCGGGCCTGAGGGTTCCCCCCGCGGGTCGGGCCGGGACCCCATTACACGGCCGTGTAAAATTCCGGGGGTCCGCCGGGCCCGGACAAAACCGAGCGTTTCTGTCCAGGGGCCGGGCCGGTCCCGGGCCCGCGCCGGACCCCTCCCCCTCCCGGCCCGCGCCGGGACCCGCGCGGTGGACCTCAGCGCAAGGATCCCTGGGCCGTGCCGTAACGCCGGCGCGTTAATAACAGCGCTGTTATTACGCGCGTGGATCCCCGCGACCCCTGGGGCGCGCCTGTAGTATAGCGCGCGGCCGCGCCGCCCCGGGATCTGGGGCGCCCCGTGGTCTACGGCGGGCGCGCCCGTAGCCTACCGGCCGCGGCGTTCCGGCGCGGGCCGGAGGCACACTGGGCTGAGGTCCACGGCGCGGTAGGATCCGGGCCGGGGCCGGGACGCCGCCACGCTGCGCGTTACCGCCGCCGGCACGGTCCGGGATACGTGGGCGCGCCCCGGCGGATCCCAGCGCGAACGCGGATCGGGCCCGGCGGCGCGCCCGGCGAACCCCAACACGCCGCGGGCCAGTGGGATTTTGTGGGAGCGGTCGGCGCGGTGGGGCGCCGTATAATACGGTGGGGCATAGACAATTTATCGCAAAGGCTT
>Ga0081534_100491_pt1 | contig 12662 bp, 8 predicted proteins | sample MonGeyMetagenome_FD_71019 | JGI IMG/M metagenome (GOLD analysis project Ga0081534, IMG submission 71019) | Hypoxic/sulfidic aquatic microbial communities from Monarch Geyser, Yellowstone National Park, USA - MG (SPAdes) v1 (version 2) | ecosystem: Environmental > Aquatic > Thermal springs > Hot...
TACAGTTACAGAAATGGTTGACTGTGAGCTCATTAACATCGGTAACATTAGGAATGAGGAGCGTGTTAAAATCATCAACTACGTCATGGAGGCTAAGGGCATCCGTGCCAAAGACCTGGGTGTAACTATTAATTTAATTAGCATGATTAGGTCGGGTAAGCGCCGAGTCACCGAGGACTTACTGTGTAGGGCGCTTAGGTTCCTGAGCACCGAGGAGTTGGCTAGGCTGCTTGGCCAAATACCTGAACTGGAGCCGGCTACAGTCAACGACATTGTGCGTGTCATCGCCCGTGCACGTGCAGACGCCAATTTCAGGGAGTTGCTACTCAGTTACCTGGACAGGTACCTTGGTGAGTATGTTAGGAGCATGGGCACTAGGTGGGTTGTGGGTGAACAGGACATTGAGGAGTTTGTTAAGGCTAAGCGTTTGAAGGGCCTCAGGGAGAAGACGATTAGAGACCACGTCCACTACCTGCGCCTAGCCCTCAGTGAGCTTAACTGGGTTCTTGAACCCGAGGGGATTAGGGAATTCCTCGCTGAGCTTAGGGAGGAGGGTGAGGAGCATGTGCTAAGGCACGTCACGGTGGCATTGAAGAGTTTCCTCAAAAACGTGCTGAAGCCAAAAGACCCAGCCCTGTTTAGGCTACTCTATGATTCATTCACAGTTTACAAGCCCAAGGCTAACAACCGCATTACGCTACCCAGCCTGGAGCAACTACAGACTATTTGGAGGCAGTTGCCGAGCGTTGAAAGCAAGTTCTACTTTGCATTGTTGGCTGAAACTGGTCTTAGGCCTGGTGAGCCATTCACCCTAAGCCTAGGTGACTTGGATTTGGAACACGGCATGCTTCACATCGGTAAGGTGACTGAGACTAAGCGTGCATTCATCGCATTCCTGAAGCCTGAGTTCCTGGATTGGGTTAGGGAGGTTTACCTGCCTTATAGGGGTGATTGGGTTGAGAGGCTTAGCAAGGGTTGGCTTGCAAGCGGCTGGTTCACACCTGAGGTCGTTGAGAAGGCTAAGCAAAAACTAATCCCATTCGACCAATCCAGGCTAAGGAGGGAGATTAAGGAGGCTGCAAGGCAGATTCTTAACCGTGAATTTGAACTATATGAGCTGCGTAAGTTCTTTGCCACCTGGATGGTTAGCCAGGGTGTCCCAGAAAGCATAGTGAATACTCTACAAGGCAGAGCACCACCCAGTGAATTCAGGATACTGGTTGAACACTATTGGTCTCCTCGTCATGAGGAATTGAGGAACTGGTACCTGAAGCATGCTCCTAGGGTTTGTTGCCTTGCGTAAGCCGACGGTGCTTACCATGAGGCATGGTTTTTAAACAACTTAAGGATACGCGATGTTGATGAGTTACTCGGATGAGGATGATGTCCTTAGGGCAATCGGGATATTGCTAGTCATGGCCGTACTGGCCATGGTGTTCATACCGCAACAACTCCTTAATGCGTTAATACATGGATTAATAGTGGGGGCATTAATAGCCTTAATAATCGTAGCCGTGTTCCTCATTAAAAAGTACATGGAGGGTGAATCAGGGTGGTGATGTAAACAGGGCTCGTTGATGAGGGGCAGCTCTGACGTAAAGCCACGGCTTGAAAACCCTAAATACCTGGAGGGTTCATAGGAGCAACGTAAGTAGCGCTAATGTAGGTATTTTTTTCGCATGCATTGTCAAAGACCGCCGTGGTTCTGCGGTGGTTTGCTTATGTGGGCAAGATTAACAGCCACCTCATCAACAGCATCCTTAAGACTTGGTATTAGGCTAGAAACCCTACCAACAATGGCGTTTATAATACCCCCTATGTCGGCTGGTCTACACTCACCGCCTCCAGCCCCTCCTCCCTCCTCCTCACTGGTTATTTTCTCAACAAGTTCATTGATCTCCCTAACCAACTCGTTACACGGTTTCTTACCTTTTACCCATGTCGAAGACCTGGACCTATGTATCTCGTAACCAGCCTTACCCAACAACCTCAACAACTTATTATAGCCACCAGTGCCAAGCAAGTAAACCAAGCCCCTAACATCAACCCAAGAACCACCCTCACCCTCAGAGCAATACAGGTTAATGCCAGAAGACATCAATGTCAAATTGATTAGGGGCTTTTAAGTGTTCAGAGACACGGAGCAACCGTAAACAAAACACCTAAATTGTGCTGTGGTTAATAGGAGTTGATGCCTAAATGCCCTTATTGTGGTTCTGAGGACTTAACGCCGATTAAGTCCTGGAGGTTCAGATTCTATGAGGTTATGATGTACAGGCGCAATAAATGCGGTGGTATTTTGCATGTTGTTACTAGTTCTCTGTATTTATTTGATTTTTCGATGGATAGGAATGGTGTCGGGTGATGAAACCTGAACCTATTGTAATGAGTGAAAGTGCTCATTTAATGCTTAAAAGTCTGTAGTATAGATATTATTTCAATAGCGAAAACTCCATTAAAACGAACCGGTTCATTCATGACTTTCTATCTCGACGTACTTACTGTACTTATTAATTTAATGAACTGGCAGCGCCTTCCTTACTTCCTTAGCTATCTCAACGCTTTATACGCTCATTAGACGCCCCCTGATGATCACTAGATGTATTTCAAATATATGTCCTTCACGTAGATGTCTGAGCTGTATTCCCCTCATAATAGTTAATCTTTGTTTGTCCTATCAATTAGCTACAGATACCCCATAAAATGCGAATAAAACCTTGTAGTAAATACTCGCTTAGGTTAGGTATCAAGTCGATCCTTAAGGAAATGTAAGAGTTATAAGGGTAGGGATCATAAAGTCTAGAGGATGTTAAGCGCAGGAAAAGGTGTCATGGTGATTCATGTTTATATTTCGTACTTGTTTAAAACCTTTATAAAACCTTGCATAGCCATAGAGATGTTTCTTGCTACTGAAGGTCTAACTATAGCTTCATGACTTCCTTCATCATTCCCATTTCCTAATTCACTGAGACCTACCGCTATGTCAATAAACATTCTTAGGTACTTAGAGAAAGGAATCCTACCTGCTATTAATTTCTCAAGAAAACTCACGTACTTCTCAGGATCTTTTGCATTGTACGTTAGTAACATGAATAACAAGATGGCTTGACCAACATCAGCAGGTAACTCAAGAACCACAGACTCGGCATCTTTCGTAGCTCTGTACTCTATGCCATAGACATCTATTACACGATGAATAGCATCAAATATCTTATCGGCTCTTTTACCCTTAACCTTTATAAAGTCAAAGAGTGAAAAGTCTAAGACTCTTAAGCTAAGCGCAGATACTCTGCCCCCGCTCCTATATATCAGGTAATAGAGATTCTTACTCATTCAACTTCCCCTAGATTAAAGTTTTATAAATGTTTTAAGTGTTTTGTATAATAAATATCGGCGCTAAGATGCTGAGAGAGTTAGGTCCTGATCCATGTCTAAGCCTATATTCACTCGAAATTTTTTGTATGTCATATCCATGATCTGAAACAAGAAACACTACAATATTGTTTGTAACAAGATACTTTACTTTCATATAAAGCGAAGAAACAAGGCCATATAGATTATTTATCATTGTCAAGACGTCATTAAAACTGATGCTTTCATTATCATGTATAAACTTATCAATATCATCAAACTTGGTTATATCAATACTAGTATTTAAAATGCTACTTATAGCATTCCTTACAGCATTCATTAAAGTTACATTTTCCCCTTCCTCTAGAAACCTTTTTGGATCTAAGAGAAATTTGTACGTGCTTGTTTTTCCACTAGGATTTATCATGGTGCTAAAGAATCTGGGTCTTAATTTGTACTCAGTAGACAATTTGTATATGATGAATAAAGCATCTACTATAGATAAAGCATCGCAAGCAAAGACATGGATATTGTTTAAAGTTCCTACATTTTTAAGTATATCTAGAGCACGTTTATACATCTCTTTAGCGATAACATCCATTGATGCTACATATTCCTTATGTCGCGACCATACATAATTTAGAAAGCTGTATGTCTTATTCATAAAGTTTTGCAAACGTGGATCTGTAACATATTTTTTAGATATTGTAAGTTCATCTCCTGTTGCTACATAGTGAAAGATATCGTGTAATGCTGCGTAGACTTCCCTATCATATTTAAGATAACTAAACCCGTCTAATAACGTGATGATCTCATCCAAGTGAGTAAGAAGAACTGCAATAGAGTTATAGCTCATATTACTCAACCTGATTTAAGTAATATATTCATCTGGTTTTAGACCAATTTTTTTGAGTGTATCTTCGACATTCTTTTCTTCAACATCAGTCTTCAGTATAACTTTAGCTTCACATGATGTTAGTTCATTCATGTATCTATTAATGAGCTTCATAATATGTGGAATTAATATATCAACTTTATCAAGTATACCATCAATCTTTATAACAGTTTCACTCTCCTTCTTTTGCCCTAAATGCATTTCTAAATCAATTCTATGAATAAGATTAGTAAGTTCTTTTACATTTATAGAAGAAAGTAGCATCATCACTTTATCTTTACCAAGAACCTTAAAGCCAATAGGTCTTTTGGGTGGTGGAGGCGGTGGAGGTGGCAAAACACTAGGTTTTTCAATAATGAGTTCTCTATCCTTGACGCTAAGTACTACCTCTTCTATCATTGAATCGCCAATGAGTATCTTTGCGCCATTAAGTTCATTGATCCCTGTTTTAATCGCATCAATAGATAGGGGTTTTATCGGCATCTCTTTCCATCCTCTTACTAAGGCATCTGAAATGCCATCAACCGATATGCTATATTTACCTGTTTTAAGTATCTCATTTCGCATTATACTATTCTTAGTAACGCTTTGCTTGATCCAGCTCTTGATCTGTTCAGCTATATTGTGAGCATTGCTAACCTTTAACGTGCTTATAATTCTATCAGAAATCCAGACAGGTAATGAAGCAAAAACTTCGTCAAGCTTCCTAATGCCCCCACTACTGGCCTCTATGTTTAAATCCTTTACTTCGAAGGTTTCGGTCTCGGGGTTGTAAGTTATAACCTTCTTAAACACATTGATAAAGCTGGAGATAGAGTCCTGTACAGCGTCACTGGTTAATTGTGCAGTGAATGCCTGCATCTTTTCCCTCACCATATTTATTGCCTCTATGATTATCTGTTTAAACCCCTTCTCTGTTAGACCAGCCTGACGTACAATCTTTGTCAAGTTCTCTCTACTTGCAACTTCTCGCTCCGCAAACTTTTCTATATCGCTAGAGATTAATTTATTTACATTTTCACACGCCTCTATCTCAGCAAGCTTTTTAACGAGATAAACCAAGGTGCTTTTACTCATCTCAGGAACAACGATGGCGAACATGTTGAGATGCGCTAGTTCATTTTTATTCTTCTCCAACGTCTCTGTAATCTCCTTCTCAATCTCTCTATAGCTTATATCCTCAGACACGCTAGCTTTTTCTATTAATGCCTTCCTTGCGATATCAATGGGAGATAGAACTATGACTGTAAAAACATCCTTCTTGTTTAACAGCTCTTGGAGCTCCTCATCATTTAGGATGCTATCAATGCTAACTACCTCAATGTTTAGCTGTGCCTTTTCATTGATTTTTGGGATAAGCCAATATCTTTCAAAAGTTTTTGCTAGGTAATCTATGGCTTTCCCTAAATCAATATCTCCCTTCTCATTCTTTAGGCTGCTTAATATTTTCTCATACTCATTATTTATCAGCTGCCACGGATTTGAAATTAGAGATGTAAGGTAGTAATTAGTGCCTTGACGTTCAATCACATGAACATATGGAACATTTTTGAGTCTATCAAGAACCTCTGAATAGAACTTCAAATCCTCGTCCTTCACAAACCCAACTAGCGATAGTATAATTTTAGATTCTGGAAGTGCCCTCTTCTCTATATCCTCACGTGAAATAAGTTCAGGCCTTTGGCTCAACATCTTGATTAGGTCCACTACATTATCTGTTACAGATTTTATGTAAACAGAGTTTAGAGCACCCCTAATCATCTTAATCTTAGCCTTCTCACTCTCTTTCTCGCTCACCTTAATCTCAGTAACATATTTATTCCATGTATCTACATTTCTTTTCCACTCGAAAGCTATATCTGGGTCTAGCAAATGTTTGATGTCTTCATGCTCTATATGAGCTATGCTAACGAGGTATGACTCTTCCTGCTCCAGAGCCTTAGCTACAGCAACAGTACTTATCTTGATTAAGTCACGTAGATGCTGCAAGTTCGTAAATTCACGACTATATGCTGGAGGAATAATGATCTTTCTAACAAACTCTCTATATACAGGTGAGAAGGGGTATGTATTTCTTAGATCATTTATAAAGGTGGTTAAAAGATCCTCATCCACGATACCATTAAGCTTTTCCCTTAATGTCGTTAACAGCTCCTTGCTAAGAACAGCATCAACAGGAGTCTTGTACCTCAGGATACGCTTTTTAACAATATTTAAAGCATCGTCATCATCTACATCCCCTCCATAATTAATTTCGAGTCGGCCAACTCTCTGCTCAAAAAACTCGGCAACAACATCTATTAAACTATCAGCTTCGCGTTTCCCTATCCTAGACTTTACTTCTTTCCATCTATTAACATCTTGAAGTGCTGATGCGTATACGAGAACTACTGGGCGGTAGCCATATAATGCATCAATAACGTTCTTAATAAAGAGGAGTGTCTTCTTGAGACTCTCGATATAGCTAGGTGATGCCCCCTCGATAGCATCTATAATGGAAGCATAGAACTCATCAACTAATATCAGTACAGGAACTGTAATACCCATCTCCACAATAAGCTTACCAAACTCCTTAGCAGCATCTACAGGCTCACGTCCAGGTAACTCAGTTAGTAGTTGTTCAATTAAGTTAAGGTACCTTTCAGATACGTCCTTTAGATATTCTTTCTTCTTTTGGAATACCCTTTTAGTAATCTCAGCTAAGGCTTTGTATGGATCTAGACCTAGAGGAAGGAAATTAAGATCTATGGGTATTACTAAAGTTTTCTGAGCTACATCGAATCTGTAATTTGTTTCAAATACGAGCACATTATATATTTCCTGAAGACTTGGATTGCTGCTTAACTCCTGCCGGTGATTCGGGATATTAACATATAGGTGGTAGAGAAGTGTTAGGAAGTGCGTCTTTCCAAGCCCCATAGCATGAGTAAGTGAAAGTACTGATGTGCCAGGTACGCTGAGTCTATTGTTTATAATATGTAAAGCTTTCTTAAGCGCAGGTCTAAAGTATGTTATTGAAAGGAACGTTATTGGTTCGGCGAACTCCCTGCTAATTGCAGCCTCAGCTATTTTCAGATCTTTAGCTATTAGTGCGCCTAAGCTTGGTGCTAATCTGCTTACATCTGCTAGACTCAAGTATATGCCTTTTGCAAGATCATTAAGATCTATAATATCTTTAAGTGGTGGAAGCGTCATAGAGTCTCACACTATGGTCCTTTATAGAGCGTTAGAAGCACGTTTTCAGCAAACCTCTTGATAATATCATTCTGTATCTCAACAAGTCTAAGCTCCTCCAACGTTGCTGTACGTAGCAGGAATAGTGCTGTTGCGGTTACAGATCTGCTTAACGGTATTCGTGACATAATGTTTTGGGCAACTTTGGTTGCGTCCTCCTTACGCTCCATTTCACCGATAAGTCTCAGAACATGAATTGCCCTACCGACATTTGTTGTAGTTAAAATATCTACCTTACCCTTCACAGCATCATAGCACTCATTACCAAATAGCAAGCTATAGTAATTGTTACTCTTTGAAGGTTTCTTCAGGAGCCCTCTACCTACCAATGCATCGACACTTATGTTCATAATCTTGCACACCTTCTCTATGAAGTCGTATGCGAGATCCCTCGACCCAGCGTATCTAGATGATGTCCACAGCATTAAGTATGCTCTGCTGATTTTATCTATAAGCATTATGTCTGCCCTCATATTCTCACCAAGACCGCTCTTGGCTAGGTAATCCTCTAGCAGAGTCTCAAGCGCTATATACATAGCAGCAGGATACAATACATTATCAAAGAAGTACAGAGCCCTTCTAAACCTAGTAAACCTGATTTTTGAAACATCTTGCTCTCTGACCTCATCAATACTCGGACTCCAAATCCTAGTAGCACTAGCTATACCACTCGCCAGAGCCATAATGAACATCTCAGGTCCCGAAGCCTCCGAATTCATATCCTTAACAGCATCCTCAATAACGTTTTGCCTTATAATTTTTCTCACCTCCTCTTCACGAGCTATTTCCTCAGCCTTATTACTATAAGCAGTAATGTCTCCAAGAACACTCCTCTTCCTAAATACAAGAGCTAGTGATGTTAAGAATGCTGATGTTAGCAGTGCAACTCTACGAATAGCCATTTCAGTCCATATAGTCCATGCCTTACTAAGAGCAAACCCGGCAGCATACGCCGATGCTATTATAGCCTCCCACGCACGTGGATCACTATGTGTAAACCAAACAACTAGTATTCCATCGTCTTTGAGAGTCTTATTAACTTCCTCGAAGAATTCCCACATTCTCAAAACATACCAGTCACCAGTGAATGCAGCTCTCTCAATAAGCCCTAGATCCTTTTTACCAAGATCCTTAATCTCATCCCTGCCCTTCCTAGCTATAATCTCCGCCTCTCTAGGCAGTATTGGTAGATATGGTGACCAATTCTCAATGTAGAGCTCAACTTTACCCCTAGCAGGATCCCTATTGAACAAGAATCCCTCATCTATAATAGGTTGAAGCATTATTCTCAAAAACTGCCAGAAGAACTCCATTAAATCACTATAGAAGTGCTGAGCAAGGTAAGGAGGATCAACATTAATAACGTCAACACTCTCAATGCCTCTATCTTTAAGTATAGCATTAAGATTCCTTACATCACCACATATCACGTCTACCAAGTTACCTAGCCCAGTAAGCCACTCACTAAGAACCCTCAAAACAGGTAAAACACCACCAGCTGTGCCAGCAACACGAGTTATATGAGGCTCAAAGACCCATCTAACTGCCTCATCTATACGCTTAGCTTCACAATATTCAAGACCCAGATCAACAGTACGCCCTTTCTCCTGGTATCTACCACTAAGCCTGTCTATAACGTAGCGTGTAGGATGCCATTCTGTTGCTATGTTGTTGTAATCTGCTAGTTTGTTCATTCCTAAAACGAGGTATAATGCTATTGCTGCTCCATATTCCCCCTTCTCCTTTATGAGCTCTGCTGCCCTCATCCTTACATATCTCATTAGTTTAAGCAGTATTAATAATTGTCTTGGGTTAAAGAGTTCGTACCAATACTCTATGCCTAGATCCCTTATAGGCTTGAATACCTCATTCTCTTTTGGTATCTGCGAATCTGGTAAGTACTCTTTAAGCTCATTTATATGAGATGTTAAATCAAGGTAAGCTTTAATGAAGACCTGCCTATCTGTCTCATCTGCTGGCTTAAATCCTTGCGGGGTCTCCTTAGCCAGGATTATGTGCGTCTCTAGCAATTCATTAATTTTCTCTTTTGCTCTCTCTACATCACCACTCAATGCTATCCTCAGTAACTCCTTATGATTCTTAACCCAGTTTCTGAGTGCAATATCCTCATTTATTGGTGCACTACAGTAGGGGCATCTAAGCCTTTCAAAGGATGAAACTTCATTTGATATCTCTGCTTTAAAGTTCCTCTTTTCTTTATCAATAACGAGTTTTATGTACGGTCCTTCCTTACCTAATTTATTGGTATAGATTATTGGTATTACTCCTCCGCAGTTTGGGCATCTATAGCCTCTTGCAATGATGTAATTTTGGGCATCTGATGAGTAGTATTGCATGAGTTCTTTCCTTACCCAATCTATTAGTTTCTCCACCTCTTTCTTTACATCTTCATAAAGTTGAGGTCCGTATTTTGCTGGGTACTCGAGTGTTGCTTTTAAGAGTATGTATGCAACTGGGTTATAGTCCATAGCTATTGTTCTGAACCCAAGTCTCAGAGCTTCTAGTGGTATGGAGCCTCCTCCAGCCATGGGGTCAACTACAATGATTTGAGACGGATCTTTGCCTACATATTTCTTAACGATATCTTTCACATAATCTCTATTGGGGTTTACCAGGTACAGGAGTTTAAATGGCGCAGAGGCGACGTTGTCAAGCCCTATAGCACGTATAAATTCATCCTTAGAGGCACTCTCAGGTAAGATAGAGGCTAGGGTAAGAGCTCTAGCAGGGGCAGTAGGTCTTCTAGCTAAATATGGGTGAATATTACTCAGCTTTGGAACCCTAATGAATCCAGCCTCAACCCTTGCAGTATCATTAATACCCTTAAGAGGCAACCAAGACTCAACCAAATATCTTGAACTTAACATCAATTAACTTTCTAAACTATATCATTTATAAGTTTTGCGTGATGTAATGAATTAGCTGTAGAGAAGATATCTGCTACACTTAGCAATTTCTCTTTACTCTTTCTTTCCACTTTTTATTTTAGCTTATATTGTTATAATGATTGTGAGCTTAAGCGACTTTATCGAAAATTTACGATAAATTAATGTTAATGGTATTGTAATGACTTTTAAAAACTTGATCTTTTACATTTAATCACATCTTTCTGAAAATGGACGTATCAGTATTACCTATGAGTTTTAATATACTAAAAATATAATTAACCGAAGCTACTCTATCTTCAACAGCAGCTTTAATTGATATTTCATCTCTAAATTAGATGAGTATTAATGCAAAGTTAAAGGCGTCTTTGTTAACATACCTGAACTCCTCGTTCGCACAGCTTTAGACTGAGGTTATGGGTAGGAGCACTGGTGATGGCATGATAAAGCTTGATGTAAGGTCCCTTAGCTCATTTTTAATACTAGATGTTAAGGCGTTTACGGTTAGTGAGGCTGTCGATGCTGGTTTGAAATTGGCTGGAGGTATTCTTGGTGGTGTTGATAGGTACTGCATCTACGAGGGTGATGGTGAGCTTGTCATTGAGTTTTGGCACAAAGACGAGTCGATTAAGCTCATCCACTCGGATAAGCCAGATGAAGCAGTCATGCGTTACTACGATGCTGAGAAAGCTGGCCTAGTTAAGTGTGTTGAGTATTAGGCGGTGGGGTGGGTTTCGCAGGGTTATGTATTTTACCACGGCGAAGCTTACCCATCAATGGATAAGAAGTGCATAATCATCGGCACAGGCATTAACATCACACCAGCTAGGTTAGCGCTTATTAACGCTGACGTTAATGACGGTGATTACGTTATGCTAGTTGGCGTTAGCAGTGATGCGCTTAATGCATTAACTGAATTCGTCAAGCATGTTTACCAGGACTTGAACATTGATGTTAAGTCGATTACCGTTAACACTCAGGTCAGCCTAGTTGACGCAGTTTCAACGCTTAGGGGCATGGTTGAGGCTAACGCACTCTGCAGTGTAGTAATCGGCATCGCCGGCGACAGGTGGGTCGCAACAATACTAAGCTTCCTGGCAATGACACTGGCTACTGTAGGTGGCTTCACCAACATCAGCATTAATAGGGTCTTTGTCATGCCTAGTGATAAGGGTGAGCCTGTTAACTGGCCTATTGTGCCTAGGCTCGTTGACTTGAGTCTAGTTGAGTTTAGGGTCCTTAAGTTGATTTGCAACGGCTATGGCTTAGCCAAGGAAATAGTGAAGGGCTACGCCTCAAAGTACGGTGAAGCAATATCCCTACAAGCCATCGAGAGGACACTGGCTAAGCTCAGGGTTAAGGGCATCATTAACAGTAAGCCAGTCAGCAAGGCCCTAATGCATGAAGCAACTGAACTAGGCAGGATACTCACCTGTTAAAACTCCAAAAGCACCATAATCTCACTGTTAAGTGAATCAAGAAGCCTTTAAAGGCTCCTTTGAAATCCCCCATCAACATTAATGAGGTATCTTAACTTCATGCCTCCTCTTAACTTTAATGGGGGTGCCCGACTTCATGTAAGCCTGGAACTTTCATGTATGCCTCTAACTTCATGCGTCCTCCTACCTGAAACTTACTCTTCACTAGGTCTCCTGGTAGGGGGTTAAAAACCCATCGCATTAATCCTCCTTATGGGATTCTCTGGTTTTCTTGTTTTGAAGTTTTTAGGTTTTGTTTTTTACTTTGAATGATTGTTGTGCGGGGTTGTGTACTTTGAATGACGCTGAACGTGAGGTTAAGTTGAGTTGAAGTATGGTGTTGATGCATTTCAACCTATTGACGGGCATGGTGGCTGGTTTTGGTTAACTGCCCTAGCGCCTAAACAGTAACTAGTACACACAAAGCCATAGGGGAACATAATTAACCCTCACAGCACCTAGTATCCGTGTGCAAAGGGAAAGCCACTTAGCAATGGAGCATGCATAAGGCAATTAAACTAGGCAGGTTGATTGCCTGTGGTTAGTGTGTTGTATTGGGGTTGCTGGAGGTGTGGGTTATGATAAGTGCATTAACCCACTACGCTTTTAAAGTACCAGGGAGTATTAGTGGTTGAGTGCCTGGTCAACGGGACTCCACCGTGGATTTAGAGGAGGCTAAGAAGGCTATTCAAAGGCTTAGCCCCAATGGTCTTTGCTTGGGTGGGTTGCTTGATTTGAAGGGTGTTGCTAGTGACGTGGTTGATAAGGTTGTTGGCGCCTTCTTGCTGGGCCTTTTTG
>Ga0081534_100494_pt1 | contig 12605 bp, 29 predicted proteins | sample MonGeyMetagenome_FD_71019 | JGI IMG/M metagenome (GOLD analysis project Ga0081534, IMG submission 71019) | Hypoxic/sulfidic aquatic microbial communities from Monarch Geyser, Yellowstone National Park, USA - MG (SPAdes) v1 (version 2) | ecosystem: Environmental > Aquatic > Thermal springs > Hot...
CCCCCCCCCCAATACATATCTACTACTTCTACTACTTCTTCTCCCCCTTCTAGTAGTATATCAGTAGTATAGTAGTACCTTCCCTATAACACCCACAAAAACACACATAGAGATACGGAGAGAAATACTTAAAAACCCCCAAAAACACGGTTTATGTGGTGGGTAAGGTGGTCTCCCAAACCCAACCCAGGTCCACGGGTAAGTCCACGGGAAAAACCCAGGTTGTGTACATGAAAGCCTATGACATGGACATGAATGAGGTACCGTTGGACAGAGAGTTAAAACGTGGTAGGTATGTGGTTGTTTCAGTGATAGAGCGTGAACACCCAACGTATCCATACATAGCCAGGTTCTTCTGTGTAACGGTGAGTGAAGACGGCGAAATGAGTGGTGAAATGGTTAATCAAATAGCGTTACAAACACCTGACGTACCAACCCGTGAAATTGGCATAGCAATTGTGAACTGTGAAGACCCTGTAGTTGTGATAAAAGACCCATGGTGGTGGTAAATGACTGAGTTGGTTAGGGAAATAACGGATTGGTTGTGGGGCTTCACGGACATAAGGAAGGTGGTTAATAACAACTATATCATATTGCAATCAATAGTGAGAAACGTGGTTAAGAACCTAGGCATTAATGACGGTAACTTTGACTTGCAGGCTTTTATGGACAACTTTGACATACATGAATTAGACCTACAAACACAGGACACGTTTGTTGATAGCCTAACTGAGTTGTTGCTTAGGTTCAAGGTTGGTGGTGATGTTGATGCAATGATGGATAAGGCACCGAGTATGATTGAGGATAGGCTTAGGGAAATCATTGACTACCTAAGGTTTAACCCTAATGACACCGAAACCATGGGTTACGCAAAGTTGTTGATAGACCAATTGAGTGAGTTCAATGCACCGTTAGCGAAAAAGTATGAGTATGAGTTAGACACCTTAACCAAACCAGTTACCAAGGTTGTTGAACCCATGAACCAAAAGCCTGTGGTTAAACCCGTGGTGTTTAAGCAACGCAAGCCCAGTAAGCTAAGGAAAGTACTGGTTGGCTTATTGACTGTTACCATTGGATTGCTTTCAATACCGTTGTTTGTGGTGTACACAGTAATGAGTACTATGAGGTGGTTGTCATGAGTAGTCCGAGCACCGTAATTAATGAGTTACTTGATGCACATAAGAAACTGGACGATGCATGTGATATCATAAGACGTGCCATGGATTATGCAGATGACGATACACGTCGTGAGTTAGAGAGAATAAGAAAGAAAATAATTGATATTAAGTTACAAATTGATTATGTAATAGACAGGTACATAAGGTGATGGTGAATGATAACCGTGATTGAGTTAGCAAGGGGCGTTGTTGATTACGTAACACTTAACTGGAAAAACTACATCACAAACATTTACCACCCAAACACCGTCAGGCTCACTTACAAAGACATAAGAGACATTGTTTGCCTGCTATACCCAACCGAATGCCGTGAGTACAGGCGTGGAATACTACCCGCTAAGACGGTTTGGTTGTATGCCTATGTACAGTTTGAGTTTGAGAAACGTGGGTACAAAGTAGAAAAGAGAAAAATGTGCTGTGGAAAGACAGCACTCTATATTCATAAGGCGTAATACGGTTTTTCCACGTAGGCGCAAAGCTTTTAAACTAGTGTGTTTCTCTGTGTTTTGACCTGTATGGGTAGTAAACCTACACAACTAAAGGACGGAGTGAAACCTACGGAAAACACTCGTGGGGGCACTGGGGGCGTGCCCTCGCAATCCTCAGCCCCTGAACAACCAAGCCAAACAATACTGTCAATAATAGAAAAAGTGAAACTAAGCAATGAACCTAAGTTATGGCGTTTAGACGCAATGCCACTGACGGAAGATGGTTCAGACCGCATAGAGATTTTGATTGGTAGAGCACCAACTAGGGACGGTTCACGCACTTTCCCAGCTGTGGTTTTGAGGCTTATACGTGGTGGTAACGTGGTTAGGGACTACACCATAAGTGTAGCACCTGTGTCTTACCTATTACAGTACGTTCTGGAGTTTGCGAATAGTAAGAAAATACACTACCTATATGATTTCAGCTCTGCCTTTAGGACAACATCAAGGACAGTGAATGCGGAGGTTGAGGGAGGTGAGATAGAATGAGGATTTACATGGAAAGAGAGTACAAAAAGGAAATATTTGATGGGATTGTTGAAAAAATCCTAAAGCACAGCGATGGCGATTTAATCCTTAAGTACAGTTCATATGGCGAAAAGGGTTATGTTGTTGTTTCACCATATGCCGTCTTTCTAGTGTTTCATGACAGAGAAACCATATACCTTAACGTGTACACAACCAGTGATTTACTGTTTGATGCACTTAGGCAATTAAAGGAAATCTATGAAATAGACACTAGTGAATTTGAGGTAACAGGGGTGAGGGAGTGCTATGACTGAGGAGATAGTTAGGAAAATCATTGAGGAAATCCAGGACGCATTAAAGAACGGAAGGAAAGTAATAATCAATGGTGTTGTTGTTCAGAAGGTTGATGTGGTGCCTAGTAGGCGTAGTGTTGTGATTGTTATAAATGACACAGTTACGTTATACCCATCACAACTCATTAGAGCAAAGAAGGTGATACTATGATATCAATCACAATCAAAATGGATATCCATGTGCCTTTAGACTACGATAAATACAGTGAGGTAATCTACAAAGTATCCAGGATGTTTCATGATGCATTAGCCGATAACCTGAAGACAACATACCGTGGTGAATACGCATGGATAACAGTTGGTAAGGACGTTGTTATATCATTTAGGACAGCGGAGATGTATAGGAAATACAGCAACATGCCCAGCGGTATCATTATCACTGAGCACCTGTACCTAACAATAATAACCGATGACTTTAAGGTATTGAGCAAATACGTAGAGAAGGTGGTTGATGTAATCAACAACTCACCACAGTTTTTATTTAACGTTGCTATAGTAAATGGTGATATAAATGAGCAACAATAAGGATAAGGAATTAGAGGAAGAGGAGTTAGAGGAGACACCCGTGAGTGAGAACAACCACAACAAGGGAGAGGGTTGCCTGAAAGTTTCGGGTACCTCTTTCGTTATTTGCGTAGGCATGCCTTATGCGTTCACAATTGGACGTAGAACCATCATTGGTATTGTTGAGGAAGTCAATAAGCGTTTCCTTAGGGTTGTTGTTAGCACCGAGAACGGTAAGGTGGTTCTTGATTTGCGTAAGGTGTCAATGATATCAGAGGTGAAGTAACAATGGACGACATTGAGTTTTGCCACGTCATGAAAGCCTATATCCGTGAACTACAGAAACAACTCAAACAACTCTATTACCAATACCCTAAAAACCAACGCTACCTAGAACACATTTACAACGTATTGTTCAACATGGAAGGTGATTTAGAAATCTACTGTGAGGAAAAAGGCGTTAGGTGATTAAAATGGCATTGCCGTTCTGTGATTTTGATATCCAAATCGGTGCTAACCTGGTTACTGTGAGGTATGACTTCCAGATGCGAAGGGTTTGTTGGGAGAGCGGTAGGCAATCCTTTTGTTATGGTTATGAGGATATAATACGGTTTAGGGAGTTCATTAACGAAAAGCGTTACTCAAGTGTTACAGATATTGTTAATGAATTCCAATTCGTGTTTAGGGTTAGGAGACAGAGAGCGTTTTGGATTGTTGAAAGTATGCTAAGCGAAGATTGGTGTGTGCAGGAGGCTGTGGTTGGTCCTGGTTGTGTGACAACCGATGGTGAGAGCCACCCGTTGGATAAGGAATTTTCTCAATGTTTTGAGGGTTTGATTGAGCATGCTGACATTTTTGATACATTCATGTACTACACATACGTGAGGCAACTAAAGGTGTTGGAGCACTGTGGACCTGGTAGGACGGATTACGCATTTAGGACCAGGCGTGTACCTCTTAGGGAAACGTCATGTGCAATGGTTGAAACCGATTATGACACGTGGTTAAAGAACGTGTTTGATGAGATAGAGGCGATGGTTAGAGGTGAGTGATATGGTAAGCGGTACATTTAGGTACATAACACTTGATTGGGATTGGAGTTGCCATGACTTTGAACCATCAAACAGCCGATTATTCCAGGAAATAATTAGTGATGAACGTGTAAAGAGGGTTTGGTTTAGGTGTAGTGCCCATGGTAAGATACACCTATGGGTTGAACTCAATGAACCCGTTGATTTTTGGGAGAGCCTCTATTTGCGTAGTATTTGGAATGATGACGCTAATAGGATTAGGATGGATATAATCCGTTACTGGCAAGATGGTGAGGTGATGCGTTTATGGGATAGTAAAGCCGATTGTATTGTGAAAGAGGACGGAAAAATTGATTGCGTATTTTTGAAGGCAGGTCAATGGAAATTAGTGTTTCAACGCTGTTAAATCACCTCTATTTGGTAGAGGTAGGGTTTTGGTTGTTCTTATTCAGCATCAACTGGCGTATGTCACGATCCACGAGTTGCATGCCTAGGTACTCAAGTAGCGTATTCTTAAAGTAGATATCGTTCTGTACTTGGGCTTGATATAGTGATGTGTTGGTGTTGATTGCCGTGACAATAGCCTGCACGAGGTTAGTCATGTTCACGGTCTGTTGGTTAATGGCATTAACCGTTGCTTGTGCCAGGTTGGCACCGACCTGTGTAGTTGTGTTCAACGCGGTAACCTCAGCGTCGGTTAAGGCGTTTCTATTGCGTTGGTCATTTATCGCCGTGAAGAGGTAAACAGCTAGTCCGATCACTCCCACAGCCACGAGTATTATGAATATCAGGCTGAACGGATCATACGTTAGCGTTGTTGCTTGGTCTTGCTGAGCAAAGAGTGGTGTGCCTAACAGCGGTAGTATGAGGCTAAGTATCATTATCCACCTGGGTATTTTCATGCTTATCACCCGTGTTGTTATTACTAATCTTTAGTATATAAGTCTTTATCCACTTGATTTCCGTCTTTAGTTCAACCACCTGTTTCTCAATTCTGCTTAACCAAACCATCAATCGGTAAATCAAGCCCAGCACAATACCCGTGAGTATTGAAAAAAGCACTTCAGTTACAATGTCCATTTTAATCACTCCTTAAGTTCACGTAGAACCTCTTCAGCGTGCTCTATCAATTTTTCCAGGTATTTGATTGCGTTGTCCTTAGTCATTAGACCGTCTTCAACCATTTTCCGTATTTGTAACGGCACGGTTTCGGGGAATATGTTTATGCCGACGTTCAATATCAACCACGGTGATTGGTAGGGTTGTAGTAACGTTGGCACCGACGGCGTTGCTATGTAAGAACCAACAAAGTTAGTAGATGGCTTAGCACCAATAACCCTAGGCATTGGTTGGGTTTGAATAATCTTTTTGTAGTCCGTCATGGGTAGCCCACCACCAAAACAGTGATTTCTACATATGAAGCCGTCAGTGAACCACCGTAACCAGCCAAACCAATGGTGTGCGAGCCTAGGCTTAGGTTACTGAAGACGTAATTCACGGTTGCCTGTTCATAGCCTGATGCTGGCACGGTTGCTACACCAACGTTTGTGTATGTGCTATCTACAAAGACCTGCATTGTCTCATTAACGGCACTAGAGCCAGAGTTGTAGAGACTAACCGAGGCAATGACAATTACGTTCAGCGTGTTTAGGCTGACGACGACGGGTAAGGAAACGATTGTGGTGCCTGGCGATGCGGTTGCCGATAGAGAGACACCACTAGCCGTGTTGAACCCCAGGTACCTCACTACTAAACTGGTTGGTAAGAACAACGACATACAACCACCCAGGTTTTGAACAAATAAGTCAATTAAAAAACTTACTGAAGGACACCTATGAACACCGCACCAGGTGCACCGTTTCCACCGTTACCACCGTTACCGCCAGAACCTCCAGCACCTCCGTTATAACCATTTGCTCCTCCTCCTCCTCCACCACCGCCTCCTCCGCTACCTCCACCGCTACCACCATCACCAAATTTCACACCATTGTTTCCAGCACTACCATTGTTGCCATTACCTCCACTACCACCATTACCACCACCAGAACCACCGCCACCACCACTACCGCCAGCACCACCGCTTATGCTTGATGAGGATTGCGTTAATGTGTATGGTGTTAATGTTGTGTATGTAGTGTAAACATTCTGTGTAATTGAAGCACCACTGGTGTTGCCACCCCCAGCACCGCCTGTCCCACCACTGGTAGCACCAGCACCACTAGAGCCACTACTACCGTTACTACCGCTGGAGCCGTTTGCCCCATTCACTGTATATATGTACTCGTACGAAAGTATTAAGTAACTAACAGTGTTTCCACTACCACCAGAACCACCACTACCACCACTACCACCTCCTCCTCCGCCACCTGCACCAGAGCTGGTGCCGTTACCGCCAGCACCACCGCCGTTACCGCCAGCACCACCGTTACCACCGCTACCGCCACCCGCTGTTATTTTGCCAATCACGACACCAGTTACTGGGTCTGTTATGGTACACGTTGAACTACCACCACTTCCGCCAGCACTACCACTACCACCAGCTTTGCCAGCAGTTGCAGAGGTACCAGACGAGGTGCCTCCACTACCACCAGCACCACCAGCACCACCAGAACCACCGCTTCCTTGAGCACCAGCTGAACAATTTAGGCTGTAGTAACCGTAAGGCAAAACAACTATTGCCATTGCTCCTTGACCACCAGAACCACCACCACCACCAGTACCACCACCGCCTCCACCACCACCCGCATTGCCAGCACCGCCTCCTCCACCTCCTCCTCCACCACCACCACCACCGCCACCACCGCCTCCGCCACCGCCTATTAGGTGCAATAGCACCCTGCCCGTTACCTTACCGCTGTATGAACTACCGTTAGTTATGAACGCAACACCCTGGAATTGGTACTTTGGTTGCCACGGGAAACTGCTTATCCCTATGCTCGTTGGGAATTGAATACTAGGGAATACGTTGCTCATAGTTTACCCACCTCAATAATAAAGAACTTACTTTTCTCACTTTCGGGTATGATTATACGTGCAACCTTTTTGCTTAGTTGAACCGTGCCAGTTACAGTTACGGTTTCCGTGGTCGTGTCTAGGTACACCAGGGTTAGGGTTACCGATACACCAGGTGGTTCAACCTTGATGTAATCACCGCCAGGCACCGTTATGCTATCTACCACGTGGAAGTTAGGTATGTTGGTTATTCGTGCCAGTATCATGCCCATCACCACTTAGCCTTTAGTGTTATTGTTGTTGTGAATGACGGTGATGTGCCACCAACAGTCCACGATACATTGACATACCTAACCGCTAAGCCATTAGCACCTATGTAATACGTACCCGTAGCAGTGATGTTAGTAACCGATGCAATACTAACCGATTGACCGCTTACTTCATCATAGGCGTTTAGGTAAACGTTTAGGGACGGTGATGTACCGCTCACGGCACTCACGTAAATGAACACGAACACGTATGGGTAACCACCAACGTCAATGTTGCTTGAGTTGCCGTTAGCCGTTATTGCCTGTGCGTTGAGTATGGTGACGTTCATGTAATTCGCATACCCAGCCTTCAGTTGTGTATCAATATTGACATAACCACTGCTATCCAACGGGCTTTGTATATTTACATTCATTGTTGCCGGTAATGCAACATTTATCTTTGCTGGTTGGAACAACTCACGACCGATTATGAACGTGCCACTCACGGTTGCTGAGCAACCGTTATAGACACGTATCATGTAGAACGGAGACCTGACAGGTAAATAACTCACTGGGAATGGGTTGCCGTTGTTAAGAGCCACATATAGGCACGACGCATAGTTAGCGTTGTTTAGCGATAATAAGTCAAGCCAATCGCCATTGGTGGGTATGATATCGGTGTAGCCAGGTGGGTAACTAAACGGTAGGGTATAGTAGTGAGTGCCATTGCCACTTACTGCCTGTGTTTGGCTTTGTGCCGTAGAAACCACCTCACTGGAGTTAGTAATTAGGTGATTATAAACCTAAGTGCAAGAAGCCCTTGCTATGCACGGATCCCCGTTTTGCACACACAGTACACCACAAACAGTCGTTACGATATGGGTACACCCAGCCAAGCCAGCACACCCTGGTGTCATGGGAATAGTGCCTGGTGGACACGTGCCTGTGCACGTTGTTGGTGGTGTAGGTGGTAGAGGTGGTGGTGACGGTATGAAGCCACCAACCTGTATCGGTGGTAATTGTTGCTGTTGGTTCTGGGTCTGGGTTAGTTGTTGCGTGGTTGTTGGTGGTGACGTAGGCGGTTGGGTAGGCGGTGTTGATAATGTTGTTGGCGGTAACGGTGGAGTGGTTTGTATCTGCTTGATGATTTGCTCAGTAGCTTTTTTGGTTATGTACCCAGCCAGGTAGAGACCACCGAATACACCAGCAATAGAGGCACCAGCAACACCACCAATAATCAACCACTTTTTATTCACCGTATAAATCACCTAATGATGTGGTAAACAGACGGTGATGGTGGTGTCCACGTTTGCGTCGTGGTTGATGTTTGTGTTGTGGTTGTAGTTGTTGGCGTAATCAACTGGGTTATTGGCGATACAATCGGTACCAGTGATGAAAGACACTGAAGCGGGTTGCTAAGGCATGACTGTACTTGGCTTTGTAAATTGCTTATTTGTTGTTGTGCCCAAGACCATAAACTCTCAATTGGCTTAACCACATACTCATTGAAAGCATTAACCAAGTTATTCCACGCACTGATGAAGTAATTAACCAACTCATTTATTGCCGATGTTATCCCACTCGTTACCCACTTGAAGAAACCAACGATTGAGTTGTATATAGATGCAAAGAAACCCTCTATGTCCTTTACGAAAGCCATTATGCCGTTGTAGATGTCCTTACCTATTGACGTGAAGAAACCACTTATTGCACTACCAACATTGCTGAAAAACGTGGTTACCTGGTTTACCAACCACGTTATTCCACCACGTATTTGGTTAATCAACCAGTTAATGCCGTTCTGTACCCAGGTGACGAAACCGCTAAATGCCTTACTTATTGAGGCACCAACCCACGAAAAGAAAGAGGCTATTTGTTTCCCTATCCACGATGCACCACTGACTATTTGCTGAACCAACCAACCAACACCCTTACCTATTTGGCTACCTATCCACCCCAAACCCTTAGCTATCCACTCAATACCGCTCTGTAACCACTTACCCAACCAGTTGAAAAACCCTAGTTTCCACGCTATTATGATTAAGGCACCCAACACGGTAATCGCAATCACGAAATACGTTGCTCTACCAGGGCTTTGGCGTTGCTCAGTAACAAACCTAACCTCAGGTTGGTCTTGCGGTGGGTCTATCAACACGCTGTGGTGGTTGGTTTCTAACTCAGCGTCATAGATTTCGTAATTACCACCGTCAGCAACCACTAGAAAAGCACCGTAATCCCTACCTTTCATTCTCCTAGTTATTTTCCTAACCACGGGTTTGGGTAAGGATAAAGAACCGTGGTTTTGAATAATCATTGTTTAATCACCTAAGGGTCTTAGCCTATCGGTGCCTGCAGGAATTGCTGAAGCGTTGGTAACCTACCACCAGTTTGCACCAATGCCTCACCGAGCTTAACCGCCAGTATCCCAGCTACAGTAGCTCCAAACGCAATAAGCCCGAGCTTAACATTCTGGTCTAGTTGCATGCCCATCACCTCACAATGAGTAATCTATAACTCTCGCTCTGAAAAATGCCGTATCTGTAACCGCAGACGATGAGGAGTTAGACGCTATGGTTACTAACTGTAGGTTCAACCTATCGTTTGGTGCGAACTCCATGACTGGGATTGCTGGTCTTGATGGGTTGGTTACAATCAAGGCACTAAGCGGTGGTGTCCTAAACAGCACCTTAACGTTGTTCTTGATGAACACGAGTTGTCCATCAACAGCCACATCACTTGAAGACCTGGTATAGACATCATAGATGTACCACCTCTGTGTTGATGGTACTACCTCTAACGACACAAAAGTGTTGCTGGTTGGGTCTAGTATCTGGGCGTTCACTGGTGTTAGTGGTTGTGCTGAACCAGGGATAGAAGCCTGTACTTCCACGCTTATGTCATACGTGTACACCATACGTATTCACCTCAAAAGTAAGGATAAAAGGATTGTTTTTAAACCTTAGGTGCCGTGAGCAACGGTTTACGATAGGTAATACTGACCCTTCTGTTGGTACTGGTACTCAACACCAGTTGTGCCACCACCCCACTGCATTGGGTCTGCTAGTGCACCTAAGGCATAGCCCAGGAAACCACCAGCTATTGCACTATCCCATGTTGTCTTTGCTGACGTTACACCCAGGATTACCAATGCAATCACCGCAAACACAAAAGCCGTTAGTGTCTTACCGATACTCCTAACTACGAAACCAGCCGTGTAGTGATACGCAATGGCACCGATGGTTAAACCAACAATCCACGCAACATCAGTTCTCTCAAACACCATTTTTAATCACCTCACATACCGCCAGTGATTATACCATGGTACCTCTCAGGAATACCTGCCTGCCTGGCACATGCCTCTAACTCAGCCTTTGTTACACCGCCCTTCTTCCATGCGTTTTTAACACACTCCTTATAGGCTTGAGCACTCTGTTTCATAGACCTCCTTTGTTCAGGTGTCCAGGCACTCCTTAACATTTCGGAGTACCTCTCCGCAATACTCATATTCCCACCCAACCGTTATATCCATCACTTACTTATAAACCTTAGTGGACGTGGGTATATAGTGTTGCTTTGCTTGGTTGCATATTATTGTTGGGTACCGTAAAGCTAACCCCAGCAATACGTACCCAGCAAGAAAGCAAAGTTTTTTATTGAACCCTAGTACCCCACTTTCAATGAGTATTGAAGAGAGAATACGGGCTTTAGAGGAAGAACTTAATCGGTTGAAGTCAGAGTTAGCTAAGCAACCACAGGCACAGCCACAACAACCGCAACCACAGCCGTCACAACAACACGTGATACAGAATGAGGAGCATAAGGTAGCAATTAAGGCTAAGCCTCACGTTCACGAGTTTGTTGAACTCAGCCCTGGCGTTTATAGGTGCGTGAAGTGCGGTGCCTACTACGTTGATGCCCAGAACGTTGATGCGGTACTGAAGGCATTCACTGCTAAGCATAGGCACGGTAATGGCGAACACGACATTTTCACATGCCCAGTTTGCAGACCGAAATTGAACAATGCATTGGCAAGCATTGGTTACGAAATCGTAGAAAAAGACGGTGAGTACATAATACGTAGGAAAAGGTGATAAACATGACCAAGAGAAGGGGTTCTCCTGAGCCAATCCCTGGCGGTGTCAGGTGCCCAGTTTGTGGGTTGTGGTTCAAGTCGGTGAAGGCGTTGAATGCACACATGAGGATACACAAGAACGAGGAGAAGGAAGACGGTGGTAACATGGACATGCCTAACATGAATATCCAAACAAACCCAGCAAGTAACCCAGCACCTCAGCAAACACCCATGGCACAACCGCAACAGTCATTACCCATGCAGATGGTTCAAGACCCCAACTCAATGCCTCTCCCATTCGGTGCCCAATCACCACCGCAAATCCCTGGACAAGGGTCTAATTGGTTGATGAACTTGATGTACTACGCAGGTATGAGGCTTATTGATAAGTACCTAGGAAGCGGTGGAAGCGATAAAATGATGGAGTTCTTAATGAACCTGGCTTTTGACAGCCTAAAGTGGAGATTAGGTATTGCAGATGCCGTGCTTAACAACTTCGCTAAGTCAATACTGAAGAACCCAGAGATAATAGCGAAATACTTAAGTGGTGAGTTGGGTAGTCAATCAACGGGTGGTGGTGGTACATCATGAGTAACCAAACCAGTAATGAGGACAGGGTAATACTACTGATGACACAGGAGTTAGTGAAAACGTTAGTGCAGGTGGGGCTTATTGAGAATTGGGCAATGCCTATGATAATAAACGGAGTACAATTCTTTTTACCACGCATACCCAAACCAATCAAACAAAGGCTTATAGCGATACTGAAACAGTACATTTGTGGTGGTGGTAATGGCGTATGAACCACTAGGAGACGCTGTAGCAGGTGCGTGCATAATAGCATCAAAGCTAGCACTAAACCCATGCAAATGCACCGCTGAAGACATTGATAAGTTAATAGAGCACCTAAGAACAATGGGTATTGAGGAGCACGTTAAGCCAGCGATTGATGACTTAATCAACCGCCTAAACACCGTTAAACAACACCTACAATCAGAGGGCTTTACCCTTGATGATTTACACAGCCTAATTGAGTGGTGCGATTTAGCACTAACAACCTACAAACCACTAATCTACATTGAGCACCAGTTAGAAGTGAGTGAGCAACCACAAGAGGCTATGGCTGTAACAACATGATGAACCCAACTCATGCTGATTAAGTGATGAACGTCATCAATACTGATTAAAAACCACCAATTTTTTGTGTGTGTTTTTGTGGGTGTTATAGGGAAGGTACTACTATACTACTGATATACTACTAGAAGGGGGAGAAGAAGTAGTAGAAGTAGTAGATATGTATTGGGGGGGGGG
>Ga0081534_100495_pt1 | contig 12601 bp, 10 predicted proteins | sample MonGeyMetagenome_FD_71019 | JGI IMG/M metagenome (GOLD analysis project Ga0081534, IMG submission 71019) | Hypoxic/sulfidic aquatic microbial communities from Monarch Geyser, Yellowstone National Park, USA - MG (SPAdes) v1 (version 2) | ecosystem: Environmental > Aquatic > Thermal springs > Hot...
GTTCTCATTGTTATATCTAATTGTTTTAAAAATATATTTAATCCTTCCTTATTTTCATATATACCCAAAGCTTTTCCATATTTACCAGGTTCTCCTATAAATACTAAAATTCTATCAGAAACCCAATTTAAAAATATTAAATCATGATCTACAACTAGACAGGCTTTTCCCCTAATTTTTATTATATCCCTTATAAATTTTGATAAAACCAATCTTTGTTCTATATCTAAATCTGCAAATGGTTCATCTATTAAATATAAATCTGCATCCTTTATCAATGTACCAAAAGTATATACTGTTTGCAATTCTCCTCCAGATAATGTATTAACCTCTCTATCTAATAGATCAGAAATATTTAACATTGTTAAATATTCTTTATAATCTTCTTTATATTTTTCATTAAAACTTTTCAAAAATTGATCTACAGTTATATTATAATTAGAAAAATCGTAAAATTGTGGTTTATACGATATTATTATATTCTTTGATATATTTCCCTCATATTTTATTTCACCAGCTAAGGCTTTTACAAAGGTACTTTTTCCAACCCCATTTCTTCCCAATACTCCTATTATTTCATTTTCCCTTATATATCCTGGATTTGCTTCAAGTTTAAAGTTATCTAAATTTACTATGACATTTTCCCACTCAACAATCTTTTTTCCAAATTTTACATCAGTATAACTTTTTACATCCAACCTTATCGGTTTATCCCTTATCTTTAAATTTTCTCTCTTTATAAATCCATTCAAATATTCATTTATACCTTCTTTTGATCCAATAGGATATGAAAAAGAACCATATGCCTTTTGTATACCATAAACAATATGTATCATATCTGAAATTGAATCTAAAAATAATAAATCATGGTCTATTATTAATATTGTATCTTTTTCCTTTATTTCATTTAGATTATTTAATATTCTTAATCTTTCATATATATCTAAATAGTTTGTAACTTCATCGATTAGCAATAAATTATGTTCCTTATATACTGAAAATATATATAATACCTTCTGAAATTCTCCCCCAGATAGATCCCCAATTTTTCTATCCAATATATTTTCTATTTCAAATTTCTTTGATACTTCATCTAAATTATTTATAACTTTTGATAATAATTCTCTAACTGTTTTATCCTTTAACATATTTTTTATTTGAGTAATATTTTGAGGCTTATATGAAATTATTACTTTATTACTGTATAATTTTTCAAAATAGGATTGAAGTTCTGTACCTCTAAATTCTCTTATAATTTCTTTATCATCATATTTTTTACTAAAATCACCAAAATTTGGCTTTAATAAACCTGCTATTATATTTATTGCTGTACTTTTTCCCATTCCATTTCTTCCAATTATTCCAATAACTTTTCCTTCCTTAATTATTGGTAATCTATACAATCTAAATGTATTTGGACCATATTGAAATACAGGTCTTTCATCAGGTTCTTTTGTTAAATTTATAATAATTATTGCATTAAATGGACATTTCTTTACACATATTCCACATCCAATACATAAAGATTCATCGATAGATGGTTTTTTATCTTGTAAAATATTAAATATTTTTAAATTATTTTTTTGAACAGGACATACTTTCATACACATATAATCACATTTTTCAGGAGCCTTACATCTATCCCTATCAATTACAGCGATTCTTTTCATACTAATTTAAATTCTATTTTACTTTTATTATTTATGGCTTCTAATATTTCTTTTCCTATTTCAGAATTTAGATCCAAAACAATTTTTCCCTTTTTATTTATCTTAAATTTTCCAATTAATTCCCCATTTATATATAGTTCTACCTCTCTTTTTCTAAATAAATTATTAAACATTATTGTAAGATAATCTTTAGATATTTCATAATCAAAATTTATAATTTCATTTAATTTTTCAACATTTTTTATTTCAATTCTTAAATTATATTTGTCCCTTATACTCATTAAATATCTTTTTTCATTCCTAATAAATTTTCTTTTAAGTTCTTTTGGAATATAAAATATTATTCTATCATCTAAAACTTCTAAATAAATATTATTATATTTTCTTTTATATTCTATATTTAATAAATCTTCTAAAAATCTTTGAATTCCAGATTTTAATCTATATTTTTTAATCGGAACCACCATTATCTCTTCTCCAAAAGTATATATTTCATATTCTAAATCATTTGTTAGAAAATCTCTTACTTCAACAACAGGTCTTGCCAAATCTTCTTCCTTTAAACCATGTGGAATCTTAACAGTTAGATTTAAATAATATACCTTTTCTATTTGTCCTTTATTTATATATATTATTGTATCAATTATTTGAGGAATTAATCCGAGTTCTGTCCTTGATAATAACCTATGAACAATATCTATTGGCCTTTCAGCATGAGCAACGCCAATCATTCCAATACCTGCAAGTCTTAAATCTATATATAATTTAAAGTCTCTAGTATCCCTCATTTCGTCAAATATTACATAATCAGGTCTTGATAATAATAATATATTATGTATTTCTTCATCCGTAGAATAATTTTTTGAATATTGAACAATATCTGGAGATAATATTAAATCTCTTGGAGATTCTACCGTTTTTACAATTTTTTTCATACTTAAATAATATTCTGCTAGTGCCTGGGCAAATGTTGTTTTTCCAGAACCAGGTTTTCCAACAATTATAATTCCCTCAGATTTTTCTTTTAGTCTTTCAAGTATTTTTTCATTCAAATTATAATCTTCTATCCTTAATATTTTTGATGGTTTAACAATTGTTATTTCATATGCATCAGATAATGGTGGTTTTACAATTACAATTCTAAAAATTCCTAACTGAATAATTAAACTATTTTTTCTTTCTTCTTCTATAAATGAATCCCTTCTATTTCTAGCAATATATATTATCTTATCAATTAAATCTTCCATATCTTTATTTCCATATACTTTATCTACTTCTTCCAAATACCATTCTCCAGGTTTTCCCCTTTTTCTTTTTACTTTTGTATTTTCAATAATATGGACGGATATTGTATCATCAGTAAATAGATCTAAAAAAGGTGGATTTTCTGTTGAAAAACCTTCCTTTTCAATTAATAAACAATCAACATTATATACTTTAGCAGTTTCATATAATATCCTATCAGATGTTAATAATGTAGATCCAGTATCTCTTGCAATTTTAATAATTAAATAATCTATATATCCATGCTTTGCTAATTTTATTTGCTCTAATGTTGGTTTTTCACCCAATATTGTTACTTTATAATTATATTTTTCTGACAATTCTCTAATTTTTTGCAATTCCTTCAAACCAATCAATCCTTTTTCAAGACCTTTATTTGCCTGTGCTTGTAATTCATCAATTACTGGTACAGGTATTATTACTTCATTAAAAGAAATACTATTATTTAATAAAGATTTTGATATATATTCATCAATTACTACAGATGTATCTAATGTTATTTTATTTAATTTCATTAATTATTTTATTATATTCTTTCTCAAAACTATTTAACCTATCTAGAGCCCTCTTTATTGCATCTATTAATACTTCCCTCGGTTTTTTCTTTCCATCAGTCTTTATATATAAATAAATATCTTTTATTAATGGGTGATTTTCCTTCCAAGCAGCAATTATTACATTTGGATCTTTATCTAACTCTTCCTTTAATAACATAGATATTGTTGCCTTATCATTTTCAAATATTATTTCCATTTCTGTTTCACTTTCCTTATTTATTTTCATTTCTATTATATTGTATAAATATTTTATATAATTTTATCTCTTAACTTTCTTATTTCAAAATTAAATAAATTAACACCCAAAACCTCTCCATTTTTTATATTTCTCAAAAATAAAATACCTGGTTCTGGTTTATGACCTAATTCTCTCTGATATGGGGTTATATCTTGAAAAGTAGATGAATTAATTAGATCTATTCCTCTATATTCATCATAAGATGCTCTATGTATATGACCTGTATGAAAAAAATCTGGTACAATTTCTATTACAGATGGATCATCATTTATATATGGAACATATGGATTTGATCCATGAGATGGGAATATTAATCTTAACATTAACATAAACTTCATTAATTCTCCAGGTTTTTCATATCCTCCCCTTTCCCTTAAAAAAGAAATATTTGATACTAACCAATCTAAAACATATCCATGGTATAATAACCCAATAATTGAATTATGTATTTTTACATATGATGGATTTGATAAATAATAAATATTCTTCATTGAATAAGATTCTCTTAACAATGATCTTGGTAATTCTGGTTGTGGTTCTGCTAACCTTGGAATATCATGATTTCCTGGTACAACAATTGTTTTTATACTTTCAGGTATTTTTAATATATAATCTTCAAAACTTTTATATTGGTCTTCATACGTTTTTAAAACCAATTCCTCTTTTTGTTCTGGATAAACACCAACTCCATCTACAACATCTCCTATAATTATAATATAACCAATCTTTCTTGCAATTCCATCTATTTTTTCATTTCCAGTTTTTCCATTTACAAATTTTAAAAACCTGTCAAATAGTTCATAAAATGTATATTTATTCCCCACTTGCCAATCACCAGTGAATAATATGTATACATCATCTTCTCCAAATGTTTTTGGTTTCCTTATAGGAACATTTGGTAATATTACATTATTTGCAAAAAACATCTTATTTTTATATGTACCAACTAAACCAATAACAGAATCTAATGGTATATCTTTAACTATTTTAAAATCTATATTTTCATTATCCTTACTTATAAAAGCTTTTACAACACTATTTCCATCTTCTATAATAAAAGTTATTCCCTTTTCAGCTATTTTTTTATCATATACCAATCCAGCAATTGCAACTTCCTCATTTTCTGGTATCTTATCTAAAGGATATATATTCCTCATTTCAGAATGCTCCTTTAATATTTTCTTTATCTTATTTAATCTTTGTTTATAATATGATATCCAGGATATTATATCTGGCTTATTCTTTTGTATCTCAAATCTTTTCAGAATATTTATTTCTTTTGTTTCCTTCATTTCCTTTACTGATAATTCAATTTCTTCTCCAACATGTTTTTTTGTACTTTCTATAAGAACAACATTATTACTTTCTTTTTCTATATTTTGTTTATTTTCTTTTATATTAAAAAAATCTTTTATATTTATTTTATTTTGTTTTTTATTTACATTATTTTCTTTCTTTTCAACATTTTCTTTATTATTATTAATATTTTTTCCAATTATTTTATTAATAAATTCTTCATCTATTATCTTTACATTATTTTTTATTGCTTCTTTAAATATAATATCTAAATCTTCCTCTTTTAAAGAATCTAAAAGATCATGTACTTTTTTATGAGGTATTATACTATTTTCCCATAATAATTTTATGAAATCCTCTTTTTTCATATATCTTTTTTTATTTTTTCATATATTTTTTTAAGGTTATCAGCATCTGATATTATCTTTAATACTTTGTTTACACCCTTTTTTCCATTAGATATTATTTTTGATTCAATTAATTCTCCAAATATACTCTCTATTTTCTTTAAATTTTTATATACTACCGTTTTATCTAGAATAGATATTCCAAAATTATTGGATAAATTTACATATTCTTCATAAAGATTGTTAAATGTTACAAAATCTTCACTTTTTATTTGCTCTTTTATTAAAGCCAATAATATTAATTTTTGTGTTTTATTTAAAGTACTTACTATAGATTCTAATATATTTAAATCAACGCTAGAAAATGCCTCATCTATATCTTCTCTATCTATTTTTTCCTTATTTTTATTATATGCAATTGTTGCTGATAATCTTAATACATTTATTGCGATTCTTGCATCTCCAGAGAATTCTTTAGAAACTCTTGCAGATATATAATTTATATCTTCTTCAGATATTGAACCTGGTTTTAAAGCTTTTATAGCTCTATCTTTTAGAATTTCTCTAAGTTCATAATAATTATATGGAGAAAACTTTACCTGAATTATTGATGAAAATGATGATTTTACTCTTTGATCTAATTGAGATATAAAGGAAGGAGAATTGGAAATAAGTATTAATCTTATTCTATTTAAAAAGTTTATATCATAATTTCTTAATAGTAAATATAATATTTCTGTATTTTCAGATTTTCTAAATATAGTATCTACCTCATCTAATATTATTATTAGCTTATAATCATTATTAATTATAAATTTATATATATTTTCGTATATATCATTCTTTCTAAATCCACTTTTTATATTTATATTTGCCAATTCTTCATATATTCTCTTAAATATATAATAATCTACATCATCTGATAATATCTGTTTACAATTTATATATGCAACCTTCACTTTTAGTTTATTTTTTGCTGAATAAAATGATATACCTTTGTTTAGATATCTAGCTATTAATGTTTTTCCAGTACCTGTAGTTCCATATAAAAATAGATTACTTCCAGTGTTTCTATTTAAAAATAAGTTTATATTAGATAATATAATTTCTTTTTCTTTATCTCTAAATTTTATTTCGTATGGAATAAAATCTTCTTCAAAATATCTTCCATCTACAATAAGGTTTTTGTTTTTGTTTGATATTTTTTCAAAATCTGCCAAAAAATAATCTATTATTGAATTTGTCATCATAATATCTTATTTTATAAAAAATTTTATAAAACATTTTTGCAATCGATTTAAAAACATCAAAACATCCTTTTTATTTCTTAAAATAATAAGTTTTCAATTGATTTTTGAAAAATCGCCCCTAAATTTTTTCCATAATCGGTTTTTCCTTCTAAATATATTTACATCTTTCATGTTTAAAAATATTGCTTATCAAAAGATTTATAAAGGATATTTATAAATTTTTTGGTACACCAATGTCAAAATGTAAGTTTGTTATGGTATATTTGCCAAACTTTTATATACTACTAATTAGTAATTAATTATTTTACTAGATCCTTTCCAAAATTATCATAATAGATTTTGAAGGCGGTGTTCCCTATAATTTTTTAAAATTTTCTTCAACCTTTCTTCATCAATATCTTTATCTATTATATTAGATTTTTCCTCATGAAACTTTTCAACAATAATAAAATTTTTTAATTCTTTAAATTCATCTACAACATAAAATTTTGGAAAAATATTTTTAGCTTCTATAAAGTTTTCTTTTTTTACAAAGAATTTCACATCTTTACTTTTATAATATGTAATATATTCTTCTTTAAATTCATCTATGAATATTCTATTGTAATAAATTTTATTTAAATATAAAAAAGAAATTTTTGGTATGATGTTATCATCATTTTTTAATCTTTCAGTTAAAATTTTGGATAAAATATTGTAATCATTTAACAATTCAATATATTTTTTATTTAATTCTTCTATTATTTTTTCATTTTCTTCTTTGTCTTTTTTATTCTTTACAATGACTTTTATTATTTCAATATCTTTTTTATCTTTTTTTATTTTCTTTCTTTTCTTCTTTTCTTTTATTTCTTTTTCCTTTTCTCTTAAATTATTTTTTACTGCTACAGCTTCTACTTTTCTATTTTTCAATATATATTTTAATATTTTGATGTATTCATCTTGATTTTCAGAAACTCTTTTAGCTTTTTCAAATATCTCTTTTAACCTTTTTAATGCTTCTATCGCAGATATATATGCGTCAAATTCATGATTATTTTCAAATATTTTCTTCAAATTATCATCCTTATAGTATTTGTTTTTTATTTCTAAACTAATATCTTCTTTTGGACTATATATACCAATATTTAGTTTTGATGCTATGTCTAATATTGTTTTTGGAATTTCTTTTTTATCTGTAGCAATAAGTACAACATACTTTAAATCACTTATATATTTAATAATATCTTCATTTTGTATATTTTTTCCACTTAATTTATCAACTATATTTCCATTATCATCTATAACAACCAATCCCAAATTTGTACCTGGATCTATCCCAACAATTAGGGATTTTAGCATTATTATATTTATTTTAATTTTTTCCTTAAAAATCTATATTTCTTTTAAATCTTACTAATATATTATTAATAAATGCCAAATGACTGGTCATATTTAGTAGAATTACAAAAAAATAAACCAGGTACTTTGGCAAAGATACTTAAAAATAATGCACCAAAATATGTAAAAGAAGAAGTTAGAAGATTAATCAAAGAAGGTAAGATTAAAAATATACAAGAATTAATACAAAAAGCAGTAAGTGAAAATAAGAATTTAATAAAAGTATTAGAAGAATATGGAATTAAAAATAAGGAAAGAAAATTTGGAAAGGGAAGTATAAGATGTATAATATGTGGTTCTCATGATAGAGTTATTAGAAGATATAAAATACATATATGTGGAAGATGTTTTAGAGAAATGGCAAAAGAATTAGGATTTAAAGTTATGGGAGAATAATGGTAGATATAATTAATGATTTCTTCTCTCATGCTACAAATTGTATAAATATTGGAAAAAGAGAGGTAGAATTCAATTATTATAATAAATTGTTATTAAATATTTTGGAAAAATTAAAGGAATATAAATTTGTTGAAGAATATAAAACAGAAGGAAAGAAGATAATTGCTAGATTTTCTGAATACTTTAATTTTGGAAAAGCAATTCATCCAAGATATCCTGTATCATATAAAGAATTAGAAAAGTATGAAAAAAGATATTTACCTGCAAGTGGTTTTGGAATATTATTAGTATCTACTAATAAAGGAATTAAAACAAATGAAGAATGTAAAAGGGAAAAAATAGGAGGTGTTTTAGTTGCAGTAGTTTATTAAAGCTTTTTAAGATATTCTTCTAATTTTTCCCTTAATTCCTTATTATTTAATATAGACTCTATTTCAGATAATTTTCCTTCTATAGATAATAATTTTCTATATAATATACCTAAAGCAATCCATATTTGTACTTTTGATGGATTATCAGAATTTTCATATACATCTTTATATTTCTTTGTCTCCTCTATTAATGATTTTACAAAATCTCTAAATACTGGATCTAAACTATCCTTCCAATCAGAGGCCATATTCTTTTAATATTTTATTTTTAACCTCTTCAAAATGCTCTACTATTTTTTCAGGTTCTAATCCAACTTTTAGATATCTTGAAAATTGTTTATTATATTTTTCAGGATCTTTCTCTTTTAACATTAATGCATAATTTTTTATATGTTCACCCTTTATTCTATCTTCAGAAGGTAAAATTTCCTCATTATATGGAATCTTTAATCCAGCATCAATTGCACCTTTTAGTGTTGCGTATAATGAATTTCCCTTTGTAGATCTATATCTTCCAATATCTAATATTGCTTCTTCAATTCCTCTTTTCTTTGCTTCCAAACCTGCTAATAAACCAACTAAATATGCTGTTGGTAAATTTCCTCTATGACCCTTCCATCCATATTTCTTTTCTAATATTTTTGAATGTATTGTTAATAATGTTTTGTCTCCCTTTTCATCATATAATGTTATTTGTGCTAATATATTATTTAAAAACCTTCTAACGACTAATCTTGGTTTCTTTGATTTTAATAACTTTAATCTCTTCCTATAATCTGTAATATTTTCTCTTCTTCTTCTAAATTTTACTACATAAGTAGGACCTGTAGCCATTAAAGATATTTTTATAAGTAATTTTTTAAATTTAATTTAGTTAAATTTTAAATTTGTTTATATTTGAGATAAATTATAATATTAAGAATAATTCTTTTGGCATGTATAATATATTATCTCTAAATTCTAATTCGAAATCTCCAATAATAATTCCATATTCTGAATTATGCCTTTTCATACTATTTTCTATTTGTTTTTCTCCCTTTTTATCCTTCCCAAATTTAACCTCTATAGGTATTATTTTATTTTCAAAGGTTTTTATTAAAAAATCTGAGCCTTTTTTATTAGGATCATAAAAAACTTTCATATTTAACATATTATAAGTTATTTGCATTTTATATAATGTTGAAGCTATATATTCTTCTAGTAAAAAACCAATATCGCTTTCCTTAAATGTTCCTAAATAATCTTTTATCATAAATCTTACTGTTGGTGTTATAAAGTAATATTTCCATGATTTTCTTATTATCTTTTCTTCACTTCCCAATGGTTTGACAGAAAATATTAAAGAAGACATTTCTAAAAGTCTTAAAATGTTTTGTACAGAATATTTATTAATTTTTAAGTCATTTGAAATATTTTCTATACTCGCTTTTTCAGAACCTGCTAAGTAATATATAAGTTTTAGAGCATTTTCTAAGCTTGAATAATATATATCTTTTATTTTTGGAATATCTGAATAAATAATCTTTTTAATTGTTTCTAATAAAAATTCTTCAGAATCCTTTTTATATAATGCTGTAAATGGAAAACCTCCGAATTTTAGGAAATCTTCAATTTCAAATGAATATAATTTTATTTTTTTATATATCTCTATAATTTCGTTATTAGTAAAAAGTTCGCTAGTAAATTTAGGAATAAAATTTGCATTATTTAATAATTTTAGTATTTTTTCCCTAATTATTGAGGTTCTATAATATTTATCTATCTTTTTCGATATTTTTAAATATTCAATAAAGTTTAAAGGAAACAAATATTCTTTTTTTGCTCTTCTAGCCAAATCTGCATTGGTTTCTTTTTCCAATTCTAATGCAGAAGAACCTGTAGCAATTATAAATATATTTGGATACTCATCATAAATAACTTTTAATGTTAAGGCCCAATTTGGATCATGATTTACTTCATCTAATAATAAAAATACAGGTTCTTTTGAGTTTACTAAATCTTCAAACAAAATTTTAGATTCATAAACTTCTATACTAGATCTTAAATCATAATTAAGACTTTTTAAGTCATCTACAGATATAAACAATATTCTTTCTCTAGGTATATTCTTTTTTCTAATTAAATACAAATATAGTTGATATAATAATGTTGTCTTACCTGTTCCTCTTAATCCTGGTATGATAATTAATCTATTAATTTTTTCATTCTTTTCAAGGAAATTATCTATATAGTTTTTTATTCTAGAAAAGATATGTCTTTTTGGAAGTGGTTTATTATTCTCATCTGTAGTATATTTTAAGGCTAACTTTTCTGTATATTGTATTCTCTTTTCTAGGTAAGTCTTTAGCATATCAATATCCATAATATTGTAATAATGTTTAATATTATAAATATTGTTTTTCATCATAATCGTTAGTATACATATTTCTATGATATTATATTAATATTTAGTATTAAATAATAATAAATTTTATCATAACCATTGGTATATTAATATCATATTTACATCCCAAAAATTAAGATGAAAAATATAAATTATTATTGTGCCGAATTGTGTGATAAAGAAATTTATATTATCTTATTTAATTCCTTTAAACTCCTTTTATCTAAATCTTTCAATATTATCTGATATAAATTATCATTTTCATCAATAAAAAGAATCTTATCTTCAAAAATAAAAAGATTTTCTGGAGAATCTATTTTTATTTCTAATTCTTTATTATTTATAATAGTATTTAATATTATTGTTTCTCCTTCAACATCTATTTTTCTTATTTTTTCTATTTTATATATTATAGAATTATATCTAATTGCATTTTCTAATATTTTTCTAGAATTTTCATCCAAAATTGTATAATCTTCTAATAAGAATATTTCATTGAAATTATCATCATAAAATCCTACAAATTTTGGATTTGATATTGGGAATAATAATTTAGGCATAAGATTCTCATATTTTTTACCATTATATATAACATTTACTCTGCTAGGTCTATTAGTTGGTTCTATTATTACATTTTTATCTTTTATTACATTTAAATTAATTATTTCCGATTCTTTATTAACTTTCTCAATCTTTTCTATATTTTTTATTTGATTCTTAAATAATTCATAAAATTTTCCCTTTTTATTTATTAATTCTTCAGGTTTTCCTTCTTCTACAATTTTTCCATCTTCTATAACAATAATTCTATCCATATTTAACATTTCTGACAAATTATGTGAAATATATATTAGAGTCTTATCTTTCGAAATATTTAATATAGAAGAAAATATTTGTTCTCTACTTTTAGCATCAATATTTGATGTTAATTCATCAAATATAAATATATCGGGATTTCTTATTATATTTCTTGCAATTGCTATTTTTTGTTTTTGTCCTCCAGATAATCTTGTTCCTTCTTCTCCTGCCGGAGTATCATATGCAAAAGGTAATTTAATTATATCATCATGTATATCTACAATCTTACATACTTTGATTATTTCTATTTCATTTACATTTGGATTTCCATAAGATATATTATATCTAATAGTATTATCAAAGATTTCTGGTTCTTGTGATAAATAAGAAATCCTTTCTCTAAGATATTTTAAATCTATGTCTTTTATATTTGTATTTCCAATTAATATTTCTCCGTCATTTACGTCATAAAATCTTAATAATAATTTTGCAATTGTTGTTTTTCCAGCTCCGTTTTTTCCAACAATTGCAATCTTTTCTTTGGGTTTTATTGTAAAGGAAATATTTTTTAATACAGGAAAACCTGGTTCATATTCAAAAGTAACATTAACAAATTTTATTTCATCAA
>Ga0081534_100496_pt1 | contig 12596 bp, 16 predicted proteins | sample MonGeyMetagenome_FD_71019 | JGI IMG/M metagenome (GOLD analysis project Ga0081534, IMG submission 71019) | Hypoxic/sulfidic aquatic microbial communities from Monarch Geyser, Yellowstone National Park, USA - MG (SPAdes) v1 (version 2) | ecosystem: Environmental > Aquatic > Thermal springs > Hot...
TATGAAAATGAGTCTACATGACTTGGATAGATCATTAGTCTTGATCTTGCAACAATCTCAAATCTTTTCTCTCTAGAGACAAAACCAGTGAAAACAATTTTGTTTTCGATACCAAGTTTTCTACATATTTTTCTAATATAAAAAAGTAGTCTAGAAGTTGTTTTGCCTGTGAAAACAAGTTTTAAATCTGGATGGTATTTCGTCAAAACTTTATATACCAACAGAGCATCAACAAGTCCTTTCTCAACGCTTGCTCTTCCTCCAAACACTATATAATTTTCTTTCTCTCTAATTCTAGACTTTATCTCTCTCATCATCTCAAGATCTTTTTCATCTAAAGATACTCCCGGATCTAGACTTAATATCTTGTTAAACCATCTCTCACCCATCTCTGTTGCGACAGCTTTTGTTACGCCTAATATGAGTGAGTATTTACTTAATATCTTCTCGTAGCGTGACTTATATAAATAATGTTCCGCTTTATATTTTAATAAAGTTGCTATATGATAAAAGATCTTCTCAATAAATTTGTCATTAATAAAACTTCTCCATAGCAAAAAACTTTTAAGAATATTCAGAAATCTCTCTCGAGAACCGTAGAAAGGTGGTAGCTGTAGAAGAACAAGACTAGGAATATTATAATGTTCTGCCAGGACATGACCGCTGTAAACAGCGTCCCAACCTTCATGAAGAACAACGATAGCATCAAAACGATGTTTGTTTATTAATACGCTAGTTATATGAGGAAATGTGAATGCAAAGTCTATTGGTAAAGTCTTTGAGTTAAAAAGTTCACTTATTTTATACACTATATATGGAATACTTGAGAAACCTATGATCTTTACTCCTATAGATTTTAACTCATGCAGATAATCCATTGATTCTGACAAAAGCTTCTTATTATCCCAGAAACCCCAGGGAATAAAAAGATAAGTATTAAAAAACTTAATATATTCTTTAATAGAACGTAAAGCGCGAAGACCACCACCTCCTGTTAGAGGTGACGGCGTGGCAACAACAAGTATATTAGGTCTATGAAGACTTTGCATAAATTTTCACCGTATCAACTACGACTAAGCCGTATCTTTCATAGCCATACTTATCTTATCCTCTTCTTATAAAAATATAAAAGTGATCCTTTAAAATTTCAGGACAGTTTCTCTTTCTTATATTCTCCAGACAAATCTTCTCGTAGGATACAGCTCTCCAGTGGCAGGATCGACTGCTAAGCCGAGGGTCTCAAGAGTCTCAGCACCAACACAGACTTCTCCTTTCTCCACTATAGCGGCCCAGTCAGGAGCGCCTCTACCCATGATCTCTATGAATACAGGCCCGACATCAACTTCTCTAATACTTCCATCTGCAAGCTCAGCCTTGACCCTGTACATAGGTTTTACTCCTATCTTCTCAGCAATCTCTCTAGGAATAATAAGTCTATTAGTGCCGATATCTATTAAGGCCTCAATCTCGATCTGGCCTGTCTCTCCTATTAGCCTGATCTTCTTACGAATCATCATGTATCTCACTTATTAACATCTTCTCTCTGCTATACATTCTATTCTCCCGTCTCTATATATTCTCGCCTCTAGATAAAGCTCTCGACTTGCCCATTGGAATCTGACGTAGCCTTTGTCCTCGAGAGTCCATAGAGGCATGAACTCGTCATCATAAAACCATGAGAGGTCTGGATGCTGGTCTCTGTATTTATCCAGACAGTTTGTCACAGCAATCATCTCAAGTCTATCTAGAAGCTCTTCAGCTTTTCTCCATGTTTTGTAACACTCCTCAACTAACGAGGCGACATCTTTTCTCAAGATCTTGTTTTCATCTTCTTTTGAAGTCTCTTCAGATCTTATTATATCCTGATCCTTCGTATATTCATCTGGCATAGGTTCTCAGCCTTCTCATAGAGATTTATATCATAACAGCTTTATAATTGATTGATTAGCCAGACAAAAAGTTTTGTACATACACTCTTTAAGACTATCAGTTAAACAGATGATGTTCTAATAATTTTGATAACAAAGATCTATATGTCGTACGGATCCTTTGTATTCAGAATATGTTAGAAGTCTGGTGCCGATTTGCAATGTCTCATGTTTATCTCTAGATGGGCGTTATGATAGGTATGATCTCTACGTCGAGTCTCTCAGCCAACTCTTTGACTCCTCGATCTATAAAGCCTGCCAGTATTGCTAGTCTAGGTTTTACACCTGTGATCTTTTTATAAAGTTCTCCTATTCTATTAAGCTCATAAACATCTCCTCTACCAACTCTAGATTTGATCTCTAGCAGAATATGTTCTCTATCTCTGATCACAACATCCACCTCAATTACTGCAGGAACTTTATAGAGATACCCATCAACATCGTTGTAAACCCATTTCTCGACTCTTGCAATGCCAAAGATCTCTTCAACAACATATCTCATAGCGTCTCTGAAACTCTCCTCAGTTAAGACGCCATATCTATGTGCAACTGTTTTCACTGTTCTATCAAACTCCTCGATCCTTTTAGAATGCTCTATCAATACTTTATTCATCTCTTCAACTCTTCTACTAAGCTCCTCAAGTCTTTTAGAGTGCTCCTGAACAACTTTTGTTAGATCCTCAATTCTTCTGCTATGTTCTTCTAATATCTTTGAATGTTCTTCTAGTCTTTTAGAATGTTCCTGGACGGCCTTGACTAGATCTTCGATCCTTCTGGTTTGTTCCTCTAATATTTTAGAGTGCTCTTCTAATCTTTTAGAGTGTTCTTGAACAGCTCTAGTCAGCTCTTCAATTCTTCTGCTATGTTCTTCTAGTCTTCTTGAATACTCCTCAAGTCTCTTAGAGTGTTCCTGCAGAATTTTTGAATGATCCTCTAGTCTTCTGCCGTATTCTAGTAATGTCTTCTCGACAGCCTCTAATCTCTTCCCATGATCTAGCAGTATCGACTCTACGGCTTCAAGTCTTCTCTCAATACCTTCGATTCTCTCAAGCATTTTCTCAAAACCAGTCTTCATATACTCAGCTAACATCTTCACAGCTTCTGCAACATCTTTTAACTCTTCAGCTCTAGCCTTTCTGACGGCTCTCTCAACAACCTCCTCAAGCCTGCTCCAGTCAATAGATGTGCTCATCTCGTACCGCTCCAAGACATATTAACATTAAGAAACATTTAACTATAAGACGATAAAACTGCTTAGAATAGAAAGCCCCGTCCTTTAGGGCGGGGGAGGAGGTTAGATGTTAATGAGCTCTAAACAGTATTGTTAATATTATTGTTATCCACATAGATATTTGTATTCCTATCAACCAGTAGAATCTTGTGTTAAGCTCTCTTCTAAGACTTGAGATCTCACTGAAAACCTCTTTTCTAAAATCTCTTAATTCTGTCTCGATATGATTTAATCTTTTATCCATCTGCTCAATAATACCCTCTACTCTGGCAACTCTCTCTCTAAGAGCATTAACAGACTCTTCGAGTCTGCCAACTCTCTCCTCAAGCTTAGAAATCTTATCTTCTAAACTATTCATATCAGCTTCACCCTATAGATCCTAGACATATTTAAGATGTATCTGCTAATTAATATGTTTTACTAAAGCTTAAAACTAATGTTTTTACAAATGAAAAATAGCCGTTTAGAGGTCAGTCGAGATTGATAAGACTATTAAAATGCTGGGCAAGGTTATACTGAGGATATAAGCGATTCTCACAATTCGATTGATCATATATTCAGTGTATCATATTTAGCACATCACGATATATAATCATTTTTCTCAGCTACATAAGGACTGGGATTTAGCGTAGATAGTGATCTGAATTGTTTTATTTACGAGTCATCTTATTATTTAAAGTTAAGCTATATGTAGGCTGTCTCTCTCGGTCTACTGTAGATAAGTCTGTATTTTCCTATTCTGATTCTCTTAAAACCTTTATACTCTCCTTTTAATGGGTCTCCACTTATTTGTCCTTTTAAAAATTCTTCTAATTTCTCTATGGTTCTTTGTTTCATCTCTTTATCAAGTGATTCAAAGGATTTCTTGAAATGTTTTGAAATCTCAGATATATGCTTATATTCGCTACTCAATTTCTAAAGCCTTTTTAAGTTCTTCAAGGTTTTTTGCTGTTGCCACGACTTTATTCTCTCCTCATCGCTTTTCTCAAGTGCCATCATGAGTGTTAATGTGTATAACTCTAACTCATCAGCAAGTCTCTTGATCTCATCGGCCATAAGCTTCAGCTTCTCACGAGACTCGGCTTCGATGTTTGTTATTAATAGAAGCATTAATGCTGTAAGTATGACGGCATATCTATATGTATCTTCAGGGTTTTTCACAGCAAAATCTATATATATAGATATGAAGTTGTTGAAGTTCTTCTTAATCTGGCGAAGCTTCCACAAGTCGTGTTCAATCATGATCTCTATAGAATCCTCAAGATCTATCCCGACCTCTCTGAATCTATTGTAAACTATTTTATATATATTCCTCAGCTCATCTTCAGAAACTCTGAGCATCATATCTTGAGAAAGCATGATGAGAAGATAGAGAAATCTTGTGTCACCTAAAAGCTTCTGAGCAATATTCTCAACGGTGCTGGGGTCATCAGCCACACGCTCAATCCATGGTCTGAGAAACTCTAGAAAAACAGTATATAAACGTGTCCTTGTCACTAAGCCACTAAGTATTTGTGAAGGTAATGGCGTGGGAGGAGGAATTGTCGAAGCCGTTAAAGCATTCATAGACTCTAAACACCACTAAAAGTTTGGCAGGTCCCGTAACATTTTAGTAATTAAGTATATTAGGTTAACGTCTTTAAAGTAGCTAGTGAAGACCGCAATGTGTATATATGGTTGAAGCGTATCATTATGTTGATATTATCGATTAGTGTGTTCTTCATTTATTAACGTCTCTCTGTCTCGTTATGGCTAGTGAGATCAGTGTCTTGCAACCACTTACCACCGAAAGCCTCGCCCTTTAGGGCGGGAGGAAGGTCAGAAATAAAAAGATTAGATTATTAAATACTCCTATGAATTGTGAGAGCATCTTAATAACTGTATAGACTATGTAATAGTTGCTACAGTTATAGCTATAATAGACAATCTGGTGGCAGAGGATGGAGAGATAGATCTTTATCACAATAAGTTAAAAAAGAATGATAGAATCAATATTCATAGCTACAGAGATTTAACAATCTGGTTGACGAAGGATATGTTTTCTATATTATTAAACTTTATATGGCTATGTGGAGAACCAACTTTTTATTTAGTTTTTAACTAGATAAATTTGTGGTGGTGATTCATAGTGGAGATCACTATTCAACAGGTTCGTGTAGCAACTACGTTTACGCTCGATCCTGACATTGTTCTGCTTTTAACACACCTATCTAGGAAGGGATATGCAACTGCTTTTGCAAGACCTGGTCTTGGAGGAGCCTCTGTAACCCCTATTATACCACCCAACGTTATCGCTATTAAGGGTAATGTTAGGATCGATTATGATTTTTATAGAAGAAGTCTTGGCATAGAAGGGTCAAACCCGCTGGAAGTTGCTTCAGCTTTTCATGATGTGTGGGAAGCTCTTAAAAATCTCGGTATAGATCTTCAGAAAGCATTGATACCATGTGAGACAATAGTGATAGCATCTGCGTCTCTAAGCCCTAGGTTCAGTAGTAATAGGGTTGAGGCTCTGGATCTGCTGGGGTACAACCTTAGAATGGCTGAAGCAGGTTTTACTCTTGAAGGTGGAGATCCTGCGTCGCCCATTAAATGGCTTCACATAAGGATAGCACCTGTGTATAGCTCTTATAAATCTGGTGAGAAAGAGAATCTCTACAGGATCGAGGTTGTTTATAGGGATGAGAGAGAGAAGACATTAAGACTTATTGAAAACGTGGGCGATATCCTCACGAAACTTCTTGAAAGGGTGTGAATATGGACTCTAGTACCTTAACATATCATTATCTTGAGACTTCAGAAACTAGATACTTAGAAGAGGAGAGAATTACTGAGAATCTCACAGCATCTTACATCACGCATGTAAGAGTCGCCACAACACCTTCTTCTATCACATATATCAAAAGGTTATGCGACATCTGTGACGTACCAGCATTGGCCTTCCTAATCTCAAGACCAGGGATCTTGACTGACTTTGCCAAACTTCTGAGCGCTCTCCATAGCTATTTAGGTGGTTTAAGGCTTAGAAGGCTTGAGGATTATATGATAGAGTTGTCTATATGGGCTGATGCTGAGATCGAGGGGTGGAGCAAGCCTCAGATAGTTGTCAAACTTCTTGAGAGTGGGCTTAGAAAAATTAGTGAGAAGAGATTAGACGAGTTTAAGCTTCTAGAGAACATGCTTAGAATTGCTTCAGAGATTGTTCCTCGAGAAATTTTGACAGAGATCCTTATCTCGGTTGAGTAGCATTGCAGAAATCTTTTAGCTCATTAGATTTTTATCGTTTCGCCATCTTCTTAGCTCAACAACTTTCACATATACCATCAGATCTTGAGCAAGCCGCTGTTAGAACTGCTGTTAGCAGAGCTTATTACGCCTCATTCCTCCTTATTCGAGATTTTATACTGTTAAACTATGAAAAGATGTTGCCACAAGATCTGAAGCGTGTGATTAGAACTAATAAAGCTCATAGAGTTGTTGCTAGAATACTTGAGCTCATAAGCCCGATGCATGCTCAATATTTTATTAATCTGAGAAAGTTAAGAAATAAAGCAGATTATGAAACTAGAGGAAGTTTATCGCATAGAGATTTAGTCAAAGCTCTAAAACTGGCGGAGGCGATAGTCAGTAATGCAAATAACATTGTCAGCAGGATCGACTTAGATATTCTAAGCGAAGCATTTCAAGACCCAGAAAACAGGCACAGCTGTCCATGCTAAGGTTCTAATCTATAGCTATGACCTCCCCCGCAATAAGCCACATAGATCTTGCATCAACATTCTTAGACGCGCTGCCCAGCGATACTAGGCATTATGTGTTGAGATTTTCTGAAGATCATATCGCTTTTTCAACTCTCTATAAGCTAATATTCCAAGAAGGTATGGATAGACCATGAGCACTGGCTATCACTGTGTTCTCATACTACTTTCACTAGCTATGCAACTAAACTTATAATCTCTTGCAACCTTAGAGGAAAGCATTTAAAGAAAATCTACTCATTTACTCATTTCTTCTAAGAGTAATACTGTACTGAAAGGAGAGCCAAAAAACATGAACATGCTATATAGCATTAGTTCCGGGAGTAGATGTAATTGTAGATAGCGCCATAGATCATCTGGCTATAGCTGAGCAACATTTTGATGCACTTTAAGCTTCTTGAGCTTAGAGACCTAACGATGCTTGCCAGAAGTTTAGGCTGATATTAAACACTCTACAACAGCCTTAGCTATGGCTGTTCTAGAGGAGGCTGCATCTAAAGGGAGTTTCAAGGAAATCGTTAGTTAAGAAGAAGTTCACAGAAACCGGTTTTAGTGAGGGGGCGAGCAAGTTAGCCTCATACTTCATAGATATTAGAAAGAGTCTCTACGAGGGAATACTTCTATGAATTAACATATGATGAGAAGCACAGACTACTAATAGAGAGGCTAGAGAATATAAACCTTGTCTACAAAATCCTATAAAAACTTGAGCACCAGCACGGTAACAAACCTTAGACCTGCATGTGCAAGTTGAAGAACTAGCTTGTGAGAGAGGTCGGGTTAAGCATCAGAAGAGTCTTCAGCAAATAACCTCTATCTCCTCTGCACTACTTTGCTATAGAGCCTATAGACTACCTGCTTTGCCTGGTCTAGGAGCTCCAGAGCCTCAGTCCAGAAGATGTTGAATGCACCCCTGTCCAAGCCTCCTTCGTAGAAGTATCTGTGAAGCATTTCACCAGTTTTTAGAAGATCGTGGAAGAGCTTTCTATGTCTCTCCTCAACATTGTTAGTGACATAGTTGTAGAGCTTCTCATGTTCCCAATGAGCGATGAAAACGCCTTTCAATGATGCATGAAGTTTTATCAAAGCTGTTATAGCCCCCCAAAGCTTTTCAGCAGCTTGTTGAGGATCTTTATCAACTAGTTCTAGAGCCTCGTCATAGTACTTTTCAAACATGTTCCTATATCTATCAACCCTCTCACTAGGATTCCTCCATACATTCCTCAAATCATCAACAACATCCTCAATACTCCAACCAGTAGCCTCCACCAACTCACTTAAATTACTCTTATCAATCTCATCTAGAGGCCTCCTCTTAACAAGCTTCTCCACTAAGGGAACTAGCTCCGGAAACTCACGGAGAGGCTCTAAAGACGCTGTGATGGCGTAATCAACCTTTACCATCCCATAAGAAGTCTCACGGTACTTTACATTCTCAACACTGCCGTGTCGCGTTAATATAGAGACAACAAGCGCTTCGGATCCTGCAACTAGAGTAGAGCTAGAAGTACTATACGGTTGAGTAGCTAATAACGTTAAATCAGAGTCTTTGAGCACTGCTGGCTCTTCACTAGGCTTATGTAAATACATGGGGTCTAAACCTGATCTACTTCTTTGGTTTCCAAGATACCTTATACACCCAAGAGACCCAGTAGACGGGCTCATTGAAAGGAGACCTGTACAGGGTATTCCTAGAGGCCATAACAGCCTCTGCAACAATCCTAACCACGAACTCCCCCTTAGAGCTTTGCACAACCTCCCAGGCCTCCGCCGGTTGTTGCTCAACTATATCTACAACCTCCCAGCCCTCCCTCGGGAGCTCTAAGGGGATTAAGGGCCTATCCGCAACGAGCTTTTTAACCTCCTCGGGGACGCTCTCAACAGCTATGCCACCAATAATCTTGGCGTCGAAGTTCACACCGCCAAAGGGTGAGAACCCGGACTCTCTAATATCGACGACCAGGATCTTAAGCTTCAGGACAGCTCCATCGGAAAGCTTGATCCTCCCGACATTAATGGGACTAGGAGTCACGCTCACAACACATTATCCTCCAGATCTAGACTTTCTAGGCTTTAATATAAGCTTTTCATAGAGATCTTCGGGGCTTTCTCAGCAACATTAAGGCCTTCGACTTCTCCCTCCCTAAAGAATAATGATTCTTATCTCGCAACGCTCATCTACCGGGAGACCAGGGCGCTTCAACATTAGAGGTGTGTTGCCGAAGAGGGGGGTTTGTGATGCGGTAGATCATGCGAAAAGCTTAATAATTCCCGTCTACTAGGCTTTTAATGGTGCAGTTGTTGGTTAGAGTTGGATACATCAAGCCTCTAAGACTTTTGGCTAAGAAGAGAGTAGGATACGTTAGGCCGCTAAGGATGAAGCGTCATGGGCATCAGGATGACCCCTCCCCGTCCTAAAGGGCGAGACTTGCCCCTGGGTCAGTATAGTAGCGCCCTTATTTTTGCAAATGCTGTCTCCACGTGCTCCAGCATAACGTCCTTGAGGTTGCAGAGGGCTTTGTCCGCCTGTGCTGGGTTGATTATTGGTGTTGGTACGTAGTCTATCCTGTTCCTCCTCCTGTCGTAGTAGATTTGGAACTCTGTGTAGGGGTGGGATGGTGCGACCACGTCTATTTCGTAGTCCCCGTTCTTGTGCTCCGTGGCGGCCATGTAGGTTATGGGCAGGTGGTAGCCCGCGTCGACCCACGCGACCCACGCCGGCTCCTCAATGAGCCAGTACCCGGCGAGCCTGGTGAACTTGAAGGTGGCCCTCCTGAGCCCAACGCCCTGCCTGCACTTGTTCTGTAGGGCGAACCTCGCGTACCTCCAGGCGCCGTTCCTGTCCCTGAACCCAGCCTCGAACCTGATTGACACCCCCTGCGCCGGGCAGTCAAGAATCACGATTGGGCTCGGCGTCCCTCCCCTATCCACATCCTTCGTACAGCAACCAGCCATGAACAAGCTCCTAACAGCCATGAATGGCTCGTGGCTGGAGACCCCCGGCCCGAGGTAACTCGCCCAGTCATCGAGCCTCCTAACAACGACAACCAAGTCCTGAATGCACGGGTCAGGCCTAATGTAAATATTGCCCACAAGCCAAGAGAGAAAGTACATTTTTAAAGGGTTAGCTCCCTCTGACCACTTCCCTGTCCTTAAGGGCTGGGTTTCCTCTCGTTATTATCTTAGAGGAAATGAAGCTAGCTATTTGTTTTACCAATAAAATGAAGAATATCCTTTAGATTAAATGCAGAATCTATTGTACTAAGCAATGGGTGGGAGAATTGCAATGGGTGGTAATAATTGAATTGGCGGATTAATTAATTGAACTAGCTGTGCGTTGTATAGCGTTGCGTTGTTGCCATTGCCGCTCAAGTCAAGCCAGGTGTTTCCTTGGATGTACGCTGGGTCTGCCTTTAGCCAAAGGACCAAGCCGCTTGTAATCGAGCTGTCTGGGTTGTTGTAAATCGAAGCGATCTCGGAATCAGTTAGGGCGCGTGAGTATATCATTAATGAATAAAGATACATCAAGGGGTTGAAATATCCTATGGTTAGACCAATTGTGGAACTAGGCGCTTGGGTATTGGGTGGGAAGGAACCTGACCAAGAGGTCTCGAAATTATTCACTATAAGGCTATGGAGACCTTGCTCAGTAATGCGCCTATACGTCAGCATGACCCACCTGCCCACATAGTTTGTAAGCGAGCCAACTGGTGTGTAAATCCAATGTGGATCAAAACCGGCAATGAATCGGCTGTTTGGGTAATCCATCTCTATCTCAGCTCTTCGATAAGGGTAGTCACCATCACGAAAAATATCTCCCCCACCTGAAGATTTAAGTTGGGGTATATAAACCCAGACAATCCACGTGCCACTACCAAGGACTGCATATGACGGACTATAAGGAACAGCGGCACTTGCATTCACTCCATTGAAGTACATTACGTACTTGAAAGTCCTCAAGATTGCAATTGGCGCTAATGGCATGGACTACACCACTGCCTGAACCATGTTTGCAAATAAAAGGGTTGCGTTGAAGCTATTAATTACGAAACCCTCTTGCGTTTAACTGCGAAGGTTTACGTTCATTTTAAATCTTACGGCTTCGCAACAAGCTCAGCGGATAACACGACTGTTGAACCGTATATTGTCACTCCCAATTCAATGTAATTGAATGGTAGTACTGATGCCGTCAGTAGCGCCTGCCCTGGGCCGGTGAGGGTCTGCGATGCCAGTGGGTACGCTATGCCTAGCCCCGTGAAGTAGGCGTTCAGGCTGACTGTCACCCCAGTGCCGAGTAGGCTCACTACGTTGAAGAGGACCGACACAGTCTCGTATGGCACCACGTTTATCGCCGTTGAGTAGGTCGTGCTTGGCGGAGAAGCCGTGTAGAACGTCGTGTTGAGCCACACCACCGTGTCCAACACGGACTGTGCACCAGCGTTTAGAACTGGAAGCGGGCTACTGCTACTTACACCAATAACGCCCGTGATTGGTAGCATAACTTGCGAACCAAGTATGTTCACGCCAACATAACCCGTCTCTATCGCCCCAACGACGAGACCGCTGACGTAGGTCACGACCTATAGGTTCTGTAGAGTCTACAAAATAGCGTTGAGTGCAGGTACTATAAGACGGATAGCTCATAAAGGCTCAGACAATTTGAAGGAGGGAGATTTTAAAAGGGATTTTATGCTTGCACTGTGATTCTTGTGGTCTCCTTTTCTTCCTCCTTCAACTCCTCACCAAATGGCTTGTTGGATATGCGGTAGTATTTCACATATGGTCTCCCGTTTTCAATTTTGACGCTGAGGATGTAACCATCATAAACGCTCTCGCCCTTTTTCACCGCATCCTCAAATTCTTTCATTGCCTGCTCAAACACTTTGTTCATGAACTTGATGTGCTCCTCAAAGATTTTGCTTATCAACTCCTCTTGTTTCTTGATGAACTCGAAGATGTCCTCACAACTCACAATCCATACATTAATGAGAACTTAAAAATGTTTAGTTATGATGCCACTGCCGGAAATTGAAATACTCAAGTATTTTTAAGTTTTTCCTCACGTTGCTTCTGAACTGGAATAGAACTTAAACAGTTAGCAAACAAATCATCATATCCTTTACAAATAGCCAATTGACCGGGCCGGTCAATGAGGTGTTTGACTGGTGTAGATTTCAATAAATTTATAATGATGCGTGCGGAATAACGTTTCCATTCCAATCGAGGACGAAGGTTAAGCCAAGTATGTGCCATTTATTAACTCGCCCAGCTCGTAATCCCCGAGCTCGTACTCAAGCGTTGGTATGAAGCTCCTTATTATCTCGGCTAGCTCCACGTTCGTTACCATCCTGACGATGTCGTTGCCCTGCACCGAGAACCCCATCTTCGTGAACAGCTCCGCCAAGTACGAGCCAAGGACCCCCGCAACACCAGTTATGTGAACCCTCATGTTCAACCTACACCAGCCTAATGGATTTAAAAAGGATGGAGCCCGTGAAATAGACCCAATCCCTTAAAATTAGTCCCAACTGAGGTTTATTGATGAGTTCAAGGGTAACAATTGATAGGATTGTTGAGGATGCGGTTGAGAAGCTTGAGGGGTTTGTGGAATTCCTCGACTTGGCGTACGACTATGTGACGACTGGGGTGAGGGGGACTGGCACTGCGAAGAAAATGCTG
>Ga0081534_100497_pt1 | contig 12588 bp, 9 predicted proteins | sample MonGeyMetagenome_FD_71019 | JGI IMG/M metagenome (GOLD analysis project Ga0081534, IMG submission 71019) | Hypoxic/sulfidic aquatic microbial communities from Monarch Geyser, Yellowstone National Park, USA - MG (SPAdes) v1 (version 2) | ecosystem: Environmental > Aquatic > Thermal springs > Hot...
TGCTAAGTGTGTATATACAGTATCAGTTGACATTGCTATAACTTCTGCCCCTTCCTTCTTTATTTGATCATATTTTTCTGCTAGATCTTCTAATTCTGTTGGACATACAAATGTAAAATCTGCTGGATAATAGAATAATACTAAAAACTTTCCTTTACTTAATATATCTTTATATATATTTATTTCTTTGAACTTTTTTTCTACTGTATCATATACTTTTATTACCAATTCTGGTACTTTATCTCCAATCCCCAATATTCTGGCTTCTTCAAAATCCATATGGTCTTCCATCTAAATAATTTATTTAAAAATCTTTTAAGGGTTTTTATTCTAAAAATTTTTCCAAAAATATTTTATCAATTATCATTTTGTAGAAAAAATTATTAATATATTGTGTTAATATGGTAGTAATAGTATAAGATAAATTTATATATTTTTTGTAGAAAAAATATATATGGTACTAACAACATTCATAATCCTATTCGAAATATATACATTCTCTTTAGTATTGATAATATTATCAAAGTTATTGGGAAGAAGAGCATTAATATTTATAATTTTGTTAATAATTTTACCATTGTTACTTATATTATTAGTATCATTATTGGGTTTATCAATAATACAATCCATATTCTTATTTATTATAATATTATTATTTATAATTGAAGCATTACTATATTATTTATTTGATTTATCTCTATTAACTGTAGCAATTATTATGTTAGCATCATTACTTATATCATTAATAATATATTCATTAATAATTAGTCCTATTTATGTATATTCAGCATCATCCCAACTATTACCTATTATAATACAAAGTCCTTTATATTAAAATGGATCTATTATTTATTTCTTCTCTCTTATTATTATTAGATATATTAATAATATCAATATTTGATCTAAGATATTTAATAAATATAGATAGAAAGATAGAAATTCCAAAATATAGAGATTTAGAAAATAAAGAAAATTTATTTGTAATATTTCCAGTAAAAAATGAAGAAGAAGATATTTTAATAAAAAAGATTGAATATTTGAAAAATATAAATAATGTATATAAAAATTTAACTATATATTTTCTATTTTTAGATGATACAGAATTAAATAAAGAAAATAAATTAGTAGAATATTTAGAAAAAAATTGCTTAAAAAAATATTATGATGAAAAATATTTGATATATGATTTAGATAAGGTAAAATATTATTTTAGATTAAATGGTATAAAAAGAAAGGGTGCTGCCTTAGATGATATAATAGATTATTTAGAGAGGAAATATAATATAAAGTATTTCTCTGTATATGATTTTGAATGGACTGTTACAATTGAATATTTATATAAAGCTGTATGTATTTTAGAATCAAATAAGAATTTATCTTTTGTATATTGGAATAGAAGAACTGTTCCTATAGATTATTTTCATAAAATCGTTGGAATCTATGTAGACACTTTTTTCGAATTTTATTTGCCAATGAAAAATATTTTAGATGATATATCAATGGCGCATGGTTCTTGTGGTGTTTTAAGATTAAAAGATTATAAAAAGGCTGGAAAATTTACACCACATTTAACTGAAGATGCATCATTAACAATTAGATTGTATTTAAATGGTTTTAAAGGAATATATGTAAGAGATTGGGTTGAATATGGACAAAATTTACCTCCAAATTTTAATATGACATTAAAAACAATAAGAAGATGGCAGACAGGTACTTTTGATGTAATTATTTCAAATTTCTGGAAAATATTATCTAATAAAAATTTGAAATTTAAACAAAAAATAAGTTTTATTCATATGTTTTCATCGTTATTTTTACCATTAATTTCTTTTATATTAATATTAATTAGTATAATAATTATTCTATTCAATCTTTCATCACCCTTTTGGTATTATGTAGCTCCATTCTTTTATTTCTCACAATTTTATATAATAACAATATTTATAACAGAATATTATATAGTTGAAAGAAGAATATATAATAAAGCAAGTATTTTGGATTCTTTTTTAACATTATTAATTGGCTGGGGTATATCTGCATTAACAATATCTTATTATTTAAGAAGATTGATAATTGGTTTAGATAATAAATGGATAGTTACTGTTAAAACAATAAGAAAATATAATTTTGATTATTATTCAATAACAATATATACAATATTCCTATTAATAAACATATATTTCCTTTATTATGCATATTCATCTTGGTTACCATATATAAGTTCTCAGAATATTTTACCATTTTTAATAAGTATAATATTTGGAGATCTTTCCGTTTATATTTGGATAATTTCAATATTATTTATATTCTATTTACAATATAAAAGTTATAAAACAAACAAAAAGAATGTAAAAAATCTATTATATTTGGGAATATTAAAGGAAAAAGAAAATTTATAAGAAAAAATAAAAAATTATTTATATGTTAGAAAAGGATATTTTAATTATAAATCCGAAAAGCAACATTTCTATAGCAACATTATGGGCAAAAAAAGATTTTATATTTAATTCATTACCTGAAAATATTAAAAATAAGGTAAATATAATTGGTACACTATATACAATTAATGGAATAAAATATTTAATTCAAACATTGGGAGAAAATCCACAAATAAATAAAATAATTCTATATGGACCAGATCTAACACAATCTGGTCAGGCTTTGGTAGATATATTTAATAATAGGGATGAAAATACATTAAAGAAATATAATATAAATCTGGATTATAATAAAATAAAGGAAATTTTAAATACTACAAATGTAATAGATATGAGAAAAGATTTTTGGAATAAAAATATAAATAAAGTAGAAGAAATAATTCAAAGTAATTATAAACCAGAAAATATATATAGAAGAAAAATAGATATTGAAATAAAGGAAGATGTAAAGACTGATTATGGTTATATAATTCCTTTACCTCCAGCATTTATATATGAAGAATCATTATTTAATGCGTGGGTAAAAATATTAACAGAAATTAAAATGTTTGGAATTCTAAAAGGTTCTGAATATAATGAAAAACAACTAGAAAGATTAAATATAATTGTTAGTTTTGGATTATATGGAAAAAAATATGAATTAGAAAAAGAATTTGATGAATTTATTAAATTAGAAGAATTTGAAAAACATTTAAATGGATACTTTATTGATAAAAAACCAGAAGGTGTCGATTATACATATGGAGAAAGATTTCTAAATTATAATAATTTAAATCAATTACAATATATGATAAATAAATTGTCAAAAAATCCAGAAACAAGAAGAGCAATTATGATTACATGGAATCCGCATATAGATATATATTCAAATGATCCACCATGCGTTATATCTATAGAAGGGATAATTCAGGGAAAATACCTAAATCTTACAGAATATATAAGGAGTAATGATATGTTTAGAGGATGGCCATTAAATATGTATGCATTAATTAGGATTGGAGAATACATTGTTAATGAAATAAATAAAAGAACAAATAAAGAATATGAATTGGGAATTGTTACAACGATTTCGGCATCTGCACATGTATATGAACATGATTTCCAATATATGGAAAAAGTATTAGAAAAATATGGATATAGAATAAAATCTTTTATACCAGATCCAAAGGGTAATTTTATAATATATAATGAAGATAATAAAACATTTGTAGAGCATAGAAGTTATGATAATACAATTCTAGATTTTAAATTTGGATCCGAAAATGTTGATGAAATATATAATAAATTAAAAGGATTACCATTTTTTACATTACATGATCATTCGATATATATTGGAAGAGAAATATATAAGGCAAATGAATTTAAAAGAACTGGCAAAAAATATATACAAGATCAGGTATAATTATCGAATATCTAATTTTTTTATCCTTTTTAGAGCTCCTCTTAATATTAATTCTCTTTCAACATTATCCAATAATTCTTCATATGATAAATATTGAGAGTAATATGATAAATTTGAAGGGATAATCTTTGATTTAATATCTTCATAATATCTTAAAAGTGTGTTTGTAGATAATGTAGCCAGTTTTGTCCTTATTTCCTTAATTAATTTTTCATTTGTATTTTCGACTTTTGCTTCCATTCTAATAATTATACCTTAATAATTTATATAGTTTTATTAGGCAAAAAATTATAAATAAATTTCTTCTTGATTATCAAAAATATTATCTATTGATGTTTTTCCTTTATATTTTTTTAATATATATCCATATAAAAATCCAAATAATGTTCCACCCAGATGTGCTGAAAATCCTAAAGGTATAAACGGGTAAAATATCCCAATTAAGTTAAATATAGCCCAAAATATTGCTGCATATATCATATCTATTGGAATTATTATTGGAAATATTATTACTTTCTCTTTTGGTTTCAATATCCCTAATGCACCCAATATACCAGATATTGCAGCAGAAGATCCGATTCCAGCAGCTAGGGGATTATTATAATATTGAAATAAAAAGAAAATATTTCCAACAATACCAGACAATAAAAATAATATTAAAAGATTTTCACTTCCATATAAGTATTCAAATGCTAAACCAAGAAAAAACAAAGCCATTCCATCAAAGAATAATTGACTTAAACTATAATCTCCAAAAATAGATGTTATAAACATCCATGGATATTTTATAGCATAATATGGATAAAAAGCAATTAGATTTAATATTGAAGGATTCATTAATTCTATAATATATACTATAAAGAGTATAATTATTAGCCATATCGTCATTGGAAGACCAAGTAATTTGTAAACCTTATTCATATTAAAAATATATCGGAATATTTTATATATTAATGAGATTGCCTAAAGATGTAAAACCAACTAAATATTATATAAAATTAGATATAGATATTAATAATTTAGAATATAGAGGAGAAGAAAAAATAGAAATTGATATAAATAAACCTACAAATAAAATATATTTACATTCAAAAGACATAAAAATAGAATTGATAAAGTTGGATAATAAAAAAGTAGGTTTTAGAAGTATAGATAATGAAACAATTGAAATAAATCTATATAATAAATATTATGGAAAAAAGAAATTGCATATAAAATTTAGAGGAAAAATAAGAAATGATCTAATTGGATTTTACTTAAGTAAAGGAAAAGATAAAATATTAACTACACAATTTGAACCCACATATGCAAGATATTTTATTCCATGTTTTGATGAACCTGAGTTTAAAGCAGAATTTGAATTAGAAGTAAAAGTAAATAAAGATTATGATGTAATATCAAATACAGAAATAGAAAATGAAGAAACAAATGAGGATTACAAGATTGTAAAATTTAAGAAAACTCCACCAATGTCAACATATCTATTATATTTGGGAATAGGAAAATTTGATTATTTAGAAGATAAATATGAAAATAAGAAAATAAGAATTGTTGCTGATATTGGTAAATCTAATGATGGGGAAAATGCCTTAGATTGGGCAAAAAAAGTATTAGAATATTATGAAAAATATTCTTCAATAGAATATCCATTGGAAAAATTGGATTTGATTGCAATACCAGATTTTGCTGCTGGGGCAATGGAAAATTGGGGTGCAATAACATTTAGAGAATCTGCACTATTATATAAAGAAGATTACTATTCATATGGACAAAGATTAAGAATATATGAAGTTATAGCTCATGAATTGTGGCATCAATGGTCTGGAAATTTGGTTACTATGAAATGGTGGGATGACCTTTGGTTAAATGAATCTTTTGCAACGTATATGGCATATAAAGCTATGGATGAATTATTAAATGAAGATAATATTGGATCAAATTATATGTATATTGCTGATACATATGAAGCAAAATTTGAAGATTCAACAATCTATACACATCCAATAAATGTTAAAGTAGAAAGAGAAGAAGAAATTGAAAGTATTTTTGATAGTATAAGTTATGGAAAGGGTGGAAATATATTAAGAATGATAGATAATTATCTTGGATATGATAAATTTAGAGTTGCAATAATAAATTATTTACATAAATATAAATATTCTAATGCAAGTTCTTCAGATCTATTTAAAGAATTTGAATTAATTGGAGGAAAATATGTAAGAGAAATAATTGAAAAATTTGTAAATTCTCCCGGTTATCCAATAATAAATGTACACTATAATAATTTTGTAATACATTTATCCCAATCAAGATTTTTATATAATAAGAAAGAAAATAAGAAGTGGACAATACCTTTATTTTTAGATATTGAAGGAGAAAAAATGAATATATTATTTAATAAATCAAAGGGAAAGATTATACTTAAAAGGGATCCAAGATACTTCATAATTAATAGAGATGCTATTGGTTTTTATGTATCAAATTATGAAAATTTGGAATATATAGGAAATGCTATTAAAGAAAAGAAAATATCACCATTAAGTAGGGCTGTTATTTTACATGATTATTATTTATTAGCATTAATGAATAAAATTAAATTGAAGAGATTATTTGAATTAATTGAATATTATAGAAATGAAGATAATTGGTTGGTTTTATCAATATTATATAATATATTATATGATATATCATTTTACTTTAATATAGAAGAAAGAAGAATATTTGAGCAATATAAAGACATATTTAAGAATTATAGTAATATAGAAATAAAGGATTATAATAGTTTAATTCTAAAAAGATTAGCATATAAAACATTAGGATTCTTAAATGATTATAATATAATAAGAGATTCATTTAATAAGTTTAAAGAATGGGAAAAATTAAATAATAATGATAGACAGGTTATTTCCGATATAATTGGTTTACATGGAGGAACAAATGAATATATGAGAATGTATAATTTATATTCAAAATCTCAAAATCCCGAAGAAAGAATAATATTATTAAGAGGACTATCTAATTTTAGAAGAACAAGTATAATTGTAGATTTATTGGATAAAGCAATAGATAATTATATAAAATTACAGGATTGGAGAACATTGTTTACAAATATATCAAAAAATCCAGAAGTTGTTTATGTATTATATCAATGGTTTAAAGATAATATTAGTGAGATAAAAAAATACGAAAATGCATATTTAGTTATAAGAGATGTCATAAGAAGTTTATTCGAAGCATATACTGGAAATATTGTAAAAGATATAAAACAGTTTATGATAAAAAACTTACCAAAATATAAGAATGATATAATAAAATTCAGTCATTATTCTGAAATATATACAAACTTTGTATCAAAGAATAAAGAAGATATAGAAGATCTATTATGAATTTATAAAAATAATAATTAAAAAAGATTTTATGGAAAGTAAGGATATTGTATTAATTACATCAGCATTGCCATATGTAAATAATGTACCACATATAGGACATATTGCTGGAAGTCTTTTACCCTCAGATATATTTGCAAGATACAATAGACTGAAAGGCAATATTGTATTTTATTTATGCGGAACAGATGACCATGGATCTGCTACAGAAGTAGAAGCAATTAAGAGAAATAAAAAACCAGAAGAAATTGTTAATTTTTTTCATAATATACATGAAGAAGTATATAAATGGTTTAATCTATCATTTGATCAATTTAGTCAAACGTCAAATAACCCTTTGCATTATAGAATAGTTCAAGAATTATTTATTAAAGCATATATAAATGGATATATAGTAGAAAAAGAAGTAGAATTACCATATGATCCTGAATGGAATAAATTTCTAGCAGATAGATTTGTTATAGGAAAATGCCCATATTGTGGATATGAAAATGCTAGAGGAGATCAATGTGAAAATTGCGGCAGATTATTAGATCCTAAAGAATTAATTGATCCAAAAAATTCAATTACTGGAAATAAAATTGTATTTAGAAAAACAAAGCATTTATATTTAAACTTAGCTAAATTAGAGGATAAAATAAAAGAATATTTGGAAAGTAAGAAGGGTATATTTACTGATCTAGCAATAACAATGTCTCTATCATGGATAAAAGAGGGATTAAAAGAAAGAAGTATAACTAGAGATCTATCTTTTGGAGTACCAGTTCCATATAAAGAATTATGGCAAGTAACAATTAAAAAAATATTCAACAAATTATCATTTAATTCAAAAGATGCTTTTATTGATTCTTTAATGAATGCTTTAAAAGAAGAAGGCTTAGTAATAAATACAGATGAATATACAAATATTTTAAAGATTGTAGAAGAAAACTGGCCAAAAGTTGATAGTATATTAAATTTATATAATCATTTTGAAGAATATAAGGATAAAGTATTGTATGTTTGGTATGATGCATTAATTGGATATATATCATTTATTGCACAAAAATTAAAAGGAGAATATTTATATGATGATGTAAAAGATGAAAATATTAATGATTTATCTTTATTAGAAGATAATGGAAAAATAATTAAAATAAAAATAAATAATAAAATATATGAATTAGAATATAAAATAGATGGGAGTGTTTTATATTTATCAGGATTATATAATGAATTCTTTAATTTATATAAGATATTAAAATTCTTATTTGAAAATAAGAAAGTTATAAAAATTGTTTTAGACATTAATTGGAGGGAGTTTTGGATAAATGGAAAAGTATATCATTTTTTAGGAAAAGATAATATCCCATTTCATGCAGTATTTTGGCCAGCAATTTTATTATCAACACATAATGTAAGTGATAATTATAAAGAATTTTTTGAATATACAAAATTAGATAATTATAATCTACCATATAATGTAATTGGGTTATCTTATTTAACATATGAAAATAAGAAAATTAGTAAAAGTCAAAATTGGGGTATATTTTGTGATTCGTTAATTAAATCAGAACTAGATCCAGATTATTGGAGATTCTATCTTTCATATATTTTGCCATATAATAAAGATTCTGACTTTAAATGGGATGATTTTCAATCTGTTATAAATAATGAATTGGCAAATAATATAGGAAATCTTACTCACAGAATTTTATCTTTTGTTAGAAAATATTATAATAATAAAATAGATGGTAATGTTAGAAAAGATATAATAAACACAATAAATAATACATTAAATGAATATTATAAATATATGGATAGGGGAGAATTTAATTTAGCATTAAGGAAAATATTGGAATTATCTGGTTATGGAAATAAAATATTCCAAGAAAATAAACCATGGGAAAATCCTGGTAATAATAAAAATTTAGTTAAATCTTTACTTATATTACTAATTTCAATATATACAATGTTATATCCATTTATACCAAATTCTTCAGAAAAATTCTTTGAATTTATAAATTATAAAGAAATATCTTTTGATAACCTTAATACTCTTCTACAATTTTCTAATAATGTAGTTATAGAAATAGTTAAGGAGCCACAAGTCCTATTTAATAAGGTTGATGATAATTTAATAAATAAATTAAAACAGACAGTAACTAAACCTTCTATAGATTTATAAATAAAAATTTATAAGCCAAAAATAAAAAATTAAAATATGGATAAAGCCGATGAGAACCCGCGTCTACTATATTTAATATATTTCACAAATAAATATATTATATATTATACTTTGTCTTTATTATTGTTTCTTTTCTCCTTCTTTCTTTTGTTGATCTTGTTTCTTCTTTGCCATAATATATTATTCTATAAAATGTTTAAAAATCTTTCATTTTTTTATAACTTCAAATGAATACTAATGTGTAGTAAAAGCTTGAGCAGAGTAAATATTTATAAATAATTTATAAAGGGGTTATATATAAATATTTATAAAGTAATCAAAATATTTAGAAATTTTGAAATAACACATACAATTTAGATATCCGAAGATATGATATATAAATCAATACTGGCTAAAAGATAAAATAATTAATATATTTAGAATAATGAGAAAAATAAGAATAAAGAAAAGAAAAATAAACAGTATAAATTCATTTAATAGTAAAAAATAATATTTTTATTGTTTTTCTTTTAAAATATATTATGTCTTACGATATTGTAGGTGATATAGCTATAATTAAAAAACCATTAAAATATGATGAAGAAGAATATGTAAAAAGAATATTAGAAAAGCATAAATTTATAAGGACAATCCTATTACAAGAAACAGATGTTTTACCTCCATATAGGATTCCCAAATATAAAATTTTATATGGAGAAAATAAAACCGAAACAATTAATATTGAATATGGATTAAGATTTAAGGTAGATGTTGCTAGATGTTATTATTCTCCAAGATTAAGTAATGAAAGATATAGAATTGCAAAACAAGTAAAAGAAAATGAAGAAGTTTTAGTAATGTTTTCTGGTGTAAATGTATATCCAATATATATAGCAAAATATTCGAAAGCTAAGATAATATATTCAATTGAACTAAATCCTTTTGCAGTAAAATATGGATTAGAAAATATAAAAATAAATAAAGTAAATAATGTTATTACATTACTAGGAGATGTAAGAGATGTATCAAAATATATAGGTTATTTAGAGAATGGAGATGGAATAATAAAAAATGATAAAGAACATATAAAAGATATAATTGATTCTGGATTAGAAATAAACAATTTATATATTTATGAATATGATGAATTAATAAAAAATATAAAATATAAAAAATTAAGATATATTAGCGAATTAGAAAATTTAGAAAAATTTAATAGAAAATTTGATAGGATTATAATGCCATTACCAAAAGAAAGTCATACATTTTTAGAATATGCAATACCTTTAATAAAAAATAATGGAATAATACACTTATATCAATTCTTTGAAGAAGAAAAAATAAAAGAAAAAGCAATAGATTTATTAGAAAAATATTCCAATGAATTAAACTTTAAATATGAGATATTAAATATATTAAAAGTTGGTGATATAGCTCCAGGAAATTATAGGGTTTGTATAGATTTTAAGGTTATAAAAAATAAAATTTAAAAATATCATAGGATTATTATATAATAATGAAAGGCGACTTCCTTACAACCCTTATTATAATATTTGGTATTATATTGGGAGTTGTAGTTGTTCTATATTTATTTGTGCCTCATCAGGCAATATTAAAACTCTCAGGAAAGAACGTTTCATCATCTGGTCCTGTATCATTTAAGATATCATATATGTACTTTACTTCAAATAGCATATATGCAGTAATATATAATAGTGGATCTAATATAGATTTAAGCAATATGAAAGTTACTTATACATATGGCCAAAATGGTTATCAAACTGGCACATGTAATATAGTTACAAATAATTATACATTATCCTCGAATAGTCAAGAGACAATTGAATTAAATTGTACGGATGAAGATACAATTATAAATAATTTAATGTTAAATAAAGGATCTTATTTATTTTCATTTATGTACGGAAATACTATACAACAAGCTCCTTTACCATTTAAATTTTCAAATCAATAGCGGACCCGGGGGGATTCGAACCCCCGACCTACGGCTTAGAAGGCCGTCGCTCTATCCATGCTGAGCTACGGGTCCAATTATAAAAATATTATTATGAAAAATTAAAATATTTAATCCATCTGTATATCGATGTTTCATCATTTATCAGCAATGCCTTGCATCTTCACTATATATATAATATAAATGAAATATTAAAATATCACAACAATAAAATTTATTAAAAAATAAAGATTGAGACCCATTATTGTATAATAAAAATTAACAAAATTAAAAAAATAATCATGGGACCGCGGGGATTCGAACCCCGATCCCTGGGACCCAAACCCAGTAGCCTACCACTAGCCTACGGTCCCTTAAAAAATAAAGATTTTTCAAAAGTTTAAAAGAGTTTTTAACAACATATTAAAAAATGCCACAGCATGGTAGACATCAACCTAGAGCAGTATCTATGCAATTTTGGCCAAGAGCAAGAGCTAAAAGAATCTATCCGATAATTAAGAGTTGGCCTTCTATTAATAATATTCAACCAGTTGCATTTGCTGGATATAAGGTTGGCATGACTCATATTTTAACAAAAGAAGGAAAATATGTACCTGTATCAATTATAGAAACACCTCCGTTAAAGGTTCTTGGGGTTAGATTATATAAGAAAGATATAAATAAAGGATTTCTATCTTTAAAGGATATTATTTCTAATAATTTTGATGAATATGTTAAAAGAAGAATAAAAACATTAGAACCAAATGAAGATTTAGAAAAAGATATTCAAGATGCTGAACAAATATTGGATAAGATTTCATTAATAAAATTGATTGTATATACACAACCATGGTTAACAACAATTAAAAAGAAAAAACCAGAGATATTAGAAATACCTATTGGGGGAAATAATATTAAAGAAATATTTAATTATGCAAAAAATCTGTTAGGAAATCAAATAAAAATAAATGATGTATTTAAAGAGGGGGAATATGTAGATGTAATTGGAGTAACAAAGGGAAAAGGATTCCAAGGGGAAGTAAAAAGATATGGAATAACAGTTCAATATAGAGAAGTAAAGAGAAGCAAATCTGTAAGACATGTAGGTGCTAGAGGATCTAGAGGAATGAGAAGAATATTTCCAACAACACCAATGCCAGGTCAATATGGATTCTTTAGAAGAACAGAATATAATAAATTAATAATAAAGATTTCTGATAATTATAATGAAATAAATCCAAGCTCTGGTTGGCCACATTATG
>Ga0081534_100498_pt1 | contig 12548 bp, 12 predicted proteins | sample MonGeyMetagenome_FD_71019 | JGI IMG/M metagenome (GOLD analysis project Ga0081534, IMG submission 71019) | Hypoxic/sulfidic aquatic microbial communities from Monarch Geyser, Yellowstone National Park, USA - MG (SPAdes) v1 (version 2) | ecosystem: Environmental > Aquatic > Thermal springs > Hot...
TTTTCAATTTTAGGCACTGTTTTGGTCCTACGAATCAAGAGACTAGGCAGGGTAAATCATGGAGCACCAAAGCAGCCAGAAATATAATGAACGCATCAGTTCATTTCCTAATGCAGTGCATGATTCCTTGATTGTTATTGCCTTTCATCTTGCATTTGTAGTCTCTACTCAGTACATTCAGTAAGTCACCCACTGGCTTATTAACGGTGTATGAATGATCAATATTAACTAAGTCATTAACAACAGCTATTGAAAGATCAAAATATAACTTAATTTCGTTATAAAATCTTAATAAAATCTTATTAATATTTATCTATACATAATCCTTGTTATGATACGTCCATTTTAATGAGATGCTTGAGCAATGCTCTCGCAATTAATATATAATATATTCTTGATGCTTTAGTTTTATATTTTAAAAACAAATATGCTAAAAATATTAATTCAAAATAATACATGTGTTTAAACCTAGGTTCTTTAGGTATCTTAAGCCACGGCTTTTCCTTCAAAACTCTTGCCCTTAGTATAATTCCTAGTTTAATTCCATCGAAAAAGCCACGAATAATAGCCTTAGAGTTTCTTAACATTGCTAATGCAAGAGTTATAGGTAATCTTCTTAATAACTGTAGCATATACGGATAGCCATACAACACAGTCGTTACAGCGACATTGCTTACCCATGACCAATATTCATAAATGTACAATGTCCTCGAAGGTTCATATATCGACCCAGACTTGTTTAACTGTGTTGTAGCACCAGCGTAATGTCTACCAGCTACGATTGGTACCGCAAGTAGTATAAAACCTGTCCTCCATAGCCTTATACCAAGTTCATAATCATCACCCCACATGAAGAAGTACGGCATAAATAATCCACCAGCCTTCTCAATTGCACTGACACGATAAATGGAGTACGCACCGTCAAGATACGTCACTATGACGGGTTTCAAATTAGCTAGCACCTCAGGGGTAAAACTTGTAAACGCACCGATACCACCTCTTAATCCGCCATCATCCGTAACGAACCCACCGTATGTTAAAATATGAGAACCATCCCATGTTAAAGTGATTCCCTGCACACCAGCAATCTTCTCGCTAATTTCCAAAATCCTGACCAACCTATCAAGAGAATCAGGCTCCGGCGCAAAATCATTGTTTATTAAAGCAACGTATTTCGAAGATGGATCCCTAAACCTATACCCTATTATATTTGCAACAGCAAAACCATAATTCTTACTGAGCCTAATAACCTTCACATTAAAATCTTCACTATGCTTTACTTTATTTATAAACTGCTTAATTAGTTCAAAGCTGTTATCTGTAGATCCATTGTCTACAATTATCACCTCAAGAGGCCTATAACTTAATGAGAAAATACTCCTAAGGCTTTCCTCAATAATTCTCCACTTCGCTTCAGAATTATAATTAACCACAATAACCGTAACCTTAGGTTTCTCCATAATGCCCTGCGATATTTAAGATTTTATAAAATTACCTTATTTCGGCTCTTAATCGCGATAAAATTACTTCATCAATTACTGACTTAAACCTTCTTATCTTAAATACACTTAATAATGACCTTATAAATGATCCTTCGGTATATAAAGCATGCACATGACTTAAGATCTCCCTTAATGCTATATAAAGCTCTGCAAGACTTAACGACATAATAAAATAATTATCATTCTGTCCTAAGTATCCCAATAAAAAGGCTCTTGTTAATGGAATAATATCTTTAGGCTTCCAGGGTAAAAACATGAGTGATGAATAAAGACTTATATTAAACATCGCAACATCAAAATATAAAGGCCCTCTCTGCACATTATGAAGATCAATGAATACTATTTCTCCATTATGAAGCATTATATGAGTAAAATAAAATTCACCATGTAAGTTAACCCTAGTAAATATTTTATCATCAACTCTCACCTTTTTAATAGCACTAAAGATTTCATCAAACAATTCCTCATTAATTAATCCCACTTCAACAAGATCCTTAGAGAGCTTTGTAATTTTACTCTTTAAATCGAGCTCGGTTACAGGTAAAGAACTATTTTTTAAATCATTCAATTTTAAATTATGAAATTCTCTTAATGCTTTTCCAATTTTATAAAAAATTTTTGTAATATTCATATTTCTTCTTAGTAAATAATCTAATATATAATTATCAAGGTTATGACCAGAAATATATTCCATAATGATAGCACCAACGCCTTGACCCTTCATTAACCCTATGGCATTTGGGACCTTAAATAATTTAGGCCTTAAAAGAGCTATCTCTGTAAGATTTTGATACTCGTAGGAAACCTCATGTAAATCATTATGTGTCTTCACAACAAATTTTCCAATTTTTATAACGTCTCTACCTGTCGAGGGCCTAATTCGATACCTTAAATTATTTATAAAATCATAAATGAAGTAACTATGCATTGAACCGTCAAATTTCAAGATTACTACTTATTTATAAAGTTTTAAATCACATATATTTAACTCGTACGCTGTTAAGAATTGACTAATAGAATGCTAAGAAGCGAAATCCAGGTATATAAATTGGTAGTGGTATCGAGTAGATCAAAAATCTTATTACTAGCCCTAAGCCTCGGCTCATGAATGAACACAACATTGTCTAGAACCTCATGCTCTTCGGCACCCGTCAAAACCCTAACCTCAAACCCATGCCTAACCAAAACCTTAGTTATCAAGTGAGTAGCCAATATGCCACCCCCACCCTTAGGCCACCAAAGCTCCTGAACAATCAATACTCTCGCCCTGCTCATATAACGTTACGTCTAATCAAATCTCTAATACCCGCCTCAAGCCCCACCTTCGGTTTAAACCCCAGCTCCTTCTAAGCCCTTGTTATGTCAGCTATTGAGCGCCTTACATCGCCCGGTCTCGGCGGTGCATAGATGGGCTTCAAATCCTCCCTACCCATTAACCTGAGTATCAAATTCGCCAGGTAATTTATCGTTACCCTCTCACCACTGCCAATGTTAAACACACCCCTAACCCCCTCATTCCTAAGCGAGAGCATTACCGCCTCAACAACATCACTCACATGCACGAAGTCCCTAGTCTGCCCACCAGCACCAAAAATGACCGGCGACTCACCCCTAGAAACCCTCCTAGTGAACTCGATGATGACACCGGCATAAGCCCTAGACTGCCTGGGGCCGTAGACATTGAATAGCCTAAGTATCACGGGCCTGAAGCCGTATTGATTAGCGAAGGCTTGTACAAATGCTTCACCGGATACCTTGCTGGCTGCGTATGGTGACTTGGGCATTAATGGGTGGTCCTCAGGTATTGGCACCCTAATTGGCTCACCATAGACAGCACTCGACGATGCAAAAACAAATGTGCTTACGTTTTTTGATGCCTTAACTACGTTGTACGTGCCCCTAACATTGACGTCAAAGTACAGGTCGGGCTTCTCCACGGACTCAGTAACATCTATGAGGGCTGCCAGGTGAACCACGGCATCAACACCCCTAACGGCGCTCTCGACAACCCCGTAATCCCTAACATCACCCCTAACAAACTCTATAGCGTTTAACACGTCGGCGAGGTTTTCGATGGAGCCTGTGGATAGGTTATCGAGGACCCTCACCTGGTGCCCAGCCTTAACGAGGGCCTTAACTAGGTGACTACCAATGAAGCCTGCGCCGCCCGTCACTAAAACCCTCAGGGTCTCCATGACTTAATCACTGCTAAGGACCTCCATAAAAACCTCAGGTAACCTACTGGCTGACTCCTCAAGCCTCCTACGCACAACCCCCTTAACCTCCTCACCAACCTCCATAACACCCTCAACGCCCAAGCCAATCAACTCCTCAACCCTACCCACCAAGTCCTCAGCATCACCAGCCCTAAACATGAACCTCTCAGCCCCAGTACCACTGAGGACCTCCGGCACACCACCCACCCTAACGGCTATGGGCACCGTACCAGCCAACGCAGCCTCAACAACGGCATAGGGCAGGGGCTCCTCATTAATCGACGGGAACAACAAGCCCCAAGCATCCTCATGCGCCCTCATGACGATATCATGAGGAACCTTGCCGACAACCTCCACATGGCGGCTCTTGACTTGGAAACCCCTGTAATTGCCAAAGAGCCTAACCCTAGCGCCAAGTCTCGCGAGTGATGGTAAGGCCCTGAGGAGCACGTGGAACCCCTTTATGAAACTCTCACCACCAACATAGATAAACACAGGAGCCTCGCCCAAGGTCTTCCTAACCTCCACCGACGGCGGTGGATTATAAATAACTTCGGTCTTCCTAAGTGGCAAACGTACACCGTATTTACGAATCAATTCAAGCTGCCTCCTAGCCACGAATATAACCGCGTCTGAGTACAACAAAGCTAACCAGTAGAGCATTTGCGAGGTGCTCAGGGATCCGCTAACTAATGCCCTAAGGAGACTCCTGTTCTCATAAAGCTCCACCAATAAGTCACTACGTATGCCGAGCCCTACGTCATTAATAACAATTGAGGTGTAGGTCAAGAGTTGATTATTGTGCACGTGAAGCACAACCTTAGCCCTCGGGTTAACTTGCTTCACAATGGGTGCGAGAGGTAGCAGTGTGTGGGACGGTATGTACACGATATCAGCCCACCTAATGAGCTTAGCAGCATCCCTCAACTTGGCGGCGAACAACAACCACTCAGCAGGTTTAAAGCCAGCCCTCAAAACATCCCAAGCAGCATACTTACAACACCCACGATCAATAATCGGCTTATCAGTACCCGAAACAATAACCACGTCAAACCAATCAGCCAAGTAGCGCCTAATGAACAGGTAAGTCGCAAGCTCAGCACCACCACCCTCAGGCCAAAAGAACTTAGAAAGCACGAGAAGTCTCGGCCTCACACCCAGAACCTCCGCAACCTCCTCCTAACCATATAAGCCATACCCCTAACTCTATCGAAGTAAGCACCGTAGGGAGTAAGGATAGGCTCTTTATCAAATGCTCCCCTCACGTCGTCGGGGCTAAAAATGAGTAACTCCTTACCCGTAGTGGCAACTATATTGTCGCCCCAAACCTTGACGCTCACGAAGTGGTTATACCCAGGTATTGACGCGTCGACATATAACGGGTACCAATACCTCAAGTCCTCAGAAACAACAATAGCCGTAGGAGAGCCCAACCCACCAACGTAGTAACTACCCAACCTAACCAATGAGGCAAATTGAGCATGAGGATGTCCGCCAAGCCTTAGGAAGATAAAGCGCCACCTCTCGTCTTCAGCGTCATAAATGCCAACACCACCCTTAGCAATACCACTATCAAAACCAAAAACCCACCTACCCCCATCAACAAGCACGGGAACAAACTGCCAAGGACCCCTGTAAACCGACCTCCAGGTAAGGCCGTGATCACTAGATACAGCCACCCGAACAATATTACCGTCACCCAACGTGGCAATTAACAACCCCCTACCTCCATCAAACGCAATGTAGTGGAAATGCCTAGAGGTTGGGTCAACATCCACGTTGGTCACGACCCTCCTGAAGCTCCTTAGGTCCTCGCTGACGTAAATCCCCGTAGGCGACTCACCATACTCCTGAACAAAAACCAAACCATCACCCTCCACAGCATGCCAAAACCAATTACCAACACCACCCCTAAGGACAAGCCAAGCCTCACAACCAGAAACAAGATATAGAGAATTACCGACAGAAACCAAGAACTCATCACCACGATCCCACAACAAAACACAAGGAGAGCCCCTAATCGAAATTATATCCTCCACACTCCCACCCTTAAGCCTAGAAACCCTGCACCTATCGCTTTCATTAATCGTCACGTAAATCGTACCACCAATATTCCTAGCACTAACCGCAGGAACACTAAGTCTCATTAAATCACTTTATGAGCAATCAAATACCCCCCTTAAGAGCCTAATGAACTTAAGCATGCGATGCAACGTCTCAACGAAACATTCCCGCAAGCGGCTGCAGTATAGACCTTAGGACTATTAACCCTCATTAAAACAACGTTCCCTGGTCTTACACTCGCCACAACCACATCACGCCCTCTTGCGGCTCGCCCTCTAACCAATGTATCAACAATACGATTCATGTAATATACGCATACTAATCCCCAACAATTTTCTTAACAACCTCGGCATTAAGCCTAGCGGGGAAGAACCTATTGTAGGCCTCCTTGGCGCCACGTTCAAGCTTCTTTAAAATGTCATCATTCCTTAGGAGCATTATGGCATCATCTACAATACTATCCCACGTAGATATAAAGACGTGAACACCGTGAATTAGCTCCGGGTGTATATACTTAACAACTTCCGTCGTTATAATTGGTTTACCGTAGAACAACCCCTCCAAAAGCCTATTAGAAATATTCCTGTTAGTTATAGGCATAACAAAGAGCCTAGCCTTACTATATAATTTGGCAAGTACGGAATCACCAAATCCTGCGCCCACAAAGTGTAAATTAGGAGGCGGTTTAAGGCTTGGAAAAACCCTTCGCCAATCATCTAGGGAACTACCTGCAAGAACCACGTCGATGTTCGCCTTTTTAGCTATTTGATACAGAACTACCGCATGGGGCTTCGCCTCGAATTTCAGATAAGCCCCAGACTTACTCAAGGTCGTGAAACCAAGCACGTAATCTCCACGATCCACAACCTCAAGGACTTTAAAGTAATTCTCTTGCTTCGAATTTTCAGGCATGAACCCATACGGTGGGTACAGCTTCAGAAGTCTGTCTCTAAGCATGGGATAAGTCCTTAAGGCGAATGCATACGTTGCATGATCTACAGTTATTGAATATGCCGAATTAGCTATGTAAATCATGTTAGCAATAATACTCGGCATAAAGATCGCCATGTCCTCGTACGCCCCAAACCTCAGGTTATCCCTTAGCTTAGCTGCCCTAATGCTCCATAACCTGAGTATTGGTTGACCAGATTTAGACAGGGACTTAGCCAGGAATACCGGCAACCTAGGTGTGGCAAACACGGCATCATATTTCTCAAGGTCTATAATCTTTTCAAACAATGTCTTACACCTAGTTAATTGCAAAACATTTTTACATGGAATGTAGTAAAACATTACGTCCCAAACACCATTATCACTCCCAATTAACCTCCTCTCAACACCACCTGCTTCTCGCTCTATGTCAACAACATCAACATTACCAAGCATACTAAGCGCCGCAACAAAACCAGGCTCATGTCTACTAGTAAACATGTCACCACTACTAATGTATAAGAACCTCATTCGTATGAAATATTAAGGATATTTAAAATACCTTTTGAAGGTATATCATTCATATGTATGTAAATGAAGGAATTCACTATGCTATTCAAGATCTCTCCAGGATTCTAACTATTGTGAAAGCTGATAATGCGTACTTTGGGTGCTTGTTCCGCAATACTGTTAAGTCACAATCCTCTTTCATGAATTATTAGTGCATTTAGCCTTATTTCTTAATTTATTAATTACTAACCCGTAGTATCTCCACTGTATAAAAGGCGACGCCGACACTTAAAGTCTCGAGAACCGATATTGCAAAAGTATCCATATAATGGGTAAATCATCACCTTACTCCTCGAAAGAAGCTCAAGCTCATTCCCTTAAACCCCTGATTATACACATAAGGAGACTCTTTACAATTTCAGCCCAATTATACGACTTTGAAAAAGCCAGAGCTTCCTCACTAAGTCTCGATGATTACAGCCTTTACGTTGGGAAATACCTCCTTAATATTTCTTAATATCTGTGGTATATCGAAGATACTCTTTCCCTTTGAGATAGAGACTAAGTGTATAATATCAATATCTCTATCATCATAAGCACGGTATTTCATATCGCAACTCCTTGTAATCCCTGCACCCTTAAGTGAACAATACTTAGCGACATTTAGGTTTACCCTCTCTAAATCATATCTAACAGGTGGACTTACTAGGACAAAATAACCTAGACCTAGTTTATTTACGAATTCGTAGATTTTGATTAGAAGTTTAGTAATGACACCCAATCTCGGACTCTCATTTTTATAATATGGTAACTAACCAATAGGCACGTGGAATACTATGTAATTCTTCCTTCTAGTTACGATACCAGCTAAAGTAGTTACTAAGGCAATAATTGGAGTTTGGAAACCCGCAACAATGAAGTCTATACCTACCTTCCTAATTATTTTAATGAGAAGCATTGTCCATAAAAATACCTCTAATAACTTATTTTTAACAGGATACATATAAATTACATTAATATTTGATGATTTAATATGCTTAGGGCATAAATAACAACCTAAGTTCAGCGCCGTTGGAATGGCAACGATACCATGAATATAACTGAACTTCTTAAATTCATTTAAGACATAAAACCACCACCTCTCAGTACCTCCAGAGTGGGTACAAGGCCAAGCAATCATCAACACCCTAACTCCTCTCCTCATATTCTTAACGTGCTTCTTCATATATTGTTTTTATAAGTAATAAATTAATAAATTATGAAACCAAGCTCATGCTTATTAAATGCATCATCACTACTGATGTATAAGAATTTCATTTCATAACCACCTTATAATATGGAACATAATATATTGTGTATAACTTCGAGAAATCCATAACTATATTAGTATTATTAGTGTTTTTATGAATATTAATCAAATAAGATGTTAGGTTATAAATTAAATAAAATCTTTGTCCTACACTATCGTTACCAACAATAACTAAATAGGGTTGGTGTTGGTTAGGTTGAGGCCATAGAATCATTTTATTTAGCATATAGCCTATTGCAAAGAAGGGAGTATCAATCCTTGGATCAGCTACTACAAACGTACGCTGGGGCAATAATGGTGCTATTACCCAGGAGACCTTCCAAGAGTAGTTATCAGCCCAGCCTATGCCTGTTACGAATGTGTTTACTGAGTGCGTTGGGTCTTGTATTCCGTAAATTCCTATGAAGGCTATGATTAATATAGCTATTGCCGTGATTATTAACTTACCCTGAAACCTTTTGACGAGGAATTGCGCTGTTAAGGGTAGAAGGAGTAAATAAAGCCAGTAAAAGTATCTCCCGCCTAAGTGCGTTGATTGTCTAGCTAGGAAGTCAACCACAGTCAATATGGCACCTAGTAATCCAAGTATTACTAAGTTAATATTGATTATTAATTTTTCTTTCTTGTTCCTTGTGATTAATGCCTTAATTATTATGTACGTGATTATTGAGGCTGTAATAGCGGGTAGTAATGCCCACGATATTAGGTACTGGGATAATGATGATCCGTACCAGGGCTTCGGTGCTGTGAAATAGGGGCTTGATATGCCCAGTATGAGGTTCATGAAGGTCGTTATATTTGAAGGTATTTGGCTGAAGACTGCGATGCCCGCGTAGGTGAATGCCCAGTAGGCTGTACTAATTAATACAGCCAATGTTAGTGCAGGTCTTGATGCGGTGTTAAAGAGATGTTCCCTCATAAGCATTAGTGGTAATAGGAATGCTATTATGACGAGCGCGTACGTTGCGTGAAATATTGTACCGCTTATTGCCAGTATCGTCGTTATTACATACATGGCCACCTTATTGCCTACGGAAATTCTGGGTAGCACGGCTAAGGTCAGTAGAGCAAGTACGATCGAGACTCCCTGGGCAACTATCTGCGTTAAAGATAGTGGCGATGTAATTGAGAATAACAGTAGCGATAGGTAAGCGGCTTTATTGCTTCCCGTTAGTTTGCGAACAATCTCGTAGATGCTCAATACGTAAATTATGTATATGCCGTACTTAAGTGTTAAGTAGTATATTGGTATGTCCTTTAGTGATGCACCCATCATTGATGCAAGTATCAGTGTCAGTGCAGGTTCTGCGTCGAAGAATTGGTAATAATAATTCTCTGGGTACTTAAGGGGTATCCACCTACCGTTCTGTGCGATTACTGCTGCGAACCCTGCTGTAAACCTAACATCATCACCAAGTGGGTAGGAGTTGTATAGCATTACTACGGTGTACGGTATTAAAACTAACATAAGCACCAGTAGGAGCGTTACCTCATTATCTCTGCCCTTTATAACGAACCAAATAGCCAACGCCATAAATACGGCGTTTAAGTATGGAAATAGTCCCTTTAATCCAGCGGCGATTATTGCTAATGTAGATACTACGTAAATGAACGTAATTAGTAATAAGCCCTTATTACTGCTCCAATTAAGGAGAGGTTTTACATTAGTATCCTTTTCTAGGCTTGATATTAGAATTATGATTAACCAAATAACGTAGAGTATTATAGCATACCTAACTATGGATTGACTAAGCAATGCGTTGATAAGTCCTAATAGGGACATATTGATTCACCTGTCACCATCTTTCAACCACCTTTAATTTCAGTTCCTTTACCTTAGTTGCCACGATAATGATTGATTGTCTTAGGCTTGGTTTTAACTTAACTAGTGGGTATGCTAGGGTCCTTAGGATGTTCATCTTTGTTGGTCTCTTGATCGTGATACTTATGAGGTCTTTGTAGCCCTTCATCCTTAGGTAATCCTCCTGGTCCGCATCTACGTATATTAAATCGCTTATGAGCGAGTAATATGACTCAATCACGTCGAACCCAGCTCCCTTAATTAGCTCCAGGACCTCCTCCATTGTGTACTCCCTAACATGGTGTCTATAGATTGGTTGCTTACCAAGGAGCAACTTCAGTCTCCTGAAAAGCGAGGCTATGTTCGGCGTCGTTAGTATTAAATACCCCTTTATCTTCAGGGCACGATTTATCTTCTCCAGAACTGAAGGTACGTAGTAATAGTGCAGATGCTCCAAAACCTCCGTGAAGAATGCGCAATCAGCATTGGCAACCTTTAATTCACTCCTCTCAAGATCGCACTTAAGAGCTTCCTTAAACCACCTCGTTAACTCCTTTTCCTCAATATTATCATGGCATAGGCTGATAATGACTGGTTCATGCCCCAGCTTAGCTAGCCCCTCTGCTAATAGGGCTATGAACTTGTTTACACCATCAAAGCTCGTTATGCTAACCCTTTTAATTAATGCTATTCGCATTTTACTTACTTTTTGTGATTTAGGATTCTTGATACAGTTCTTTTAAGTATAGTTGTATTGTTTGGGTCCAGGTTTTTATGGGTGCTTTTGTGGCTATTACTAGTTGTTCGTTGAGTTGTTGTGTTTCTGCGTTTAGGTTTTCTGCTATTTCTTTGGTTATTATTGCTGGTGTTCCTATTGCTAGTGCCTCTGCTATGAATATGCTGTATGCTTCGTGTTTGCTTGGGTTTATTGCGTATCTCGCTTTCGATACTAGCTCTAGGTATTTTTCTCGTGGTTGTGGTTCTAAGAGTTCTGCTAAGTCCCTGTAGTGGTTCCTTACGTATTTCTCTAGCTTCTTTCTGTATGGGCCTTGGCCTATTATTAGGAGTTTGGTGCCTAGTTTTTCTGCTGTTTGTAGCGCTAGTTCTAGTCTTTTATATTTTTCTATTCTGCCTGCATAGATCATGTAATTGCTTTGTTGTCCCTGCCATTTATAGTTCATTACGTCTTCCTCAACTCCATTTGGTATTGTAACTACTTTATTTTTTGTTTCTGGGTAGTGTTTCATTATTAGGTTGCTTTCTCTATTGCTGACTGTGTGGACTACGTCTGCCGCCTTTAGTAGTTTCTTTACGTACATTCTCCATATTGTCCAGGCGATTTCTCTTGCGGCTGTGTGTCCGGAGCCGTGGTAGTGGGGTGTAATCACGAGTTTGGCGTTTGTGCGGTTGGGTATTAGTAGTCCTGAGTATACGGTTAGTATTGCGTGTACACTGTGTATGTGCATTACGTCAGCTTCTTTGGCTAGGTCTGTGAGTAGTTTCTCTAGTTTATTCCTGTGTCTGGGTATGTGGTAAGCATCGCCTGGGCTCCATGTTGGCCACCTGATTACTTCGACTCCGTTTATTTCCTCTTCGTGTGGTTTGTCGGTGTTGGGTTCGCCGGCTATTACGGTGACGGTGTGTCCCATTTTTGCTAATCTCTCGGCTATTGACTTCACTACGTACTCTACGCCGCCTATGTGTGGGTGGTACCTGGGCGCTACGTGGATTATCCTCATTGCCCTAGAGTAGGTATGTTGTGGCTTCCTTCAGCTTCCCTGTGGTTGGGTCTACTTCGGGTCCTTGTGTTTCGAGTATTGTTGCGCCTATCAGCACGATGTCTACGTCGTTTGATGCGAGCATGTGTACGTAGGCCTTCCTGCCCGTGACCTCCACGACGCCTACACATTCGTCGAGTTCCGTGGTGCCCTTTGCCGTGGCTACCTTCCTTCTGCCTATCGTGGGTAGTTGTAGTTCCTTGGCGATTTTTCTTGGGATTACGGTTAGGGTGGCGCCTGTGTCGACAAGTGCTTTAGTGGTTATGGCTTTGCCTGCGAAGGGGTTCTTAATAACGGTGCCGATCCGGGTGAGGCTCATTTCATTAGCGTTGATTGGGGTGTAGAGAGCTCTGTTGCTTGCTCTATCCACGCTATGCGTTGGGCAGTGATGTGTATAGCACTGTTTAAAATACTTCATACTTTAAGCACTTTATTTGC